>Ga0099827_10000042_pt1 | contig 34934 bp, 26 predicted proteins | sample CZO8metaG_FD_79339 | JGI IMG/M metagenome (GOLD analysis project Ga0099827, IMG submission 79339) | Vadose zone soil microbial communities from the Eel River Critical Zone Observatory, Northern California, USA - CZOApr15con1.8 metaG | ecosystem: Environmental > Terrestrial > Soil > Vadose zone ...
GACCGTAGCCGTGACGGTGTCCGCAGTGACCACGCTGGCCGAGCTTCTCATCGACGAGCTGGTCCCCCATGACAGCTTCCCCTGGTCGCTGTTTGCCGACCTGACCGCCTCGGGGCTGGGCCTGCTCGGCGCGGTCTTCATCTCCGGATTCCTGACCAAGCTCGTCGGGCACAGCCGGGACAGCGACAAGCACCACCGGCCGGACAACGGCGTCTCGATCAGGCGGGTGCTGGCGACGCTGCCGTGGGGCCGCCTGATCGGGGCGGACCTGCTGGTCGCGCTCATCGTCGTGGTCGGGCTGATCTTGCTGGTGATTCCTGGCCTGATCATGTTCAATCTGCTGGCGCTCGTTGGCCCGGTGATCGAGGTCGAGAACAGGAAGATCATCGACGCCCTGAAGCGTTCGGCCCGACTGGTGCGCGGGCACTTCTGGAGCGTCGCGCTGCTGGCGACGCTTCCGGTGGCGCTGGCGAGCGAGATCGAGGCACTCGCTCCAAGCCCGGACAACATCGGGGAGTTCCTGAAGGTACTCGCGATCCGCGGGCTCGGGGAAGGGATCGCCGAGGCGATCGTCGGCCTGATCCTGGTGGAGCTCAGCCACCGCCTGATCGTCCTGGACCGCGCCAGGCAAGATCGCCTCAGGCAAGATGACGCCAGCCAAGACCGCGCTAAGCAGACCGACCCCGGGAGAACACGTTGATCAAGTGCCCCTCCGGGTCGGCGAACAGCATCGCCCGGCTGCCCCACGGCTGATCGGCCGGCCGCATCAGCCAGTCCACGCCCAGGGTTGCGACCCGCTCGCACTCGGCGTCGACGTCCTCAACCAGGAAGTCCAGCACGGTGTCGCCCAGCCCCAGCTCCGACCTCAGCTCCGACCCCGACCTCAGCTCCGACCCCGACCTCAGCCTCGGCCCCGGCCGTGCCGCCAAGCCGCGTGCCGGCCGGCATTCGGAGTACTCGGTGAACCGGCGCTTGCAGAAACCGACCGAAGCCGGACCGGCGGGTACCTCGACGTAGTACTCGTTGAGCGCGACCGGCGTTTGCAGCAACGCGGCGTAGAACGCGGCCAGTCGCTCCACGTCGTCGGTCACGATCCGGCTCTGCACCAGCTCCATCTCACTCGCCACCAGCCCCAGCGGGGCCAGCGGCGGCAGCGGGGCCCGCGGAACCAGCGACGCCCGCGGCGGCAGCGGGGCCCGCGGAACCAGCGACGCCCGCGGGAACACCGGCCACCGCAGCGGCACCAGCCCTCGCTGGGACGACACCGGCCTCTGGGATGTCGAGTTCGGTCGCCGCGTAGTTCAGGAAGAACGACGTGTACACGGCCAGGCCGAGACATCCGAACGCTTCGGCCAGCTCCTCCTGCGTCCAGCCAGCCTGCACCGCATCAGCCCAGGCGGCGTCGCTGACCCGCCCCGAGCTGGTCGAAGCCTCACGCACTACGCGGAGAAGCCGCGCAAATCTTTCTTCCCCTGCGTCTTTACCCGAGCGCAAGGCCGCCACATCTTCGCTGCCCCAGCCGGAGCGCACGGCCAGTTGCGAGAGGATCACCAGCGCGTATTCGCTGCCGGCGGCCACTGCGGAAGTAAGCATTAGCGCGACCCGGGTTCGCTGGTCGAGGCATCCTGGGCTGGAAGTCGCGCGTCTGATGCAGACGTAGGCCTCGAGCACCGCGGGGGCGTGTGCCATCTGCGCGTGCAGGTTAAGCGGCTTGCCGGTGGGTGAGAACTGGAGCAGGTTCTCAAGCAGCGGCCTGGCCGCCTCCGGGGCATCGTTGATGGAGTGACTTGGAATCCGATTCATGACGACCGCCTCATCAGTTAGGCACGGGTTCGCTGGGAAGGACGAGGCGGCCCGCCGGAAAGTGACACCAGAGGGCGCACCGGATAGCGGCCTGTCACTCCTCGGACCGCCATATCGTCCTACCGGGCGAGGGCCGCGACCGGCGAGGCCCGCAGCCGGAACCGGAACCGGAACCGCCAGGAGGTGACCAGCAGTGCGGGACGACGCGAAGATCAGCCTCGCCTACCAGCAGAACCGCCCCTACCTCGTCGATCTGGCCTTCCGGATGCTGGGCGATATCGGGGCGGCGCAGGATACGGTGCAGGACGCGTTCTCCCGGCTGCTGCGGTCGGAGCTTGACGAGATAGAGGACCTGCGCGGCTGGCTGATCGTGGTCACCAGCCGCCTGTGCCTGGACCAGATCAGGTCGGCCAGGACCCGGCGAGAGCGCACGCACGACGCCGCCGAGATCGAGTTCGTCTCCGGCGAACCGGCGCTGGGCTCGGTTGCCAGGACCGAGCTGGCCGACCCGGCCGACCGAGTCACCTTCGACGACACCGTGGGCCTGGCCCTGCTCGTCGTGCTGCAACGCCTCAGTGCGGCTGAACGCTGCGTGTTCGTACTGCATGACATCTTCGGCCTGCCGTTCGACGAGGTCGCCCAGACCGTCGGCCGGACGGTTGTGTCCTGCCGGCAACTCGCCCGGCGAGCCAGGCAGAAGATCACCTCGGGGCAGGACGGCGTCCGGTTCGACGTCGCCTTGGCCGAGCACCGCCAGGTCACCGAGACGTTCATCGCGGCCTGCGCCAGCGGTGACCTCGACGCGCTGCTCTCGGTGCTCGCGCCCGACGCGTGGGGCGCGATCGACTTCGGCCCGGACGCGGACCCGGCGACGCGCCAGGTCAATGTGGTCGGCGCCGAACGGGTCGCGGCGAACCTGCTGCGCTTCTGGAGCCCGCCCGCGACGCTGGTCTCGCATCCGATCGCCGGGCAGCCCGCCGTGCTCGGCTTCTACGGGCGCGAACTGGCCGGCGTGCTGGTGTTCGCCGTGAAGGGCGAGCTCATCGAGTCGATCACGGCCATCGCCGACCCGCGGAAGCTCGCCTATCTCGCCGCCCAGCTCCCCGGCCTCGCCTGACCGGCCCGGCCCGGCCCCTGTCACTTTCTGGCCCGCCGCCCCGTCCTTACCGGTGCCAGGACACCTACGAACTAGACGGACTCACGCTTGAAGCGCAAGGGAGAAAGCAATGACCGCCGATTTTGAAAGCATTGCCATGGCTGAGTCGAGCAGCCAGAGGCCGGTCAGCCCGAGGCCGGTCAGCCAGGGGCCGGTCAGCCAGGGGCCGGTCAGCCAGGGGCCGGTCCGGCCGTCGCCGGTCAGCCCGAGGCCGGTCCGGCCGTCGCCGTTCGTCCGGATCGTGATGGGCCCGCTGACCAAGCGGTTCAACCCCCTGATGCTCAAGCTGGCCGGGCGCGACAACTTCCGCATGGCCGCTCAGGTCCGCCACGTCGGCCGCCGCTCTGGCCGGTCCTACGTCACCCCCGTCAGCGCCCGGCTCGGCGGCGGCGTCGCGGTCATCCCGCTGACCTTCGGCAACGTCTCTGACTGGGCTTTGAACATCAGGGCCGGCGGAGGCTGCGAGATCCGGCTGGCCGGCCAGGAGTACGTGGCGAGCAATCCGCAGTTCGTCGAAGGCCAGGAGATCCGGCCGCTGCTCCGCTCACTGTTCGCGCGGCGGGAACGAGCCATGTTCACCATGCTCGGCATCGTCCAGTTCATCCGCCTGGATGTCGCGCCGGTGAACCCGGTTGGCGTTGACCATTAAAGGACGCTTTATCCAGGCACTGGCTGTTGGTCAGCTAGGCGGTAGTGAGTAGCCTTTTGGCATGACCGTCACTACCGTCGACGCCGGCCCGCGCAAGATCGCCAGGGCGGCCGAGGTAAACGCACCCGCAGCGGACCTTTTCGAGATCGTGGCTGACCCACGCCGGCATCACGAGCTAGACGGCGGCGGAACGGTCCAGAGCGCCATCACCGCACCAGATCGGCTCTCCGCCGACGCGAAGTTCTCCGTGCAGATGAAGCAATACGGCTTCCCCTACAAGATCACCAGCAAGGTCATCGACTTCGTCGACGGCCAGGTGGTGGAGTGGCAGCATCCGCTCGGGCACAGCTGGCGGTGGGAATTCAAGCCGCTGACCGAGGGCACCACGCTCGTCACCGAGACCTTCGACTACAGCCGGATCGGCAGCGCGAAGGTGAACGGCCTGAAGTGGTTCGGCTCCTTCAAGCACAACGCGGCCAGCATCGAAGCCACGTTGCGCCAGCTACAGGCCAAGTATCCAGCGACCCCAGCGGCGTCTGCTGAAAGCACCGAGAGCTAGCCACCCGTAAAGTAATTGGTCATAAAGGGCTCGGTGCTACAAATGGCCTCGACGTACGCGGGTTGCGTAATTGACTTCCGCAAAGTATATTCTGCTTTGACAATTCCGCACCAGCTACGTGAATGAGGCTTCGGAGCAGTACCACCATTGGATGGCACCAATGGGCCATCGTAAGGCACCAGGTCACTCATTCCGGTCAGGGGTCGACTAGCCGCACTGGTCGCCTCATCTGCACCAGGCATCGCTGAGCGGCAAATGTCATCGGAGCTGGCCACACCAATTGGTTGGGGGGTCGTGGCCCGCTCTCAGTAGGGTTCACCGCGGATGGGAGTGCGATCCAGTGACCGTCGGCACCGTCACCGCCACCGGTCTCGGCCGCGCTCGGTATGGGGGGAGATTGGCTTGTTGTTCCTGAGTTACGCCGAGGAAGACCGGGAGATCGGCACCAAGGTTGCCGCCTGGTTCACCAGTCAGGGGGTCGAGCTATTTAACTGGCTCGCTCCAAATCAGCGTGGCCGTCAATTTGTCCGTGAAATCGAAGGGGCTATTGGCCGAGCCGATGCGTTCTTGGCGCTGCTTTCGCCACACCTTCTAGCCTCACCATGGTGTCGCCGGGAACGCCACCTTGCTCTGATGCGCGAGGACGACTTGCAGGCGCATCAGAGCGATCGAAGCTTTATCCACGTACTGCGGGTCGCGCCGACACCACTAACCGACGCTGGCTTTCTGCGCGGTTACGACTGGGGAGACATAGTTGACAAGATCGACATCACGCCTGAACTCACGTCGCTTAACGAGCGCATCAGGTCAGACATTGGCGATTCAGCGGCATGGGGGCAGGTCGCGTCCCGCCCCGTGGGCGCTCCGTCCACCGTCAGCTCGGTAACGAACTTCCCGATGGAATTCCGTAACCGTGCGAGCGAACTCGACGAAGTTTTACTTAGCATCACTAACTTCAGCGGGCCGCACTTCTGGCTCGTGACCTCGCCGCCGCATCTCGGCAAGAGTTGGTTCCTGCGTCGACTCCAATCCGATGAGAAGCTGAAGAGCTGGCAGTCGGAACTGGTGGATCTTCGGCGGGAGATGCCCGAGGCCCGCACCGATCCTGACGCTTTGCTAGCGCGCCTTTTCGGGCTGACCTCCCCGCTAACTGACTGGCCGACGGCCAGGCGTGAGATCGTTAAAAAGATCGCCAGCGCCAGGACATATCTGTGTCTGCTCGATAGCGCGGAACTCATTGATAAGCGGACCGCACACGCCCTGCGTGCCCGTCTTGGCGAGATCCACGCCGTGCTCAAAGCCAACTTCACCGACAGCATCCGGCTTGCCGTCGTCGTCGCCAGCCGCCGCGACGCGGAGTGGCGAGGGGTTACTCCGCATCCACGCCTGACCGTGCTGCCGCTGAGCGAGTTCGATGACGCCGTCGTCCAGCACGCGCTATTCGAATTCGCGGAAACCGCCGACCTCCAAGGTCGATTCGCGACCGACCTTCGGCCGGTCGCCGAACTCGTGCATCAGGTCACCGAGGGCTTGCCGGCGCTGCTACCGCGCTGCCTGCAGTGGATCCAAGATGAGGGCTGGTTCGAACTCGATCGCCTTAACACCCAAAGCTACTTCGAAGGGTTGGCCGAGCCGTACATCAGGCAAGGTCTGCTGTCCTATGACAGTTTGTTTCCTGGTATCCGCATAGCCGGCGACGAGCTCACGGACGCGACCGCCGAACTCAAATCACAGATCGTGGAGCGAGCATACCGGGCACTCGTCCCCTATCGGCTATTTACCCAATCTCATCTTCGTTATCATTTGCAATACGACGAATGGGTATACGACATCCTGGCCCGTCTCAAATGGTCGCTTGAGGATCTGTGGAATGCCGTGAGCGACTCCGCCGTGCTGTTGCGCCCACTAGACGAGCCGTGGCAGGAAATACATCCCGCCATCCGCCGCCTGCTCTATCGTTACTGCTACAAAACGCCAGAGCAGCGAGCGACCGCGCACGAGGAGGCCCGTAAGTTTGTCGGGGTCTGGGGTGAGCAGCAACTCGGTAAAGAGCAGACGGTCGGACTCGTGGAGTGCCTGTGGCACGAGGCAATGGCGCTAGCGGATAGCAGCGATGAGGAATTCAAGCGGCAGGTCAGTCATTCGGCCACAGAACTGTCTCTTGGGCTAAAGCCGTCACCTCTCTATACGGTCGAAGAGCTACGGCATTACACGTCGGCACGAATGATTGTAGATACCGAACTGGCGGCAGCCTTCAAGCGTGTCGAGGGCTTCTTCCAGCACTTGATCGAGATGGTAGAGAACCCGCCGCCGTCGCCGGAGACCTGACGTGACCGAAGTAAGCATGTACCCAAGCTATGTCGAGCGGGGCGAAGAGGACCTGATCGGACGGGCCGCGGCCCAGGTAGCGCAGGACCGCCAGAGCCGCGCGATCATACTCTACGGAACCGGCGGTGTCGGCAAGACATGGCTGGTCCGTCACGTGGTCGAGGCGAACAGCGATCACGCCGAGACCGTATGGGTCAAGCCCATAGACATGGACGACTCGGAGTACTGGCTGCTATCGAACCTGGAGCAGTTGATCGCCGAGAGTCTTGATCCGGGCAACGAGGGCCGGTACTTCACTGAGTACCTGGAATATCTGTCCCGCCTGCCGCACTATCTGCGGCCCCGGATCGGCCACGAGACAGTAATCAGCCATTTGGGCCGGATCAAGGACGTCTTCCTGCAGTGCTACCGCGACTATGTCGCCAGCACCGGCAAGAGCGTGGTCATCACCTTCGACACGGTCGAGGCCATCCGTGGCATGGATCTGCTGGTCACGCTGACCCAGTTGATGAAGCAACTGCCGGCCACCTTGTTCGTCTTGTCTGGCCGACCGCAGCCGCCCACCGAGACCAGGCCAGACCCGATCAGGAGCGCGCTCGAAGACCCCTATCTGCCGGTTCCGATCGTGTACATGCGGCTGGAAGACTTTACCGAAGACGTAGCCCGAGAGTACCTAGACAACAGCGGCATCGGCACCGGGCTAACCGACGACGAGAAGCGGGCCCTGGTCCGGCTCACCCGGGGCCACCCGCTGTGGCTCGCGTTTACGGTGTCCTATCTCGGCGAGAAGGGCCTGCCAGAAGAAGCTGCGAACCCGCTGGAGTACATCGAGGAACGGATTCCTCTTCAGGGCGACGTCGGCAAGGCCGGACAGGATCTGCAGGAGGCGTTCAACCGCCGGCTGGTCTCCAGCTACCGGGAAGCGGACTTCTGGCACGAGGCGATCAAGCGCCTGGCCGTGGCCAGGAAGAGCGTGAGTCAGTCAATCTGGCGTGAGCTCATGGCCGACAGCCAGTTGCCAGAAGGCGTCAGCAGTCTCGACGAAGCCTGGCCGATCCTGTTGAACACCCCCTGGATCAGGCCGCGGGCCAACTCGCAGTACGTAACTCTGCACGACGTGGTCGCTGAGGAACTCGCCCGGCGGATCTTCCCGATCCACGACCAGGGCAAGGAGTGGCGGCACACGCTGTGGACCCGGGCGGCGCGCGTCTACGCCGAACGAATCGACATTCGGGAAGCCGAACTGGACGCCGAGTTCACCACCCTTGAAACGTCGCTTGATTGGAGCGCACCGGCCCGCGAAAACGGCGTCACCGGCCCGGCCGAGGACTGGGAAATCGCCTATGTCGACGAGGCGGCCAAGCTGGACGTCCAACGGCACGAGCTGAGCCAGCTCAAGACCGTTGGTCTTTACTATCAGCTCCTGTGTGACTTCCCGAAGGGCTGCGAGCTCTTCCATAAGCGGCTGGACGAAGCCAGGCGCGGTCACGATGTTCCCTACCAGGACCTGCTGGTCTACGAAATGGAGCGCTTCCTTCCAGGCGGGGCCCCGTACGTCTTCGGCGACGTTATCGGTGAGGTCATCGAGGAGTTCCGGACGTGGCTCACCTCCGCTGGCGGCCTTCCCGTTTACCTGCAGATGGCCCTGGACATGGCCGACTGCCTGATCAGGAGCGAGCAGCCGCAGGCAGCCATCGATCTGCTCGAGCGATTGCCCGCCTATATAGGCAGCTCCCGAGATGACTTCCGGTTGAGTAACTTGCTGGGCAACGCATATATGCGCAATCCCGGCCACGTGAGAGAAGGGCTGCGTCACTTCCAGAACTCGCTGCAGGCAGCGGTCGACATCGACGAGGCTGACCAGCTGAAACTAGTCGCGAAGGCGCACAAGGAGCTGGGGTTCTTCTATCGGCACCGAGGGATGTGGACCGACGCCGACGAGTCCTACCAGCAGGCGTTCAGCGCCATATCGCGGACGCTTTCGACCAAGAGCGATCCGAATGACCGCGAGGAGATGGCGTCGATTCAGACCAACTGGGCGTACGTCAAGGGTCTCGTCGGTGACTACCGCGAGGGCACGAATCTGGTCGAGACGGCGATAACCGTCCGGCATCGCCTGAGGCGTCGGCACGAGGAAGGCATCTCCTGGAGCACGTGCGGCGAGATTTACCGCTACGAGCGGCGGTTCCAGAAGGCCTGGAAGGCCTACACCCAGGCCGAGCGGATCTTTGATGATCGCCGCAATTCGGCGTGGCTCGGGCTTATCTATCAGGAGCAGGCGATCTGCCTGTTCCAAGCCGCGCAGGATGGAATAGAGATTCTGCCCGGATCGGACGCGATCGCGGAGGCCAAGCGGCTGATTGCACTGGCTCTGAACCTGTGCCGCGACCTTGCCATCCGAGGCTACCCGTCGGCGCTCAACCGAGCGGGCCGGATATTCGGCCAGGAAGATATCGAGGCAGGTCTTAAATATCTGGCCGAGGGCATCGACTCAGCCCGGCAATTGTCCGATGGATGGTTCTGGTTTGCCAACCTGATCGAGCATGTCGAGCTATGCTACCGAGCCTGGGAGGAGACCGAGCAGCAGGCCTATCTTGACCTGATCGCCAGCCGTGAACCCGAAATCGCTCTAGCAAGCGAGGAGTTCGAGTTCCCCGACCTCAGAGGCCGGTGGAAGATCCTGCAAGGGTATCTGCGGGTTGGCGAGTGGCGGGGTTCCGGGGACGCCAGCTCGCTGGATGCGGCCCTGGAGTTCTTCAAGGTTGGTTTCGCCGAGATCGCGCAGCAACACGTGGGGTCATCTGGCGCGGCAGCTATCCCGGGCGAGTTCAGGAAGTTCGCCACAATGGTGTGGGGCCTCCCTGGCCCAATCCGGGCCCAATGGCAAGAAGAATTCCGGCGTGCCTGGAGTGGTGATTCACAGGGCGCGACCTTGTTGCTGGCCCGATTGGAAGAACTGTACTAAGTTACCGTAGTACCCGTTTTACCCAGTTTCCTTCAGTACTGAGTTCTTGTTGTATGGTCAAGTACTGCATGGTTCAGCAGTGGCGAACAATATTGATATATTTATACCGTCTAGGAAGGCGCGGTCTAAATGACGCATGCGCAAGGTGCGCGCCGGGCCATCGCACTATCAAGTTTTGACCTGCCTGAAGCACACGAACTTCTGGTTTACAGCTGTGAGGATTGCGCCTGCCCGGTCATTGAGCGTGGTGGCCAGCGAACAACGCTAGGGCCAGCACTTACCTCGTCCGACCGCCGTCGCTGGGTAGGTGCCGATCAGGTCGTTGACCTGCGGCTCGATGACGACCACCAGTTGCTGTTCAACTCAAATGGGCGCGGCGGGATCGCCGTGGTCAACGAGCTCGCGCACCGGATCTTCCGGTCCGCCGCGCGGCCGGTCACGATCGCCGAGGTCCAAGCGGCCTGGCCCGATGCCGCCGATGACGTTGCCGACATCTTCACCAAGCTCAGTCGGCTCGATGTGATTTATCCGGCCGCCGGCCAGGCGCCGCACCCGGAGTTCAGCGACGGCAAGGTGCTCACCGCCTGGCTACATGTGACAAATAGCTGTAATCTACGCTGTCCGTATTGTTACGTGCATAAATCGCCAGAAGGGATGGACGAGCATACGGGCCATTCGGCCGTTGATGCGGTGTTCCGCTCGGCGGTCGCTAACCGCTTCCCGGCCGTGAAGCTGAAGTACGGCGGCGGCGAGGCGAGCCTCAACCATCGGCTGATGCTGAGCATGCACAAGCGAGCGCGGGCACTGGCCCAGGAGCACGGCCTGCATCTGTACGCCACCTTGCTGAGCAATGGGGTCACGTTGTCGCCTGAGCTGGTCGACTCGCTGAAGGCTCAAGGTGTTCGGGTGATGATCTCGCTCGACGGCATCGGTGCGGCGCACGACGCGCAGCGGCCGTTCGTCAACGGCAGGCCGTCGTTCAAGTTCGTCGAGCGGACGATCACCCAGCTGATCGAGCAGGACCACCGGCCGCACCTGTCGGTGACCATTACCAGCCGCAACGCGGCCGGCATTGCCGACGTGGTGCGGTACGCGCTCGAGCGGGACCTGACATTCAGCCTGAACTTCTTCCGCGACAACGACTGCGCCGCTAGTTTCTCCGACCTGCAGTACGAAGAAAAGACGATGATCGCGTCGCTGCTAGACGCGTTCGCCGTGATCGAGGAGTTGCTGCCGCGCTGGAGCGTGCTCGGGATCATCCTGGACCGGGGGCAACTGCTGCAGCCTCGGCAACATTCGTGCGGGGTCGGCCAGGACTACCTGGTGATCGACCAGCGCGGCCGGGTCTCCAAATGCCACATGGAGATCGAGCGGACCCTGGGCGACATCTTCAGCGAGGACCCGCTTGAACTGGTGCGGCGCGACGAGACGACGGTCCTGAACCTGCCGGTCGAAGAGAAGGAAGGCTGCCGGGACTGCACCTGGCGGCACTGGTGCTCGGGTGGCTGCGCGGTCGCCACGTTTCGCGCGACCGGCCGGTACGACATCAAGTCGCCAAACTGCAACATCTACAAGGCGATCTACCCGGAAGCTCTTCGCCTCGAAGGGATGCGCCTGCTCAAATACGCGACAGAGATCTGAGCTCGGACCAGTCACATCCGCCGCACACTGCTCGTGCGTCACTAGCATCAGAGTGGCCGGGTCGGCGGCATGGAGCGCGCCGCCGACCGACCGCCGGCTACCCCATTGGTTCCATCGACGGCGAAGATATCTGCCTGCTCGCCGTCACCAGAGAAGAGCAGACCCCCGAGGGCGAGTGCTACCTCGAATACATATGGGTTGACCCGCGGTATCGCAAGCAAGGCATCGCACGCAGATTGGTCGGACAGGAACTGAGCCAACTGCACCAAGCTGGCTTCAAGCTCGTGCGCCTATGGGTGCTCGACGGCAACGATCCGGCGGTCAACTTGTACCGGAGTCTGAATTTCAGGTTCAACATGTTGCGCCAGCCACTCCAGGACAAGCCTGGGCGCATCGAAGAGCACATGGATCTGGAGCTGACCCAGGAGATCCTGGACGAAGTCCGTCAGCTTGCGGCTGCCGCCTCGCGGCGACCGTTTGACTAGCAGCCATGCCCAGACAGCTTGTGACCTGAGCGAGTAGTGACTAGTGCGCCCTCAGCGGGGGCGATAGTCGGAGTGCCTGGCGTGGGCGAGATCCGGGTTCCGCGGAGACTTTGCCGCAGGGCTGCCGAAAACTCTCCGTGATCAAGAAAAACTGACCAGAATGTCATGATTTATCTAGGAGAGTTTCCGCTTCGTGGAGAGTTACCCGCTGAAATCCGCGGCTAAGTCTCCACTAGGCGGAAAGTCGCCACGATTCTAGGGAGAAATAGATTTCTGGACCCCGAACTCGGTTTCCGGTGTGGGTTTCATGGCCGAGCCGCAGCAACGCTGACCCGTGACCGCTGCAACACCTCCGAGCCCCACGACAACGCTGACCCCCAACCGCTGAGGTAACAACGCCAGCGGGCCGGCGACGCTGCTCACCCCGGGACAGCCACAGCAACGCCGACCGCATGGCAGCTCCGCGCGCAGGCCGGCGCCCGGCTCCCGGCTCCCGGCGCCCGGCTCCCGGCTCCCGGCGCCCGGCTCCCGGCGCCCGGCTCCGCCAGGACGGGTTCACTAACGGACTAAACAGGCACAGGCGACTATCCGGTAGTGGGTCCGAAAGATGAATGCGCATATTCATCCCCGGAAATCCAGATGAAAGAGCATATTCATCTGTTCCGGAAGATGATCACGGCGGACGGGGCCTGGGGCGAGCGTGGTCAAATGGCATACGCGTGAATGATGTGGCCTGAGATGACTCACCATTCTGGCTCCCAGGCTTGCACCTGCCCGTTCAGGTCCGCCAGGGCCAGCTTTGCGCACCAAACCCGGCTACCGGAGTTCACCGGGTACGCACTAAACGAGCCAACTCGGGTCACGGCGACCCGGACCGCGCGGATATCGTTTATGAGTCCAGAAACCCACCATCTCCTGGAATCATGCGACGCCGTTTGGCTTGGATTGGTCGTCAGTAGTGCCGGCGCGGTTCGGGCGTTCTTCAGGGGCCGGTCCGGGGGAAAGGCGAGTCGGTGGGCCATGAACGGCGGATCCCCTGGGGAACTAGGCCGGGCGCCCGCATAGACAGCCAGCGCGGCCAGCGCAGCCAGCGCGGCCAGCGCAGCCAGCTAAGAAAACGCCCGCCCGTCGCGGAGAGTCGACGGGCGGGCGTAGAGCCTGACCTGCGCTAGTTGCCTGAGTACCGGCGCGGGTCAGGCTTCCCTGGGCAAATCCAATGGACCTGACCCGCGTCAGAACGCGGCCAGATCAGGTCTCCTCTAGCAACGGGAATGCGCGGTGCCGCCTTGGTGGCACCAAGAAGTTCTGGCGCCTGGTGGCCTGGGTAAACCGCTCCAGGCCGTCGTCACCGGGGTCAGCAGCCTCCACGCCGGGCGGCACGCTGGCTGCGGTGCCTCCTTGCTGACCCGCCTTGACGTAGTCGAGCGACGCCGAATTGATCCGCATGACGCGGAAGAAGTCAGCCGTCGGCACGAACGCGGTGAATTCGAGGGTGGGCTGCACCGAGCCGTCCGGCACGTCCTGGGAGGACAAGCCCGGCCCGTCGTTGCGTATGTGCAGCGGGGTACCGTCGGCGGCCCGGGACGAGCGCTGCAGGCCCGCCAGGTGGCCTACCCGGTAGGTAGGCGTAACGGCGCCTGGATCGAAGTTCGTGGCCTGGTCGTTCGGGCCGTTGAACTGGTTCGGCAGGAAGGCCGACTGCTGTTGCGTAGTCAGATTCCCGGTCGGCGCGCCGAGCCCGCCGCCGTTGGTGAACGCGTCGTTGGGGTCCTCGGGGAAAGGCAGGCCAGGGGCGCCGCTCGGGGTCTTGGAGCGGAACATGTACTGGACCCGCTCGCTGAACGTCTCCGGTTCGCTGGAGTTGGTGCCGTCGACGCTGTAGAACTGCTCCAGGTCGTCGATGACGTGCGACAGGTGCTGGATCGAGCCGTTGTCGAAGTAGTCGCCGGGCTTGGCCGTGGTAAGCACGGCGGACGAGGTCCCGGCGAACGTCACCGTCGCCCCGCTCGGCGCGCTGCCGTTGACTTGCTGGTCGACGAAGCCCATCCACATCGACGAGGCCGGGTTGATCTGGTTCGTGAAAGAGAAGCCGTTGGTGGCGGCCACCTTGCGCGGCAGACCTGGTTGCACGAAGTTAAGCCGCGGGGTTTTGAAGCTGAACAGCCCGTTGAACGAGGGCGAAGGCACGGACTGGTTGTTAAGGATACCGCTGCCGTTGAACCAGGCCGCGACCTCGGTGATGTTGACCAGCGAATCACTGCGCAGGGTGAACAGCACGTCGTTCGTCTCGATCCGCACCGGGACGTTGTAGAGCCGCTTGGTCACACCTGGGTTGAGCGGCGATACGTCGGTCGGACCGGGGACGGCCTCTTCCAGCGCGAACCGGCTCGTGTTGGAGGTCAGTCGCGGCATCGCGCTCGAGACCAGGCTCTTCGGCAGCCGGTTGAAGTACGGCAGGCCGTAGGCCACGAACGTGAAGATCCCGCTCGGGGAGAACGCGTAGGCCTGCTCGATGGTGTTCAGCGCGGCGGCGAGAACTGACTGGTCTTGCTTGGTCGGATTGCGGGTCAGTGACGCGGGCGCGCAGAACGTGTAGAGGACGCCGAAGTCGACGAGCACCCCGGCGATGGTCTGGGCCGGGTGGACGAAGGCGCCGATGTCGAACTGGATATCGGGCAACGGGCCTGACGCCGCCTGGGCCATGGGGCCGCTGGACCTGGTGGTCGCGGCCTTGGCTCGAAGTGGAGTCCAGGCGGCAGCACCGACGGCGCCGATCGTCGCGGCCATGGCACCGACGCCGCCGACCTTCAGCACCATGCGCCGGTTCAGCGGACTACTGGCCAGTTGCACCATCTCGGGAACGGGTGCCGCTTCGTCGGCGGCCAGGGGCCTGCCCTGCATCGGGCAACGGCCGGCTCGGTTTAATGAGGATTCGGTCATGTGGCCACTCTCCTGCTCTAGTCGAACGCAGCCGAACTAATCGTGAGTTGTCCCCAGCTAACTGCTCGAATTAACCCATGAGCCTAATAACCGGTATGCCCGGGTCAAGTTACAAAATGGTCATGAAAGCCCCGTTAACATGACAGAAATGTCATGAACTGAGGGCACACCAAAATGGCCCCTCCTGACCTGGGCTGACCCAGCCGGAGGCGGCGCCAGAGCGACCGCGAAGCGGCGCCTCCAGCTACCCGGGAGCGCGCCAGCTCATGCACTCGACGACCAACCGCCTGACGGGGAAGATCACTTCATGGGCAGCTATCGTCTGGACGCGACGCAACAGACCACTGTTGAAGTTTTCAACCACGAGCTTGATCCTGTTCTGACGGTCGACTCCGGCGACACCGTGCTGCTGCGCTCGCTCGACGCCTCGGGCTCTCTTGAGCGCCAGAAGACGCCGGGCGAGACCGTGCCCACCATGTTCAGCTCGCGGCGCGGGCACTGCCTGACCGGCCCGATCGCGGTGCGCGGCGCGGTGCCGGGCGATCACCTGGCCGTGCGGTTCGTCTCGCTGGCGCCCGACGACTGGGGCTGGACCGTCGCCGCGGCCCGGGACACGCCGCTGACCAGGCATCTTGGCCTGCACGAGGGGCCGGGAGAATGGCTGCTCTGGCAAATCGATGCCGACGCCGGTGTCGCTGTCAACCAGCACGGCCACCAGGTGCGCATCGCGCCGTTTCACGGCGTGACCGGGCTGGCCTTCGATGAGCCAGGTGAGCATTCGACGATTCCGCCGCGGGCCGTCGCGGGCGGCAACATCGACTGCAAGGAACTGGTCGCCGGATCGGTGCTTTACCTGCCGGTGACGGTGCCGGACGCGCTGCTGAGCGTCGGCGACGGGCACGCGGCGCAGGGTGACGGCGAGGTGGGCGGCACGGCGATCGAGTGCGCGATGACGACCGAGCTCCAGCTAGAGGTCAAGAGCGGGCAGCCGGTCAAGGGCGTGCACGCCGAGACGCCGGCCGGGCGGATCACGTTCGGCTTCAGCCCGGACCTGAACGTCGCGGCCGGGGACGCGCTCGATGCGATGCTGGCCTGGCTGGGACCCGAGTTCGGGCTGAGCAAGGCCGGCACCTTGGCGCTGGCCAGCTCCGCGGTGGATCTGCGGGTCACCCAGGTGGCCAACCAGACGTGGGGCGTGCACGCGCTGCTGCCATGGGATGCCATTCGAACCGCCAAGTAAACCGATTTCCGGGCCACCGAATACCCCTTCATGGCAGGCCACGAGCGCAGTGCCGGATCCGAAGGGATCGACCCACGGCGCGCTCGAAGGCGTGTCCTGCCCGTCGGCTAAGGACACCGGCAAGCCGTCACGTATTTCCCATTATTTGGCATAAAAATTTGCGACCGCTTTGGCCCCAGCAGCCAGAGGCTGGTCCGGCGGGGGTTGGGCACAATGCACCGTTCGTGGTATGAACCAGTGAATTGGCGCATGCACCCGCCCGGGTCAATCAGTGCTGGAGTTGATCCTGATGCGACTTCCCAAGCTGGCCTTGGCCGCCACGATCCTCGCCTCGGGATTGCTGATCACGGCTCCGGCCACCGCGCTGGCGAACTGGGTCCAGCAGACGACTCCGAACCTCGGCTCGGACAGCTCGGAGCTGACCGCCGTCTCCTGCACCTCGCCGAACATCTGCATGGCGGTCGGCGACATCTCCGCCCCGACGGCCCAGTTGCTGTCCGAGACCCGCAGCCCGTCGGGCTGGACGGTGCGGACCGTTCCGCAGCCAGCGGCCGGGAGCAACCTGTTCGGTGTTTCGTGCGTCAAGGCCATCGATTGCACCGCGGTCGGTCGGTGGCCGACGGGATCGAGCGGGATCGCACCGCTGGCCGAGCACTGGAACGGATCAACCTGGACAATTCGGCCAACGCCGACCCAGGCCGGCACCAAGTCAAGCCAGCTCTTCGCGGTCTCATGCGCCTCCACGAAGAGCTGCGTGGCCGTGGGCGAGGCCGTCAAAGGCGGCCACGATACGCCGTTCACCGAGGTGTGGAACGGCGCGAACTGGAAGGTCAAGACGGCACCAAAGCCGTCCGGAGAGCCAGATAACGTCCTGACCGGCGTCTCTTGCCCATCGAAGAAGAGGTGCTTCGCGGTCGGGGAGTCGATCAAGAGCGCGAAAGACAAGACACTCGCTGAGGTGTGGAACGGCACCACGTGGACCATTTCGAAGACGCCGAATGCGGCCAAGGGCGGCGGCCTCGGTGCCGTCTCCTGCCCATCGGTCACCAAGTGCATGGCCGTCGGTGACGGCCTGGCCGAGCGCTGGAACGGCAAGGCCTGGTCGCTGCTGAAGATCGGCAAGCCGAGGGGCTCGGCGGCCAGCCTGTCCGGGGTGTCGTGCACCAGGGCCGGTCCCTGCTACGCGGTCGGCGACAACTTCACCGAGGGCGTCGAAGACTCGGTCGCCGAACGCTGGAACGGCTCGTCGTGGTCTGTGCAGCCGGTCCCGATCACGACGTCGTTCGACTCCAGCCTGCTCCAGGGTGTGTCCTGCACGACCGCCACGAATTGCACGGCGGTGGGCTCGTACCACGAAACGACCACCGGCGACCACGCGCTAGCCGAGGATTTCGCTATCCGCTGGCAGGACGTATCACCGGAACCGTTCAACGGCGTGGTCGCGACCGGCCTGAACGCGGTCTCCTGCTCGTCGCCGCGAGCCTGTGTGGCGGTGGGCACGTTCGAGACCAGCACCGCGTTCGAGTCGTTCTCGCAGACCTGGGACGGCACGAGCTGGAACCCGCAGACCATGCCCAAGCCCAAGATCACGAACCTGTCGGACGTGTCGTGCGTGACGACGACCGCCTGCATAGCCGTGGGCAACATCTCCACGGGCGGCGGCAACCAGGCACCGCTGGCTGAGCGGTGGAACGGGACCGGGTGGACGCTCCAGAAGACGCCGGCGCCGGCGGGCACGAGCCGGGACTTCCTGCTCGGCGTATCCTGCCCGGCCAAGACCTCATGTTTCGCGGTCGGGCTGTCCTCGAACGGCTCCGCGAAGCATAGGACGCTCGCCGAGCACTGGAACGGCAAGAAGTGGCAGATCACGCCGACTCCGAACCCGACCGGGAAGCAGAACCTCCAGCTGGAATCGGTGTCCTGCCGGTCGGCCCGCTTCTGCGTCAGCGTCGGGACCTTTGGTGACGGCACGTTCGCCCAGGTGTGGAACGGCAAGGCCTGGAAGGCGACCAGCGCCGTACCCAATCCGAAGGGCGCGATCCATAGCGTGTTCCAAGCCGTGTCCTGCCCGGCGGCGAACGACTGCATCGCGGTCGGCGTTACCTTCCGTCACCACAAGAGCGTGCCGCTGGCCGAGCGCTGGAACGGTAAGAAGTGGTCGCCACTGAGAACAGTGACACCCGGCGGCGGGAGCGTTGTCGCTAGCAGCCTGTCCGGCGTGTCGTGTTCCTTGGGCAGTGCCTGCGTCGCCGTGGGCATCGTGATCGGCAGTTCGGACCAGGCGATCGCGCAGACCTGGACCGGCAAGCGATGGGTGGTCCATCCCATCGACGTCCCGCTCGGATCAAAGGACACCGATCTGCTCGACGTTTCGTGTGACACCCCTGTCGCCTGCATGGCGGTCGGAGGATTCAGCGACTCGTCGTCTATGGACCAGATGCTGGCCGAGCAGTATTCGTAACAGCTCATGAATACCTCAACGACATCGCTGACCCGGAACTGCTGCAGACTCAACAGCTGAAATAGCAGCGGCTGCGGGCCATGGCTGCTGTTCCTTCGCGGGTGATCGTGATAGGACCATCTGTGTCCGCGCAGGTACCGGCCTGCCGGTTGATCATTGCTGGAGTTGATCGCGATGCCAGCTCGCCGCCGAATCGGCCGATCAGCTCTCGCCGCGACCGTGCTGGCCTGCGGTCTGCTCGTGGCCGCCCCGGCCGCTGCCGCTCTCGCGAGCTGGCTCCAGCAGCAGACCCGGACATCGACAGCGCGGACACCTGGCAGTTCACCGCCGTCTCGTGCTCCTCGCCGAACGGCTGCATGGCGGTTGGCGCCCTGTCCGCCACGACGAGGCAGCTGCTCTCGGAGACGCGCACTTCGTCGGGCTGGATGGTGCAGCCGGTCCCTGAACCGTAGGCCGGGAGTCTGCTGCTCGGCGTTTCGTGCACGAACGCGATGAGGTGCATCGCGGTTGGCGACCAGCCCTCCGGCTCGGGGACCCGGCCGCTGGCCGAACGCTGGACTGGCAGCGCCTGGAAGATCCAGTCCACGCCGGCTCCGGCTGGTGCGACGTTCAGCGAACTCGATGCCGTTTCCTGCATCTCGCCGACCAGGTGCCTGGCCGTGGGCGACACGCAGTCCGGCGGCAAGGGGTCCGGCGGCAAGCAGATGCCGCTGGCCGAGCTGTGGAACGGCTCGAGGTGGCAGATCCAGAAGACGCCGAACCTGGGTAAGAGCCCCTCGCTCAACGCCGTCTCCTGCCGGTCGGCCAGCTCCTGCACGGCGGTCGGCTCCGGGCTGTCAGAACGCTGGAACGGCAAGAGCTGGTCGGTTGTGAAGATCGCCAAGCCGAAGGGCTCCGCGGCCGATCTTAACGGCGTGTCGTGCCGCAAGGCCGGTCCTTGCTACGCGGTCGGCGGCAACTTCGCCGGCAACGCCCAGCGCCCTCCTGATGTCGTTGCTTCCCGGGAAGCTACAACCTCGGTGCCCTCCTGGTGTCGCTCTGGCCGCATCGGTGCCCTTCTGAGGTGGTTGCGTCCGGGGAAGCTACAGCATCAGGGGGGCACCGATGCTGCTGACTTGCCCGGTCGGCCAAGAGCTGGGGAGCCGGCCTAGGATTTCTTGGCTATTCCGCAGAAGTTGGGTACGTCGCTGGTGTCGGTTTCCTGAGGCTGGTCCGGTCGCCAGCGATTCACCGGGACTACGCCCGGCTCGATCAGATCGAGCCCGTCGAGGAAACGGCTGATTTGGTCATGGCTGCGCAGGGTCATCTGGGCGGGCGCGGATCGCTCATTGAGGCGCCTGGCCATTTCGGTCATCGCCTCGGAGTCGATGTCGCCGGTGGGATGCGAAATCACCAGGAAACTGCCCGGGCAGACGGCATCGACCACCTGCTCGACGATCGCATAAGGCTCGTCGTCGTCCGGGATGAGCTGAAGGATGCCGAGCAGGATGACCGCTATTGGTCTGCTGAAATCGAGGTTGTGCCCGGCTTCTTGGAGAACCTTCTCGGTGTCCCTGAGGTCGGCGTCGACGTAGGAGGTGGTGCCGGCCGAGCCGGTCAGCAGCGCCCGGGCGTGGACCAAGACGATCGGATCGTTGTCGGCGTAGACGACTTTGGTGTCCGGCGCGATCCGCTGCGCGACCTCGTGAGTATTGTCGGCCGTCGGCAGCCCGGTGCCGATGTCGAGGAACTGCCGGATTCCCTCCTGCGCGGTAAGGAATCGGACGGCCCGGCCTAGAAACGCGCGGTTGGCCTTCACCCCGCTGATCACGCCGGGAAAGGCGGCGATCGCTGCCTGCGCCGCCGCGCGATCAGCCGCGTAGTTGTCCTTCCCGCCCAGCCAGTAATCGTAGACCCGAGCCGGATGCGCGACATTAGTGTCTAAATCCACCCGGCAATCCTAGCCGTGCGTCGGCTGCGAACAGCAGCGTTGACTCGCTGGCGCTGTAACTCCCTTGACCTCAACGACAGCGCTGACCCGGAACCGCTGGAATAGCAACGCCGCGGGGTCAACGCTGTTGTTCCTCCCCTGGAAGCTGCAGCAGCGTTGACCCGCTGGCGCTGTTGGTTGGCCGTGCCGTCCTGGATTACGGGAGGCCTGCGCAGCGTTCTGGGGGGCCGATCGTTACGTCGACTCCTGGGGAGTAGTGCACCAAAGGCTCGCCCGGGGGGACCGGGAGTCCGGCCGCCCTGACCAGCGTGTCGTTGACGACGGTGGCCTTGGCCCGGCACAGCGGCCAGTGATCGTGGCAGGCCCCGCGCCAGCCGCGGCGCGGCGCGGTCGGACCAACCTGCGCGAATTCGTGCGTCCCTTATCTCCTCCGCCCGACGAGGATACTGGAGATGGCACACAGGATGCCGACACCGAAGACCGCGCTGCCGAGCACGAGTACTTGGGGTGGTATGCCGATCCTGGTGGCCCCGTATACCCAGACCGGGAAGGGGGTCGCTGATCCGCTGACGAAGTTGGAGGTCACGAAATCGTCGATGGACAGCGCGAACGCCATCAGTGCTCCGGCCAGAATGCCGGGCATGATGATGGGCAGGGTGATTTTGCGGAAAGTGGTCCACGAGGTGGCGTACAGGTCGGCGGCCGCTTCTTCGAGTGACCGGTCGAATCCGGCCAGCCGGGCCCGGACGGTGACCGCGACGTAGGCGATGCTGAAGGCGACGTGTGCCAGCAGCAGCGTCTGGAATCCGCGGGTCAGGTTGACGGTGACGAACAGGCCGAGCAGGGATGCGCCGAGCACGATCTCCGGCGCGGCAATGTTGAGGAACATCATCTGCTCGATGACGGCCCTGCCCCTGAATCGGGGCGGGCGGTAGCGCACGAGCGCGAGCGCGAGCAGCGTGCCGATGACGGTTGCGAGCACGGTGCTTGTGACGGCGAGCCGGATAGACAGCCAGAAGGACGAGGTGAGCTGTGGGACTGAGTTCCATTCGCGGTACCACTGGGTGGTGAAGCCGTTCCAGGCGAAACTGACCTGGGGCAGCCCGGTGGTGACCTTGTTGAAGCTGTAGAGGATCATCACCGCGATGGGGAAGACCAGGTAGGCGATGATCAGCCAGGAGTAGGCGGGCAGCAGAAACCGGGTCCACCGGCGGCGCCGGGGCCGCGAGCCGCGCTCCGCGGTAGGCACTACCCCCGGCGTGGCTATGATCGCGGGCACGGATTGCCGCGTCACAGGTATTCCTCGATGGTCCGTGAACCGAGCACCCGCGCGTACGCGAAGATCCCTATCAGGGCGATCGCCATGAGTACGGCCGACAAGGCGGAGCCGCCCGCGTAGTCGAAGTACGTCAGGAACTTGTTCTGGATGACGGTGCCGATCATGGTGTCGTTCGTGCCGCCGAGGATCTGCTGGTTGACGTAGTCCCCGAGCGCCGGGATGAACGTAAGCAGGAAAGCGGCGAACAAACCTGGGATGGTGAGCGGCAGGATCACCCGCAAGAAGGCTTCGCGCTTACTTGCGTACAGGTCGTATGCGGCGTCCAGGACGCTCTTATCGATTCGCTCGATCGCCACGTACAGCGGCAGCGCGGTAAACGGCAGGTAGTTGTAGGCAAGGCCGGCCACGACCGCATAACCGGTGGCGAGCACGTGGAAGCTCTGCGGAAGCAGGTGGGCGTGTTTCAAGTTGCCGAGCACGATGCCCTGATCGGAGAGGATGAACTCCCACACCACGGTACGGATGACGAACGACACGAAGAACGGCACCAGCAGCATGAGCAGGAAGAAGTTCTTCTTGGCGCCGCCATGGAACGCGATCCAGTAGGCGATCGGAAACGACACCACCAGGTCGATGACTGTTGCCGCTCCCGCGAAGTAGATGCTCGTGGCGAACTGGGTGTGATAAAGGCTGAGCTGCTGCCAGAACTCTCCCCAGTGCCAGGTCATAACGCAGGCGCCGGTCCCGAAGTTACAGCGTTGCAGCGACAGGGACAGCATCACGATAAGCGGCACCAGGAAAAGCGCTACCAACCAAAACCCAGCGGGCAGGCTTAGCAGGTACGGCGCGGCCGCCTTGCTCAGCCTGACCCTTGGGCCGCGAGGTGTTACGCGCCCTGAGTGATCGGGACGAACAAGTTGTTCCACGCGGTCAACTCTTCCTGGCTCTTGTACTGGTAGTAGGCCATCGACCGGTGCATGTACTGCGCCGTGGGGAAGACCAGCGGCGAGTCGGCGGTATAGGAAGCCGGCAGGCCGATCGACGACTTCATCTTCTTCAGCTCGGTGGCAGCCCATCCGGTGGGGTTCAGCAGTACTTGCTTGGCTGCGGGCACCGGGCAGACGTAGTCGTTGTAGTACTCGACCACGGCCTCGACCTGCGGCTGGTAGTAGAAGTCCATCAGCGTCATCGCGTCTTTGGGGTTCTGGGCGGACATGGGGATGCACATGTTGTCGGTCCAGAACATGCCGCCCTCGTCAGGGATGAGCAGGCTCAGGTCGCGATATTTGCTGTTGAGGTCGGCCTGGAAAATATCGCCAGACCATGCCTGGGTGACCACGGTGTCGCCGCTCTTCAGGCGGTTGATGTAGTCCTGGTCGTAGTAGGCGCGCACGATCCCGTCGCTCTTTTGCTGCTGGAGTTTCTTGGCGGCCTTCGCCCAGTCCGATTCGGTGGAGGTGGCCGGTTCAACCCCGATCGCCAGCAGCCCCAGGCTTCCGAGTTCCTGCGGGTCGGCCATCATTCCAACCTTGCCCGCGTACTTCTTGTCGAACAGGACACCTACGCTGGTGCCCGGGTTCTTGATGACTGAGGAGTTGTAGCCGATCGCGGTCCACCCGGACTGCCAGGCCATGGTGTATTTGTTGCCGCGGTCCCAGGGCGGGTTCTTCGCCAGTGGGCTGGCGTATTTGTAGAAGTTGGTCATCGTGCTCTGGTCGAGCGGGGTGAGCCAGCCATTGTCGATGAGATAGCCCAGCGGCGGGGCGTTGTTGGTCATCACGATGACGTCGTAACCGGTGTCCTGGTGCGCCTGCAGCGACGGCCGGATCTTCGCGAAGAACGGGTCGTTATCGCTGATCGGCTCGGTGTAATTGACCGTGATGCCGGTCAGTGCCGTGAACTGTTCCAGCGTGGGATGCTTGCCGTGCAGCACGTCGATGTAATACGGCCAGTTAGCGAAGTTAACCTTGCGGTGGAGTTTCTGCTTGGCCCACCAGGACGACGAGCCGATCCCTCCTGGCTTGACCTTCCCGCCGGATGACGTCGTTCCCTTCACCCCGCAGGCAGCCAGGAACGCACTCAGGCTGAGCGCGCCCGCGCCTACTCCCGCCGACTCCAGAAGCTGGCGGCGTGACATCCGCCGCTGCGTCATGCCTCGCCAGATCGCAGGGTCGATGATCGAGTTTCCTGGCGCCTGCGTTTCGTGATGATCTGTCATTTCCTACCTCCCAGGCGGTGTCCCGGGTCGCCGCTGGCATGGTCGTGCGCCAGCATTTGCCTAACCAATCGGATACGAATGCTCTGGCTGCCACGACAACCAGACGCTGTCTCCCCTAGCCGCCAACTCGGCCGCTGCGGCCGAGTTCTGACGGAACACGACGATGTCGGCGCCGGTCGTGGTGGCGACCGAGTAGTTGGTCGAAGTGCCCAGATACACAACCTCGGTGACGGTACCGCGCAGCACGCAGCCACCTGCAGGAGGGCGAGTGAATGAAAGCTCGATCTTCTCCGGCCTGACCGTCAGATCCAGCGCCGACCCGGCCGGCGAAGAGCGGTCCGCCATCGGAACCATGATCTGCTCTTCCGGACTGACCTCAATGACGGCGCACCCCGAGCGCGTCCCGGTCACCTGGCCGGTGATCAGGTTAGACGTGCCGATGAAGCCTGCTACGAATCGCGTTCTGGGATGCTCGTAAATCTCTCGCGGCGGGCCCAGTTGCTCAACTACGCCCTCACTCATGACCGCGATCCGGTCCGACATGGTCAGCGCTTCGCCCTGGTCATGGGTCACATACACGAAGGTGATGCCCACCTCCCGCTGTATCCGCTTCAACTCCACCTGCATCGCCTGGCGGAGCTTGAGGTCCAAAGCGCCCAGGGGCTCATCGAGCAGCAGCGCCCTGGGCCTATTGACCAGCGCGCGGGCAAGCGCGACCCGCTGCTGCTGACCGCCCGACAACTCACGGGGGCGGCGTTCGCCGTGACCGGCCAAGTCCACGATTTCGAGCATCTCGCTCACCTGGCGAGCAATCTCAAGCTTCGCGACCTTCCTGCGCCTGAGGCCGAACGCGACGTTCTCGAACACGCTCATATGCGGGAACAGGGCGTAGGACTGGAAAACCATGTTGACGTCCCGCCGGTTCGGCGGCACGCCGGTAACATCCACGCCGTGCAGCCGGATCACGCCCTGGGTCGGTTCCTCAAACCCGGCGATCATCCGCATCGTCGTGGTCTTGCCACAGCCCGAAGGGCCAAGCAACGAGAAGAACTCGCCCTCGCGGATCGCAAGGTCAAGTCCGCGTACAGCGCTGACGACTTCCCCTCGGGCATGAAACTTCTTGACCACTCCCGCGAGATCGATGGCGGGAAGCGCACTGGCCTGACCCGTCTCCCCCTTCGGGCCAGCCGCGGCCCGCGAGGTGGCGGGCTCCGCAGGGTTCGCGGTCGGCTCAGTTCCCGCCTGGGTGGGCAAGTGACTCTCGGTCATCAGTAGTGGGGGTCTCTCTTCTTGGGTCGGCCTCCGTCAGCGGGGCACATCGCGAAAGTCTGATCTTGACAGGCATTCTATATACATTCAACCGAATCAGTACTCATAGTTGTTGCTGACGACTAATTCAGTAAGCGTTGCCGACCGTCTGTGCGTTACGCTACCCAGCGAATAGCTGATGCAAGATCGCCCAGGAATATGCATGGATGTGACCATCGCCGCGGCGCGCGCAGGAGTCGGGCGGCAGGCCAGGGTCGGTCGGCCAGGACCAGTGGCCTAGCACTCGATGAGGTGTCCAAGCTGATCATCGAGCAGCTGCAGCACCCGGCTAGGTTACGGCAGGCCGGCGCAGCGTTCTGGCGGGCCGATGGCTACGTCGACGCCCGGGGAGTAGTGGACCAGCGGGTCGCCTTGGGGAACCGGGAGGCCGGCGGCCCTGACCAGCGTGTCGTTGACGACGGTGGCTTCGGCCCGGTACAGCGGCCAGGGGTCATGGCAGGCTCGGGCCAGCCTGTACCGGGAGCCCGCCGCGCTGAACAGGATCCACCGGGCGGTCAGGAAGTGGTCGCGCTCGGTCAGCTCGTCGGGTTGATACGGCTCGCCGATGGCGATCCGTACCTTGCTCGACGCGGTCCCCGGACCCGGCCAGCGGCGGTAGCACCGGTAGGCGATCGAGGAGTCGTCGCCGGCGACGTCCATCGCGGACCAGTAGTAGGGCAGCCGGTAGGTGGTCCGCGCTACGGCCACGGCACCGAACCGGGCCGCGTCCAGGGAGAAGAACCAGATTCCGACGTGCCCGTCGGAGTCGCGTACATAGGTCCGCACATTGGTCTCGGGAAACCTCGATACCCATGGTCCGGTCCGGCCGCCGGACGTCGCCACGACCATGAAGAACGGCACCAGGCCGACCCAGGCCAGGCCGTCATGCTCATCGGGCGTCAGCCCGGCCGGGAGCAGCTTGGCCACGTCGGCCGGGTCGAACGCCCAGTGCAGGAACGTCAGCCGCTCCCACCGCTGCCGCATGACCGGCCGTTCGATCTGGTAGGGACAGGAACCTGCTGGAGGTCCGGGGGGTCGTCCTCCCGGGTCAGCACTGCCCGCAGGGACGGTCGCGGCATTCGCACCAGCTTCCATACTTCTATGATGACGACCGGCCAGCCGGTCACGCCGTCCGGGGCAGCAGCGGGCCGTGGTCCAGCCTCGGCAGGACGTGGCGGGCGAACAGGTCACCTTCGGCGGCGTGCGGGTAGCCGGACAAGATGAACGCCTCCATGCCGAGCGCGGCATAGTCGCGCAGCTTGGTCAGCACCTGGTCGGGGTCACCGACGATCGCCGAGCCCGCGCCCGATCGCCCTCGGCCGATGCCGGTCCACAGGAAGTCCTCGACGAACCCCTCGTCGTCTGAGTGGTCCCGCAACTCGCCCTGGCGGAGCTGGCCTGCCGAGGTGGGGTGCAGCGAGGCGTCCCTGATCTGCGTGCCGGTCTCCGGGTCGAGCCGGCTGATCAGGCGACGCGCGGCTTGGCGAGCCTCGGCCTCGGTCGCCCGGACAATCACGTGCACCCGGTAGCCGAACCGCAGCGTCCGCCCGTACTTAGCGGCCCGGGCCCGCATGTCGGTGATCAGCGCCTCGACCTCGCCCATCGTGTCGGGCCACATCAGGTAGACGTCGGCGCCCTGCGCCGCGACCTCCCTGGCCGCCTCGGACAGGCCGCCGAAGTAGAACGGCGGGCAGCCGCCGACGGTCGGGCAGATCCTGGGCGGGTCGAGCGTCAGGCTGACGAACTCGCCCTGGACGTCGACCGGGTTGCCGTTGAGCAGGTCGCGCAGCACGCGCATGATCTCCAGCGTGCGCTGGTACCTGGGCGCCGACTCCAGCGTCTGGCCGGGCAGATCGGAGGAGATGATGTTGATCGTGAGCCGGCCGCCGAGCATCTCATCGACGGTCGCGAGCTGGCGGGCCAGCTGCGGCGGCCACATCTCCCCCATGCGGACGGCGATCAGCAGCTGCATCCGGCGCAGCAGCGGCGCGACCCCGGCCGCGAACATGAGCGAATCGATGCCCGGCGCGTAGTTCGATGGCAGCAGCAGGTTGTCGTAGCCCGCCTCTTCGGCACCGAGCGCGATGCCGCGGTTGTGCTCCCAGCCAGATCGCAGCGCCGGATCGACGACCCCGATGAACTCGTGATCCTCATCGCACAGCGGGCAAAACCAGGACACCTCGCAGCCCATTGGCGCTGCCTCCTCAATTCGGCGGCGGTCGCTCCCGATAAGAGCGACCTGGTCAGGGCAGCAGTACGATCTTGCCGAGCACCTGCCCCTGGGCGAGCCGTTCGTAGGCCTGCCGGACCTGGGTCAGCGGGTAGGTCGCCGCGATCGGCACCTCCAGCTGGCCGGCCGCGATTAGCCCGGCCAGCTCGGCGAGCACGTCGGGACTGGCGCCGGCGGCGTTGCCCTCGGCCTTGACGCCGAACTCCGCGACGGCTCCGAAGTTGACGATCGTGTCGATCCGCTCCGGTGCGACGCCGAGGTCGAGCGCGAGCCGGACGTAGTCCGCACCGAACGTGTCAATAAACGCGTCGACCGTCCCGGTCGCCTGCCTGATCCGGTCCGCTACCCCGTCTCCGTAGGCGACCGGGATCACGCCGTGCCCGGTCAGCCAGTCGTGCCTGGCCGGGCTCGCCAGCCCGATCACGGTGGCCCCGGCCAGTTTGGCCAGCTGAACCGTGATCGAGCCGACCCCGCCGGTCGCCCCGGCCACTACCACCGTGTCACCGTTGGCCAGGCCGACCGCTCTGATAGCGGCGTAGGACGTAGCCCCGACGACGTACAGCGCCCCGGCCACCTCCCAGGGCACGGCTGGCGGCTTAGGCGTCAGGTGCCCGGCTTGCGCCAAGGCGAACTCGGCGTGACTGGCCCGGTTGTCGGTGAAGCCGATGACCTCATCGCCAGCGGCGACGCTGGTTACGCCCGGCCCGGTGGTCGCCACAATCCCAGCCAGATCACTTCCCTCGCCAGAGGGGAAAGTCGCCGGAAACCTGGCGTGCAGCAGGCCATCCCTGATCTTGGCCTCGCCGGGGTTGATTCCTGCGGCCTTGACCTGGACGAGCACCTGGCCCGGCCCAGGTGCTGGCTCGGGCACGTCCACTACCTCGAGGACCTCGGGGCCCCCGTACCGGGCAAACCGCACTGCCTTCATTTCGGTGCCCCCCCGTTCAGCCGCTCGGTCAGGAACTCAAAGACCAGCGCCCACTTCAGCGCGCGCTGCTCGTTGTCGGCCGCGGCGCCGTGCCCGCCCTCGATGTTCTCGTAGTAGGTGACGTCGTAGCCGAACTCCTCTAGCTTGGCGACCATCTTCCTGGCGTGGCCCGGATGGACCCGGTCGTCCCTGGTCGAGGTGAGCATCAGCACCGGCGGGTAAGGCTGACCGGCCGACACATTGTGGTACGGGGAGAACGGCTTGATGAACTCCCACTGCAGAGGCTCACGCGGGTCACCGTACTCGGCCATCCAGGACGCTCCGGCCAGCAGCTCGTGGTAGTGCTGCATGTCGAGCAGCGGCACCTGGATGACGATCGCGCCGAACAGCTCGGGGTAGCGGGTCAGCATCACGCCCATCAGCAGACCGCCGTTGCTGCCGCCCTCGATGCCGAGCCGCTCTTGGGTGGTGATGCCGCGCTTCACCAGGTCAGCCGCGACCGCGGCGAAGTCCTCGTAGACGAGATGCCGGTTCTCCTTGACCGCGCCCATGTGCCACTGCGGGCCGTACTCGCCGCCGCCGCGCAGATTGGCCACCACGTAGGTACCGCCGCGGGCGAGCCAGCCGCGCCCGATCACGCCGCTGTAGGACGGGGTCAGTGAGACCTCGAAGCCGCCGTAACCGGTGAGCAGGGTCGGCCCGGCCAGCGAGTCCTGCGGACCGACCACGAAGTAGGGCACCGCGGTGCCGTCGGCCGAGGTCGCGAAGAACTGCCGCACCGACAAGCCGGTCGGGTCGAAGAAGGCGGGCGCCTGCTTCAGCGTCTCCGCGTCGCCGTCGATGTGCCCGTAGCGCAACGTGCCGGGCTGGGTGAACCCGCTGGACAGCAGCATGTACTCATTGCTGTCGTACGAGTCGGTCAGGGCGATGTCGGTGTTGGCGTACTCGGGCACGCCGGGCAGGTCGGCTCGCTGCCACTGCCCGCCGGACGGGGTGAGCACGACGAGTTCGCTGCGCACGTCGTGCAGCAGGTTCAAGATCAGGTGGTCGCGGGTCAGGGCGTGGTAGCTGAGCGAGGTGTGCGGATCAGGCTCGAACAGCACGGTCAGCTCCCGCGCGCCCGCCAGGAACGCATCGAACCCGGCCACGAGCAGCGCGCCGACTGGATAGGTGACCCCGTCGACCTCCCACCGCGAGCGCAGCTTGATGAGCAGCCAGTCGCGGTGGATGTCGACGATCGCGTCCTCCGGCACCGCCACCCGCTGCAGTTCGCCGCCGACCGCGCGCAGGTAGAGCTCGGTGCGGTAGAACTCCACGTGCCGGACAACGAAGTCGCGTTCGTAGCCCTCGGTCGGGTCGCGGAAGGCGCCGACGCCGACGTCCTCCGGCTTGCCCTCGAACACGGTCTCCGCTTCGGACAGCGGAGTTCCGCGTCGCCACTGCTTGGCCAGCCTCGGGTAGCCGGAGGTGGTCAGCGATCCTTCGCCGAAGTCGGTGCCGACGTAGATCGTGTCGGCGTCGATCCAGCCGACATCGCTCTTCGCCTCCGGCAGGGCGAACCCACCCTCGACGAATCCCTTGGCATCCAGGTCGAACTCACGGACCACGCTCGCGTCCGCGCCGCCCCTGGACAGCTGGACGAGCGCCAGCCGGTACCCGCCCGGCCGCAGCACCGACGCCCCCTGCCAGACCCAGTTCTCGTCCTCGGCCTCGGCGAGTTCGTCGATGTCGAGCAGTACCTCCCAGTCGGGCTGCGCGTTGCGGTATTCCGCCAGCGTGGTGCGCCGCCAGAGCCCGCGCGGTTTCGCCGCGTCCTGCCAGAAGTTGTAGAGGTACTCGCCGCGCCTGGTGACGAACGGGATCCGGTCATCGGAGTCCAGCACCTCGCGGAGCCGGTCGCGCAGCTCGGCGAAACCGGCGCGTCCGGACAGCGCATCGAGCGCGCCCGTGTTGTGTTCGGTGACCCAGTCGAGCGCGGTTTCGCCGGTAACGTCCTCAAGCCACCGCAGCGGGTCGTCGTTGATCATGTCTTGCGCTTGGCCCATTCCGCCAGTCTCGCCGCCAGCGGCCGGTGACGCCAAGTCACCGCGCGAGGAACTCGGTGAGCGCGTGGTAGTACGGCTCGATACTGGCGATATCGGCGTACTCCTCGTCGCTGTGCAGGCCGCTGCCGCCGATACCGAAGATGATCGCGTCGATGCCGAGCTGGTAGTAGTGGCGGCCGTCGGCCGAGCCGTGTTTGCGCAGGAATCCGGCCTGATATCCGTGCCGGCGCACCGCCTCGCGCAGCCGGGCGATCTCCGGCCGCCCGCGGTCGGCGTGGTGCGGCGGATCGGCCCGGTCCACGATCGCGGTCACGCCGGGCTCGCAGAACCGCTCGAAGATCTCCGCGAACTCCGCTTCGCTCCGCCCGGTCAGCGCGGTGTCCTCGGAAGGGAACCGCACGTCCAGCCAGGCTTCGGCAAAGTCTGGAATTAGGTTGAACGCATTGTTCGGGGTTTGTATCCGGGCGACATTGACGGTCGTGCGCCAGGCTTCGGTCGCCGGGACCGGGTAGGCGGCGAGCACGCGCTCGATGCTGGCGAGCAGCTTGACCAGGGCATTGTCGCCGCGCCACGGGTAGGCTCCGTGCCCGCTCACGCCGGTCGCCCGCAGCACGACGGTGGCGATGCCCTTGGAGTCGGCGACGATCTCCAGGCCGCTCTGCTCCCCGATGATCACGAAGTCGGCGCGGACGCCTTGATCGAGCTGATGCCGGGTTCCGTGGCGGCCGCCGATCTCCTCGTCGGTGACGAGTTGCAGGCCGATCTGGCCGGCGCAGCTGGCCGCCTGCTCGCGGAAGACCTGGGCGAGCACGAGGGCCGAGACCTTCATGTCATGGGCGCCGCGTGCGTACAGCCGGTCGCCCTCGATCCGCGGCTGGAACAAGCTGGGCGGCGCGGGAACGACGTCGACGTGCCCGTTGAAGATCACATCGAAGTGCGGGCGTTCGGGACCGACATAGAGCAGCGCGCTGGGCTTGCCGCCCGAGGTGAATCGCTCGACCGTGAACCCAGGGCCGACGAAGTCGATCACGAACTCGAGCGCCTTGGCCAGTTCGGCGGGCCGGTCGGCGGTGGACGACACCGCGAGCAGCTCGCAGGCTGCGCCCAGGAACGAGTCCATGTCCATCGCGGGCCAGACTATGCGCGCGCGTAGGGTTGAGACAGGGGCGGGCCAGACTTGCGAAAGGGGATCGAATGAGCGAGCGAGCCGCGGCGGACGCGGCCGGCACGATCGACGTCGGCGGAGATCTGACGGTGAACCGGATGGGGTTCGGCGCGATGCGCATCACCGGCCAAGGGATCTGGGGCGACCCGCCCGACCATGACCGGGCGATAGCGACGTTGCGGCGCGTGATCGAGCTCGGCGTGAACTTCATCGACACCGCCGACTCCTACGGACCCGACGTCAGCGAGAACCTGATCGCCGAGGCGTTGCACCCCTACCCGGACGACCTGGTGATCGCCACCAAGGGCGGCCTGCTGCGACCCGGCCCGGGCCGGTGGACGCCCGACGGTCGGCCCGAGCACCTGCGCAAAGCCTGCGAGGGCAGCCTCCGCCGCCTGAAGATGGACCAGATCCCGCTCTATCAGTTGCACCGGCCCGACCCGAAGGTGCCGTTCGGTGACTCGGTCGGCGCGCTGGTCGAGCTGAAGAACGAGGGCAAGATCCGGCACATCGGCCTGTCCAACATCAACGAGCATCAGGTCCGCGAAGCGCAGCGGCTGGTCCCGATCGTCTCGATCCAGAACCGGTTCAACGCCGGCGACCGGAGTTCGGAGTCGATGGTCGACCTGTGCGAGCAGGAGCAGATCGTGTTCCTGCCGTGGGCGCCGCTGCAGGACACCGGTACCGGCGGGCCGGTCAGCGCGGCCGCGAAAGCGCACGGCGTGACCGAGAACCAGATCGTGCTGGCCTGGCTGCTGGCGCACTCGCCGCAGCTGCTGCCGATTCCCGGCACGGGCTCGCCCGACCACGCCGAACACAACGTAGCCGCCGCCGGGATCGAGCTAACCCCAGACGAGATCGAGTCAATCAGCGGCTAGCCAGAGGCCGGTCAGGTTCTTGCGGGGCCGGCGAAGCCGGCCCCGCAAGAACCCCTACCGCAAGACTCGATCGAGAATGGCCCTGGCCCCGTCCTGGATCTCGGCCAGGTGGTCGGGGCCCTTGAAGGACTCGGCGTAGAGCTTGTAGACGTCCTCGGTGCCGGACGGCCGGGCCGCGAACCAGCCGGACTCGGTGACGACCTTCAGTCCGCCGATCGGGGCCCCGTTCCCGGGCGCGCTGGTGAGCATCGCGGTGATCGGCTCTCCGGCTAGCCGGTCGGCGGTCACTTGCTCGGGCGACAGCTTGGCCAGCGCCGCCTTTTGCTGTCTGGTCGCCGGGGTATCGATCCTTGCGTAGACCGGGCTGCCGTACCGGCCGGTCAGTTCCGCGTACAACTCAGACGGCGACTTTCCGGTCACGGCGGTGATCTCGGCCGCGAGCAGCGCGAGGATGATCCCGTCCTTGTCGGTCGTCCAGACCGAGCCGTCGCGCTGCAGGAACGAGGCGCCGGCGCTCTCCTCGCCGCCGAACGCGACCGTCCCGTCGAGCAGTCCTGGTACGAACCACTTGAACCCGACCGGAACCTCGAGCAGCCCCCGGTCCAGGCCGCTCACGACCCGGTCGATCATCGACGAGCTGACCAGCGTCTTGCCGGCCAGCGCCGAAGCCGGCCAGCCGTCCCGGTTCCGGTACAGGTAGTCGATCGCGACGGCCAGATAGTGGTTGGGGTTGAGCAGCCCGCCGTCCGGAGTGACAATGCCGTGGCGGTCGGCGTCGGTGTCGTTGCCAGTGGCGATCGAGAATTCGTGCTGCCGCTTGATCAGGCTCGCCATCGCGTACGGCGACGAGCAATCCATCCTGATCTTGCCGTCGCCATCGAGGGTCATGAAGCGGAACGTCGGATCGACGGCGGTGTTGACCACGGTCAGGTCAAGGCCGTAGCGGTCGGCGATCTCGCCCCAGTACCCGACGCTGGCGCCACCGAGCGGGTCGGCGCCCAGCCTGAGGCCGGCCGCCCGGACCGGCTCAAGGCTCACAACCCCGCCCAGCGCCGACACATAGGCGTCGAGGAAGTCGAATCGCCCGGTGGTTTCCGCCGCCAGCGCACGAGCGTAAGGAACCTGACGCACTCCGTCGAGTCCGGCCTCGAGCAGCTTGTTTGCCCGGTCCTGGATCTGCTTGGTGATCTCGGTGCCCGCCGGTCCGCCGTCGGGCGGGTTGTACTTGAAGCCGCCGTCGGACGGCGGGTTGTGCGACGGAGTCACGACGATGCCGTCGGCTAGACCCGCCCGCTTCGCCCCCCGCCCACCACCCGGGCTAGCACCGCCGACGGACGCGTTGTGCGCGAGGATTGCCCGCGACACCGCCGGGGTCGGCGTGTAGCCGTCGCGTTCGTCCAGCAGCACGGTGACGCCGTTGGCCGCGAGGACTTCGAGCGCGCTCGCCTGGGCCGGTTCGGAGAGGGCGTGGGTGTCGGCGCCGAGGAACAGCGGCCCGTCGATCCCGGCTCCGGCCCGGTACTCGCAGATCGCCTGGGTCGCGGCGAGGATGTGGTCGGCGTTGAACGTCGCGGTGAACGCCGACCCGCGATGACCGGAGGTGCCGAACTGGACCCGCTGGGCGGGCTCGGCCGGGTCGGGCCGCAACTCGTAGTAAGCGGTAACCAGCTTCGCAACATCGACCAGGTCGGCCGCTTCCGCTGGCTGCCCCGCGCGCGGACTCACCATGCCCGCAATCTTGCCTTACTCCACTAGCCCATCCCAGGACCAGCGAGGGGTCGGGAGGTTCTCGGGCGGGACTGACCCGTGCGCGGAGTAAGAGAGCACCTCGGCGACGGCCCACTTCATGTAGGCCGACAGGGCGGCGCGGAATGCGGGATCAGCGGGCAGGTCGGCGTCCTGCGCCGCGGCGTTAAAAGCCCGCACAAAGCGTTCTCCCAAATCATTGTCCGCGCCTGTACTGGAGTGAAGCCACAGCATCGCCGAGTGACCGCCGCACTCCTGGCTAAATACGGGCGGGCCGCCGAAGACCTCCGCCCAGTAGGTGGCCAGCCGCTGTACGTGCTCGGGATGGCCCGGGTGGGAGAAAGGGTGGTTAAGGACCGGATCGTCCAGGCAGCGTTGATGGTGGGCGCTGGCCAGCGCGAGGAAGGCTGGCTCGCCGCCCGCGAACTCATAGATCGATGATCGTGCCATCGCGACATACTATGAGGCGGCCAGTTCGGGGAAGGACAGCACGTGAGGAAGGCTTCAGGGTCCGTTCAGCCGACCTTCAGGTCGGCTTCCTAAGCTCTGGCGCAAGAGCAGGACCCGATGCCGACGATCGCCGCCCAGGGAGGCATGCCGTGCACGACAACGTGACCATCTCGCACCGCGGAAGCAGGTACGAGATCGGGCGTGGTCCTGGTTACTACGGCATCTGGGCAGTGGAGTCGACGGATGGACCGGAGGCAGGCCAAGACCGACCGCACCCGATCGAGTGGTGGACAGAGAACCCTCAGGGCTGGGTAGACGCCTGGGAAAGGTTCAGCGGGATCGAGCAATCGAGCGACATCGTCGAGGTCGCCGTGACGCCGGCTGGGCTGGCTATGGCGGGACCGGTCACCGCTCCGGCCGGTGGAGTCGCCGGGGCAGGTCCGGCGGCCGGTCGAACGCCTAGCCCGCTGGCGCGGCTGACGCCGCCCACGTTGCTGCTGTTCGGCGTCTTTCTCGGCCTGATCGGGCTC
>Ga0099827_10000045_pt1 | contig 34588 bp, 38 predicted proteins | sample CZO8metaG_FD_79339 | JGI IMG/M metagenome (GOLD analysis project Ga0099827, IMG submission 79339) | Vadose zone soil microbial communities from the Eel River Critical Zone Observatory, Northern California, USA - CZOApr15con1.8 metaG | ecosystem: Environmental > Terrestrial > Soil > Vadose zone ...
ACGATCCCGATGTCGACGTGCTCATTCTCGAGGACCGGGCCTTGCTCGATGTGGAGCTCGAGGTAGCCGGCGATGGTACGGGGATCACGCCGCGCGTCTGCGAGGCGCGTAGCGGTCAGACCGGCTCTTGCGAGGCCGTGGAGCAAGGCATCGTGGCCGCCACGCGGCGCCCGCAACACGTCTGGGGTCAAGGCCCCCGCAAGCGCTCGGCTGCCAAGCAGTCCGACGAGCGTTCCTTCCTCGTCGGTGAAATCGATGGCCTCGAGTGTGTACGGAAGGTCGACGTGACCGTCCTGCGTTGTTCTCAGCACCTCGAGCGCTGCGACGACGCCGAGCGCGCCGTCGAAACGGCCGCCGTTCGGGACCGTGTCGAGGTGAGAGCCGAGGAGGAGCGTCGGTGCTTCGGCGAAGCGCGAGGGGAGAACGGCAGAGTGGTTTCCGGCAGCGTCGACCCGGGCCTCGAAACCAGCCGCTACCGATCGTTCGAGAAACCAGGCGCGAGCAGCGAGATGGGCATCGCTGAAGGTCGGCCGGTTCACACCGCCTTCGGCCGTGCGGCCGATCGCGGCCAGTGCGTCGAAGTCCGCGCGGAACCGATCCGCATCGATTTGCAGCGCGCTTATAGCGCCCCGGGTCGGAGCGGCAGCGGACCGCTCGCGTCGGTCTCGACCGCCCAGAGCGTGCCGGTCCGCTGCGACGCCTCGATGTCGGCGGAACGTGTTGCGGTGACGTAGAGGGTCGGACCGTCGAAGATGCAGTTGGTTGCATGCTCACCGAGCTCGATGTGGTCCACCAGCTTTCCTTCCGCCGAGATCACCGCCACACCTCCCGAGATCGTTCCAGCCACGAACGCGCGCCCGTCCGCGGCGAAGGCCATCCCGTCCGGAATGTACTTGTCGGAGAGCTGGCACCAGGTCGCCGCAGCGCCGTCCTCGAGCCGACAGACACGGTGTGCCAGTGATTCCGTCCAGTAAAGGCGACCGTCTGCGTCGAACCCGATCCCGTTCGGATAAACCTCGGGCCGTTCGACGATCATCTCGCCCCCGGCGCCGTCGACCGCGAACAGTCGCCCCGGCGAGCGGACGTCGAAGCGGTCGTCGAACTCGGAACCCGAGTCGGTAAACCAGAGGCGCCCGTCGGGACCAAAGGCGAGGTCGTTCGGGCCGACGAGCGTCCGGCCGTCGACCTCGGAGTAGAGCAGCTCTACGGTGCCGTCGGCACCCATGCGTTGGATGCCCGAGACCGCGCTCGTGTCACCGCTTCCCGGGACGTTGCCTCCCTGCGTCACATAGATCGCGCCGTCCGAGCCGAGCACCGCACCCCAGGGGGACCCTCCCAGGACGCCGAACGTGCTCACGGCGTCGTCGGCGTAGACGCACAGCTCACCGATGTTGCCGTCGCAAAAAACAAGGCGACCGTCTGGCAGAACAACAGGTCCCTCGGGGAAGCCCAGGTCGGAGGCGAGCAGGCGTCCATTCATCAGTCATCCCTTCGTACGCGTTGCCGTTCCGCCGATCCTATAGTTGGGACCAGTGATCCCTGAACGGGTGCGCGCGCGCGATCTCGTCGGCTACGGCCGCTTTCCGCCGCGCTTCTCCTGGCCGGACGGCGCCCGACTCGTCGTCAACGTCGTCCTCGTCTATGAGGAGGGATCGGAGTACTCCGTACTCTGGGGCGACGATCGCAACGACGGCTGGGGCGAGTATCCGGATCCGGGCGTCGATCCGCCGCAGCGCGATCCTGGCACCGAGTCCCATTACGAGTACGGCAGCCGCGCGGGAGTTTGGCGGCTGGCGCGCATCTTCGAGGCGGCTTCGATCCCAGTCACGGTCTCGGCCGCCGCCGTCGCGCTCGAGCTCAACCCGGCCGTCGCCGACTGGATGCGCGAGCACGACCACGATCTCCTTGGCCACGGCTGGCGCTGGATCGAGCTCTGGCGGCTCTCGCGAGACGATGAGCGCGAACACCTTCGACGTGCGATTGCGACCTACGAGCGAGTCCTTGCTCAGCGTCCGCTCGGCTGGAACTGCCGTGGCTGGCCGAGCGAGAACACCCGCGAGCTCCTCGTCGAGGAGGGCGGTTTCCTCTACGACTCCGACGGCTCGGCCGACGACGTGCCCTTTTACACGCATTGCCTCGGCCGGCCGTTCCTCGTCGTCCCCTACACGAAGACGTACAACGACAGCCGCTTCCTCATGGCTCCCGGCTTCGGGAGCCCTCGCGACTTTCTGGACACTTTGACGACGGGTCTCGACGAGCTCGTCCGCGAGGGCTCGGACCGGCCGACGATGATGACGGTCGTTGTGCACGCCAGGTGGACCGGCCAGGCCGCGCGCGCAGCCGCGCTACGCGCATTCCTCGACCATGCACGAAACGTGGAGGGCGTGCGGTTCATGCGCCGTGCCGACATCGCGCGCTGGTGGTTGGCGAACTTCCCGCCCACCGGACCCTGACCTAGACCGGCGCTCTTAGCTCGGTGAGGCTAGGTGCGGCCGCAACCAGGCGGCGGGTGTATTGGTGCTGGGGGCGGGAGAGCAGCGCACCGACTGGGCCTTCTTCGCAGAGGACGCCGTCCTCCAGGACGAGCACGCGATCAGCGACAGACGCGACGACGCCCAGGTCGTGCGTGATGAACAGAAGCGCAAGGCCGAGCTCGGCGCGCAGTATCGCGAGCAGCTCGAGCACTGCCGCCTGAACGGACACGTCGAGCGCGGAGGTGATTTCGTCGCAGACCACGAGATCGGGGTGGGCGGCCAGCGCCCGCGCGATGGCTACGCGCTGGCGTTCGCCGCCGGAAAGCTCAGGTGGGAAGCGCTTGGCGAGCCCGGCCGGCAGCCGGACGCGTTCGAGTAGCTCGCCCACCGTCTCCTGTGCCTCCTTTCGCGAGAGATTACGAAGCACACGAGCAGGGCGCGCGATCGTGTCGCCGACCAGATGTCTCGGGTTGAGCGAGTCGTTTGGGTTCTGAAAGACGATCTGGATCCGTCGCCGTGCCTCGCGCGAGCGCCTGCCGGCGAGCGGCGCGAGCGACGTTCCATCGAGCATGATCTGTCCGCGGGTCGGAACGTGCAGTCCGGCGATGCAGCGTGCGATCGTGGTCTTGCCACTGCCGGACTCCCCGACAAGGGCGAGGCACTCGCCGGCCGAGATCGCAAACGACACGTCCCGAGCCGCGACGGTGGTGCTGTCTCGGCCCCGATGCTCCGCTCGTAAACCCTCGACACCCAGGACGGGCGGCCGGGGCCCCGCACCGAGTCTCGCTGCGGCGCGCGCCGCCGGGGCAAGCGGTGGCGTGCGCTGCCACTCGAAGCAACGAACCCGCCATTCCGCCCGGATTGCACTGAGCGGCGGCATCGCTTGCACGCACGCTCCCACTCGCTGCGGGCAGCGGGGTGCGAACGCGCAGCCGTTGGGACGGTCATCGACGCCGACTGCAACTCCAGAAATGCTGCGCAGCCGGCGCGGCTCGTGCGGGTCGGGCACAGAGGAGAGGAGGCCCCAGCTGTAAGGATGGCGAGGTGTCGTCAGGATGCCCGCCGTTGGTCCCACCTCGACGATGCGCCCGGCGTACATGACGGCGATCTCGTCGGCCAGCGAGGCCACGACCGCGAGATCGTGCGAGACGTAGACGATCGCCAATTCCATCTCTTGCCGCAGCAGTCCGATCTCCGCGAGCAGATGCGATTGCGTGACCACGTCCAGCCCGGTCGTCGGCTCGTCGAGGACGACCACCACCGGGCGGCAAACCAGCGCAGCAGCAATCGCAATCCGCTGCTGCTGCCCTCCTGAGAGCTGGTGCGGAAATCGCCGCCGGAACTCGCGGGTCGACGGGAGCTGAACGAGCTCGAGCGTCCGGGTCACCTCGCCGTCAACGTCGCGATCAGGTGCGTGCGTGCGAAGCATGTCGGCCACTTGGTCGCCGACGCGGACGGAGGGGTTGAGGGACGAGGCGGGATCCTGCGGGACGTATGCGATCAGCTGGCCGCGTAGCCTGCGGAGCTCCCTCTCCGGGAGTCCGGTGAGCGTTCGCCCACCGACCTTCACCATGCCTGCTGCGATTCGGACCCCGGGACGCGTGTAGCCGAGCAGCGCGAGCGCGGTCGTTGTCTTGCCGCTGCCCGACTCGCCGACGAGTCCGAGCACCTTGCCAGGCTCGAGCTGGAAGGACACGTCCTCGACGATCGGCTCGCCGGACCAGAGCTCGATCTGCAGGTCCTCGACGGCCAAGGCGGCGTCGGTCACCGGGCAACCCGTTTCTGTGCCGTCGACCGTCCCAGGCTCCTCGCGACCGCATCGGCGACGAGATTGACCGCGACCGTCAGGAACGCGATCAGGAACGCAGGAGCGGCGACGGCCCAGGGCTGGAGTGTGATGCCGCCGCGGTTCTCCGAGATCATCAGCGCCCAGTCGGCCGCCGGGGGCTGCAGGCCGAGGCCGAGGAAGTTGACGGAGGCGATGATGATGATCGATCCGGTCAGCCGGATCCCCGCGTCCGCGAGCACCGTGCCGAGGATGTTCGGCAGGATCTCGCGGCGGAGGACGGCGTGGACGCGCTCGCCCCGAGCGACGGACGCCTCGACATAACCGCGCACGGCCGTCTCCTGCGTGGCGGCGCGCACGATTCGCGCGATCGAGGGCACATGAACGGTCGCCACGCCGAAGACGAGGATGCCGGCGTTGTGGCCCGCTCCGGTGGCGAGGACGAGCAGGAACAACAACGGCGGGAACGCGAGAATCACGTCCATCACGCGCATCAGCAGCGGGTCCACGAGCGTACGCGAGTAACCCGCGACGAGGCCGATCGCGATGCCGACGACGTATGCCAGGCTCGTGGCGAGGGCCGCCAGTCCGACAATGCTGCGCCCGCCCCAGAGGACACGCGACAGCACGTCTCGTCCGAGGCTGTCCGTCCCGAGCAGGAACTGGCCGTCCGGACGCTGCAACGGCAAGCCCGCGATTCCGGCCGGGTCATGCGGCGCGAAGACCGGGCCGATGAGGATCAGGGCCAGGAGCAGAAAGCAGGCGGTAAGCCCGATCCTGCCAGAGCTCGTCCGCGCGAATCGAAGTCTGGCCGCAAGCGCAGTCACTGCGCCGTCCTCAGCTTCGGGACGAGCAATACGACCAGCAGGTCGGCGATCACATTGAGCGAGATGTAGACGATCGCGATCAGCAGGCCGACGCTCTGTACATACGGCACATCGCGCGCGCTGACCGCCTGTACGAGCGCCTGGCCGATTCCGGGATAGCCGAAGACGAATTCGGTGACGACGATGCCGCCTACGAGCCACTGGATGTTCAGCGCAATGACCTGGACCGTCGGTCCGAGCGCGTTGCGAAGGGCATAGCGGAGAACGACGTCGCGTTCGCGGTGCCCGCTAAGCCGCGCCCACTCGACGTAGTCGGACCGCAAGACTTCCACCATGCCGGCGCGCACCATCCGGACGGTCTGCGCGAGCGACGCCGCGAGCAGCGTGAGCACGGGCAGGACGAGAATCGACAAGTCGCTGAAGACGGTGTCACCGATCGAGATCAACGAGACGCCGGGCAGGAACCCGAGCCACTGGGCGATGAGCAAGATCAGCAGCGTTCCGGTGACGAACTCGGGTAACGAGATGGCCACGAGCGAGACGGTCGTGATTGCATGGTCGACGGAGCGGCCGGCGCGGGTCGCAGCGTAGACGCCGAACCCGATCGAGAGCGGAACGAGCAACAGGATCGTGAACAGAGCGAGGACGGCGGTGTTCTTGATCCGATCCCCGATTAGGCTCGAGATCGGTGTCGGCTGTCCGCTGACGGCCTGGCCTGCGACGGAGTTGCCGAGATTCCCCTGGACGAACCCCGAGAGCCAGTTCCAGTAGCGCTCCGGCGCCGGCCGGTTGAGATGGAGCTCCTGCCGAATGTGCGCGAGACCTGCCGGCGTCGAGTCGCGGCCGAGCACGGCACTGGCGACGTCACCCGGCAGCACGTTCGTTCCGACGAAGAGGAGGATCGAGACGACGAACAGGGTGGCCAAGCCCGCGGCCACCCGACGGACGACGAAGAACACAAGGGGGTGCCGACGACGCCGGGGAACGTCGGATAGGGCGAGCTCAGGAGCGGCGAGCTCTGTCACGCCGCCCTACGCGAGCCAGAAGTGCTGGAAGTCGAAATTGCCGAGCGCGAACATCCCGCTCGGCACGACTCCCTTGACCCGCTTCGAAACGCCGTCAAGGAAGGGCGCGAACCCCCAGATCAGGTACCCGCCCTGATCCCAGAGGATCTTCTGCACCTCATTCCAGAGCTCCTGGGCCCGCGGCTCGTTCTGCTCCGCCTGAGCCTTTAGCACCAGGCGGTCGAAGCTCGGCCGCTTCCAGTGCGTCTCGTTATAGAACGCCTTCGTCGTAGCCGCTTCGTTGATCCAGTTCGGAATCGCGATGGCCGGCCAGTTCGTCTGGCCGAACGCCCACTTGAGGTACTTGCTGGCGAAGTACGTATCCGGCGGGCCGTTGTTGACGTTGATCTTGACGCCGGCCTTCCGCGCCTGCTGCGCGAAAACGGTCGCCGACTCGAGCATGCCCGCGATCGCCGTGCTCGAGTAGAGCGTCACCGTGAGGTGCTCGGCTCCAGCCTGTTTGAGCAGGAACTTCGCCTTCGCGATGTCCTGGTGCCGCTGCGGAAGCTGGTTGTCGTACCACTTTAGGCCCTTACCGACAAGATCGTTGCCGAGCTGCCCGTACCCGAATTGAGCGCTCTTGATCAGCGCCGGACGGTCGGCGATCAGCCGGAACGCTTGCCGCACGCGAACGTCGTTGAAAGGCTTGAGATCGGCGGACATCGTGATCGGAACGAACTGTGGACCGTTGCCGACAAGGACGACGATGTCCTTTTTGCGCTGATGCTCCTTCGCCTGCGCAAAGGTCAGCTGTTCGATCGCATCGACCCGGCCGGAGAGCAGAGCATTGAGACGCGCCTGCGGGTCGGGGATCGACGAGATCTCCAGATCGTCGACATACGGAAGTCCGTGCATCCAGTAATGCGGGTTCCGCTTGAACAGGCTTCCCTGGCCCGGCTTGAACTTGTCGGCCATGAAAGCGCCCGTGCCCACAGGCTTCTTGAAGTTCTTCGAGCCGTTCTGGACGATCACCATCGGATAGAAGACAAACGTCGGCGCCAGGTCGGCGATCGGCACGTGCAGCGGAAGCTCGAACTCGTGCGCATTGACCTTCCGCATACCCTTGAGGTCGAACGGCTGGACGGCCGGCAGCCCGCCGCTGGTCTTCGACGCCGCGATCCGCCGGAGGGTGTACATGACGTCGTCGGCGCCGAACGGTTTGCCGTTGTGCCAGACGACGCCCTTGCGTAGCTTGATCGTCCACTTGGTGGCGTTGCGGTTCGGCTCAAAGGCCGTCGCCAGCCGCATCTCGAGGCTGAGATCCGGCTTTGCGTGCACGAGCAGCTCGAACAGCGTCAGGGTACGGCACGTGTCGATGGTCGAGACTGCGAGCGTTGGGTCGAGCGTCTCCGACGAGCCGCCGCCGACCATCCCAATCCGCAGGTGGCCCCCTCGCTTCGGAGTCGCCGCCAGCGCGAACTCTGCGGCCCTGGCGGGAGAAGCGAGAAAGCCGGCCGATCCCACGGCGATTCCGGCCGCAGCAGCGGTCTCCAGCAGCCGCCGGCGAGTCAACGTCGGGTCAGACAGGTGCTCGGCCTCCTGGTACTTCGTTCCAGCGTCCAACGGGTCGATCGGGCTTTGATCGGTCGTCATTCCTGAGGCTCCCTTCGTGAGAAACGCAGTGCCCCGGTGGAGCGATGGTACGACTTCGCCGATTTTCAAACAAGCGACGGCCGCAACCCTCCTGTGTCGCGGTGGTGGTCGCGCCTGCCGGTGCCGACGCTCGCTGAGAAAAACCCCGCCGGAAGCGGGGTTTCATCGGGGCGCCGAGATTTGAACTCGGGACCTCTAGTCCCCCAGACTAGCGCGCTAACCAGGCTGCGCCACGCCCCGTGGCGGGGCCATCGTATCGGCTACGCACTGTAACGCCTGTACAGCTTGTCGATCAGATCCGGCATGCGCTCGAGCCGGTCGGTGATCACACGTAACCGGTACTCGCGGAAGTGCTCGGCCTCGACGCCCAACGCTCGCGCGAGCGTCTTGATCACGTCGTCCGACGGCACCGGGCGGTTTCCGTGCACGAGATGGTTGAGGTATCCGGCCGAGAGCCTCGTCTTCTCGGCGAGTGACCGGTAGGTGAGGCCGGCTTCGCCCATCAGGCGCTCGATGGTCGGGCCGAACGAGTCCTCGCTGAAGCGCCGCTTTCGCGCCATCAGCCGAGCATCTCGCGCACTGTCGAGACGAGCTCACCCACGCTCACCGCGTTGTCTTCCCCCTTTGCGCGCTGGCGAATGTCCACCGTACCGCCTTCGGCAACCTTTCGCCCGACTGTCACGCGCACCGGGCAGCCGATCAAATCGGCGTCCGCGAACTTCTCCCCCGCTCGCGCATCGCGGTCGTCCACGAGCAGGTCGAGACCCGCCGCGGAAAGCGCGTCCGCCACGGGCTGCGCATGCTCCTCCATGCCGGGGATGACGACCACATGGACGTCGTACGGCGCGACCGACGCCGGCCACTGGATGCCCTTGTCATCGTGGTGCTGCTCGATGATCGCCGCCATCGTGCGCGCGGGACCAATGCCGTAGCTGCCCATCACGAGGGGCTTCTCCTGTCCGTCCTCGTCGAGATACGTCGCACCGAACGGCTCCGAGTAGAACGTCCCGAGCTTGAAGATGTGCCCGAGCTCGATCGCGGTTTCGGCGATCAGCTCGCCGCCGCACTTCGGACAGCGGTCGCCCGGATTCGTCTGCCGGATGTCGGCAAAACGGGGCTCGTAGTCACGGCCCGCCTCCACCCCACGTAGGTGCCGGCCGTCGCGATTCGCTCCTGCGACGAACTGGCCTTCCTTCAGCGCGTTGTCCGCGATCACCTCGACCTCGACTCCAGCGGGCCCGAGCGAGCCGCCGCCGGCGCCGAACGTCGTGCGGATCTCATCCTCGGTCGCAGGACGGAAAGCATGCCCCAACGTGGTCGTGAGCTTCTCGTCACTGAGCCGGTCATCGCCACGGACCAGCGCAAGCACGACTCGGTCGCCCACGACGACGGGCATCGCCTTCGAGGTTGCCGCTGCATCGATCTTCAGGAAGTCGGCGAGCCCTTCGATGGTCGTGACGTCAGGCGTCTCGACTTCCTCTGGCGCATCCAACGCCTGCGGGAACTTGGGAGCGCGCGGGATTCCCTCCGCCGCTTCGATGTCCGCGGCGTAGTCGCCGTTCTGGCAACGCACGAGCTCGTTCTCGCCGGACTCCGCAGGCGCAAGATAGTCCCAGGACTCCTTGCCGCCCATGATCCCGGACTCCGCCTCCACCTCGTAGGCCTCGAGCTCGCAGCGCTCGAAGATCTTCTTGTAGGCCTGCGCATGGAGCTGGAAGCTCTTGTCCAGCCCTTCGGCGTCCCGATCGAACGAATAGGAGTCCTTCATGATGAACTCGCGCACTCGCAGCAGCCCTGCACGCGGGCGCGGCTCGTCGCGCTCCTTGGTGCTGAAGTGGTACCACCGCTGTGGGAGTTGCTTGTACGACTGGATTTCCCGCGCGTGGAGGGTCATCGTCTCTTCGTGTGTGAACGATAGAACGAAGGCCCGGCCGTTCCGGTCTTTCAGCTTGAAGACCTCCGGAATATTGATGCGGCCGCTCAGCTCCCAGAGCTCCGCCGGCGTCAGCACCGGGCACAGCATCTCCTGATCGCCGATTACGTTCATCTCTTCGCGGATGATCTGGACGACCTTCTGGTGCACGCGCCAACCGAGCGGCAGGAATGTCCACAGACCAGCCCCCACCTGCCGGATGAAGCCGCCGCGCACGAGCAGCTGATGGCTCGCGGCCTCGGCGTCCGCCGGCGGCTCGCGCAGCGTCGGAAGAAAAAGCTCTGAGGCCCGGGCAATCATGTTGTCCGGGCAGACTACTCGCCGAGCGGAATCAGTGACGCTTCTGCCATCGCCAGCGCAGCAGGTTTTGCCATCTTCAGACGCTTGGGACGTTGCATCCCCTCTGTAATCCATTTGTCGATCTCGTGGAACAGCTCATCGATGAGGATGTCGGACGAGACCTTCTTCAGCACGCGTCCATGCGCGTAAACGAAGCCGGTGTCGCGGCCGCCGGCAATGCCGAAGTCCGCGTCGCCCGCTTCGCCAGGCCCGTTCACGGCACAGCCGAGCACTGCAACCTCGAAGTGCTGCGGGTATGCGCTCAGCCGCTCCTCCACTTTCTCCGCGAGCGTCTGCACTCCCACGTTGTCGCGCCCGCAGGACGGACACGCGATCATGATGGGCCCACGCTCACGCAGGCCGAGTGACTTGAGGATCTCCCAGGCAACACGCACTTCCTCCACAGGATCCGCCGTCAGCGAGACGCGCATCGTGTCGCCGATGCCGTCGACGAGCAGCGCGCCAGTGCCCACGGCGCTCTTGATCGAGCCCGCGAAAGGCGTGCCGGCCTCGGTGACACCGAGGTGCAGCGGGTACGGCACCTTCGAGGCGAGCAGGCGGTACGCGCGAATCATGGTCGGCACGTGGCTCGACTTCACCGAGATCTTGAAGTCCCTGAAGTCGAGGCTCTCGAGCAGGCGCACTTCCTCGAGCGCCGCTTCGACGAGCGCCTCGGCCTGATCGGCCTGCGCGAGCTCGTTGAGATGCTTCGGCAGCGACCCGGAGTTGGCGCCGATGCGCATCGGGATGCCTGCCGCCTGCGCGGCGCGCACGACTTGCGCAACCTTGTCCGAGCCGCCGATGTTGCCGGGATTGATGCGGACCGCCGCCACGCCGGCGTCGATCGCCTTCAATGCGAGGCTCGCATTGAAGTGGATGTCAGCGATGACCGGAAGCGGCGAAAACCGGACGATTCTGCTCAGCGCCTCCGCGTCCTCCGTCTTCGGAACGGCCACGCGGACGATCTCGCAACCGGCCGAAGCGAGAGCGGCGATCTGGGCGGTGGTGGCCTCGACGTCGTGCGTCTTCGTCATCGTCATCGACTGGACGACGACGGGGGCGCCGCCGCCGATCTTCACGCCGCCAACGGTGATCTGGCGCTCGCTGGCCATCGATTCCAGTGTATAGCGGCCCTTCGGGTGTCAGACACCCAGGCGTGAGTGTCACCAAGTCGTCACGAAACTCAGCGATCCCGCTCGTGGAGCCGAGCCCCGGGAGCCACAACTCCGCAGGCTGGTGTCGGACACCGTGCCGGGAGTGTGTCGGAGGGGCTAACCGCCGCCGAGGCGGTTGATGTCGTTCGACAGGCCGATGAACATCAGGACGAGGAAGAGCGCGATCCCGATCGCTGACACGCGCTCATAGACCTCCCGCCCGACAGCGCGGCCCCGGAGCCCCTCGATGATCGAGAAGAGGATGTGACCGCCGTCGAGCGGCAGGAGCGGGAGCAGGTTCAGGATGGCCAGCGAAAGGCTGATCAGCCCGAGGATCTGCAGAAACAGCGTGAACGTGAGCGAAACCGCCTGGCTCGAGACGTCCACGATCCCGACCGGGCTCGAGACCTCCTTCCTGCCCGATCCCGTCAACAGCCTCGGTAAGAACGTGATCGTCGCCTTCGTCGCGACCCACGTGGTCGTCAGGCTGTGCGTCAACGCGCCCACCGGGCCGTACTTGACCTCTTGCCAGCCGGGCTCGAACCCCAGCGCCCAGCGGTCGCCGATCTTCCGCGTTCGCACGGGCCCGAGCGTGATCGGCTTGCCGCTGCGGGAAACCGTGATCGTGGTGGGTTTGCCCTTCGAGGCCCGGATCAGCTGCGAGACCGCGTCGAAATCCGGCGTCTGCCGGCCGTTCACGGCAATGATCCTGTCGCCGGGCCGGAGACCGACTGCCGCCGCCGGCGTGTTCGACTTGACGTTCCTGACCGTGCGGTCCGCATCTCCCGGTACGCCAAACATGTACCCGAGTGCCACGAGCACGACCGCGAGAGCGATGTTCACGCCCGGGCCGGCGAAGATGACCGCGATCCGCTTCCAGGTCTTTTGGCGCCAGTAGGCGTCGGGGCTGAGCGCGTCTCGCAGCTCGTCCACCGAACGTCGCGCAGCCTTCGCCGGAGCGGGACTGAGGCTTGCCGCCTCGACGGCGCGGTCGAGCTCCGGAACTGCGTCTCGGGCACCGTCGAGATCACCCGCTTCCAGAGCGCGCTTCACGCGTGCGACCTTCGGAAAGAGGCTCGGTTCTTCTGCGAGCGCCGCCGCGAACTGCACGTCCAGGTCGGACGCAGCGGGACGGTGCATGCCCGGGATCTTCACGTAACCGCCGAGTGGGATCGCGCCGATTCCGTACTCGATCCCGTTGCGCACGACCTTGACGAGGGCCGGCGGAAAACCCAGGTAGAACCGGCGAGGTCTCATGCCGACGCCGCGCGCAACGAAGAAGTGGCCGGCCTCGTGCAGAAGGATGAGAACGGCGAGACCGAGGATGGAGATCAGAATGCTCATGCGACCTTGAGCGCCTCGTCGACATGGCGGCGTGCGGCAGCATCGGCAGCGACCAGCTCGTCGAGATCGCGCGCGGCGGATCCGTCGGCTGACGCCAACGCGTCTGCGACCACGTCGGCGATGCCGAGGAAGGGCAGCCGTCCCTCGAGAAACGCAGCGACAGCCACTTCGTTCGCCGCGTTGAACGCACACGGATAGGTACCGCCCTGTTCTCCCGCTTTGCGCGCGTGCGCAAGCAGCGGGAACGTCTCGAGGTCGGGTGGCTCGAATTCGAGTGTCATGCCGCCCGCCAGATCGAGCGGCGGGATGGGCGTGGCGCTGCGCTCTGGGTACGTGAGCGCATACGAGATCGGCACGCGCATGTCCGGGTAGCCGAGGTGTGCGAGCGTCGCGCCGTCGCGGAAGCGCACAAGCGCATGCACGACCGAGGTCGGGTGCACGACGACCTCGATCTGCTCGTACGGAAGGCGGAAGAGGAAGTGAGCTTCGATCAGCTCGAGGCCCTTGTTCGCAAGCGTCGCAGAGTCGACGGTGATCTTCGGGCCCATGTTCCAAGTCGGGTGTGCCAATGCGGCGGCGGGCGTTACGTCCTCTAGCTCGTCACGCACGCGGCGGCGAAACGGTCCACCCGACGCGGTCAGCACCAGCGAGTGGACCTGGTCGACTGTACGGCCCTCTAGACACTGGAACGCACCCGAATGTTCGCTGTCGACGGGAATGAGCCGGCCGCCGCCCCGTCGTTGCGCGGTCAGCGCAAGCTCGCCTGCGGCGACGAGGCTCTCCTTGTTCGCGAGCGCAAGATCGACGCCGCGCTCGAGCACCCAGAGCGTCGCGGGCAATCCTGCGAAGCCCACCACGGCGTTCAGGACGAGGTCCGGCTCCGCCCGCTCGAGCAGCTTCGTGAGATCGCCGCCGGCCTGCGTCAGCGGCGCCAGGCCGTCGACGGGTTGCGAGCCCGATGCGGCAGCGCAGAGCTCGAGCCCGGGATGCGCCTCGATGATCTCCAACGCCTGGCGCCCAATCGAGCCGGTGGCGCCAAGGAGCGCGATCCTCTTCATCACGCAGGAAGTGTAGGTTCGCGGCGGTGATACGCCCCGGAACACCCGACGACGCGGAAGGGGTTGCCCGCGTTCACGTGGAGACCTGGCAGGCCGCGTACGCGCACGCCCTGCCGTCAGAGAAGCTACAGGCGCTGTCCCTGAAGGACGCTGTCCAAAGGCACCGGAGCCGGCCACCGGGGCTCGTCGCAGACCGCGCCGGTGAGATCCTCGGCTTCGTCGACGTCGGCGCGAGCCGTGATCCGGGCACCGACGGCGAGCTGTTCGCGATCTACGTCCACCCGGAGCACTGGGGAACGGGCGTCGGGCGCGCGCTCATCGAGGCCGGCGAAGGGGAGCTCCGTAGGCTTGGACACCACGATGCGATTCTCTGGGTGCTCGACGACAACCCGAGGGCACGCCGCTTCTACGAGCTCGCCGGCTGGTCGCCGGACGGCGCTGCCCGCGACATCCACATCTTCGGCTTCGATGTCTCCGAGGTCAGGTACGCGAAGAGTCTCTAGGCCGCATTGAACGCGCGCAGCACGTAGTACGACACCACAACTGCGAAGAGCAAAGAATCAATCCGGTCGAGCACGCCGCCATGCGCCGCCAGCAGGCGGCCGCTGTCCTTCACCTGCATGTCCCGCTTCAACGCGGACTCGAACAGGTCGCCGAGCGGCGCCGCGATCGCGATCACGCCGCCGAGCACGATCGACTGCCAGATCGAGAGGTAGTGCTGCTTGTAGAGAGCGACGAACGCGACGAAGATCGTCGCCGCCGTTCCGAAGAGGAAGCCCTCCCAGGTCTTCCCCGGCGACAGCGCAGGCGCAAGCTTGTGACGACCGATCAGCCGTCCGGCAAAGAACGCCCCGATGTCACCGGCCCACACCGAAAGCAGGACCGTGAACGTCGCGAGCTCCCCCTCGCTCGGGATCTGGCGCAGAAGCAACAAGTGTGCAAGACACAGGCCGATCCAGCCCGCGCCGAGCACCGTCGACGCGATCGCAACCGTGGCGGACTGCCGCGTCGTGGCGATCCAGTGCAGCAGGAACGCGAACACCATCGTGCTCAGGAAGCCCGCCACCGTCCATTCGAGCCCGGCGAGGTGTGCTCCAAGCAGCGACAGGAGCGCTCCCGCATACGCCGCCAGGATGACCGGACGCAGCGAGCGGATCATCAATGCGTACTCGTGCAGGGCGAGAATCGCCGCGACGCCCGCCAGCGCGAACAGCCACCAGCCTCCCGCCCAGACGATCACCAGCACGAGCGGCAGGCCGACGAGCGCGACCACTACGCGCGAGACTAGAGGTGCCACTAACGCCCGCCGAAGCGGCGCCTGCGGCTGGCGTAGTCGTCGAGAGCGGCGCGGAGTTGCTCCTCGCCGAAATCGGGCCAGAGCGTGTCGACGAAGACCAGCTCGGCGTAGGCGAGTTGCCACAGGAGGAAGTTGGAGACCCTCAGCTCGCCGGAGGTGCGGATCAGAAGGTCGGGGTCGGGCATCTCGGGCGCATTGAGGTAGGTCGCGAACGTCTCCTCGTCCACCTCTCGGCCGCCGGCGACCACGCGGTTCGCGGCGTCGACGATCTCGGCGCGCCCGCCGTAGTCGAAGGCGATCCATAGATTGAGGGTGCGATTACCTTCGGTCTCATCCTCGAGTGCAGCCATCCGTTCCTGCAGCGGGGCCGGCGCACGGTCGCGACGGCCGATGAAGCGCGTGCGCACTCCCTGGCGCACGAGGTCCGGTAGCTCACGCTCGATCGTCTCGGTGAAGATCTCCATCAGCAGCTCCACCTCGTCCGGCGGCCGGTTCCAGTTCTCGGTCGAGAACGCGTACACGGCGAGCGAGTCGACGCCGAGATCGATCGCCGCCTCCACAGTGCGTCGCAACGCCTTCGTGCCGGCTCTGTGCCCGGCGGCGATCGGCAATCCGCGCTTGCGCGCCCAGCGCGCATTCCCGTCCATAATGATCGCCACCGCGTGGGCGACGTCCGGCAGGTCGGGCTCGGCCGCGGGCCGGACGTGCCGCAGCGTTCTGATCTTCGTGAGGATGGACATTTGGTTTTGTCTTCTTTACCGAGCGAAGCGAAGGTCTTCCGCAAAATCCGCGGAAAGTGCGCAGCACTTTTCGCGGTTAAACCTCCATGATTTCCGCTTCTTTGTGCTTCAAGAGCTCGTCGATCGTCTTCGTGTGCTCGTCGGTCAGTTTCTGCACGCGTTCCTCGGCACGGTGCTCGTCGTCTTTTCCGACTTCGCCCTTGGCCAGGTCCTTGAGGTGCTGGACGGCGTCCCGACGAACGTTTCGCACGGCGATCCTTCCCTCCTCCGCGATCTTGCGCACGATCTTCACCAGCTCCTTGCGGCGCTCCTCGGTCGGCTGGGGCATCGGCAGGCGGATGACCTTGCCGTCGTTCGACGGCGTCAGGCCGAGATCCGACTCCAGCAGCGCCTTTTCGATCGCCTTGATCGAGGTTGGATCGAAAGGCTGGATCGTCAGCATCCTCGGCTCGGGAACGTTGATCGTGGCCAGCTGCTTGAGCGGCGTCTGCTGGCCGTAGTAATCGATCTGCACACGATCGAGGAGAGCCGCGGAGGCGCGCCCGGTGCGGACGGTGTGGAACTCCGTCCGGGTGTGCTCGACGCTCGCGTCCATGCGGTTCTGAGCGTCCTGGATGAACTCGTCGACGGTGGCCATCAGCGCTCCTCCTTCGCCGGCGTCGAGATGATCGTGCCGATGCGCTCGCCTGCGATCACACGGCGAATGTTTCCGTCAGCAAGGGCGAAGACGTAGATGGGCAGATTGTTGTCCATGCAGAGAGACAGTGCCGTGGTGTCCATCACCTTGAGGCCCCGCTCGATCGCTTCCCGGTGCGTGAGCTCGGGGAGGAATTCCGCGTCGGGGTCGAGCCGCGGATCGTTTTCGTAGACGCCTGTCGTGCCGTGCTTCGCCATCAGGATGGCGTCCGCGTTGATCTCCAGCGCTCGCAGAGCGGCGGCCGTGTCGGTCGTGAAGAACGGGTTGCCCGTGCCGGCTGCAAAGATCACGATGCGGCCCTTCTCGAGATGCCGGATCGCACGTCGCCGGATGTACGGTTCGGCGACCTCCTTCACTTCGAGCGCGGAGAGCACCCGTGTGTCGGCCCCTCGGTCCTCGAGTGCATCCTGGAGCGCCAGCGAGTTCAGCACCGTCGCGAGCATCCCGGAGTAGTCGGCCGTCGCGCGGTCCATGCCTTCGGCCGCGGCCGACATGCCGCGGTAAATGTTGCCGGCACCGACGACTATGCCCGTCTCGACCCCGGAGGCCTGCACGTCGACGATCTCTTCGGCGATGGCGTCGATCGTCGCGCGGTCCATGCCGTACTCCTGATCCCCCATGAGCGACTCACCCGAGAGCTTGAGCAAGATGCGGCGAAATACGGGACTGGCGCTGTCCGCCTCGGCGATCGCTCCCTCCGGTTGGACGGTCATCCCGTCAGGGCGAACCGCTCGAACTCCAGCACTTCGGCGCTTTCCTCGGAGAGCGCCTGACCGACAGTCTTCCCGGTGTCGTGAATCCAGGGTTGTTCCGTCAGCACTCGATCCGCGAAGAAGCGCTTGTTGAGCATTCCTTCGACGATCTTGTCGCGCGCTTGCTTGGGCTTGGACAAGACCTCATCCGAGTTCGAGAAGATCTCGCGCTCGGACTTCACAACATCCTCCGGCACGTCCTCCCGGCCGACCCACTGCGGCGACGAGGCTGCGATGTGCATCGCGATCTTGCGGGCGATGTCGCCTGACCCGCCGCGAACCTGCACGAGCACGCCGAGCTTGTTCGCGGGCGGGTGCGCGTAGCCCTCGATCAGCCCGCCGTCGACAGCCTCGAACCGCGCCGTGCCGGCGACGACGATGTTCTCGCCGAGCTTGCCGGAAAGCGCCTTCCGCTCCTCGTCGAGCCGCTCGGCCGCGTCCGGACCGTCCGCCTCGACGGCCTCGAGCACCTTCTTTGCGAAAGCGAGGAACTCGTCGTTGTTCGAGACCGGCTCCGTCTCACAGCCCACGGCGACCATCGTCCCGAGCCTGGCCTCCTCGCCGATGCGGTAACCGACCTTGCCCTCGGTCGTGGCGCGGCCAGCGCGCTTCTCGGCGCTGGCCATGCCACGTTCGCGCAGGAGGCGCTTGGCAGCCTCGATGTCGCCGTTGGTGTCGACCAGCGCGCGCTTGCAGTCCATCATGGGCGCGCCGGTCTGCTCGCGGAGCTCCTTGACGAGTGCTGCGCTGATGCCGCTCATTCGGCAGGCACCTCTTCCGGCTTTGCCTCCGCTGCGGGCGCGGCCTCGGCGGCAGGCTCTTCCTGCGGAGACGCCTGCTCGGAATCACCCTCCGGGACAGTCGTCTGCTCTTCCGGCGGCGCTCCGTTCTTCCCCGGCGTGAAGTCGGCGGGGGTTGCCTTCTGCTGCCCGGCGGCGATGCCGTCGGCAATCACGCGCACGACCAGATCGCAGGACCGGATCGCGTCGTCGTTGCCCGGCACGACGTAGTCGGCCTCGTCGGGGTCGCAGTTGGTGTCGACAAGTGCGATGACCGGCAGGCCGAGCCGCCGAGCCTCTCGCACAGCGAGCTGTTCCTTCTTGAGGTCGACGATGAACACGGCGTCGGGCTGGCGCTTCATGTCAGCCACCCCACCGAGATTCGCGTCGAGCTTTTCGAGCTCGCTCAACATGGAGATGCGCTCTTTCGCCGGCAGCAGGTCGAGCTGGCCCTCGTCCTTCAGGCGGCGCAACTCGTGCAGGCGGTCGATTCGGTCGGAGATGGTGCGCCAATTCGTCAGCAGCCCGCCGAGCCAGCGATGGTTGACGTACGGCATGTTGACGCGCTTCGCCTGCTCCTCCACGGCGCCCTGGCTCTGCTTCTTCGTTCCTACGAAGAGGATCGAACCGCCTCGCTCGCCGATGTTTCGGGCGAAGGCGTGAGCTTCTTCCAGCAGCTGCAGCGTCTGTTGTAGGTCGATGATGTAGATGCCGCCGCGCTCCGTGAAGATGAAGCGGCGCATCTTTGGGTTCCAGCGTCGCGTCTGGTGGCCGAAGTGGACTCCAGCCTCCAGTAGCTCGCGCATAGAGACGACGGACATTGGGATCAGGTCCCCTTTCTGGTTGATTTGATTGCTGCCGGTGGGGCCTGGCTGGAACCGGCATCCGCCGAACGCCGGCACCGCCACCCAGACTGATCCGCCGGGTCGGGTGCGAAAAACCGCTGCATCCTAGCGGCTACGCTTCGTGCCTGGCGAGGGCGAGAGCCGCGGTCAGGTCGGCGGGTAGCGGCGACTCGACGTCCACCCGCTCCTCCGTGAAGGGATGGGGGAAGGCCAGCCGCCCCGCATGCAGGAACTGCCGCTCCAGGCCGAGCTCGCGTGGCCGTCCGTAGACGTTGTCGCCGGCGACCGGGAGGCCGATCGCCGCAAGGTGCACACGGATCTGATGGGTACGTCCGGTCTCGAGCCTCACGTCGAGCAGCGTGTGGCGCTCCAGGAGCTCCCTCACCTCGAAGTGAGTGATCGCCTCACGCGGCTTGGCGGTGTCGAGCGACTGTCGCAGCGGGTCGCGGCGATCGCGCCCGATCGGCGCCTCGACCCGGCCGCTGCGCGATCGCGGTCGTCCCACGACCAGCGCGGCGTAGTGCCGTTCCAGCGCCCGCTTGCGCACCAGATCCTGCAGACGGGCGTGCGCCTCCTCGGATCGCGCGACGACCATGAGCCCGGAGGTGTCGCGGTCGAGCCGGTGCACGATGCCGGGACGGGCCGCATCTCCCCCAGCGATGTCGTGTTCGAGCAGGCCCTGGACGAGCGTGCCCGTCGCGTGCCCGGACGCAGGGTGCACGACCAGGCCCGCGGGCTTGTCCACCACCATGAGGTACTCGTCCTCGTAGGCGATGCGCAGGTCCATCGGTTCCGGCGTGAGCTCGGTGGCGACATCCTGCGGTGGCTCGAACTCCAGCTCCTCGCCGCCGGAGAGTCGATGGCTCTTGCCGAGCGGCCGGCCGTCGACGAGCACCGTCCCCGTGTCGAGCAGCCGTTCGGCTACGCCACGTGAGCCCAGCTCTGGCAGGGAGGCGAGGAAGCGGTCGAGCCGCTCGCCCGCCGCCTCGTCAGGGACCCGTTGCTTCACGCACGCGCTGAGGCCGGCCCGCATTCCGGTCCGAGGCTACGAGCGCAAGCAGTAGAGCCGCGACGCCGACGACGATGAACGTGTCGGCGAGATTGAAGGCAGGCCAGTACTTGAAGTCCAGGAAGTCCGTCACGTGTCCGAGCCGGACCCGATCGGTCAGATTCGAGACGCTGCCCCCGATCACGAGCCCGAGCGCAACTGGCAGAACCGGATGACGGGAGCCGGAGCGCGCGAAGAAGTAGAGCATCCACGCGACGGCGAGACCGGTCAGCAGGATGACAATCGACGTCGCGCTCGCGAACAGCCCGAAGGCGATCCCCGAGTTCGTGACGTGGTGGATCGAAAACGCGCCGACGACGTGCACCTGATCGTTGAGATCGAGGCGGCTCGTCACGATCGACTTCGTCAGTTGATCCGCGCCGATGCCGGCGAGCGCGACCGAGCCGAGACTCAACCACTGCGGCCAGCTGGCGCCGAGCTGCCGCTCGGCGGCGGAGATCGGCGTCAGGCCGTCGGTCGTCGAGCCGACCCGAATGTCCGCCGCCCGTGACGAGAGCCGCTCGGTCAACCGCGCTCCCGGTCGCGCCGGCAGTCGATGCACAGCGTCGCCGAGGGCAGCGCCTCGAGGCGCTCCTCGGCGATCTGCTTGCCGCAGTTCGTGCAGATCCCGTACGTCCCCTCGTCGATGCGCTTCAGCGCGGCGTCGATCGCCGAGAGGACGTGCTCGGAGTTCTCCTCGAGGGTGTAGTCGAGCTCACGGTCGTATGTCTCGGTCGCGGTATCGGCAAGGTGGTTGTCGTAGGCGGTCTCCTCGCCGGCATCCTCGGCGAGCGTGCCCGGGTTCTCGTCGTGGAGATTCTGAATCGCCGCCTCCACGCGCTTCCGCTCTTCGAGCAGAACTTCACGGAACCGATCCGTTTCGATCGCGCTCACTTGCCGTGCTCCTTCCCGGCGGCCGAGGAGAGGCGCCGTTCGATCTGAGTCGGGTCGAGACCGGCCAGTTGGACGATCTTGTCCCTCGCGCCGTGACCCGAAACGAGCGTCACCGCCTCGGGCGGCAGCGAGAGTGCCTCTGCGAGCAATCGGACGATCGCCTCATTCGCGCGCCCTCCTTCCGCCGGAGCGGCGACGCGGACCTTCCACGCCTCACCGTGCCGGCCGACGACGTGTGCGCTTCTCGCGCCGGGGGACACACGCAGTCGCACGCGTGTGGAAACCGCTTCCATGCAGGGAGTCTAGCTTTGTAGTCCGCTCAGGCCGCCTCCGCCTCGGCGCTCTTCTCCGGCGGCGCCTCGTCGACGAGTGCGAGTGCCGACTGCAGAAGGGAGCGCATCCGCCGCACTTCCGTCAGCAGCCGGTCGTGCTCTGCGCGCGCAGTCCGCGTGATCGCGCGGGCCTCGGAGCGCGCCTCCTCGACGATCAGGTCCGCCTCCCTCCCGGCCTGCTCTTTGAGTGTGACAGCAGCCTTTTCGGCCGATACGAGTGTCGTGCGCAGGAGCGTCTCGAGCTCGCGATACCGAACGAGATCCGACTCGAGCTGCTCGACCTTGTCGGCGAGGTCTGCGCGCTCGCGCCAGACGTCTTCGAAGCTCGCGACGATCTCGTCCAGCAGCCCGTCGACAGCCGTCCGCTGGTAGCCCCCGACGATGCTCTTCGCCGGTTTGAGATGTCTGATTTCAACAGGAGTGAGAGTCACGGTCTCCCCCTTTCAGTGCAGGCGGTTGAGGATGCTCAGGACGACCTTCAGGAAGATGTAGAGAAATGCCACGCCGATCACGGGTGAGAGGTCGAGCGGCCCGAAGCTCGGCAGGATGCGGCGCCACAGCCGGAGGTACGGGTCACACACGTCGTAGAGGAATCGCTGGATCCTGTTCAGCCAGGTCGAGTAGGGAAGGCGCACCCACGAGGTGATGATGTAGGCGAGGATCAGCAGCGAGTAGACGGTGATAAAAACCTGCACGAAGCTGGCGACGTTGTCGACAGCGTCGTAGAGCAAGCCAAGCATGGCACCGGCGGCCATCAGACCCAGTTCGGCGTCAGGGCCCGTGTTCCTTGGTCAAGCCTGGTTGAAGAAGCCGCCGCGCTCGAGCAGTCGCGCGCGCTCCTCGGCCGACACCTCGACGTTGCGGGGCGTCAACAGGAAGACCTTGTCGGCCACACGCTGCATGCCGCCGTCGAGGGCGTACGTCAGCCCGCTGGCGAAGTCGATGAGACGCTTCGAGAGATCCTGGTCAGAGCTCTGGAGATTCAAGATGACCGGGATCGATTCCTTGAACTTGTCCGCAATCTGCTGCGCGTCGTTGAAGCTCCGCGGCACGACTAGGTGGACACGCACGGAGGCCGGCGATGGCACTGCCGCGACGCGTGGCCGCAGGACTGCAGTCCTGTCGTTCCCCCCCGCCGGTTCGGGGTCGGTCCAGTCGTCGAACTCCCGCTCGCGCCGCCGCGGCGCCAGGCGGCGAACGTTCGGCCGTTCGGCGTAGCTGCGCTGCAGGTCCTCGTCCGTGACGTAGGCGTCCTCTTCCCAGTCCTCCTCCTCGGCGATGCCGAAGTAGACGAGAGTCTTGTTCCACACGTCTGCGAAGCCCATCTCGCGCTAAATGCTACTCCCCGTACAGGACCGAGCCGACGCGGACGAGGGTTGCTCCCTCCTCCGCTGCGACCCTGTAGTCCTGGCTCGTTCCCATGGAAAGCTCCCGCAGGCCGTGCTGCTCGGCCAACTCCCTCAAGCGGATGAAGTACGGACGCGACCCCTCCGGATCGCCGGTCTCCGGGGGCATCGTCATCAACCCGCGCACGTCACCGTAAAGCTGGAGGAGGCGCGACAGGTCCTCGGGGATGATTCCTGACTTCGACGATTCGCCGGCCAGGTTCACTTCGACGAGAGCCGGAACGGCGAGGCGGCCCGCGGCCGACTCGGAGTCGAGCGAGTGCACGAGCTCGCAGATGCGGTTCACCACCTTCACCTTGTTCGACTGCAGATGGCCGATGAAGTGCCAGCGAAACGCGTCGCCATACTCAGCGTGCTTGCGCTCGAGATCCTGCGCGCGGTTTTCGCCCACGACCTGCACGCCTGCGTCGGCGAGCATGCGCATGTCTTCCAACGTGACGTACTTCGTTGCTGCAACCACGGTCACACGGTCTCCGACCTCGGAGCGGATGCGCTCGTAGTTGGCGCGTACCGTCTCAGGTGACGTAGCCGATCACTCCCTGGCGTCCAGTGACCGGTCCGTCGCGCCGATGCGAGAAGAAGCGCGCGGGATCGCAGGCGGTACAGAGGTCGAGGCGTTCGACGCTCTCGACTCCGGCGCTGCGGAGCACGCGCTCCGCGACCGTCCAGAGGTCGAGGTTCCGACCGCGGAGCGCGTCAGCACCGAAGCGCTCGCGATACGCGCCGGCGATGTCTTCGCCGACCTCGTAGCAACACGGCCCGATGCCCGGACCGATCACCGCCGCGAGCCGCCCACCGAGCGCAGCGACGCCCGCGTCGACGATGCCCTGCAGCAACCCGAGCCGTCCAACATGCAAAAGGGCGAGCGCCGGCTTCTCCCCGTTTTGGCGCGCGAGGGCGATCGGGAGACAGTCGGCCGTCAGCTTCAGCATCGGGACAGCAGGCTCATCGGTCCAGAGCCCGTCGCCCTCGCGACCGCGCTCGCCGGCTTCCGCACGGTTGACGGTGGCGGCGTGCACCTGACGGTTCATCGCCAGCCGCGCGACCTCGGTGCCGGCGGCCTCGCAGAGCCTGCGCCTGTTTTCCTCGACGTTCGCGGGCTCGTCGTGAGTCATGAGGCCGAGGTTGAGCGAGTCGTAGGTGCCTTGACTGACGCCGCCGAGGCGCGTTGAGAAGGCGACCGAGTACGGGCCCGGCGCGTCCCAAGAAAGAAGCGTGACGCTCAACGGAGCTGTGCCCGGGCGCGATCGAGCAACCGGTCACGGGTGTTCAGCTCAGGATCGTCGACGACCGCATCGAGAAGCGCGTCGAGGGCGGCTCCTAGCTCGGGCCCCTCGCCGTAGCCGAGGGCAATCAGGTCGGACCCGTCGACCGCGAGATCGGCGAGGCGGTGCGGTTGGGCGCGTTCCTGCTCGAGCAAGGCGCGCAGCCGGGAGGCAGCCTCCAGCTCCGACTGTTGCACCTGCTTCCCTCGGAGGTCCGCCTCCTTGTGCGCGACGAGGTCGAGTGCAAGCTCATCTCCGTGCATTCGCAGCATGCGACGCGCGAGGAGCTCGTCGACGTGGTCCAGTGGAAACGCGTGCGCGCTGACGAGCCGAGTCACGTGCGTGCGCAGCCTCGTTGGATAGCGCAGCCGCCGCATCGCCGCGGCCGTGAGTTTGGCGCCGCGCTCCGCATGTTTGCCGTTTGCTCCCGGCTTGCCGAGGTCATGGAAGAGCGCGCCCAGCCGCACCGCGAGTGGTGCGCCTGCATCCGACGCAGCCTGCACGACCGCGAAGATGTGCTCGTCGAGCGGCAGATGCTGCCGTTCGCTGTTCTGCTCGAAACCGATCGCCCGCTCGAACTCGGGCAGGAGCGCGACGAGGACGCCGGTGTCCCGGGCGAGCCGCAGCGCACGCGCAGGCTCCGCTCCGAGCAACAGCTTCGAGAGCTCGCCCATTCCGTCTGCGCCGAGCCCACCCCCCACGCGCTCGCCGGAGACCAGCGCGACGCTCGCCGCCTCCGCACGCATCTGCTGCAGTGTCTCCGCGTCCGGCTCGAGACCGAGCTGGGAGACAAGACGCAGGCCGCGGACGAGACGCAATGGATCCTCGGCGAAGCTCCGGGGCCGAACCGTGCGCAGCACGCCGTTCGTCAGATCCGCCGCGCCCCCGAAAGGGTCGACCAAGTCCCCGGTCTCCAACCGCCTCGCCATCGCGTTCACGGTGAAGTCGCGGCGGCCCAGGTCCTCCTCGATCGAAAGCTCCGGATCGGCGACGATCTCGAAGTCGTGGCGGCCCGGGCCGGTGCTGCGCTCGACCCGGGGAGGCGCGAACTCGATTCCCGCCGGCGCAAGAGCCCGCAGCTTCCGATCGCGGGGATGGAGACGCGCCCCCACACGGCGTCCTGCCACCTCGAGCTCCTCCACCTTTCCGTGCGGCTCGAGTGCGGCGTGCAGGCTCTCGTAGTCCACTCCCGGCACGACGAAATCCGCGTCCTTGGACTCACGCCCGAGCAGCTCGTCGCGCACCGCACCGCCCACGAGGTACGCGTCGAGGTGCAGCTCTCGCACGAAGTCCTCGATTTTCTTGTCCACTACTGTTGCGCGATTGCTTCGATCTCGACCAGGAGGCCGGGCGGAAGTTTCGCGACCTCGAAGGTTGAGCGAGCGGGCGGCTGGTCGCCCACGTGCTTTGCGTAGACCTCGTTCATCCCCTGGAAGTCGTTCAGGTCGGTGAGGAACACGGTCGTCTTGACGAGCCGATCCATGCTGCTGCCGGCCGCTTCGAGAATTGCACCCAGATTCGTGAGCGTCTGTTCAGTCTGTTCGCGGATGTTGTCGCCGACCGGCTGCGGATCGTCGGGCTTGATCCCCACCTGCCCTGCGACGAACACGAATCCGTTCGCCTTGATCGCCTGCGAGTACGGCGCACCCTGAAACGGTGCCGGTGCCGACTCGGTACGTACGACTTCTTTCATTCGCCCTCCCTCCTTCGCGGTCGGCATGCCTGCGCAAGCGCAACCCCAAGTGCCTTGAAGATCGCCTCGAGCACGTGCTGTGTGTCGCGTCCTTCGACGAGCCGCACGTGCAGCGTCAGACCCGCGGCTTGCGCGAACTCGTCCAGGAAGCGCGCCGCCAGGTCTCCGGCCAGGCCGGCGATGCGTGCTTCCGAGAGATCGACATTCGAGACGAGCAGCGGCCGTCCCGACGCTTCGAGCGCGACGTGCGCGAGCGCCTCGTCCGCGGGGACGACGGCCGAGCCGTGGCCACGCACGCCCTCGGCACGGAGCGGCTTCGAAAGAGCCTCGCCGAGCGCGCGGGCGGCAATGCTGATCTCGGCCTCCGGCGCGCCCGGTGCGACCTCGAGCGCAAGATCGAAGGACGCGTGAACCGCCAGAGCCGACAGCAGGTGGTCGAGCACCGGGACGCCCGTCGCGATGTTCGTCTCGCCGCGTCCAGCGACGTTTACCCGCGCGCTTGCGCGGCCCTGCCCGGTCGCAGCCATGGTGAGGGAGCGTACCCGCTCTTGGCCGTCGATCCGAGCCGAGCGCCTCTAACCGTCGACGCGGTCGATCTGGGCGCCGAGCGCCCGCAGCCGTTCGTCGATTCGCTCGTAGCCCTTGTCGATCTGGTACACGGCGCCGATCGTCGAAGGACCTTCGGCGCAGAGGCTCGCGAGCAGCATCGCCATCCCAGCGCGGATGTCAGGGCTTTCCATCCGCTGCCCACGCAGCTTCGCGGGCCCGGTGACCACCGCACGATGCGGATCGCAAAGGATGATGCGGGCCCCCATGCTCACGAGCTTGTCGGTGAAGAACAGCCGGTTCTCGAACATCTTCTCGAACATGAGGATCGTCCCTTCCGCCTGAGTCGCGACCGTTAGCGCCACGGAGGTGAGGTCGGACGGAAACGCCGGCCACGGCCCGTCTTCGATCTTCGGAACGTGACCGCCGAGGTCGTCCTGCACGACGAGCTCTTGGCGTGGTGGCACGCGCACGAGGTCGTCACCGAGCTCGACCTGGACGCCGAACTTCTCGAAGCCGTGCAGGATCGACACCAGGTCGGCTCGCTTGACGCCGTCGATCGTCACGTCGCCGCCGGTGATCGCCGCGAGACCGATGAAACTCCCCACCTCGATGTGATCGGGACCGATCTCCCAGTCCCCGCCGCGGAGCGACTCGACGCCGTGGATGCGGAGCACGTTCGACTCGACGCCCTCGATCTCCGCACCCACCGAGTTGAGGAAGCGGCAGAGATCCTGGACGTGGGGCTCACAGGCGGCGTTGCCGATCACGGTCTCGCCGGGGGTGAGCGCGGCCGCCATGACGGCGTTCTCGGTCGCCATGACGCTCGCCTCGTCGAGGAAGATGTGCTTGCCGTGCAGCGAGCCGCCGTGCAGCTCGTAGCGGCTGCCGATCTCGATCTCCGCACCAAGCTCGGCAAAGGCGTGGATGTGTGGATCCAACCGGCGGCGGCCGATCACGTCCCCGCCGGGCGGCGGCGCGCTTACGCTCCCCACGCGGGCAAGCAGTGGACCGACGAGGAGGAACGATGCGCGCATCCGGCTGCACAGCTCCTGGTCGAGCTCGGACTTGACGACGGCGGCTGCGTGAACCTGGACGTCGTTGGGCCCGACCCACTCCGCCTCGACGCCGATGTCGTTCAGCAGCTCGATCATCGTCTCGACGTCGACGATCCGCGGGACGTTGTGCAGGAGGACCGGCTCCGTTGTGAGCAGACAGGCGGCAAGGATCGGCAAGGCGCCGTTCTTGTTGCCGGACGCGCGAATGCGTCCTTGGAGCGGCCGTCCGCCCTCGATGACGAAGCTCTCGGCCGCCCGCCCGATGACGGCGGTCTGGGACATCGCGGTAGCCTACCCAGGCCGTGGAAACGACACGCGAACGGGCCTGGGAGACGCTCACGAAGTACACGCAGAGCGAGGCGCTGCGGCGCCATGCGCTGGCCGTCGAGGCATCGACCGCGTGGTACGCGAGTCACTTCGACGAGGACGAGGAGTTGTGGCGCGTCGTCGCGCTCCTCCACGATTTCGACTACGAGATCCACCCGACGCTGGACAAGCATCCGCAGGACGGGGCGGCGATCCTCCGGGAAGAGTGCTATCCGGAGGAAGTGATCGAGGCCGTGCTGTCACACGCAGAGCATCTGGAGATGCCGCGGGACACGCAGTTGAAGAAGACGCTCTTCGCCTGCGACGAGCTATCGGGGTTCGTGCACGCGTGCGGGCTCGTACGGCCGACGGGCATCGCCGGGCTCGAGCCCAAGTCCGTGAAGAAGAAGCTGAAGACACCGTCGTTCGCGGCCGGTGTTCATCGCGACGAGGTGTATGCGGGCGCCGAAGGACTGGGGCTCGAGCTCGACGAGCACATCCGCAACGTCATCGAGGCGCTGCAGCCGATCGCGCCGGAGCTTGGCCTGCGCACCGCGAACACCGCGGACGCGTCATGACGCCGCAGTTCGACTTCCTCGGAGTCCCCGTGAGCGACATGGCGCGGTCGGTCGCGTTCTACCGGCTGCTCGGGCTCGAGTTTCCGGAAGGGGCGGAGAACGAGGCGCACGTCGAGGCGCCGCTGCCGGGCGGCATGCGCTACGCGCTCGACGCGGAGGACGTCATCCGCTCGTTCGATCCGGACTGGAAGCGGCCGACCGACGGTCACGCCGGCGGCGGCGCGTTTCGCTGCGACTCGCCGGACGACGTCGATCAGGTCTATCGCGAGCTACTGGCAGCGGGCGGATCCGCCCACAAGGAGCCGTGGGATGCATTCTGGGGCCAGCGCTATGCTCAGGTCAAAGACCCGGACGGGACCGTGATCGACCTGTACGCGGCGTCGCCCGACAGTTAGCGCTCGGTGCCGTCAGGCGCCGAGCGCAGCGACGAGACGGTCGATGTCCCCGCCGCTCGTCCACCAGCCACACGACGCGCGGAGCCACCCGGTCCCCGGCAGGTCGCGCACGATCACTCCGGCGTCGTAGAGCCGCGCGGCTTCCGTTGCAGCGTCGCCCGTCGGAACGAACGAGACGAGTGTGCTCTCGCCCCCTTCCGCGACGAGCTCGAAGCGCTCACGCAACGCACTGCGACAGACCTCCGCCACGTCGGCAGCGCGCTCGAAGCGCCACTCGGGGGCAGCGGCGAGCGCCGCCTCCAGACCCGCGAGGCTGGGCGTGGCCAGCCAGCCGGAATCGAATCGCGCCGCGCCCTCGGCCGGCACGAAGGTTCCGTCTGGCTCCAGCGACTTCTGGGAGAAGCCACTCGGGATGCCGACGCCGAGACGTTCCGGATCGCGTACGTACAACGCGCCGAGCGGTTCCGGTCCGCACAGCCATTTCTGACACGAGACCGTGTAGTAGTCGAGCTCACCGACGTCGACCGGGATCGCGCCGACGGACTGCGCACCGTCCACGAGCACCGGCAGGTCGCTCTCGCGCTTGAGCTCGTGCACCGGCATCATCTGCCCGGTCGTCCAAAGCACGTGCGACAGCGCGAGCAGCCGCGTGCGCGGCGTGATGCACGTCAGGATCGCCTCCAATGCATTCGCCGTCGGCCGCGCCGCCACCTCGGCAACTCGCACGCGCACGCCCGAAACGTGCAGTGGCAACAGCAAGCCGGGATGCTCGGAGTCCGTGGTCACGACTTCGTCGTCCGGTCCGAGCTCCAACCCGGACAGGACGATGTTGCAGCCGTCGGTCGTCGAGCTCGTGAGCGCCACTTGCCCAGGCGATGTGCCGACGAGTGCCGCAATCTGCCCCCGCACGCGGGCACGTAGCTCGAGCGTGCTCATGAACCAGTCGTGACCGCCTCGCCCCTGCTCCTGGTCAAAGCGCAGACGATCTTCCATCGCGGCCAGCGTCGGCCGCGAGAGCGGGCCCAGGGTCCCGGTGTTGAGGTACGCGAACCGCTCCAGAACGGGGAACAGCGCGCGAGCCTCGTCGAAGGTCAAGCGACTTCTCGTTCGACCGGTGCGTGATCCGACAGTAAACGCCCCTCGTGCCGACGTCGTTCTTCAGGCCAACGCAGGGGCGGCGATGCATCCAGACCTCGAACGACGATGTGGTCGATTCCGGTCGGTGTCGGGCCGGTGAACGCCCACTCTGCCGCGGTCAGCTCCGCCAGTGTCCGCGAGTTGGCGACCCTGAGGTTGAAGTCGCCGCAGAGAAGAACCGGCTCACCCGGCTTCGCCATCCCGTCGACGAATACCGCTGCCCGCAGCAGCTCGGAATCCGGGACGCGCTTGTCCGCAAAGGCGGTCGCATGCAGGTTCCCGATGATCATCGTCTCGTCTCCGCGCTCGACACGCACCGCGTGACAGACACGTCGCTCCTTTCCCCAGGCCAACCGCTCGACGACGTCGAGTCCAAGTCGCCGCGCCTGTGCACGGCGGAAGCGGAACGGGTTCAGGATCACATGTCGATGTTCTTGGATTTGCAAGTGGGGCGTGAGCAAGATCGCGTTCGCCTGCCCGGTGAACGCGGAGCGGAGCAATCCGTGGTGGACCTCGGTGAGCACGCGGCCGAGCTCAGGAGTCGAGGGAAAGGGTCCAAGGGTCGGGTGCTGTGCAACCGCCCCGATCGCGGGCATTCTGCTCCAGTCGTCCAGCAGCCCGAGCGCCCAGACGGGCACCTCTTGCAAGCAGACCACAGCGGGACGGTCGGCAGTTGCGAGCCGAACCATCTCGCTGAGGAACGCCTTTCGGCCCGGCGGCTGCGTGTTCCCGTGAAAGAGGTTCCAGGTCCGGACAAGCAGGCGTTCTACTGTACTGCCGATGCGTGTCGTGATCTCGGACCCTCCCGCCTTCACGCCGGCGTACGACCACGAGCTCGCCGCCGCGCTTGCCCGCCACGCGATCGACGTCGAGCTCGTCACGTCTCGGTTCCGCTTCGGCGACACGCCCGCACCGGTTGGCTACCGGCGCAGCGAGCCGTTCTACCCGGTCTCGTCGAGGCTCTTCAGACGCTCACGCTTGCGCATCCCGCTCAAGGTGGCCGAGCACCTGCCGGGCATGGCGGCGTTGCTGCTTCACCGGCCAGACGTCCTGCACCTGCAATGGCTGGCGGCGCCCCACCTGGATCGGCTCTTGCTGCGGCCCCGCGTGCCGACGGTCTTCACAGCACACGATCTCCTGCCGCGGCGGACGGCGAGAAAGCAGGGGCTCTGGAGAGAGCTTCTCTCTCGCTTCGACCGCGTCGTCGTCCACAGCGAGCGTGGCCGCGAGAGTCTCGCCGAGCTCGGTGCCGACGCGATGGTCATTCCGCATCCTGTTTTCCCGAGCGATCCCGAACGTGCCGACGACGGGCGCACGCTGCTCTCTCTCGGCACGATCCGACCGTACAAGGGGATCGGAGACGCGATCGCAGCTACGAAACAGATCCCCGGGGCACGCTTGCTCGTTGCAGGCGATCCAGTCGAGTCCGTGAACGGCTACCGCGCCGACGCCGGCAACTTGGCCGAGTGGCGGCTCGGCTACCTGTCGCAGGCCGAGCTCGAGCATGCGCTGGGCGAGTCGACCGTCGCACTCTTTCCCTATCGACCCGAGCTCGACCAGAGCGGCACGCTCATGCAGGCGCTCGGGGCCGGAGTGCCCGCGGTGGCATACGACGTCGGCGGGCTTGCGGAGCCGATCGAGAAGTTCGGCGCAGGACGAGTCGTGCCGGCCGGTAACGTCGAAGCCCTTGCGGCCGCCGCGCGTGAGCTGCTCGACGATGACGCGGCGCTCGAGCGCGCGCGAGAAGGTGCGCGCAAGGCACGAGACACGCTGACCTGGGACGCCGCCGCCGCCGCGCACATCCGGCTCTACGAGGAGCTCCTGTGAGGGTCAGGCGCGCACGCTTCTCGGAGTTGATCGATCGGCAGCTCGACATCTTCGAGCGGGAGCAACGGGGGCTCATCGACGACTGTGTCGCGGCCGAGCAGGCTTACAACCAGGCGCCCCGCGACGAGGCCGAGGAGCGCTACGGCGACTACGTCGATCTCGTCGAGACCGGTACGGAAGCTCTGGCCGACCTCCGCGACAACTTCGCAACCACGCTCGAGGAGGATGCGTCCGACGAGTACGAGCGAGCCTTCAACCAGGCCGTGCTCCGGCGCTTTAGGCGCTTCGCTCTCGAGATCGAGGACCGCTGATGGCGCGGATCGAGGACTACGGAATGATCGGCGATCTCCAGACCGCGGCGCTCGTGGGACGCGACGGCTCGATCGACTGGGCGTGCTTCCCGCGCTTCGACTCCGGCTCCTGCTTCGCAGCACTTCTCGGCACGCCGGAGCATGGACGGTGGCTCGTCGCACCGCGAACGGATGCGTGGGAGGGCAAGCGCCGCTATCGCCCGTGCACGCTCGTGCTGGAGACGGAATGGGAAACGGACACCGGCGCCGTACGCGTCATCGACTTCATGCCGCCGCGCGGGAAAGCGCCGGACATCGTGCGCATCGTCGAAGGATTGCGCGGTCACGTCGAGATGTTCTCGGAACTCGTGATCCGCTACGACTATGGCGGCACGATCCCGTGGGTCAGGCGGACGGCAGACGGCCGCATCGCAGTCGCCGGGCCGGACGCGTTGTGCTTCCGCACGCCGGTCGAGCATCGCGGCGAGAACCTCCGTACGCTCGGCGAGTTCACGGTCAAAAAAGGCGACCGCGTCCCACTCACGCTCACCTGGTACCCGTCGAATGAGCGGCCGCCGCGGGCGATCGACGCGGAACACGCTCTGAACGAAACAGTCGAGTTCTGGGAGGACTGGGCGAACCTCTGTGGCTATGCCGGCAAATGGAAGGCTGATGTCCAGGCGTCGCTCGTCGTCCTGAAAGGCCTCACCTATGCCCCGACCGGCGGAATCGTGGCGGCGCCGACGACGTCGCTGCCGGAGAAGATCGGCGGGGAGCGGAACTGGGACTACCGCTACTGCTGGCTCCGGGATGCGACGCTGACCCTGCTGGCATTCCTCAATGCGGGGTATCTCGACGAGGCTCGCGCCTGGCGGGTCTGGCTGCTCCGTGCTGCTGCAGGTGACCCGTCGGCGCTGCAGATCATGTACGGCGTCGCGGGCGAGCGGCGGCTGTTCGAGCTCACGCTCGACTGGCTGCCCGGCTACGAGGGCTCGAAGCCCGTGCGCGTGGGCAACGCGGCGGCCGGGCAGTTCCAGCTCGACGTGTACGGAGAGGTGCTCGACGCGCTCCATCAGGGTCGTGTCCACAAGCTGGAAGTATCGAAGGAGGCGTGGGCGCTCCAGCGCCGGCTGCTCGGCTTCCTCGAGCACGCCTGGAAGGAGCCCGACGAAGGCATCTGGGAGGTCCGCGGCCCGCGCCGCCATTTCACGCACTCCAAGGTGATGGCCTGGGTTGCCTTTGACCGCGGCGTCCAGGCCGTCGAGCGCTTCGACCGCACCGGTCCCGTCGAGCGGTGGCGCGCGATCCGCGCCGAGATCCACCGTGAGGTCTGCGAGCAGGGTTACGACCCGGAGCTCAACTCCTTCACGCAGTTCTACGGCTCGAAGCGGCTGGACGCGAGCTTGCTGATGATCCCGCTCGTCGGTTTTCTCCCCGCCGACGATGCACGGATGGTCGGCACCGTTGCCGCGATCGAGCGTGAGCTCGTACGCGACGGGCTGGTCTACCGCTACACGCACGACGAGGAAGCCCGAAGCGTCGACGGTTTGCCACCCGGCGAGGGCGCGTTTCTTCCGTGCACGTTCTGGCTCGCCGACAACCTCGCCTTGCAGGGTCGGCTCGACGAGGCCGAGGAGATCTTCGAGCGGCTCCTCGAGCTCCGGAACGACCTCGGGCTGCTCGCCGAGGAATGGGACCCGAACGCGCAGCGCCAGCTCGGCAACTATCCCCAGGCCTTCACGCATGTCGCGCTCGTCAACACGGCGTTCAACCTCACTCGACAGGAACGGCGCTCTCCAATGGAGCAGCGCGCTCCGCACGAGCAGCCCGCGGCGTATAGAGCTGACTAGCGGTGACCGAAGTGGTGAGCGCCGGGAAGGCTGGCGCCGACCTCGGTCTCCTGCGACACCTTGCGCGCGAGCGGACCCAAGGTCTCGAGTGAGCGGACGAGCACGTTCTGGTTGCGCTCGATCCGCTCGAAGCGGCCGCGCGCAAGGATGAGCGGTTCGCCGCGCACGATTGCGCGGTGCTTGTCGTAGACGGACGGTGGCACGATCAGGTTGACCGCGCCGAACTCGTCCTCGATCAGCATGAACACGACACCGTTCGCGGTCGCCGGGCGCTGCCGCGCGACGGCCATCCCCGCAATCGCAACCTGTGCGCGATCCGGTGCCTGTTCTAGGTCACGCGAGGAGATGACGCCTGTCGGGAGATGCGCGCGCAGTAACTCGAGCGGATGCACGCCGACCGAGAGGTTCGTCGTGCGGTAGTCGGCGAGCATGCGTTCCCAGACGGTCGGCTCCGGCAGCTCGGGTGTCGCCGCGGTGGGATCGAGGGGAAGGGCGAGCTGCTTCTCCTCGCCGCCCGACCCGGGAACGCTGTGCGAGCGCGGCACGAGGCCGAGTTGCCAGAGGAGCTGCCGCCGGGGCAGACCAAAACAGTCGCAGGCGCCGGAGACGATCAGCGTCTCGAGGCCGCGCTCCGACAACTGCGTGCGCTGCGCCAGGTCGCGCACGCTCTGGAACGAGCCGTCCCGTGCGCGCTCCTCGACGACCGCCTTCGCCTCGGCTTCACCGATGCCGTTGACGTAGTCGGCGCCGATGCGCACCGCGCCGTCCTCGACCGTGCACTTGGCGAAACTGACGTTCACATCCGGGGCACGTGTCTCCACCCCACGCCGCTGGCCGTCACGAACGAGCGTCGCCGGCGGATAGAAGCCCATCGGCTGTGCGTTGAGGAGCGAGCACAGGAACTCGGCCGGATGGTGGTGCCGCAGCCACGCGGATTGGTACGCGAGCAGCCCGAACGCCGCCGCATGCGACTTCGGGAACCCGAAACCCGAGAAGCCGACGAGCTTGTCGTAGACCATGTCCGCCGTCTTCACGTCGACGCCTTTCTCCAACGCACCCGCGACGAAGCGTTCGCGGTAGGCCTCGAGCGCGTCGTGCGAGCGCTTGCGGCTCATCGCGCGGCGCAGTCCTTCCGCCTCCCCCACGCTGAAGCCGGCAAGTGCGATCGCCACCTCGAGCACTTGGTCCTGGAAGACGACGACCCCGAGCGTCGAGCGCAGGCAGTCCGCGAGCAGGGGATGATCAACCGGCGGAACGAACGACGGATCTTCGCGCAGGCGC
>Ga0099827_10000046_pt1 | contig 34554 bp, 32 predicted proteins | sample CZO8metaG_FD_79339 | JGI IMG/M metagenome (GOLD analysis project Ga0099827, IMG submission 79339) | Vadose zone soil microbial communities from the Eel River Critical Zone Observatory, Northern California, USA - CZOApr15con1.8 metaG | ecosystem: Environmental > Terrestrial > Soil > Vadose zone ...
CCCAGGTGAGCGCGAGCATGTTCATGCCGAACTCGCCGAGTCCGCCAAGCGCTACCACTTCGAGCATCAATGAATACCAGGGAACGCAAAGGTCGCGGGCCCGCAAAGACAACCATGCTTTGCCGGACTCAGCGGGCTTCGCGTCTGCCGTCGGCGGAGACACTCCTGGCGGAGTTCGATCCGGTCGATGGGAGCCGCCGCAGCGACTCGGTCAGGCTGCTGGGTGCGCCTGAATTCAACGGGCGGGATGTCCGATGCGCCGGCCTATTAAGGTCCGACCTACGTACGACTTAGGGCGAAACTATAGCACAGCTCGACGCGTTCCCGCGTAGGCGTCGGCGAGCCGGGCGAATTCAACGACAGTCAGCGTCTCCGGCCGTCGGCGGCCATCCAGACCCGCCGCCTCCAGCGCCGTCATTGGGGTGTGGACTCGGTCGACCACAATCGGGGAAGCGAGTTTGGACGCAGTCGGGGACGGGAGTCGATTACCGTGCGCCGACTCCTGCCCCCGGTATGCCAGCAGCGCATTCGCGAGCGTCTTGCGGCGGCGCGTGAACACGGCCTGCACAAGGGCGGCGAAGACCGCCGGGTCGGCAACCGGCGGTTGCGGGGCGTGAAATCGCAGCCGCACGAGCGCGGAGTGAACTTTCGGCGCCGGCCGGAAGGCGCCGGGCGGCAGCTTCAGGATCATCTCGACGTCGGCGCGGTGCTGGATCAGGATGCTCAGGACCCCGTACTCCTTCGATCCCGGCGACGCGATCAGCCGGTTCGCGACCTCGCGCTGCAGCATCAGCGTTGCGTCACCCATTGGCTGCCCGTTCCTGGTGGCTACGTCGTTCTTCTCGATCAGCCTGAACATGATCGGCGAGGCAACGTTATACGGCAGGTTGCCGGTGACCCTGAAGGGATTCGGGATTCGGGATTCGGGATTCGCTTGGGATTCGGGATTCGCCCAGGATCCGGGATTCGCCGGGGATTCGAGATTTGCCGGGGATTCGAGATTTGCGAAGACTTCGAGAAAGTCGCCCTCGACGACCGTCAGGTTGGCAAGAGCGGCCGCCCTCAAGTCCGTTGCGAGGTCGCGGTCAATCTCGTACGCCGTCACGGCTTTCGCGCGCGCGGCGAGCGGGCGCGTCAGCGCGCCGCGTCCGGGCCCGATCTCGATGAAGAGCTCGTCGGGTTTCGGATCAATCGCGCGGATCACCTTCTCGACCCACGCGGGCTCGAGAAAGTGCTGACCAAAACGTCTGCGAATGGTTCGCACCTCGCACCTCGCACCTCGCACCTCGCACCTCGCACCTAATCTTCTTGATCTCCCCTCCAGTATCTCTCCTCGATCTCCTCAATCTGCTCCTCGCTCATGCCGAAGTAGTGACCGATCTCGTGGATCAGCGTCTCGGCGATCGCGACGACGAGATCGTCTTCGTCCTCGGCGGCGCGCTCGTGCGGGCCCTGGAAGATCAGAACGCGGTCCGGCAGGGTATTGCCGTAGCTCCATGCGCGCTCGGTGAGCGGAGTACCCTGATACAACCCGAGGAGCGTGTCCGGCGGCTCAACCTCCATTTCGGCGAGCAGCTCCGCCGACGGCTCGTCTTCGACGACGATTGCGATATTCTGCATCGCCTTCTTGAAGCGGCGCGGAATGGACGCGAGCGCCTCAGCGACGAGCCGTTCGAACTCTGGTCGGTCCACGCGACTTTTTCGGCGCCTTGCGGTTGCGCGCCCTGGAGATGACCAGCCGGAAATAGTCGCAGTCGTCGCGGACGGCGCACTGGTCGCAGAGCGGCCTGGGCCGGCAGATGCGCCGGCCGTGCAGGATGAGCGTGTCGGACGTGCGCGTCCAGCGCGCCCTGGGCATCGCCGCGCAGAGCTGCCGCTCGACGACTACCGGGTCGTCGGACTCGGCGATCCCGATGCGATTCGACACGCGCAGCACGTGGCGATCAACGGGGAGCCCGGGCACGCCGAGCGCGTGACCGAGGACAACGTTGGCCGTCTTCCGCCCGACCCCCGGCAGCTCGACCAGCGCTTCCAGCGTCGCCGGCACCTCGCCGGCGTGGCGCGCGACGAGCGCCTGCGCCATGCCGATGAGCGACTTCGACTTGGCCCGAAAAAACCCGGTCGAGTGAATCTGCGGCTCGAGCTCCGCGGCGCTCGCCTTCGCGAGCGCGCGCGCGTCGGGATAGCGCGTGAAGAGCGCCGGCGTCACGAGGTTCACGCGCGCGTCGGTCGATTGAGCGGACAAGATCGTCGCGACGAGCAGCTGAAACGCGGTCTTGTAGTGAAGCTCGGTATCGGCGTTCGGGTGCTGCGACTCGAGCGCATCGAGGATGGCGCGCGTCTGGCGTGTCGTTTTCACGACTATTGAATGGTGCCCGGGCCTTTGTTCCAGCCGACGTTGCTGTAGGAGTCGGAGTACACGCGCCAGTGCTCCTGGAGCGCCGCAATCAGGTTCGGCACGAACTGCACGGGCACGACGACTTTCGTCCGCACCGGCGCGCGGACGATGTGCTCGGTTTCCGCTTCCTTGATTTCCTTGTCGGAGAGCGGCATCACTTCGCAGAAGGTGAGCGTGAAATCGAACGGTGTGTGGGCGATCGAACAGAAATTCGAATACGTTCGTGGCGCCGTCGAGTTCTCGTCCGGCACGATGGTGAAGTTGATCTGCTTGGGCTGCTGTTGGTCGGCCATGCCCAAGTGTACTGCCACTAGTACTTCCGCATCACGCCGACGACCACTCCCTGAATCTGGACCTGCTCCGCATCCACGAAAATGGGCTGCATGGCAGCATTGGCCGGCTGCAGCCGGATCTTGCCGCTGGGATCACGGTAGAACTTCTTCAGCGTGACATCCGACCCGCGCAGCAGCGCGATGACCATCTCGCCGTTGTCAGCCGTTTTGCGATCCTCGACCACGACGAAGTCGCCGTCGCGAATCTGCTCGTCGATCATCGAGTCGCCGCGGACGCGCAGCACGTAGGTGTCGCGCTTGCCGACCAGGTCCTCGGGCACGGCGATCGTCTCGTTGGACGCGACCGCCTCGATCGGCAGGCCGGCCGCGACGTAGCCGAGCAGCGGCAGTTCGACCGCGCGTCCGCCGGCCCGCGTCGGCACCATCTCGACCGAGCGGCTCCGGTTCCACGCCCGCTTGATGAACCCTTTCTCCTGCAGGTTCGTGAGGTGCTTGTGAACGGTGGCGAGCGAAGAGAGGCCGAAGCGGCGGCCGATTTCCTCGAGACTCGGCGCGTAGCCGTGCTGGCTGATGAACTCGTTGAGGTAATCGAGAATCTCGCGCTGGCGTTTCGTCAGAGGAAGCATCGGTACCTCGCTCGGCTGGGGCCTTCGCGCCTCAGGCGAAACAAATATACGCAAAAGAAAGGCGAAGGTCAATACCGTAGAGCTGACGAGCTTGTGGCGATCTGCATGCCGCCTCCGGGTTTGGGTGACAGATGAGAGTCGCTTAGCTGAGTGCTTCTGTTAGGATGCGCGGCGGTGCGCATCCCTTTTGCGATTCCTCCCCGAGGCAGCCGACCCTTCGACGTCGCAGGATTCGGCCTGAACAGCGTCGACCTGGTCGCGGTCGTGGCCGAATACCCCGCCTGCAACACCAAGCAGCGATTGCAGCGCGTGGCGCGGCTGCCGGGCGGCCAAATCGCGACGGCGATGGCGGCCTGCGCCCGCCTTGGCTGGTGCGCGCGCTACGTCGGACGCTTCGGCGACGACGATCTCGGCGCCGTCTCGCGCGACAGTCTGATCGGCGCCGGTGTGGACATTTCAGCCGCCGAAACGATGATCGGCGCAACGAACCAGTTCGCCGTGATTCTCGTCGACGCCCGCACCGGCGAGCGGACCGTGCTGTGGGACCGCCATCCTGCGCTGAACATGGAGCCGGGCGACGTTTCTCGGGAAGCGCTGACGTCGGGTCGTCTGCTGATCGTGGACTGTCATCAGACGGCGGCCTCGACGCAGGCGGCGCGGTACGCGCGCGAGGCCGGCATTCCCACGATCATCGACGTCGAAAAAGTCCGGCCGGGCATCGGCGACCTGTTGCAGAACATCGACGCGATCATCGCGGCGGAAGAGTTCCCAGGGGCGCTCACCGGTCACGAGGATCTCGGGCGCTCGCTGGGCATCATCGGCCGCGAGTTCGGCGCGGCGGTGGTCTGCGTCACGCTCGGCGCCCAGGGTAGCCTCGCCTGGTGCGGTGGCCGCGAGATCCGCACACCGCCATTTCCCGTCGATTGCGTGGACAGCACCGGGGCCGGCGATGCGTTCCGCGGGGCTTTTGCCGCCGCGTGCCTCAGCATGCCCGACGGCGACATCGAAGACGTCCTCAGCTACGCGAACGCCGTGGCGGCGCTGAACTGCCGCGCCCTCGGGTCTCGAGGGGGCCTGCCGACACCGGCGGAGGTCGATCACCTCATGCTCGCGCGAACCCAGATGTAACATTCGACGCACGGAACGGTCTAACATCGGTGAAGCCCCCAATGGGATCATCACTGACGTGGACGCTGCCGCCTTCGCCTCTGCGCGGCTTCGGCGGGCAAGGCCCGTCGCGACGGCCAGTCAGGGTCGGCGCGCCTGAACCGATGACCTCCGCTGACGCGCCGCTGGCGGATCTCGACGAGCGAACGCTGGTCGAGGCTTGTCTTGCCAGCCAGCCCGGCGCCTTCGATCTGATCGTCGAGCGCCACCGCAGGTCGGTGTATCAGCTCTGTTTCCGGTTCGTGGGGAACCACGAGGACGCCAGCGACCTGGCACAGGACGTTTTTCTGCGCGCGTTCCGCGGGCTGCGCAGCTTTCGCGGCCAGTCGTCGCTCGGCACGTGGCTCTATCGCATCGGCACGAACGTCTGCCTGAACCGCATGAGCGTGAAAACGCCGCTGGGCAGGAACACCGAATCGATCGACGATCATCAGTTTGCGGATGAGCGTGCCGAGTCGGCGTCCGACGGGATGCTGAGGACGGAGCGCGCGGCGCGCGTGCGCGCGGCGATTGCGCAGCTGCCGCGCAAACAGCGCGCGACGTTGATCCTGCGGACGTATCATGAGATGTCGCACCAGGAAATCGCCGATGTGTTGGACAGCTCGGTCGGCGCGGTCAAAGCGAATTTCTTCCACGCGCTCAGGAGCCTGAAGAAGCTCCTCGGCGACGAGATGGCGTGATGCACCTGAACGCGGATGAGCTCATCGACCTCGCGGAAGGGACGCGGCCCGAACGATCGGCGCCGCATCTCGCGGGATGCGATCACTGCCGCCAGCAGCTGAACGAGATCCGCGCGATGATGGCGAGGGCCGCGGAGGTCGATGTGCCGGAACCGTCGCCGCTGTTCTGGGATCATCTATCGCAGCGCGTGCACGACGCGGTCGCGGCGGAACAGTTGCCGCGACGTGCGTGGCTGGACGTCGCGGCCTGGCGACGCGTGCCGGCGCGGTGGTCGGCCGTAGCCGTCGCAATGATTCTCATATTGCTCGTGTTCAGCTCTCGGCTGCTGTCGCCGACCTGGTCGCTCCGACATGCGCCGGCGCTCGCGCCCCTGCCGCCCGACGCCGCCGTTGCGGACGCGGCGCCGCGGGACGACCTGTTCAGCGATGCCTTCGTCGACGAAGATGCGTCGCTGACGCTGGTTGCGAGCCTCACGGCGAATCTGGACCTCGAGGCGGCAGGGGAGGCGGGGCTGGCGCAGGGCGACAGCGCGGAGCACGCGGTCACGCACATGAACGGCGACGATCTGCGCGAGCTGCGGCGCCTGTTGAAGGAAGAACTGGCCCGGTCGGATGGGTCAAAAGGATAATTGGGCGCTGCGATGACGAGATGTTTCACGCTGCTCGCGGTCGTCGGCGCGTTGGCGCTGGCTACCGGCATTGCCGGCGCCGGCCAGGGCGGGCGTGGCGGTCAGCGTCAGGGCGGCGGCTCGGGGCCCGACGAGGGCGGCGTCACGCCGGGTGAAATCCAGCGCATGTTCGACGCCTACGCGTTGATGCAGGCACAGGAGCAGCTCAAGATCGGCGACGAACAGTTCACGCGATTCCTGACACGCTTCAAAGCGCTGCAGGAAGTCCGCCGGCAGACGCTGCAGGAGCGCGCGCGCATCATCCAGAACCTCCGCCGGCTGGTGAATGCGCCGCAACCGGACGAGGCGCAAATCAAGGATCGCATGAACGCGCTGCAGGAGGTCGAGACGCGCTCGGCCGCTGACATGAAGAAGGCGTACGAGGCGATCGATCAAGTGCTCGACATCCGCCAGCAGGCGAAGTTCCGCGTGTTCGAGGAGACGATGGAGCGGCGCAAGCTCGAGCTGGTGATGCGCGCCCGCCAGGCGAATCGCCCCAGGCCGTAAGGCGTAGTACAATCTGCATCGAAGTTCATGTGTCGTAGGCACTTACCGACCTCGATGCTTGTCGTGCTCGTTCTCGCCGGCGCGCTCCGCGCCGCCGGCCCCGCCACGAGGCGCGAAGCGACCCTGCTGAAGCAGAAAGTCGCGACGATCACCGCCTTCGGCGAAAAACCGAGCCGTGAGGCGCGCCGGACCACGGTCACCGAAAGCGAGGTGAACTCGTACCTCGTGTACGAAGCGAAGGAGCAGCTGCCCACGGGCGTCGTCGAGCCCTCGGTGACGATCCTGGGCACCGGCCGCGTGTCGGGGCGTGCGATCGTCGACCTCGATGCCGTGCGCAAGGAGAAAAACCCCACCAGCCTCCTCGATCCGATGAACTACTTGATGGGCCGTCTGCCGGTGACCGCGACCGGCGTCCTCAGGACGAGCAACGGCGTCGGACGCTTCGAGCTCGAATCGGCCAGGGTCAGCAGCGTGCCCATCCCGAAGCTGTTCCTACAGGAAATCGTCAGCTACTACTCGCGCACGCCCGAGAAGCCGTCGGGGATCGGCCTCGACGATCCGTTTGCACTACCTGCGCGCATCCGCGAGATCCAGGTAGAGCGAGGTCAAGCCATAATCGTGCAATGAACAAAAAGGGGTCGGACCCCTTTTCCACCGCGCTCCACGAAAAGGGGTCGGACCCTTTCTTGTCGACGCCCTTGCAGTTCCTGAAAGGCGTTGGACCTCGCCGCGCCGCCGACCTCGAGCATGCCGGCCTGGTCACTGTCGAAGATCTCCTCTACCGATTCCCGCTCCGCTACGAAGACCGCAGCCGCCTCCAAAGCATCGCCTCGCTGAAGCCCGGTCAGACCGCCGCGCTCGCCGGGCGCGTGCTGGCGTGCGGCCTGCGATCGACGCGCCGGCCCGGCTTCAAGATCTTCGAAGCCGCGATCGACGATGGGTCGGGATCGCTGCGCGCGGTGTGGCTGAATCAGCCCTTTCTGAAAGACATTTTCATGCGCGGTCAGCACGTCGTGCTGTACGGCGCGGTTGAGATGCGCGGGTCGGTCAGCCTGCAGATCACGAACCCGCAGTACGAAATCCTGGACGATGAGGAGGGCGAGACGATCCATACCGGCCGCATCGTGCCGGTCTACGAGAAGACCGGCGCGGTGACGCCGAAGATGCAGCGACGGCTCGTCTACGATGCTCTGCAGCGTCTGCCCGCAGATCTGCCGGATCATCTGCCCGAGGAGATCCGCGTCCGGCTCGGCCTGCCCTCGCGCCACGCCGCGCTGCTGGCCGCGCATTTTCCGCCCGAGGACGCCCCGCTCGGCGCGCTGAACCAGTTTGCGACACCGCCGCAGCGCCGTCTGATCTTCGAGGAGGCGTTCTTGTTTCAGATGGGCGTGCTCGCGCGCCGGCAGTCGGCGGCGGCCGAGCACAAGCCGCGGCCCGTCCGCATCGACGACCGTATCCGCGAGTCGGCGCGCGCGGTGCTGCCGTTCCGCCTGACGAACGGCCAGAAGCAGTCGCTCAAGGAGATCGTCGAGGACATGCAGCGGACGCAGCCGATGAACCGGCTGCTGCAGGGCGACGTCGGCGCGGGCAAGACGATCGTCGCGCTGCTGGCGGCGCTGGTGGCGATGGAAAACGGGCTGCAAGTGGCGTTCATGGCGCCGACCGAGATCCTCGCCGAGCAGCATTTCGTGAACATCGTGCAGCTGCTGCAGGCGTCGCGCTTCCGCGTGGCGCTGCTGACCGGATCGACCGCGACCGTCGCGCGCCGCGAGCAGCTCGCGCAGGTCGAATCGGGCGCCATCCAGCTCGTCGTCGGCACCCACGCGCTCGTGCAGGGCGACGTGCGCTTCAAGCAGCTCGGGCTCGCGATCATCGACGAGCAGCACCGCTTCGGCGTCCTGCAGAGGGCGACCTTGCGGGCCAAAGGGCTGCATCCGGATGTCCTCGTCATGACGGCGACGCCGATCCCGCGGACGCTCGCGCTCACGGTGTACGGCGACCTCGACGTCTCGATGATTCGCGAGCTCCCGGCCGGCCGGCTGCCGATCAAGACTGTCGCGAAGCCGGAGTCGCGCCGCGATGAGGTGTACGCCTTTGTCCGCCAGCAGCTCGACGCCGGCCGGCAGGCCTACGTCATCTATCCCCTCGTCGAGGAATCGGCGAAGGTCGATCTCAGGGCGGCGACCGAGATGGCCGATCATCTCGCGCAGGAGGTGTTTCCGGCCTACAAGGTCGGGCTGCTGCACGGGCGGATGAAAGCGGACGGGAAAGAGCGGGTCATGAAGGCGCTGGCGGCCGGGGAGCTGCAGATTCTCGTCTCGACCACGGTGGTCGAAGTGGGCGTCGACGTGGCGAACGCCAGCGTCATGATCGTCGAGCACGCGGAGCGTTTCGGGATGTCGCAGCTGCATCAGCTCCGTGGCCGCGTGGGCCGCGATCGCCACCAGTCGTTCTGCTTCCTGCTGTATCAGTCGCCGCTGACCGACGAGGCGCGCGAGCGGTTGAGGGCGCTGACCGAGACGACCGACGGGTTCGAGATCGCGGAGCGGGATCTGCGGCTGCGGGGCCCGGGCGATTTCTTCGGGACGCGGCAGGCCGGCGTCCCGACATTCCGCATGATCGATCTCGTGCGTGACCGCGACGTGCTGGACACGGCGCAACGCGAGGCGGCGCGCTGGTTTCAGACGTTCGCGCCGAGCGCCGCCGGCATCGACAAGCTGCTGGCCAGCTGGGAGCAGCGCTTCAAGCTCATTGAGGTCGGGTAGGTCTGGTGGGTCGGGTAGGTCTGGTGGGTCGGGTGGGTCTGGTGGGTCGGGTAAGGACCGTGAGGTGTAGCGCGAAGGTTTCAGCCGAGCGGCAATGATGCGCGTGATCGCCGGATCATTGAAGGGCCGTCGTCTGAAGGCACCGACATGGGACGGGCTGAGGCCGACGTCCGACAAGCTGCGCGAGACGCTGTTCAACATCCTCGCGCCGCGGATCGGCGGCGCGCGCGTGCTCGACGGCTATGCCGGCACGGGCGCGCTGGGCATCGAGGCGATCAGCCGCGGCGCGGCGTGCGTCACCTTCGTCGAGCGCGATCGCCGCGCGCAGGCGCTGATCGCGGAGAACCTCGCGCACTGCGGCGTCGAGAACGGCTATGCTATCATCCGCGCAACCGTGGCTCGCGCGATCGAAGAGCTGCGCGCGGTGTCGCCGGATCCGTTCGACGTCATGCTGTTCGATCCGCCGTACGACGAGGCGCCGGGTGCGGTGATAGCGTCGGCGGGCGAGCTGCTCGCCTCCGGCGGCGTGCTCGTGCTCGAGCATGCGCGGCGCCGCGCGGCGCCCGACGAGGCGGGACGGCTGGTTCGCGTGCGTCGGGTCGCCAGCGGTGACTCCGCGCTGTCGTTTTACTCATGTCCACTTTAGCCGTCTACCCGGGGTCCTTCGACCCGCTGACCAACGGGCACGTCGACATCATCGCGCGCGGCGCGCGGCTGTTCGATCGGATCATCGTCGCGATCCTGATGAACGCCGAGAAAGAGCCGCTCTTCTCCATGGACGAGCGCGTGGAAATCGCGCGCGCGGTGTTCAAGTCGCACGCCAACGTCGAGATCGATACCTTCAATGGCCTGCTGGTGGACTACGTGGAGCGGCGCCATGCGCAGGTGATCGTTCGGGGGCTGCGCGCGGTGTCCGATTTCGAGTTCGAGTTTCAGATGGCGCTCATGAACCAGCGGCTCGATCCGAAGATCGAAACGGTGTTCATGATGCCGGCCGAACAATACACGTACATCAGCTCACGCTTGATCAAAGAGGTCTTCTCGCTCGGCGGCCGGGTGCACGGCCTCGTGCCAGATCTCGTGGAAAGCCGGCTGCGCGAGAAGGGCCTGGTGAGGAAAACATGACGCTTGCGGATCGGACCACGCGCATCGCCGGATCGCCGACGATGAAAGTGACCGCGACGGTCGACCGCCTGCGGCGGTCGGGCGTCGAGGTGATCGATTTCGGCGCCGGCGAGCCCGACTTCCCGACGCCGGACGCGATCAAAGCGGCGGCGCACGCGGCGCTCGACGCGAACTTCACGCGCTACACGCCGGCCGCCGGCATCGCCGACCTGAAGCGCGCGATCTGCGATCGCTACCGTTCCGATTACGGCGTCGAGTACACAGAGTCGGAGGTCATCGTCACCGCCGGCGGAAAGCAGGCGCTCTACAACACCGCGCTGTCGCTGTTCGGCCCGGGAGACGAGGTGATCACGCACGCGCCGTACTGGCCGACGCTCACCGAGCAGATCAAGCTGGCCGACGCGACGCCGGTGCTCGTGCGGACGCATCCCGAGGACGGCTTCGCGGTCCACGCGAAGACGATCCTGGACGCCGTCACCCCGCGGACCCGCGGCATCATCGTCAATTCGCCCGGCAACCCGACGGGCGCGCTCATCGCCGAAGCGGAGCTCAAGGCGATCGGCGAGGTTGCCGCGCGGCAGGGCATCTGGGTCGTCGTCGATCTGTGCTATGAGAAATTGATCTACGACCGGGTGCCGCACAACCTGCCGCGGGTGCTGGCGGAGACGTGCCGCGACCAGGCGGTGCTGTGCGGCTCGGCGTCGAAGGCCTATGCGATGACCGGCTGGCGCTGCGGCTGGCAGATTGGTCCGGCTCCGGTGATTGCCGCCTCGGCCGCGATTCAGAGCCATTCGACGTCGAACGTCACGTCGATCACGCAGAAGGCGGCCGTCGCGGCGCTCCTCGGCTCGCAGGCGCCGGTCACGGCGATGCTCGATGAATACCGGAAGCGGCGCGATCGACTTCACGCGTGGCTGGCCGCGGATCCACGGCTGCGATGCCGAAAGCCGGCCGGAGCGTTCTACATGTTCGTCGACATCGGTGACGTACTGTCGACGGAAGGATTTCGCACGTCGCTCGATTTCGCGGACGCCCTGCTCGATGAATCGCGCGTCGCGGTCACGCCGGGCGAGGCGTTCGACGCACCGGGGACGATCCGCATTTCGTACGCGACGTCGATGGAGAACCTCGAGGAGGGCAGCGCGCGGCTGCTGCAGTTCGTCGGCAGGCACGCGCCGCACGCCGCCACGGCCCGCTGATCCGACCGTACGGTCGTGTCCGCCTTCAGGCGGATCGTTGCGCGCGCGAGGATCTATACTGGTTCGGTGGCCAAGGTCGTAGCCGTGATCGGCGCGTCGAGCAATCGCCAGAAGTTCGGCAACCGCGCGGTGCGCGCGTTCCTTCAGCAAGGCTTCACGGTCATCCCCATCAACCCTCACGAAACCGAGGTCGAAGGGTTGAAAGCGTACGCGTCGGTGCTGGACGTGCCCGGGCCGGTGGACATGGCGTCCCTGTACGTGCCGCCGGAAATCGGCGAACAGGTGATCGGCGAGATTGCGCGGAAAGGGATTGGCGAGGTGTGGCTGAATCCCGGCGCCGAAAGCGATGAGCTGATCGCCCGCGCGCGGGCCCTGCAGATCCAACCCATCGTCGCCTGCAGTATCGTGGCCATCGGCGAAAACCCCTACGCTATTTGACGGCTGACCGCTGACCGATGAGCGTGGAGAGTTGAGACTTGAAAGTTGACTCCCCGAGTCCTATAGTAGGGTCAACAATCACACCTCGGTGAATCCATGCGGGCGTTCAGCCCGCGCTAGACACAACCTCCGCCACAGATGTTCAAGAGTCGCCATGCCAAGCAATCATAAACGCCACGTTCCCGCGCGGACCGCGAACGGCCCGACGATGCCCGACGCGCCCGCCGCTGCCACCGAGACCGCCACTCCCGATCAACCGAAAGCCGCACAGCCGCAGGCGCCACCCCAGGGGCCGCGCCGGCCCGGCGAAGGTCTGAACATCACCGATCTGAAGGACATGAGCATCCAGAAGCTCACGCAGATCGCCAAGGACCTCAACGTCGGCGGGGCGACCGGCATGCGCAAGCAGGAGCTGATCTTCCAGATTCTGAAGGCGCAGACCGAGCAGAGCGGCTTCATCTTTTCCGAGGGCGTGCTCGAAGTGCTGCCCGACGGCTTCGGGTTCCTGCGGGCGCCCGACTACAACTACCTGCCGGGCCCGGATGACATCTACGTCTCGCCGTCACAGATTCGGAAGTTCGACTTGCAGACCGGCGACACGGTGTCGGGCCAGATCCGTCCGCCGAAGGAAGGCGAGCGTTACTTCGCGCTGATCAAGGTCGAAGCGGTCAACTTCGAAGCGCCCGAGCAGGCGCGGGACAAGCTGTTCTTCGAGAACCTGACGCCGCTCTATCCGCAGGAGCGCATCACGCTCGAGACGCCGGAGAGCATCTCGTCGCGGGTGATGGATCTGTGGACGCCGATCGGCAAGGGACAGCGCGGCCTGATCGTCGCGCCGCCGCGCACCGGCAAGACGATGCTGCTGCAGAGCATCGCGCAGTCGGTGGCGAAGAACCACCCGGAGGTCTACTTGATGGTGCTGCTCATCGACGAGCGGCCGGAAGAGGTGACCGACATGCAGCGGTCGGTCGAGGGCGAGGTCATCTCGTCGACCTTCGACGAGCCGGCGCAGCGCCATGTGCAGGTAGCCGAGATGGTGATCGAGAAAGCGAAGCGGCTGGTGGAGCACAAGAAAGACGTGCTGATCCTGCTCGATTCGATCACGCGGCTCGCGCGCGCCTACAACACGGTCATTCCGCCGTCGGGCAAGGTGCTGTCGGGCGGTCTCGACTCGAACGCGCTGCAGAAGCCGAAGCGGTTCTTCGGCGCGGCGCGCAACATCGAAGAAGGCGGGTCGCTGACCATCATGGCGACCGCGCTGGTCGATACCGGGTCGCGGATGGACGACATCATCTTCGAGGAGTTCAAGGGTACCGGCAACATGGAAATCCATCTCGACCGGAAGCTCACCGACAAGCGCGTCTTTCCGTCGATCGACGTGGCGAAGAGCGGCACGCGCAAGGAAGAGCTGCTCATCCCGAAGGAGGATCTCAACCGCATCTGGGTGCTGCGCAAGGTCCTGAACCCGTTGTCGCCGGTCGAAGCGATGGAATTGCTGATCGACAAGATGTCGAAGACCAGAACGAACGCCGATTTTCTCGCGTCCATGCAGAAGTCCACGTAGCTTCGCTGCGCACACAGGAACTCGCCGCTTCGCTACGCACAGAGGACACAGAGGTTACAAAGGACACAGAGGTCACAAAGGTTACGAAGGACTTAGATGGCGACGATTACGGTGAGATTGAACGGGTCCTACAAGGTCGAGGGTGACGACGTGAAGCTCGTCGACTGGAATGGCAACGAGTACGAGATTCCGAAGCGCCCGTTCTCGTTGTGCCGCTGCGGCGGGTCGACCAACAAACCCTTCTGCGACGGCACACACTCCCGGATCGGCTTCCAGGCGGCGGAAGCCGCAGTGCCAGGCAGCCAGGATAAACCGGCCCTCTGAATCGGCGATCGGGTGATCGGGTGATCGGGCGATCGGCGATGTGAATCGCGCGATCGAGATCGACGTGAATCGCGCGATCGAGATCGCCGATCACCCGAGGGCGAGATCGCCGATGCCTACCTTTCGACGCGGTTCCCGGCCACAAACACCCCGCTGATCTTTTTCACGTTCGAGATGTCGGCCAGCGGGTCCGCGTCGAGCACGACGAAATCGGCCCACTTGTTCGCCTCGAGCGTGCCGACTTCGCGATCGAGCTTCATGCAACGGGCGGCGTCGCGCGTCGCCGACGCGAGGACCTGACGCGGCGTCAGGCCGGCCTTCGCCATCATCTCGAGCTCCATCAGCTCGAAGTAGCCCTGGAAGCGCGCGGGCGGACCGGTGTCCGTGCCCATCGCGATCGGCACGCCCGCGTCCGACAGCTTCTTCAGGTTCCGGTTGGCCACCTGGAGGCCGGTCTTGTAGCGCTGCGCCGATTTGCTGTTGCGCATCTGCTCCTGGCGCGTGGGCTGCTTCAAGGTCTCCAGCGCCTTCGCGTCGGCGTGCTTCAGGAACAGCGGATCCGAGAACCACGCGGGCGTCGATTCGTACACGAACGTCGAGACCTCGCGCATCAGCGTCGGGCAGTAGCAGACGTCCCGCCGCTTCAGCATCGCGATGAACGGATCGTCGACGTCCGCGTCGCGGACGCTGTGCGCGATGAAGTCCGCGCCGGCATCGAGGACGGCTTTCGCATCGTCCAGGTAGAAGAGGTGGACCGCGACGCGCAGCCCCTTCTTGTGCGCCTGGTCGATGACCGCGCGGTAGATTTCCGGCGCCATCTTCGCCGTCGTGCCGAGGTTGTCGTCCACGCGGATCTTCACGATGTCGACCTTCAGCGCGGCGTCCTCGTCCACGAGCTTGCGCGCCTCGTCGACGGTCTTGGGCGCGAGGACCGGTCCGGCGACGAAGAGGCGCGCGCGATCGAGCGACGGCGTCCGCTGGCTGTCGCGCGCGGCGAAGCCCGCCGCCTGATCGTCGCCAAGCGAAAACACCGTCGTGATGCCGTAGGCCGCGTACGTGCGCAGATCGCGCGTGACGTTGTCGGCGGAGTAGTGTCCCTGTTCGAGGCCGACGGTGTTGCCGACATGCCCGTGCGCGTTCACGAGGCCGGGAATCACCGTCTTCCCGGTCAGGGCGACGCGCTCGGCGCCGGCAGGCACCGTCACGCTCGCCGCCGGCCCGACGGCGGCAATGCGGCCGTCGCGAATCAGGAGCGTGGCGTTGGTGATCGGCGCGCGGTCGGTGCCGTCGATGACGCGGGCACCGGTGAATGCGGTCACGCGCGCGGGCGCCTGAGCCGGCACGGTGACGAGCGAGGCGACGAGGACGGCGGCAGAAAGCGTGAGGGTGTGAAGCAGTTTCATGGGCAACAATATAGTGCAAATGCGGACGCGGCCGACGGTTCCGGTGATGCTGGCGGGGGGCGCCGCATTTCTGGACCTCTATTCGACCCAGCCGCTGCTGCCCCTGCTGACGCGGACCTTCGGCGCGTCGACCTTCGAGGCCGGCCTGACCATTACGGCGCCGACCATTGCCGTCGCGATGACCGCGCCGTTCATCGGCCGGCTGGCGGACCGGCTCGGGTTGCGGCGCGTGATCGTCCTCTCGGTCTGGACGCTGACGCTGGCCACGGCTCTCGCGGGCACATCGCGCAGCCTCCAACAGCTGATCTTCTGGCGGTTCGTGCAGGGCATCGCCACGCCCGGCATCTTCGCGAGCACCGTCGCATACATCCATGAAGTGTGGCCGCCGTCGCACGCCGGACGCGCCACGGCCGCCTACATGACGGGGACGATTCTGGGCGGCTTCACGGGACGCGCGGTCTCCGGCTTCGTCGCCGCGGACGCCAGCTGGCAGGCGGCCTTCGTGGCGCTCGCCATTCTGACCGGCGCCGTCGCGGCGGCGCTGACGACGTGGCTGCCGCGCGAGCCGTCGAGGCACGCAGCTCACGGCGCGAAAGCCAACGGCGGATCGATTGGACATTTGTTTCGCAATCGGCGCCTGATCGCGACCTGCGGCGTCGGCTTCGCGGTCCTCTTCACGCAGGTGGCGATGTTCACCTACGTGACGTTTTACCTTGCGGCGCCGCCGTACAACCTCAGCACCGTTGCGCTCGGCTGGCTGTTCGTCGTGTATCTGGTCGGCGCGGTGGTGACGCCGTTCGCGGGCCGCTTGATCGACGCCTACGGGCACCGGACCGGCATCGCGTCTGCCATGGCGATCGGCGGAGCAGGGGCGCTGCTGACGCTGGTGCCGTGGCTGCCCGCGATCGTGGCGGGGCTTGCGCTGTGCGCCACCGGCGTCTTCACGGCGCAGGCGACCACGAGCAGCTACATCGGCGCCGTGACTTCGAGCGATCGCGCGCTCGCCGTCGGCCTGTATTCCACGTGCTACTACGCGGGCGGCAGCACGGGCGGCGCACTGCCGTCGGTGTTCTGGCGCGCCGGCGGCTGGACCGCGTGCGTGCTGCTCGTCGTGCTCGTGCAGCTGGTCGGCGTCGTCATCGCTCTCACGCAGTGGTCGCCGGCGGCCGGTGCTCATGGCGCGGCGATCCCGGAGACTGGGGTGTAACGAGCAGCGGCTGACCCGGATTATTCATCAATGGAGGCGAGAATCACCCTTCATGGATAATCCGGGCCAGCAGCTACCAGCTATCTGCTGACGGCTGGTCCCCGGCCCTGTTTGCAGTCCTACGTGGTAATGGGCGGGACAGGAATGGTTTCGGTCGGCGGCGGGGGCGTCGCGATGTCGAGCAGCCGCCGCAGCTCGTCGCCTTCCATCACTTCGACCTCGAGCAGGCGGCGCGTGACCTTTTCGAGGTTGCCGCGGTTGCTGCTGAGGATCTCCCGCGCCTTGTCGTGCGCGGCGGTGAGGATGCGCTTGATCTCGCCGTCGATCTTCTGGGCCGTCTCCTCGGCGTAGAGCCCGCGCTCCTGCGGCATCGGGATGTCCAGAAACTTCGCGCGCTTGTTACCGTCGTAATTGATCGCGCCGAGCTCGTCGCTCATCCCGAACTCGGTCACCATCGCGCGCGCGATGTCGGTCGCGCGCTGCAGGTCGTTCTGCGCGCCGGTGGAGATCTCGCCGAGCGCGATCTCCTCGGCCGTCCGCCCGCCCAGCAGCACCGCGAGCTGGCTGTGCAGGTCGCCGCGCGTCATCAGGTAGCGATCCTCGAGCGGCAGCTGCATGGTGTAGCCCAGCGCGCCGAACCCGCGCTGGACGATCGAGATCTTGTGCACCGGATCGAGCCCCGGCAGCACCGTGGCGACAATCGCGTGGCCGGATTCGTGGTACGCGACGATCTCCCGCTCCTTCGCGCTCATCACCCGTTTCTTCTCGAGCCCGGCGACGAGTCGATCGATGGCCGACTCGAAGTCCCGGCGGTCGACGGCGGTCTTGTCGTTGCGGGCGGCCAGCAGCGCCGCTTCATTCACGAGGTTGGCGAGATCCGCGCCGGCAAAACCGGCCGTCCGCGCCGCAATGACCTTCAGGTCCACATCCGGCCCGATCTTCACGCCCTTGACGTGAATCCGCAGGATCTCCTCGCGTCCCTTCACGTCGGGCTTGTCGACGAGGACCTGCCGATCGAACCGGCCCGGGCGGAGCAGCGCCGGGTCGAGCACTTCCGGGCGGTTCGTCGCGCCCATGATGATCACGCCTTTGCGCGAGTCGAAGCCGTCCATCTCCGCGAGCAGCTGGTTGAGCGTCTGCTCGCGCTCTTCGTGGCTGCCGAGCGGGCTCTGCACGCGGACCTTGCCGAGCGCGTCGAGCTCGTCGATGAAGACGATGCACGGCGCCTTCGCTTCGGCCTGCTGAAACAGGTCGCGGATGCGCGCGGCGCCGACGCCAACGAACATCTCCACGAATTCCGAGCCGCTCAGGCTGAAGAACGGCACGTGCGCCTCGCCGGCCACCGCGCGGGCGAGCAGCGTCTTGCCGGTGCCCGGCGGCCCCACCAGCAGCACGCCCTTCGGAATCCGGCCGCCGAGGTTCGTGTACTTCTTCGGGTTCTGAAGAAATTCGACGATCTCCTTGAGCTCTTCCTTCGCTTCGTCGACGCCCGCGACGTCGGTGAACCTCACTTTTACTTCGTCGTCGGCGTAGATCTTCGCGCGGCTGCGCGCGAACGACATCACGCCGCCTTCCGCGCCGGACATACGGCGGAAGAAGAAGCCCCAGATGCCGACCAGCAGCACCAGCGGGATGATCCAGCCGAGCAAATCCGGCAGCCAGTGGTTGTTCATCTCGCCGGTGTACTTCACGCCCTTCGCCTCGAGCTCCTCGACGAGCTTCGGATCCTCGACGCGCGTCGTGGTGAACTGGCGGCTTTGCTTGCCGTCGCCGCCCGCCTCCTGCTTGAGCGTGCCGCGAATCAGCTGATCGCCGATCGACACCTCCACGACCTGGCCGCTCTTCAGGAGCGACTTGAACTCGGAGTACGGGATCGAGCGGCCGGCCGGCGCGAGGTAGTACATCTGGGCGAGACCGAGCGCCAGCAGGAACGCGAGGCCGTACCAGAGCGGCGAGGACGGGCGCGCGCCAAGGGGGCGCTGCCCGCGGCGATCCCCGCCCCTGGGGTTGAAGCGCGGGGCGGACTTCTGAGGCATGACTCAAAAGGGCGGAAAGGCGGGAATGGCAGGGCCGGTCCCGCCCGTCATGCCCGCACCGCCTCCTGCTTGTCGAATGTCAGCTGGTCGCCGCTGGCGTCCACGATGATCGTGTCTCCCTCGAGAAAGTCGCCTTCGAGCACGCGCAAGGCCAGCGGGTCCAGCACACGCCGCTGAATCGTGCGCTTGAGCGGCCGCGCGCCGTAGCTGGGATCATACCCTTCCTGTACGAGCCGGTCCTTGGCCGCCTCGGTCAGCGTGACATGGATCTTCCGCTCCTCGAGCCGCTTCACCAGCCCGGCGACCTGGATGTCGATGATCCGCTTCATGTGCTCGCGGCTGAGCGCGTGGAAGAAGATGATGTCGTCGATCCGGTTCAGGAACTCGGGCCTGAAGTGCTCGCGCAGCGCATCCATCACCTGGCGCCGCGTCCCTTCGTCGATCGCGCCACCCTCGGCCATCGTGCGTTCGGTGATGAACGCGCTGCCCAGGTTCGACGTCATGATGACAACGGTGTTCTTGAAGTCGACGGTGCGGCCCTTGCCGTCGGTCAGCCGCCCATCGTCGAGCAGCTGGAGCAGGACGTTCAGCACCTCGGGGTGCGCCTTCTCGATCTCGTCGAACAGGACGACCGCGTACGGCCGGCGCCGGACGGCCTCGGTCAGCTGTCCGGCTTCCTCGTAGCCGACATAGCCGGGAGGCGCCCCGAGCATGCGCGACACGGTGTGCTTCTCCTGATACTCCGACATGTCGATCCGCACCATGGCCTGTTCGTCGTCGAACAGGAACTCGGCCAGGGCGCGCGCGAGCTCCGTCTTGCCGACGCCCGTCGGGCCCAGGAACATGAAGCTGCCGAGAGGCCGGTTCGGATCCTGCAGCCCCGCGCGGGCGCGGCGGATTGCGTTCGACACCGCGTTGATCGCTTCGTCCTGTCCGATCACGCGCTGGTGGAGGCGCTCCTCCATGTGAATCAGCTTCTGGACCTCGCCCTCCATCAGGCGGTTGAGCGGAATGTGCGTCCACTTGCTGACGACCTCGGCGATGTCTTCCTCGTCGACCTCCTCCTTCAGCATGCGCTGGCCCTTCTGCACCTCGGCCAGCTTCGCTTCCACGTCGCGGATCTGCTGCTCGAGCTGCGGCACGCGGCCATACTGCAACTCTGACGCTTTCGCGTAGTCGCCGGCCCGCTGGGCGCGCTCGATCTCCAGGCGCAGCGCTTCCTGCTCTTCCTTGAGCTTTCGCGACTGCTGGATCAGGTCTTTCTCCTGCTGCCAGTGCGCGGACAGCCGATCGCGCTCTTCCTTCAGATCAGCGAGCTCTTTCTCGAGCCGTTCGAGCCGTTCCGCCGACGCCTTGTCCCGTTCCTTGCGCAGCGCCTCGCGCTCGATCTCGAGCTGCATGATGCGGCGCTCGAGCTCGTCCAGCTCCACCGGCATCGAATCGATTTCCATCCGGAGCTTGGCGGCCGCTTCGTCCACGAGGTCGATCGCCTTGTCGGGCAGGAAGCGATCGGCGATGTACCGATTCGAGAGGACCGCCGCGGCGACGAGCGCGGCGTCCTTGAACTTGACGCCGTGGTGGATCTCGTAGCGCTCGCGCAGGCCGCGCAGAATGCTAATCGTGTCCTCGACCGTCGGCTCGCTGACCATCACCGGCTGGAACCGCCGCTCGAGCGCGGCATCCTTCTCGATGTGCTTGCGGTACTCGTCGAGCGTAGTGGCGCCGACCGTATGCAGCTCGCCGCGCGCGAGCATCGGCTTCAGCATGTTCGACGCGTCCATCGACCCTTCCGCCGCGCCGGCCCCGACGACGGTGTGGAGCTCGTCGATGAAGAGGATCACCTGACCCTGCGAGTCGGTGATCTCCTTGAGCACGGCCTTGAGGCGCTCTTCGAATTCGCCGCGGTACTTCGCGCCGGCGACCAGCGATCCCATGTCGAGGGCGACAATGCGCTTGTTCTTGAGGCCTTCGGGGACGTCGCCGCGAACAATCCGGGCCGCGAGCCCTTCGACGATCGCCGTCTTGCCGACGCCCGGTTCGCCGATGAGCACCGGATTGTTCTTCGTCCGGCGTGAGAGGACCTGGATCACACGCCGGATTTCTTCGTCGCGGCCGATCACCGGATCGAGCTTGCCCTTGCGTGCGAGCTCGGTGAGATCGCGACCGTAGCGCTCCAGCGCCTGATAGGTGCCCTCCGGGTTCTGGCTCGTGACGCGTTGCGATCCGCGGATCGTCGCGAGCGCCTGCAGCAGCCTGTTGCGGGTGACGCCGTGCTGTTTCAGAAGGTGCGCGGAAGGCGAGCGCCCCGACTCGGCGGCAATGGCGACGAAGAGGTGCTCGGTGCTGACGTACTCGTCCTTCAGCCGGTCGGCTTCGGCTTGCGCCTGATCGGTGACGATCCGCATCCGGGGCGACATCGCGGGCTCGGCGCCGCCGTACGCGGTCGGCAGCTTCGCGACCGACTCGCGCGTCGCCTGCCCGATCGCGTCAGGATCGAGCGACATCTTCCGCAGCAGCTCGGGAATGATCCCGTCGCGCTGCTCGATCAGGGCGACGAGCAGATGTTCGGGCTCGACCTGCGGGTTGTTGTTCTTGCGCGCCAGTTCGACCGCGGCGACGACGGCTTCCTGCGCTTTTTCGGTGTACTTGTTGATGTTCATGACTCACATATCAGCTATCAGCTGTCAGCGTTCAGCTCCGAGAGCTGATGGCTGAGGGCCGGAATCTACGCTGCGGAGTTCTTTGTCCCCGCCTCGAGCTTCTGCAGCGCTTCGAAGTGCGCGCGCTGCTCGGGTGAAAGGGTGCGCGGCAGCTGCACGTCGACGGTCGCGTACAGATCCCCGTACTCGCCGGGCCTGCCGGTGACCGGCATGCCGTGGCCCTTCAGTCGAAACACCTGCGCGTTCTGCGTCCCCGGCGGAATCTTGAGGCGCAGCGATTTGCCGCCAAGCGTCTTGATGTCAACCTCGCCGCCGAGGACCGCGGTCGTCAGCGGAACGGGCACGCGGATGTAGAGATCGCGACCCTTGCGTTCGATCTGCGCGTGCGGTGTGGTGCGAATCCGCAGATACAGGTCACCCGATTTCGCGCCGCCGGCGCCCGGCTCACCCTCGCCGGCGATGCGGACGCGCGAGCCGTCGCCGACGCCGGCCGGGATGCGCACGTCCACATTACGGGTCTGGCCCTCGTGCTGGATCGAGAAGCGCCGCGTCGTGCCGTGGTACGCGTCCTCCATGGAGAGCTCCAGCTCCTGCTCCACGTCACGTCCCGCGCGCGCGCGCGACGTTCGCGCGCGGCCGGCGCGACCACGTGGCTCCTCCGCGTGCATGCCGCCGAAGAACGTCTGGAAGAAGTCGGAGAACGGGTTCTCACCGCCGAACATCTCGTTCATCTCTTCCTGGGTCATCGTGCGATAGCCGCTCTGACCGCCGGGCGCGCCGCCGAAGTTGACGTTCCAGGCGCCGCCGCCGGCCTGGCGCGGATCGAACCCTGCGCCGCCCTGAGCGCCAGCCTGTTCGTACATCCGCCAGTTGGCGCCCAGCTCGTCGTATTTCTTCCGCTTCTCCGGATCGCCGAGGACTTCGTACGCCTCGTTGATTTCCTTGAAGCGCGTTTCGGACGATCTGTCACCTGGATTGACGTCGGGATGGTGCTTGCGCGCCAGCTTCCGGAACGCCTGCTTGATGTCCTTCGCCGTGGCATTCTTGGCCACGCCGAGCGTCGAGTAGTAGTCTTTGAAATCCATACAAAACCGGATTCACCCTGAACCCTTTCAGTCGAACCCCACCATGCGGCTCAGCTCGTCGAGCTCCTGCGTCAGACGCCGGCGGGCGTCACGCGTGGAGAGCGTCTCGTCACGCATCAGCGGCCGGAGCCGCTGCACGACTTCGGCGATCGCCAGCAGCCGCTGTACCCCGGCCAGGTTGATGCCCGCGTCGTCCACGAGGCGCTTGATGAGCTTGAGGCGCTCGAGCTCTTCGCGGGAATAGAGGCGCATGCTGCCCATTGTCCGCGTCGGCTGCACCAGCCCGAGCCGTTCGTACTTCCGCAGCGTCTGCGGGTGCATCCCCAGCATGCGGGCGGCCATGCTGATGAAAAATAGATCGCCGTGATCGACGTTCATAGCCTCCGATCCGAACCTTGCACTGATTCAAAAGATAAGCCTTGATACGCCTCGTGTCAATTTCAGCAGTAGTATTCTGGCAGCAGTGATCCAGGGCTCCGACATCGTCACCATCGCGCTGCTCGTGGCGCTCGAGGGTCTGTTGAGCGCCGACAACGCCATGGTGCTGGCGGTCCTCGTGCTCGGTCTTCCCAAGGCACAGCAGCGAAAAGCGTTGCGGTACGGCATCGTCGGCGCGTTCGTCTTCAGAGCCATTGCCGTCCTGCTTGCGGTGTATCTGATCCAGCTCGGATGGGTGAAGCTGTGTGGCGCAGGCTACCTGCTGTATCTCGTGTACCGCCATTTCCGCGGGAGCGAGACCGTGGAGGGGCGGCGTTCGGCGCCGGCCCCGAAGCCGTGGCTTGGATTGACTCCGTTCTGGGCGACGGTCGCGAAGGTGGAGCTGACCGACGTCGTGTTCGCCATCGATTCGATCCTGGTCGCGGTGGCGATGTCGCCCAAGCGGTGGGTGATCCTGACGGGCGGGATTCTTGGCATCATCATGATGCGGCTGGTCATCGGCCAGCTGCTGGCGCTCGTCGAGCGGTATCCGGCCCTTGTCGACGGCGCATTCGTGATCATCGCGTGGGTCGCGTTCAAGCTCCTCGTCGAGTATCTGCATGGCGAGAATTACATCGCCCTTGAAATCCCGAAGTGGCTGTCGCTCGGGCTGATCGTGGTCATTTTCGGCATCGCGCTCGTGTATTCACTGATCACCGAGAAGAAGGAGGAGCGGCTCTGAACCTGCTGCGGCCGCGCCGGATCGCCGACTGGATTGCGCTGGCGCTGGTCGCCGGCCTCGTTGCGGGCGCAGCGATCTCGGGAGTCTGGCTCTCGCGCTACGCCGTCGCCGTGCATCGGCTGACGCGAGGTATCGGCGACACAATGTTCTACGGCGCGGACGGCCAGCCGTGGTTCCGGCTCGACGAACAGCGCCACGACGTGTCGCTCAAAGAGATGGCGCCCGACCTTCAGCGTGCGGTGGTCGCGGTCGAGGATCGCCGCTTCTATCACCATCCGGGCATCGATCCCATCGGCATCGCACGCGCGCTCGTTCGCGACATCCGCTCCGGCGACCGCCGGGAAGGCGCGAGCACGCTGACGCAGCAGCTCGCGCGCACGCTCTTTCTCTCCAACGTGCGGAGCTACGGCCGCAAGATCAAGGAAGCCGGCCTCGCGCTCCTGATCGAGGCGCAGCTCACCAAGGCGCAGATCCTCGAGTTCTATCTGAACCGTGTGTATCTCAGCGCGGGCGTCTACGGCGTGGAGTCGATGTCGCAGCATCTGTTTCGCAAGCCGTCGAGCGCGGTCACGCTGCCGGAGGCCGCCTTCATCGCGGGCCTGATTCGCGCACCGTCGGCGCTGTCGCCCTGGACGAACTATGACGGCGCGCTCGAGCGGAGTCATCTCGTGCTCGGGCTGATGCGCGAGCAGGGCCTCATCACCCCCGCGCAGGACGCAGCGGCACGCAACGTACGGCCGCGCGTCCAGCCCTATCGCCAGCCGAACGACCTGCGCGGCGCGTGGGCCAAAGAATTTCTCCGCCAGCAATTTCGAAACGAGTTCGGCGGCGACAACCCGCCGGACTGGCAGGTGCACACGGCGTTTCTGCCATCCGTGCAGGACGCCGCGGAGCGCGCCGTCGCCGGCGGACTCGACCGGCTGCGGCGGCCGGGGCTGGAAGCGGCGCTGGTCGCGATCGATCCGTCAACCGGCGATATCCTCGCCATGGTCGGTGGCGCCAGCTACGGGCGCAGCACGTACAACCGCGCGTCACGCAGCAAACGGCAGCCGGGATCGGCGTTCAAGCCGATGGTGTACGCCGCGGCGCTCGCAAATGGGTACTCGCCGGTTTCCGTGCTCACGAACCTTCAGCACGTCACCGCGCCGAGCGATCCCGAGTGGAGTCCCCGCAGCGCCGAAGCCGAGCAGCCCGACGCGCTGACGCTGCGTGCCGCGCTGCTCGAATCGAACAACCCCGCCGCGGCCGATCTCTTCCAGAGGGTCGGTTCGCGGGCCGTCCTGCGTCTGGCCAACGACGCCGGTCTGAGCAACCTGCCGGATGTGCCGTCCCTCGCGTTGGGCACGGGGCTCGTCTCGCCGCTCGATCTGACGTCGGCCTACACGATGTTTCCCGGCGAGGGACAGGTCGCCCGCCCGCGCGGAGTCCTCAGCGTCTTCGATTCGGGCGGCCGCCAGGTCCTCGATCGACCGGTCGATCGGGTCGAGCTCATCAATCCGGAGGTGGCGTTCCAGATGACGAGCATGCTGCGCGACGTCATCGAGCGGGGCACCGGGGCGCCGGCGCGCGCGCTGGGCGTCCGCGGGCCCGTGGCGGGCAAGACCGGCACGACAGACGACTATCGAGACGCCTGGTTCGTCGGATTCTCGACATCGGTCGTGGTCGGTGTATGGGTTGGCTTCGATCAGCCGGCCTCGATCGGGCGTGATGCGTACGGCGCGCGGGTGGCGCTGCCCATCTGGGCCGACTTCATGAAGCGCACGGCACGTGAGTTGCCTCCGCGCGAGTTCAAGGTGCCCGCCGGCGTGCACGCCGAGGAGCTCTGCAGCGTGTCGTACGTACAGCCGGTCGAAGGGTGTCCGACATACACTGAGTATTTCAAGGACGGCGACACGGTCCCCTCGCAGCTCTGTCCCCTGCACCGCGGGACGCTCAAGCAGCGGGCGACGCGCGCGATCGAAGGGTTTTTCCGGGGGCTCGGGGGCAGACTCGCCGGCATCTTTCGACGCTGACACCATGGACGAATCGGTCCGCCTGCTCATCGTGGACGATGCGATCGAACATGCGCAGATGGTGATGGAATTTCTGCGGTCGAGCGAGGCCTGGCAGGGCGCCGAGATCGCGATCGCCGAATCGTACGACGAAGCGCTGCGGGCGCTCGAGGCGCGGCCGTACGACCTCGCGTTCTTCGACTACTGGCTTGGCGCCCGCGATGGTGTGACCTTGCTGCGCGACATCCGCCGGCGCGGCATCGACACGTCGGTGATCGTGCTCACTGGCCGGGGCGCGGAAGACGTCGCCGTCGAGGCGATGAAAGCCGGCGCCGCCGACTATCTCAGCAAAGCGGGCCTCACCGTCGAAGGGCTCGAACGCGCCCTCCGTCACGCCGTGGCGCTTCGCGCGGAAGAGCACCAGCGTCGAAACGCCGAAGCCGCGCTGCGTGCCAGCGAGGAGCGGTTCCGGGCGCTCGTCGAGAACAGCTCCGACGCGCTCTTGCTGATTGACGCCGAAGGACGGGTCACCTACATCACGCCCTCATCGGGCAGGCATCTCGGATGGGGGCCCGAACAGATCCTCGGTCGATCGATTTTCGATTTCATCCATCCCGAGGATCGCGGCATCATCGGCGTGCGAATGGCCGAGACGCTCCAGAATCCGGCACGGCCGATCACCGAGGAACTGCGGTTCCAGCATGCCGACGGCACGTGGCGCTTCATGGAAGGCGTTGGCGTCAACCGCCTGGCGGACCCCTCGGTCGGCGCGATTGTCATCAACGCGCGCGACATCAGCGATCGACGGAAGCTCGAGGCGCAGCTGCGGCAGGCGCAGAAAATGGAGGCCGTCGGCCAGCTCGCGGGCGGGGTCGCACACGACTTCAACAACCTGCTGACGGCGATCCTCGGCTATTGCAACCTGATGCTCGACGAAATGCCGGGCGAGAACCCGATGCGCGCCGACCTCGAGGAAATCCAGTCGGCCGGCGAGCGCGCGGCGGCGCTCACACGTCAGCTGCTGGCGTTCAGCCGCCGTCAGATTCTCCAACCGCAGATCATCGACCTCAACATGCTCGTGAGGCAGCTGGAGAAGCTTCTGCGGCGCCTGATCAGCGAGGACGTCGAGCTGGTCACGGCGCTCGCCGAGGGCCTCGTCCCGGTGCGCGTCGACCCGGCCTCCATCGAGCAGGTCCTCGTCAACCTCGCGGTCAACGCGCGCGACGCCATGCCGGTCGGCGGGCGGCTGACGATTGAAACCGCGAACGTGGAGCTCGGCGACGCCTACGCCGTCACACACGTCACGATGAAGGCCGGGCCGTACGTCATGCTCGCGGTGAGCGACACCGGACACGGCATGGATGAGGCGACGCGCGCGCGCGTGTTCGAGCCGTTCTTCACCACGAAGGAGCAGGGCAAGGGCAGCGGGCTCGGTCTCGCCACGGTGTACGGCATGGTCAGGCAGAGCGGCGGCTACATCTGGGTCTACAGTGAGCCCGGTCACGGCACCACGTTCAAGGTCTATCTGCCGCCGGCCGAGTCGCGCACCGCGACCGAGGTCGTCGATCGCGGCCGGCGCGTGACCGACGCCACGCACGGCTGGGAGACGGTCCTGCTCGTCGAGGACGAAGATGCGGTGCGGGCGCTCGCGCGCGAGGTGCTTCGGAGGTACGGCTACGTCGTGCTCGAGGCGCGCCACGGGGTCGAGGCGCTGCGCGTCGCCGAACGCCACCCGGACGCCATCCATCTGATGGTCACCGACATGGTGATGCCGCACATGAGCGGCCGCGATCTGGCGGATCGTCTGTCGACGGTCCGTCCGCGGATGAAAGTGCTGTTCATATCGGGCTACACAGATCACGCGCTGATGCATCGCGATCTGACACCTGGCGCGGCGTTTCTACAGAAGCCGTTCACACCCGAGGTGCTCGCGCGAACAGTCCGTAGCCTCCTGGGCGGCGCGTCAGTGCCCGGCTGAGTCGGGTCGGCACCGTTCGTGCACTCGGGGCGGTTGCCCATGCCCGATTCAGCGATCTCTCAATCGTCAGAGCGCGGAACCGCGTCCACCCGCCGCCGCCTGCCGATCGGCGCCGAGCCGATCGAAGGCGGGCTCACACACCTTCGCGTGTGGGCGCCACGCGTCGACCGTCTCCACGTCTTCACAAGCTCCGGCGATTCGACGCCGCTCGAAGCCGAGCCCGACGGGTATTTCAGCGGGAGGATCGCGGCCGTCGCCGGCGATCGATACCAGTTCAAGCTCGGCGATGACGAGCGGTTGTATCCGGATCCGGCGTCCCGGTTCCAGCCCGAAGGCCCGCACGGGCCGTCTCAGATCGTCGACCCACGCGCGTTCGACTGGACCGATGACGCCTGGGCGGGCGTCAGCATTGAGGGGCAGGTCGTGTATGAGATGCACGTCGGCACCTTCACGAAGGCGGGGACGTTTGCGGCCGCCACGGACGAGCTACGAGCGCTGGCCCGCCTCGGGATCACGATGATCGAGGTGATGCCGGTTGCCGAGTTCCATGGGCGGTTCGGGTGGGGATATGACGGGGTGGCCCTCTACGCGCCGTCGCATCTGTACGGCACCCCCGACGATTTCCGGCGCTTCGTCGACGCCGCGCACGCCTCCGGCCTCGCCGTCATTCTCGACGTCGTCTACAACCATTTGGGACCGGTCGGGAACTATCTCCGCGCGTTCTCGCCCGCGTATTTCACCGATCGCTACGACAACGAATGGGGCGACGCGATCAATTTCGACGGCGATGATGCGGCGCCGGTCCGCGAGTTCGTCATCAACAACGCCGGCTACTGGATCAGCGAGTTTCATCTCGATGGCCTGCGGCTCGACGCGACCCAGCAGATCTACGATCGCTCGCCGGAGTTCATCGTCGCCGCCATCGGCCGGCGCGCCCGCGCTGCGGCCGGCGAGCGATCGATCGTGCTCGTCGCGGAGAACGAGCCGGAGGATGCGCGGCTCGCGCGGCCGCTCGCCGACGGCGGCTACGGCCTCGATGCGCTGTGGAACGACGACTTCCACCACAGCGCGATGGTGGCGCTCACCGGCCGCGCGGAGGCCTACTACAGCGACACGCGCGGGGCGCCACAGGAGCTGATTTCGGCGGCGAAGTACGGCTTTCTGTTCCAGGGACAGCACTATCACTGGCAGCTCAATCGGCGCGGCGCGCCTGCGTGGGGTCTGCCCCCGGCCGCGTTCGTCACGTTCCTGCAGAATCACGATCAGATCGCGAATTCGGCGCGCGGGCTCCGCGGTCATCAGTTGACGAGTCCGGCGCGCTGGCGCGCGATGACCGCCCTGCTCCTCCTGATGCCTGGCACGCCGATGCTGTTTCAGGGACAGGAATTCTCGGCGTCGACTCCATTTCTGTATTTCGCCGACTTCGAGGCTGACCTGGCCGAGGGGGTGCGGAAAGGGCGCTGCGAATTCCTCACGCAGTTTCCGAGCGTGGCCGACTTGGAGCGGTGGCGTGGCGTGCTGGCCCACCCGGGCGACGTCGCGACGTTCGAGCGCTGCTGGCTCGATTTCACCGAGCGCGACCGACACGCGGACGCGTATGCGCTGCACGCCGATCTGCTCCGGCTTCGACGCGAGGAGGCGGCGTTTTGCGCGCAGCAGCCGGGCGGCGTCGACGGCGCCGTGCTCTCGGCGTCCGCGCTGGCGCTTCGATTCTTCACCCCGGATCACCTCGACGATCGGGTGCTGATCGTGAATCTGGGCGGGGGCCTCGACCGAACCTCGATCGCCGAGCCGCTGCTCGCGCCGCCACAGAACACGGACTGGATGATCCGCTGGTCGAGCGAAGATCCCGCGTACGGCGGTACCGGGACGCCGGACATTTTTCCCGACGACTGCTGGAACGTGCCGGCCGAATCGGCTTTGGTGCTGAGCCCAGGACCGCGACGTCCGCGCCTCCCGATTCCGCTCGTGCGCCGAACCGCCTGAGCCGTTCATCCATGACTGAACCTGTCCGGCGCATCCCGTGGCCGCCCGCCGATTCGAGCGATCCCGACGCGCTCGTGACGCGCGAGTTCCTCGTGACCAATGCCCTGGGTGGCTACGCCTCGGGCACGGTGTCGGGCGTGATCACGCGACGCTATCACGGCGTGCTGATTGCCGCGCTGCCCGCGCCGCTCGGCCGGTGCGTGATGCTGAGCCAGGTGGCGGAGCAACTGTGCCTGGGGGACGGCCGCGAACTCGAAGTCGGCGGCCGCGAGCGATCGGGCGACGCGCCCGACGCGCGCGGGACCGGCTACCTCGTCGAGTTCAGGCTCGAAGCGGGCTTGCCGGTGTGGCGCTACGACGTCGAAGGGTTCGTCATCGACAAGCGGATTTTCATGCCGCACATGCAGAACACCGTGCATCTGATGTACGAGCTGGTTTCCGGCGCCGATCGCGTCGAGCTGGCCCTCCGGCCGTCGGTGAATTTCCGGCCGCAGGAATTGCCGGTCAGCGAGCCGCTCGGCTGGCCGTACGAGTTCCGCGCCGTCGGCGATCAATTCGAAATCTGCCTCACGGGCAGCCCGCTGCCGGCGCTGCGCATCAAGTTGTTCGCCGACAAAGCCGCGTTCACGCTGAAGGCGCGCCGGATCGACAACGTCCTCTATCCGGTCGAGGAGAGCCGCGGCTATCAGGCGCGCGGCGATCTCTGGAGTCCCGGCTACTTCCGGTTCCCGCTGTCGCGGGGGCAGCCAGCGACGCTCGTCGCCTCCACTGAAACAGAGGAGACGATGCGGGTCATGGAACCGACGGCGGCGCTGGCCGCCGAGCGCGGGCGGCGGCGGCGGCTCATGGCCCAGGCCGCGCCCGAAGCGCGTGATGGCGTGCCGGCCGAGCTCGTGCTTGCGGCGGATCAGTTCATCATCACGCCGGCGGGACGTGTGGAGGATGCCGCGCGCGCCCACGCGTATGGCGACGAGGTGCGCACCGCGATTGCCGGCTACCACTGGTTCACCGACTGGGGGCGCGACACGATGATCAGCCTCGAGGGGCTGACGCTCGTCACGGGCCGCCACGTCGAGGCGGGGTACATCCTGCGAACGTTCATGCACTACGTGCGCGACGGCTTGATTCCCAACATGTTTCCGGAACGCGAGAAGGAGGGGCTGTATCACACGGCCGACGCGACGCTGTGGTTTTTCCACGCGATCCAGCGATACGTCGATTACGCCAACGATCGCCTGACCTTGTCCCTGCTCTATCCCTCGCTGAAGCAGATCATCGAACGCCATGTGCGCGGCACGCATTTCGGAATCCACGTCGACGAACGCGACGGGCTGCTCGTGCAGGGCGCGCAGGGATATCAGCTCACGTGGATGGACGCGAAGGTGGACGACTGGGTTGTCACGCCGCGCCGCGGCAAGGCGGTCGAGATCAACGCGCTCTGGTTCAACGCGCTCAAGCTGATGGAGCGGTGGGCGCCGGAGCATGGCGACGATCCCGCGGAATACCGCAGCCGCGCCGCGCGCGTGCAGCAGTCGTTCAACGAGCGATTCTGGTTCGCCGAGGGCGGTCACCTGTACGACGTCGTGGACGCCGAGTCCGGGGGCAACGACCCGAAGTGCCGGCCCAATCAGGTGTTCGCCATCGCCCTCGACAACCCGGTGCTCGCCCGCGAGCGCTGGGAACCGGTGATGCGCATCGTCCGCGACAGGCTGTTGACGCCGGTGGGCCTGCGGTCGCTCGCGCCGGGCGACTCCGAGTACAAGGCGCGGTACTTCGGCGACCTCCGTGCGCGCGACGCGGCGTATCACCAGGGCACCGCGTGGGGCTGGCTCGTCGGCCCCTTCGTCGACGCGTGGCTGAAGGTGTACCCCGACGACCTGTCAGGCGCGCGCCACGCGCTCGAGGGCTTCGTGCCGCACCTCGACGATGGGTGCGTCGGATCGATCAGCGAAGTGTTCGACGCGGAAGCGCCGTACACGCCGCGCGGCTGCATCGCGCAGGCATGGAGCGTCGCCGAGGTGCTGCGCGCGTCGATAAAGGTCGCTCAGCAGGAGGGCAGCCGAACCGTTTTCCGTGGCACCGCCCTTGCGACAGATTGACGTCGAGGAGTGAACCTATGTCCAAGGACGACCGGATTCAGTCAGGCATACTCGGCGATATCACTCCCTCCCCGAGGTCGCGCGACACGCACGACGAGCCGACGCACGGCAGCCGCGAAGAGGACGAGACGACCCACGGCAGTGACGAAGAGACGGAGTCGATGGTCGGTGGATCGCAGCACGACCGCACCGGCACTCGGGATCGCGCGACGTCACGGAAGGCGTGACCGGCGGCCTCGGCACCGAAGCCGGCGGGACGCGCAACCATCGGCAGGGGAGCGGCGCCACGGGCGGGGATATTGGGAACAGACCAGAGTAGAGCGCGACCGGATTCGGGGGTTCCGGGTTCGGGGTTCGGGGTTCCGGCTCGAAATCCCGATCCCGAATCCCCAATCCCGAATCCCAAAATCCCGAAAGGAGTCTTCGATGCGACGGGTTCTTCTCATCGTGTTCGTTGCCGCGCTTCTGATTGCGGCGTTCGTCGTCAGCGGATACGCGGCCGCCAAGACCTACCAGTTCTCCGGCACCGTCAGAGCCTCGGAGGGCGGGACCGTGACGGTCGAGAAGTCGGCGAAAGAAACATGGCAGTTCGAGGTCCCGAAGGACGTCAAGGGCGGCACGCCGAAGGTGGGCGACAAGGTCACTGTCTATTACAAGATGGTCGCCACAGAAATCGAAGCCAAGCCAGCCGTCACGGCGACGCCCGCGAAGAAAACGCCCGCGAAGAAAAAGTAGGGCACCGCTTTAGCGGTGCCAGTCGCCACGCCTAGTCGTCGCGCCCCTTCATCTTCCGCAGGGCACGCCGCTGACGTTTGTCCGGCGCGCGCAGCGGCGTCGTCGCCGCGCGATAGAGACGCTCCTGTCGCCGGGCTTCCATTTCTTCTAACGTGGGGGGCGGCGTCAGGTCCTCGTACAGAAGCCGTGCTTGCGCCCGCGCCACATGCCGGTCGGCAAACTTCCGCACGCGCACGAGCTGTTTGCGCCCGAGCGGCCGGCTGATCACGAGCTCGTCTCCAACCCGCACCCGCCGATTCGGTTTCACCGTCTGGCCGTTGGCCGTCACCTTGCCGCCTCTGCAGGCTTTTTGCGCTTCCGACCGCGTCTTGAACAGGCATGAGACGTCGAGCCAGACGTCGAGACGTACGCCATCCTGCGGATCATCGCCGTTGACCATTCGCGAACGACATTCTACAGTTCCGTGCGTCAAAGGAGCGTTCATCGGCACGACTGCCGCGCAAACGCGCGCGCCGCGACTGTGAAGCAGGCGAACCTTTAAGGTCGCCGTTCGGCGAGGCTGAAACCTCGCCGTGCGTTGAGAGCGGCTGTAGTGACCGGCTTTGGCCGAACCGTGGAGGGCATATGCGCATATCTATCGGGGTTCTTGCAGCGGCCGCACTCGTCGGCGCGCTGGCAGTCGCGCCGAAGGCGGCCGACGGACCGTACCAATTCATCAAGGACGTGCAGATCGGCGGCGAAGGCGGCTGGGATTATCTGACGCTCGACGCGGCCGCCAAGCGCCTCTACATCAGCCACGGCACGAAAGTCGTCGTGTACGACCTGACCAAGGACGCCGTCGTCGGCGAGATCGCCGACACGCCCGGCGTGCACGGCGCGGTGATCGCGTCGGACGGTCACATCTTCACCAGCAACGGCCGCGAGAGCAAAGCGAGCATGGTCGACGCGAAGACGCTGCAGACCATCAAGAAAGTGGAGACGCAGGGGAACCCCGATTTCATCATGTACGAGCCGAAGCAGAAAGAGGTCTACACGTTCAACGGCACCGGCCGTTCCGCGACGGTGATCGACGCGGCCGGGAACGTGGTCGCGACCATCCCGCTCGGCGGGAAGCCGGAAGCGGGCGTCCCTGACCCGGCCGCCGGACGCGTGTATGTGAACAACGAGACCGCCAGCACCATCGTCGTGATCGATGTCGCGAAGCACGAGGTCGTCGCGAACTGGCCAATCGCGCCGGGCGAATCAGCCGCGGGGCTGGCGATCGACCTGAAGAACCACCGGCTCTTCGTCGGCGCGCACAACAACAAGATGCTGATGATGGATTCGACCAACGGCAGAATCATCGCCGAGGTGCCGATTGGCGGCGGCGTGGACGCGACGTGGTTCGACCCGGGCACCGGGTACGCGTTCTCGTCGTGCAGCACAGGAACGGTGACCATCGCGCACGAGGATGCACCGGACAAGCTGACGGTAGTGCAGACGCTGCAGACGGCGACAGGCGCGCGAACGATGGCGCTCGATCCCGCGACGCACAGGATCTACCTCGCCGCCGCAAAATATACGCCGCCGCCGGAGGGCTCGCCCGCCAACGCGCGGCCGGCGATGGTGCCGGGGTCGATGCACATCAAGGTCTACGGCATCAACGGGCAGTAGGGGGTTCAACGTTCAGGGTTCAGGGTTCAAGGTTGGTTCGGGTTCTGCGGCGAATGCCCGAACGAACCTTGAACGGTGAACGCCGGCGGTGGGCTGGTTATGACGCTGAGCTTCGGCACATAATGCACGCCCATGGCCGAAGTCTTCCATCAGGTCTATAGCCCCGTTGGCGGCAGCGTCCTCCTCTCGGCGCTCATTGCGTCGCTGCCCCCGCTCCTGCTCGCCGTGCTGCTGGCCGGGATCCGCGTGGCGCCGTGGCGCTCGGCGATCGCGGCGGCAGCCGCCGCCTTCGTGCTGGCATGGCTCGTCTGGGGCATGCCGTTCTCGCTGACAATCGCCGCCGCCACGCATGGGATGGCGTTCGGGCTGTGGCCCATCAGCTGGATTGTGGTGAGCGCCGTTTTTTTCTACAACCTCTCCGTGGAAAGCGGCGACTTCGATGTCATCCGCCGTTCGCTTTCGCGGTTGACCGGCGACCGTCGCATTCAATTGCTGCTCGTCGCGTTCTGTTTCGGAGCGCTCATCGAAGGCATTGCGGGCTTCGGGGCGCCGGTGGCGATTACGGCGTCGATGCTCGCGGGTCTGGGGTTCGAGCCCATCATGGCCGCCGGGCTCGCGCTCATCGCCAACACCGCTCCGGTGGCGTTCGGATCGCTCGGCATTCCGGTCACGACACTCGGTGGGCTGCTGGCGCCGATGCTGGGCTATGACACGCAGACCACCACGCGCGCGCTGTCGGCGATGGTAGGCCGTCAGTTGCCGATCTTCTCGTTGATCATTCCCGGGTACCTGGTCGTGTTGTACGCCG
>Ga0099827_10000047_pt1 | contig 34481 bp, 25 predicted proteins | sample CZO8metaG_FD_79339 | JGI IMG/M metagenome (GOLD analysis project Ga0099827, IMG submission 79339) | Vadose zone soil microbial communities from the Eel River Critical Zone Observatory, Northern California, USA - CZOApr15con1.8 metaG | ecosystem: Environmental > Terrestrial > Soil > Vadose zone ...
CGCGATGCGGCGATCATTCAGCACGCCCTCCCGCACGGAATACCAGACAAAGAACGCGAGCAGGAAAATCAGACCGACGATCGGTACGTTGTCCGGCTTGGTGACGATCTGCCGGAAGTTGAAATCGAACGTGCCGAAGATGAAGAAGACGGTCAGGATGCCGAGCAGGCCGTACCCGAACGCCTTGGACGCGACGAGCTCGCGCTTCCAGATGACCAGGAAGAGCGCGACCACCGCGAGCCCGAAGAACAGCTCCGGCCGGGTGAGCGCGTTAACGATCCCTTTAATGAAGCCCATGCATGAACCTCTCTAAAGCGGACCGCTGATGCCGCCGTCTTTCCGGACTCGCCAGAAATGGACGGCCATCAGCACCGCGATGACCAGCGGCAGGCCGACGCAGTGCAGCACGTAAAATCGCAGCAGGGCGCCTTCGCCGACGAACGACCCGCCCAGCAGCGCGAACCGCGCGTCGTCGTACGCGTGAATCAGCGGCACGTCGCCGAGCCGCAGCAGCGAGGCGCCCGGGCCTTCGTGGCCGAGGAACGGCGTCGCGCGCGCCATGCCCGAGCCGACCGTGATAGCCCAGATGGCCAGTTGATCCCACGGCAGCAGGTAACCGGTGAACGACAACAGCAGCGTCAGCACGAGCATGATCACGCCGACCGACCAGTTGAACTCGCGCGGCGGCTTGTACGATCCGGTCATGAAGACGCGGAACATGTGCAGCCACACGGTGATGACCATCGCGTGCGCACCCCACCGGTGCATCTCGCGCATGATCCCGAGCGGCACGTGCTCGCGCAGCCCGACGATGTCGGTATAGGCGTATTCGAGCGTCGGCCGGTAATAGAACATCAAGAGCAGCCCGGTGAGCGTCAGCGAGAGAAACAGGAAGAAGCTCAGGCCGCCCATGCACCACGTGTAGCGCAGCTTCACGCCCGACTTCCGGATCCGCACCGGGTGCAGATGCAGGAAGACGTTCGACAGCATGACCAGCACGCGGCCGCGATCGGTATCCGGCCGGTCGTGCCGGAACACGGACGTCCACACCTGCGTCTCGGTCAGCCAGTTCCAGAACCGAGTGCCTGCGCCTTCCTTCGGAGTAACCGTTTTGGTGTCAGCCATAAGATCGACGCCTTGTTATCTAAGGATTTTAGGATCTAAGGATTTGAGGATTTCATCTGAGGATTTTGCCGGGGCGCCGGCGCAAGCGCACCGCCTTCTCCAAGCAAATCCTCAAATAAATCCTTAAATCGTTAAATCCTTACATCTTCAAGTCTCTACGCCTTGAGAAACGCATCGGGATCTTTCCACTGACCGAGCTCGTACTGGAACTTGCGGCTCTTGTCGACCAGGATCTGCCCGTCGTCGGCGAGCGCGACGCGCGCGCGCTCGAGCGGTCGCGGCGTGGGCCCTTCGAAGTTGATGCCGGTCAAGCGATACCCGCTGCCGTGGCACGGGCACTTGAACTTGTTCTCAGCCGACAGATAGTTCGGCGTGCAGCCCAAATGGGTGCAGACGGTGAGGAGCGCGTAGAAGCCGCCTGCGTGCTGCTCGATGTCATCGGCCGTGCGCACCAGCCAGACGCCGAACTTCTCTTTCCACCGCTCGTCCACGCCGATGCCGTACTCGTTCGGGAAACCGGCCTTGAACTGCTGCGGCGGCTCGTTGAGCACGTTCGGAAACATGAATCGGCCAGTCGCCGCGAGCGCCGCCGCGGACGCGGCCGAGAACGCGCCCCACGCGAGACCCATCCAGGCGCGGCGGGTCAGCAGCGGCGAGGTGTCGTCGGGATCGCGCGTCGCGGCTTTCGCCGCCGTGGCCGCGGGCGCCGCTTTCACGGCGGCCGCACCGCCGATTGACGCCACCGTGGTCGTCTTGCCGGCGAGATCGGGAATCGGCGCGGCCGGTGGACGCGGTGCCGCCGCAGGACGCGCCGCGGCGGGAGGCGCGGCCGCAGCCGGGGCGGGCGCAGGCGCCGGGCGCGCGGCGGGCGTCGTCGTCGCGTGCGGCGTCGCCGCTGGATTCGCCCCTGTCGCCGGAGCGCTCGCGATCTTTCCGTCCACCGGCGATCCGGTGGTCACCGCCGCTTTGGTGGCTTCACCGGTTTGCGGGATGATCTTCGGCGCCGCCGTTTCAGGCTTTGTATCGTCTGCCATGCTGCCTCATCCAGAATTGGCGTGTTCGTGAATTGGTGGGTTGGTGAATTCAAATCACCAAGGCACCAAGTCGCCAACTCACCAACTTACCCGATCACTTTCAGTGCCTCAATCGCCGCCTGGCGGACCTTCAGGCTGCGATCCTGCTGGCTGAGCGTCGTCACCAGCGGCTTCAGGGCATCGTCTTTCAACGTCGCCGCGGCGCGCAGGCCGCTGATCATGACGTCGGCAATCGGATCGCGGTCTTCATCCTGCCGCACGTCGCGCTTCACCGTCTGCTCGACGTACTGCCGATCGAGCATCTGCCGGAGCACCGGCACCCCTTCGTGGCGCCCTTTGCGCGCGAGCGCGACCGCGGCGTTCCAGCGCACGTCGGCCGCGGAATCCTGGAGCGCGGTCCGGAGCGTCGCGATCTGCGCCTCGCCCGGCAGCGCGCCGAGCGCGTAGACGACCATTTTACGGACGCCCGGGTCGGGCGCTTCGTAGAGCGGCAGCAACGTCGGCACAATCGACGCGTCGCCCGAGGATCCGAGCGCCCAGATCGCGCTGATCCGCGCTTCGCCATCCGTCGATTCGAGCGTCCGGGTCAGCTCGGCGACCGCTTCGGGCGGCAGCGGCGGATCGAGCCGCCCGATCGCAAGCGCGAGGTACTGCCGCACGCGCGGGTCGTCGTCTTTCGCCGCCACGTACGCCTTCACGAGCGCCGGCGCGAGCGCGCGATCGGCGCGCACTTTCGGGTCCGCCATCAGCCGCGACAGCTCGTAGGCCGCCGGCCATCGGCGATCCGAGCCGCCATTGCGGACCTCCGCCAGATACTGCTGCGCGCTGCGGTCGTCGGCGAGCAGCGAACGGAATCCGACATACACGGTGACCGTTATTCCAACGACGGCCAACGGGATCAAAAAGAATTGAACGGCCAGGGCTGGCGCGGCGACTAGCGAGTTTCGAGCCGCGGGTTCGCGCTCGACGAGTTTGTCCATGAATTGGAATCAGGCGTCGCTCGGAATCCCGAACTGTTGCAAGTTTTATCACCTGAGTCTCTTGACGGTCAAGCCACCGAGGCTGAACCATGTCGGGATTCGTGGCTTGGGATCGGGATTCGCAGGATTCGTGGAGGGCTCGCCGCACGGAACCTCCGGGCCAGGCCGTGTCCCGGGCTCGATGCGGGGCGATCGCCCCCGAACCGCTTATCTGGACAGCTCAGCGGTCGAGCTGAGGACGACCGTCAACGGCTGATCGTTGGCTCGCGTCCCGGAAACGACGGCGGATGAGGGTCTCGGACACAACGGGCATGTCGGGATTCGGGATTGGGGATGTGGGATTCGTCGGACCTGGGGGGCGAATCGCGCGAACCCTGCCAGCCCCGAATCCCACATCCCAAATCACGACCTTTCGACAAGCGACATGGCGTCATCAGCCAGAGAACGTTTCTCCGCGATTTCTGCGTCGCTGCGGTCAGACGTCGTTATCTGGCGGCGCCGACGGTGTCTTCCGCCGCCACCGGCTTCAGGAAGGGCATCATCTGGCGCAGACGGGCGCCGACCTGCTCGATCTGATGGTTCCGGTCGGCCTGGCGCAGCCGGTTGAAGGTCGGGCGCCCGGCTTCGTTTTCCGCGATCCAGGCCTTCGCGTACGCGCCGCTGCGGACGTCCTCGAGCAGCTGCTTCATCGCGCGGCGCGTCTCGTCGGTGACGATGCGCGGGCCGCCGGTGTAGTCGCCATGCTCGGCGGTGTCGCTGACCGAGTAGCGCATGTAGTTCAAGCCGCCCTGGTAGATTAGATCGACAATCAGCTTCAGCTCGTGCAGGCACTCGAAGTAGGCGATCTCCGGCTGGTACCCGGCCTCGACGAGCGTTTCGAAGCCCGCCTTGATCAGCGCGCTCACCCCGCCGCACAGCACCGCCTGCTCGCCGAAGAGATCGGTTTCGGTTTCCTCGGCGAAGGTCGTCTCGATGACGCCGGCGCGCGTGACGCCGATGCCCTTCGCGTACGACAAGGTCAGCGGCCGCGCGCGGCCTGTGGCGTCCTGATGGATCGCAAACAGCGCCGGCGTGCCGGCGCCCTCGACGAACAGCTCGCGGACGCGGTGGCCAGGAGACTTCGGCGCCACCATCGCGACGTCGAGGTCCGGCCGCGGCGCGATCGCGCCAAAGCGGATGTTGAAGCCGTGCGCGAACATCAGCATGTTGCCCGGCTGGAGGTGCGGCTCGATCTCTTCACGGTAAATCTTTCCCTGTACGTGATCAGGGATCAGGATCATCACGACGTCGGCCCACTTCGACACGTCGGGCACGTCGCCCACGGTCAGCCCCGCCGCCTGCGCCTTCGCGCGCGAGCGGCTCGTCGCCGGCAGCCCGACGCGGACGCTGGCGCCGCTGTCCTTCAGGTTCAAGGCGTGCGCGTGACCCTGCGATCCGTACCCGATAATCGCGATCTTGCGCGCCTGAATCAGCGCGAGGTCGGCCGCATCGTCGTAGTGCATCGTTGCCATCTCTCACTCCTTGAAATTGGTGAGTTGGGGAATTGGTGACCTGGTGAATTATTGAACCAACAACTCACTAATTCACCAACTCACCAATTCACCAATTACACGTTTCCTGTTTCACACCGAGCAGTTGCTCACGTCGCCGCCGATGTCGGACCCTGCCGCGGGCGGTACACGCGGCGCGATGGGGCGAGCCGGCGTGATGCCGCGCGCCATGGCCACCCGGCCGGTCCTGACCATTTCGATGACGCCGTACGGCCGCAGCACTTCGACCAGGCTGTCGATCTTGTCCTCCGTGCCCGTCGTCTCGATGACGAGCGATTCCGGGCTGACGTCGACGATGCGCGCGCGGTAGACGTCGACGAGCTGCATCACATGGGTGCGCGCCTCGCCGGTCGCTGCCACCTTGATCAGCGCCAGGTCGCGCGAGATCGCGGGCGACGAGGTGATGTTGTCGACGCGGCGGCACGGCACCAGCTTGTAGAGGTGCGCCTCGAGCCGACGCGCCCCGTACTCGTCGGTGTCGACGACGACGGTCATGCGCGAGATGCCCTTGGTTTCGGTGTGACCGACCGTCAGCGACTCGATGTTGAACGCCCGGCGCCGGAACAGCGAGGCGACGCGGTTCAGCACGCCCGGCTTGTTGTCGACGTAGATGGCGAAGGTATGCAGCATGCTCAGGCTCTCAAAGTCCAACCACGAAAGCACGAAGGACCACGAAGATCACGAAGAAGATCTCTTTTGTACAAAGCGTTCTTCGTGCTCCTTCGAGGATCTTCGTGTCTTCGTGGTTGCATTTGTTCTTTCAGTCCGCCGCGGTCTCCACGATCGGCGACGGCCGCCGGATCATCTTGTGCAGATCCGCGCCGGCGGGCACCATCGGGTACACCGAGTCTTCCTGCTCGACCTGAAAATCGATCAGCGCCGCGTGCTTCAGCCGGCGCGCGGCCGTCACCGCGCCCTCGACTTCGGCGCGCGCAGTCACCGTCGTCGCCGCGATGCCGAACGCCTCGGCGAGCTTCGCGAAGTTCGGGCCCGTGATTGGCGTCGCCGCGTAGCGCTTGTCGTAGAAGAACTCCTGCCACTGGCGGACCATGCCGAGAAAGCCGTTGTTGATGATCGCGATGTTGATGTCCAGCTTCTCTTGAACGACCGTCGCGAGCTCCGCCATCGTCATCTGGAAGCCGCCGTCGCCGACGACTACCCAGACCTCGGCGTCGGGGCACGCGATCTTCGCGCCGATCGCCGCGGGCAGCGCAAAGCCCATCGTGCCGAGGCCGCCCGACGTGATCAGCGACCGCGGCCGGTTGTGCTTGTAGTACTGCGCTTCCCACATCTGATGCTGGCCCACGTCGGTGACGACGACCGCGTCACCCTTCGTGAGGCGCCAGATATCGTTGATGACGTGCGCCGCGTAGAGGTGCCCATCGTCAGGCAGGTTCTGGATGTCGCGGACCGCCGAGTCGCCCTTCAGCTCGTCGATGCGCGCCAGCCATTGCGAGCGGTCGCCTGGCTTGACGTGCGGCAGCCACTCGGCAAGCGCCGGCCGAAGATCCTTGGCGATCGCGACGTCGACGCGGACGTTCTTGTTCAGCTCGGCGCGGTCGATGTCGACGTGAATCTTCTTCGCGGAGCGAGCGTAGGTCTTGAGGTTGCCGGTGACGCGATCGTCGAACCGCATCCCAAGCGCGATCAGCAGATCCGCCTCCTGGATCGCATTGTTCACCCACGCTTCGCCGTGCATGCCCATCATGCCCAGGTTGAGCGGGTGCGACGCGGCGACGCCACCGATGCCGAGCAGCGTTACCGCCATCGGAATCTGCCCGCGCTCGGCGAGCTGCACGATCTCGCGCTCCGCGCCTGACAGCATCACGCCGTGGCCCGCGAGGATCAGCGGCCGCTCGGCCGCGTTGACGAGCGCGATGGCTTCCAGCACGTCGCCGTCGCCGGGCAGCGCAGCGTCGAACGCCTCGCTGAGGTGCGGCTCTGCGGCGGCCCAATCCACCTCGCAGCCCGACTGCTGGGCATCCTTGGTGATGTCGACCAGCACGGGGCCCGGACGGCCCGAGCGCGCGACGGCGAAGGCCTCGCGGACTGCGGGCGCGACATCCTCGGCGGTGGTCACCAGGTAGTTGTGCTTCGTGATCGGCAGCGTGATGCCGGTGATGTCGGTCTCCTGGAACGCGTCGGAGCCGATCAGCTTGCTCCCGACCTGGCCGGTGATGCACACGATCGGCGATGAGTCCATCATCGCCGTGGCGATGCCGGTGACCATGTTGGTCGCGCCAGGCCCCGAGGTCGCGATCGCGACACCGACCTTGCCGGTCGCGCGCGCATAGCCATCGGCCATGTGAGTGGCGCCCTGCTCGTGCCGCACGAGCACATGGCGGATCGCGTATCCGAGCATCGCGTCGTACGCCGGCAGAATGGCGCCGCCGGGGTAGCCGAACACGTCGGTCACCCCTTCCCGCACCAGCGCTTCCCACAGGATCTGTGCACCTGTCAGTTTCATAAGACCTCTAACCGCCGAGAACGCTGAGCCCGCAGAGAAAAACCCTTCTCTCTGCGTTCTCTGCGGTTAACCCGTGACAGCTCCCGTCGACGCCGACGACACCAGCCGCGCGTACTTCCCAAGCACACCCGATGGATATCGCGGCGGGGGGGGGCGCCACTCGGCCAGACGCTGCCTGATCGTGTTATCGGCTACTTCGAGGCTCAGCGTGCGCGCCGCGACGTCGATCACAATTGTGTCGCCGTCGCGGACGGCCGCAATCGGCCCGCCACGCGACGCTTCCGGCGCGATATGCCCTACACAGAACCCCCGCGTGGCGCCCGAGAAACGGCCGTCGGTGATGAGCGCCACCTTCTCGCCAAGGCCGGCGCCGACGATCGCGCCGGTGACCGCGAGCATCTCCCGCATGCCGGGTCCGCCGCTCGGTCCCTCGTAGCGGATGACCACGACGTCGCTCGCCTTGATCGCCTGACGCTGGACCGCGTCGAACGCCGCCTCCTCGCTGTCGAACACGCGGGCAGGGCCGCGATGCTGGAGCCGCTCGGTGCCGGAGATTTTCATCACGGCGCCTTCGGGCGCGAGGCTGCCGCGCAGGATGACGAGGCCGCCGCTTTTCTTGAGCGGCTGCGTCAGCGGGCGCACGACTTCCTGTCCGGGCGTCTCGACCGCCTGCGCCGCTTCCGCTGCCAGCGTCCGGCCAGTCACCGTCATGGCGGCGCCGTCCACCGCGCCCGCCTCCACGAGCCGCTTCGCGACCAGCGGGCTCCCGCCCGCGGCGTGGAGATCGGTGGCAACGAAGCGGCCCGACGGCTTGAGATCGACGAGCAGCGGCACGCGCGCGCTGATGCGATCGAAATCGGCGAGCTCGAGCTCCAGGCCCGTTTCACGCGCGATGGCAATCAGATGCAGGACGGCGTTGGTCGATCCGCCCGTCGTCGCCACGGCCGCAATGGCATTCTCGAGCGCGGCACGCGTGATGACGTCCCGGGGACGGAGGCCGCTGCGCACGAGCTCCATGACGCGTTCGCCCGCGCCGCGCGCGACGGCAGCTTTTCTCGGATCGGTGGCGGGCACGCTGCCGCTGCCGAGCGCCGCGATGCCGAGAAACTCGCTGGCAATCGCCATCGTGTTCGCCGTGAACTGCCCGCCGCATGCGCCGGCGCCGGGGCACGCAGCATCCTCCAGCCGGCACAGGTCGGCGTCGGTGATCGAGCCGGCCGCATGGGCGCCGACGGCCTCGAACACGTCCTGAATCGTCACCTGATGGTCGTGCCAGCGGCCGGGCGCAATCGACCCGCCGTACAGCAGCACGCCGGGGACGTTCAGGCGGCCGAGCGCCATCACGCCGCCGGGAATGGTCTTGTCGCAGCCGACCAGCACGACCAGACCATCGAACCCGTTGCCGCGCGTGACCAGCTCGATCGAATCGGCGATCACCTCGCGGCTGACGAGCGAGGCGCGCATGCCTTCTGTGCCCATCGTGATGCCGTCAGAGATCGAGACGGTGTTGAATTCCATCGGCGTGCCGCCCGCGGCGCGGATGCCGTCCTTGACGTGAACAGCGAGATCACGCAGGTGGTAGTTGCACGGACCGATCTCAATCCACGTGTTCGCGACGCCGATGAGCGGCTTCTTCAGATCGGCGTCGGAAAAACCGACCGCCTTCAGCATCGCGCGCGCGGGGGCGCGGTGGGGTCCGGTCGTGAGCGGGTTCGACCGATCGCTCACGACACGACCTCGAACGGATCCGGCATGCGCCCCTCGTGCGTCTTCCAGCTCGCGTACGTGCCGAGCGTCCGGAGCATCGGCGCGAACTCGCCGAGGTGGGCGAGCGCGCGCGTGCAGGCGACCTCGTCGCGCGCGACCGCCAGATCGACGTAGAAGAGGTATTCCCAGGGACGCCCGGGAATCGGCCGCGACTCGAGCTTGGTCAGGTCGATCCCGCGCAGCGCGAAGACGCTCAGCGCCTTGAACAGCGAGCCCGGCTCGTTCGGGAGCGAGAAGACGATGGACGTCTTGTCGGCGACGGCGTTTTTCACCGGCGTGCGGCCGATGACGAGGAAGCGGGTGATGTTGTCGTCGAAGTCCTGAACGGAGGCGGCGAGCGAGGTCAGGCCGAACACCGCGCCGGCCCGCGCCGAGGCAATCGCGGCGGCGTCGGTCAGGCCGGCATCGGCAACCATCTTCGCGCTGCCAGCGGTGTCGTAGGTCGCGATGATGTCGACGTTGGTCAGCGTCCGCAGAAAGCGCTCGCACTGGGCGAGCCCCTGGGGATGCGAGTACACGCGCCGCAGACCGGCGAGCGTGGCGCCGGGCAGCGCGAGCAGATGGTGCACGACCGGCAGCTCGACCTCCGCGACGATCGGCAGCTCGTGGGCGAGCAGCAGATCGTAGTTGCGGTGGATGCTGCCACCGATCGAGTTCTCGAACGGCAGCACGCCATGCGTCGCCGAGCCGGCCTCGACGCTGTCGAAGACCTCTTCGAAGCTCCGGTACGGCATCAGCTGCGCGTCGGGATCGATCCGCCGGGCCGCGGCCTCGCTGAAGGCGCCGGGCTCGCCTTGGTAGGAGATTTTCATAGATGTCCGCCGATTAGACACGGCGCGCACCTAGAAGTCAAATTGATAATCTTTACATGATCATAAGGCACGTATCGATCCCGCCCGAGCTTGCGCGGGCGTCCGCCGGCGGTCAGAATGCGCGAGGGGCTCACCTGTGGGACGCGCCGATCGAGGGCTTCGCGGCGTGGCGTTTGCGCTGATTGTGCTGCTGCCCGGCGGCGCCTGCGCGCAGCAGCAGCCCACGGCGCCCGGGATGGCGGTGCCCCTACCCATCACCCGTGTGCCCCTACTCCAGGACGCGGGCACCTTCAGCGGGTACGAACAGCCGATCACCCTGGTCGTTCGCGACCGCGAGGCGTGGCAGTCGACCTGGAACCAGATCTACCGCGGGCGCAATCCAGCTCCACCGCTGCCGGCGGTCGACTTCTCGATGGACATGATCGTGGTCGCGGCGCTCGGCGCGAAGCCCACATCGGGCTATGCGGTGGAGTTCACCAGCGCCTACGTCTCGAACGGCAGCGTGACAGTTGAAGCGACGAGCGTCAGTCCAGGACCGCAGTGCGTGACGCTCCAGGTGATTACGTATCCGGTCGACATCGCGCGTCTGCCGCGGCGAGACGGCGCCGTGCAGTTTCACTTCACTCCGAGCGTCAGGTCTTGTTGACCAGCGGCAGCTCGACGAAGCTCGCCTGCCCCGGCGCGTGGTAAATCCGCTGCACGGCCTTGCGGTAGTCCTCGGGCCGCGCGAAGAAGATGTTTCGCACGAAGGTCTGCGGATTGCGGTCGTAGAGCGGGAACCAGCTCGATTGGATCTGGACCATCACGCGGTGGCCGGGCAGGAACACGTGGTTCGCGTTGGGCATCGCGAACCGATACGGCAGCGGCGTGTTCGCGGCGATCGGCTTCGGCGTGTCGAGTCCTTCGCGGTAGCGGCCGCGGAAGATGTCGGCCGATACCATCAGCTGATAGCCGCCCATGGTCGGCTGGCCGGCCACTTCGTCGGGATAGACGTCGATCAGCTTCACGACCCAGTCCGCGTCGGTGCCGCTCGTCGACGCCACGAGGTGCGCCATCGGCTGGCCGCTGATCTTCATCGGCGCAGCCAGTTCGTCCGTCGCGAACGCCATCACGTCGGGGCGTCCTGACGCCTCGCGCTGATCGTCGACGAGCCAGCGCGCCCAGAGCGATCCGCCCGCCGGCTGAATCGGGCGCGAGCGAAACGGCACCGGCTTCGATGGATCGGACACGTACTCGTCGAATGGCGGATCGCCCCTGTCCGGTTCGCGGAGGGTGAGTCGGCCGAAGGGCGCCGTCCCGTCGGGAGACCGCGCCGCAAGATACATGGGGGTCGGCGTGACTGCGCAGCCACTGGCGCAGCCGGCCGGCCATGCCGGCAGCCGCCGCCACGCGTTCGTGCCCGTCTCGTACACGGTGACCGGCGCCACATCCATCTTCGGCGCATCGTCCTTCAGATAGTGATCGAGAAACGGACGCAGGATTGCCTGGCGGAAATACAAGGCGGTGTCGCTGTTGAACTTCAGCGCGCCAAGCGTGCTGCCGTCGCCGATTTCCTGACCGTGATGCCAGGGGCCCATCACCAGAAACACTTTGTCGTTGCCCGTGTCCTTCGGTTTGATCGCCTTGTAGACCGCGGGCGCGCCATAGATGTCTTCCTGATCCCAGAGGCTGTGGACCAGCATGACTGGAACCGTCAGCGGCTGCGCTGCGAGCACCTTGTCCACCGCCTGATCGCGCCAGAACGCGTCGTAGGCCGGGTGCTCGACGAGCTTCTGCCAGAAGCCCATCTGATCGAGGCCGCGGCGCCGCCCGAGCTCTCCCGCCGAGCCCGCCTGCATGAACATGTCGTAGTCGTCGTAGTGGCTCGTGAACCATTTCGCGGCGCTGTCGTTGGCGCGCGTCCCCTCCTGCTCGTAGATGTAGGGCATCATCTGCTGCCGGAAGGCGCCGTTGTGAAACCAGTCGTCGCCCATCCAGCCGTCGACCATCGGGTTCATCGGCACCGAGACCTTGAGCGCCGGGTGGGGGTTGACGAGCGCCATCAGGGGCAGGAAGCCGTCGTAGGAGATCCCGAGGATGCCAACCTTGCCGTTGCTTTCGGGAACGCTCTTCACCAGCCAGTCGATCGTGTCATAGGTATCGGTGGCGTGGTCGACCGGCGTCGGATTCTGGGGCCCGTGCAGCGGCCGGTTCATCACGTAGTCGCCCTCCGACCCGTACTTGCCGCGGATGTCCTGCACGACTCGAATGTACCCGCCCTCGACGATCACGTCGGTCGCATTGTCGTAGCCGTTGAGGATCGGCCCCAGATGCGCGCTGGGCGCGTGCGACGTCAGATCGGTCGCGTTGTAGGGCGTCCGCGTCAGCAGCATCGGGGCGCTCCTCGCGCCCTTGGGCACGATGACCACCGTGTGCAGCCTGACGCCATCCCGCATCGGGATCATCACGTCGCGCTTGACGTAGTCGAAGCCGTCGGTCGGGGGCACCAGCCTCGCCGGCGTTTCGCTCGGCAGCGACGGGTACTGCTGCTGGGCGCTCGACAGGGCGGCGAGCGGAGCGGAGGGAGACAACGGGAACAGAGAGGAAGGAGCTAACGGTACGATACAGAGAAGCAGAGCGACGGAGACCGAACCGAGAAAACAAGTCTTTCTTCTCCGTTCGACCTCCGCTGCTCCGTTTCTCTGTGTGAAACCGCTCCCTCCGTGACCTCCGTCTCCGTCGCCTCCGTTTCCGTGGCCACCGTCTTCGCTCATTCCGTCGCCTCCGTTCCCGGTCCCTCCGTCATCGTTCGTTCCCTACAGCCTCGGCAAGGTGACGCCGCGCTGCGCCTGGTACTTGCCCTTCTTGTCCTTGTATGACCGCGCGCATGGCTCGTCGCTCTGGAAGAAGAGGACCTGCGCGATGCCTTCGTTCGCGTAGATCTTGGCAGGCAGCGGCGTCGTGTTGGAGATCTCGATCGTGACGTGTCCCTCCCACTCCGGCTCGAACGGCGTCACGTTGACGATGATCCCGCAGCGCGCGTAGGTGGACTTGCCGAGGCAGACCGTCAGGATGTCGCGCGGGATGCGGAAGTACTCGATCGTGCTCGCGAGCGCGAACGAATTCGGCGGGATGATACAGACGTCCGCCCGGATGTCGACGAACGACTTCGAGTCGAAGTTCTTGGGATCGACGACGGTGTTGTAGACGTTCGTGAACACCTTGAACTCGTCGCCCACCCGGACGTCGTAGCCGTACGACGAGACGCCGTACGAGATGACGCCCTCGCGCACCTGATCCTCGACGAAGGGCTCGATCATCTTGTGCTCGCGCGCCATCCGCGTGATCCAGGTGTCGGACTTGATGCTCATCGCCGAAAGAGGGCGAGCAGGAGCGTCAAAAGGATGCTCAGGATGATCGACGTGGCCAGCGGGAAGTAGAAGCTGAAATTGCTTCGTCGGACGTAAAAGTCACCCGGCAGGCGCCCGAGTGGCACGCCGAGCATCATCACCAGGCCCAGCGCCGCGATCCCGAGACCGACAAACACCAGCGTCTTACCCATCTCGGTTGTTCAGGGAACGGAGCGGACGGAGGGATCTCTTTGGCATCCCGTTTCCTCGGTCCCCTCGGTTCGCCCTGCCTCAAATCAGGTCGATGCCAGGGAAAAAATACCCGATTTCAAACGCCGCCGTATCAGCTGCATCGGATCCATGCGTGGCATTGCGCTCGATCGACAGCGCGAATTCATTGCGGATCGTGCCTGCGTCGGCCTTCGCCGGGTCGGTCGCCCCCATCAGCGTCCGCCACTTTCTGATGGCGTCAGGCGCCTCCAATACAAGTACAATCGCGGGTCCTGAGGACATGAACGTCGTGAGGCTGCTGAAGAACGGGCGCTCGCGGTGCACGGCGTAAAAGCCCTCGGCCTGCGCTCTCGAGAGATGCAGCAGACGCATGGCACGAATCTGGAATCCCTCGCTTTCGATACGTTGAATAATGGTACCCGCGAGATGTCGATCCACTGCATCAGGTTTGATGATGGCCAGGGTCCGCTCGATCATTTCGGGCGATTATAGCAGGCACTACCTCAGCCGCTCAGGGGACGAAGGAGGCCGAATGACGCCGATGGCGATGAAGCTCATGGACGATCCCGACGCGCACAAAGGCGCGATCGAAGGCGATCGTCCGACCGACGAACAGTTCGGCAATCCCCTTGGCGACGGCCTGGACGAAAACGGCCTTCCCGACGACCCCATTGCGATCGCTGAGGACGCGATCGGTGCCAACGAGGACGAGAGCCAGGGGTGAAGAATCTGCGATCTCGCGATCGGTGATTGGCGATTTGATTAAGGAATTGAGGATCCAAGCTGCCGGCATGGCTGGTGCTCTTCAGCACAGCCATGACGCCACAAGAACTTCGTAACCGGTCGATGCAGTTCGGGCTCCGCGCCGTGCGATTCTGCCGCGCACTGCCGGACACGTGGGAGGCTCGCCGAATCGGCGGCCAACTCATTGACGCGTCCACATCCGTCGCGATGAACTATCGCGCCGCTGGTCGCGGGCGCTCGCACCGGGAATTCACGGCAAAGCTGGGTACGGTCACGGAAGAAGCCGACGAATCGCTTGGCTGGCTCGAGTTCATCGCAAACCTCGAGCTCGCGCGCGGTCCCGAGTTGATCTGGCTGCTCCGTGAAGCGAATGAATTGGTCGCGATCTTCGGAAGCGGTTACGCGACCGCCAAAGAAAAGGATCGGCGATCACGCGATCGCCGACCAAGGGATGTATAAATCGCCGATCAAGCGATCGCCGACCACCCGATTCGCCTAACGGAGCCCTTCCATAATCTCTTCCAACGCTTCCTTCCCCGGGCGGATGCGGTCGAGGGGAAGCGTCGCGAGCGGTTCGTCGACGACATTCAGCAGCGTGAGGAAATCGTCGCGATCCGGCTCGATGTAGATCAGGCCGGTCGCGAACTCGCCACGCCGCGCGGTCTCGTGCAGCCGCTTCAGCGCGCTGATCTTGTCGGTCGCGTCGTAGTCCTCTTCCAGCTTCTTCAGGAACAGCTTCGACCCGTCGTGCATCGTGACTTCCTGGGTCGTGCCGGGCGCGTAGTCCACCGCGATGTCCTCGAAGAACGGCACGAAGCTGACTTCTTCCACCGGATCGTCGTGGTCCTTCACGTAGGCGTAGCTCTTGGTCGACCCCTCGTGGTCGTTGAAGGTGACGCACGGCGAGATGACGTCGAGCATCACCGTGCCGCGGTGCGCGAGCGCCGCCTTGAGGAGCGAGAGCAGCTGCCTCTTGTCGCCGGAAAACGATCGGGCGACGAACGTGGCGCCGAGCTCGACGGCCAGCGCGCACGTGTCGATCGGCGGCAGGTCGTTGACGACGCCGGTCTTCAGCTTGGAGCCGAGATCGGCGGTCGGCGAGAACTGCCCCTTCGTGAGGCCGTAGCAGCCGTTGTCCTCGATGATGTAGATGATCGGCAGGTTCCGGCGCATCAGGTGCACGAACTGGCCGATGCCGATCGCGCCGGTGTCGCCGTCGCCGCTGACGCCGATCGCGATCAGCTTCTTGTTCGCGAGCATCGCGCCGGTGCCGACCGACGGCATACGGCCATGCACCGCATTGAAGCCGTGCGAGCCGCCCAGGAAGTACGCCGGGCTCTTGCTCGAGCAGCCGATGCCCGACAGCTTGATCACCTGCCGCGGGTCGACGCCCATCTCGTAGAAGGCGTCGATGATGCGCTCGGAAATCGCATTATGCCCGCAGCCGGCGCAGAGCGTCGTCTTGCCGCCTTTGTAGACCTGCGGTTCGAGACCGATTCGATTGACTTTCAATGGTGTAGACATATATGGAATTCGCAATCGGAAAGGCAAAACTGCCATCAGCCATCAGCCATTAGCCATCAGCCATTAGCCATCAGCCATCAGCCATTTATTCACCGCCCGTCATGCCTGCCGATGAGCCCGCCGTGCGGACCGTTTTCCTCGCCACTTCGAACCCTTCCTGCGCCAGCACGTCGTCGGTGATGCTGCGGGCATCGATCGGCAACCCGTTGTAGTGCAGTACGCTGCGCAGCTTGGTCTGCCGCTCCGGCGTGAGCTCGAGCTTCATGAGCTGCAGGAGCTGCGCGTCGCGGTTCTGCTCGATGACATAGACGCGCGCGTGCGCATCGATGAAATTCCCGAGCTCCTCGTTGAACGGATACGCACGGAGCCGGAAGTACGATGTCTTGAGGTCGGTCTCCTCCCGCAGCTGATCGCGGCTCTCGCCAATCGCCCAGTCCGACGTGCCGTAGCCGATGAACCCGATCTTTGCGCCCGGCACGGTATCGATCGCCGGCTTCGGGACGAACTTGCGGGCGGTCTCGAACTTGCGCGCCAGCCGGTCCATGTTGTCGACGTAATCGTCCGGGCGCTCGCTGTACTGTCCCTTCGCGTTGTGCCCCGATCCGCGCGTGAAGTACACCGGCATGCCGTCCCCCGGAATCGTCCGGTAGGTGATGCCGTCGCCGTCGACGTCCTTGTAGCGGCCCCACTCGCCGATCCTCTTCAATGTTTCATCGGTCAGCAGCTTGCCGCGGTTGATCGGCTTCTCGGGATACTTGAAGCCATCCGACATCCAGTTGTTCATGCCCAGATCGAGGTCCATCATCACGAAGATCGGGGTCTGGAACAGTTCGGCGAGCTCGAAGGCTTCCTGCGACATCGTGTAGCACTCCTCGACCGACGAGGGCATGATCATGATGTGCTTGGTGTCGCCGTGAGAGAGAAACGCCGCCTGCAGCAAGTCGCCCTGAGCGGTCCGCGTCGGCAGGCCGGTAGACGGCCCGACGCGCTGGACGTCGAAGATGACCGCCGGCGCCTCGGCGTAGTACGCCAGCCCCGCGAACTCGCCCATCAGCGAGATCCCGGGCCCGGCCGTCGCCGTCATCGACCGCGCACCGGCCCAGCTCGCGCCAATCACCATCCCCAGCGAGGCGATCTCGTCTTCCGCCTGCACGATCGCGAACGTCGCCTTCCCCGTCGTCTTGTCGACGCGGTACTTCTTCATGTAGGTGATGAGCGACTCGCACAGCGACGAGGACGGCGTGATCGGATACCAGGCGACGACGGTGACGCCGGCCATCATGCAGCCAATCGCAGCGGCCGTGTTGCCCTCGATGAGGATTTTGCCGGCCGTCTCATTCATCGGCTCGATGAAGTAGGGATCCTGCTTCGTGAAGTTGGCTTCCGCGTAATCGAAGCCCGCTTTGAGCGCGCCGGCGTTCAGCGTGACGGCCTTGGCTTTCTTGCCGAGCTGCTTGGCGAGCGCCTGCTCCATCAGCACCGGGTCGAGCCCGAGCAGCTTCGCGAGAATGCCGTCGTAAATCATGTTGCGCACGAGGCGGCGGAGCTTCGCGTCGGGGCAGACCGGCTTGACGAGCGCGTCGAACGGCACCGGATAGAAGATGAGATCGCCACGCAGCGCGTTGAGCTTCAGCGGCTCGTCGTAGACGACCGCGGCGCCGGGCTCGAGCGTCAGGACGTCTTCCTTCGCCGTTTCCGGGTTCATGGCGACGAGGAAATCGACTTCTTTCTTGCGCGCGACGTAGTGGCGCTTGCTGGCGCGAATCGTGTACCACGTCGGCAACCCGGCAATGTTCGACGGGAACATGTTCTTGCCCGACACCGGGACGCCCATCAGCAGAATCGACCGCAGCAGCACCATGTTCGCCGTCTGGCTGCCGGAGCCGTTGACCGTCGCGATCTGGATGCTGAAGTCGTTGACGACACGCTGCTTGTTGCGCGCCGCCTGCTGTTCCTGAACCGCGAGATCTGTCGGTGACATTCTCAAGTCCTTACAACGTATGAAGATAGAGGATTTCTGGGGGAGCTCCGCCGCACAAGGACAACCCTGGAAGTATATCAAGTCTCAACGCGCAAGTCTCAATTCCGGGCCTGCAGGCGTCTGCAGAGCCGGGCGTTGAACCTCGAGGGCTCGAGGGTTGAGAGTTGAGGGCTACACCATCTCCTGGATCGCCTTACCCATGTCGGCGGGGCTCTTGACGACCGTGACGCCGGCGGCGGTCAGGGCCGCCATCTTCTCCGCTGCGGTGCCCTTACCGCCCGCGATGATGGCGCCGGCGTGTCCCATGCGGCGCCCGGGAGGCGCCGTCTGCCCCGCGATGAAGCCGACGACCGGCTTGTGGAAATGTCCCTTGATCCAGGCCGCGGCGTCTTCTTCGGCGCTGCCGCCGATTTCTCCGATCATGATCACGGCGTCGGTGTCGGGATCGTCTCCGAACAGTTTCAGCGCGTCGATGTGGGAGGTGCCGATCAGCGGGTCGCCGCCGATGCCGATGCACGTGCTCTGCCCCATCCCGAGCCGCGTCAGCTGGTGGATCGCCTCGTAGGTGAGCGTCCCGCTCTTCGAGACGATGCCGATTCGCCCTTCCTTGCAGATGTTGCCGGGAATGATGCCCGCCTTCGCCTTGCCGGGCGAGATCAGGCCGGGGCAGTTCGGGCCGACCAGCCGCGTGCCGGGACGCTCCTTCAGGAAAGTCATCGCGCGCATCATGTCGAGCGTCGGGATGCCCTCGGTGATGCAGACGATGAGCGCAACACCTGCATCGGCCGCTTCCATGACCGCATCGGCCGCGAAGGGCGGCGGCACGAAGATCACCGAGGCGTCCGCGCCGGTCTGCTTCACGGCGTCCTGCACGGTGTCGAATACCGGCCAGCCCTCGTGTTCCGTCCCGCCCTTTCCCGGCGTCACGCCGCCGACGACCGTGGTGCCGTACGCCGCCGCCTGCTTGGCGTGAAACGTCCCCTCGCGACCCGTGAGGCCTTGCACGATCAGACGCGTCGATTTATCGATCAGAACAGCCATATGTTTTCAAGGGCAACCACGAAGGCACGAAACCTCACGAAGAACACGAAGAAGACCTGTGCTTTTCTTCTTCGCGTGCTTCGTCGTCTTCGTGTCTTCGTGGTTGTTCTTTCAGCCTGCCAGCTCCACCACCTTCTCGGCCGCCTCGTCCATGCTGTCGGCGGTGGTGAGCTTCATCCCGCTGTCGCGCAGCAGGCGCTTCCCTTCGTCGACGTTGGTGCCTTCCATGCGGATCACGATCGGCACGGACACGCCGAGCTCCTTCACCGCCGCGATGACGCCCTGCGCCAGGACGTCACACCGCAGGATGCCGCCGAAGATGTTGATGAGCACCGCCTTCACATTCTTGTCCGACATCAGGATCTTGAACGCGTTCCGAATCTGCTCGGCGTTGGCGCCGCCGCCGACGTCGAGGAAGTTCGCCGGCTCCCCGCCCGCGATCTTGATGATGTCCATCGTCGCCATCGCGAGGCCGGCGCCATTGACCATGCAGCCGATGTTGCCGTCGAGGTGGATGTAATTGAGGTTGAACTTCGACGCCTCGATCTCCAGCGGATCCTCCTCGCCGAGGTCGCGCAGCTCCTTGATGTCCGGATGGCGATAGAGCGCGTTGTCGTCGAAGTTCATCTTCGCGTCGAGCGCCAGCAGATCGCCGGACGCCGTGACGACGAGCGGGTTGATCTCCAGCAGCGACGCGTCGGTCGCCAGGTACGCGTCGTAGAGCGACGCCACGACCTGGATGAACTTGTGGACCTGGGCGCCGTCGAGGCCGATGCCGAACCCGAGCTGCCGCGCCTCGAACGGCACCAGGCCGACGCCGGGCTCGACGTGAACGCGCACGATCTTCTCGGGCGTCTTTTCGGCGACTTCCTCGATGTCCATGCCGCCGGCGGCGCTCGCCATGATCACCGGCTTGCCTTCGGCGCGATCGAGCACGATGCTGAGATACAGCTCGCGCTTCATTTGCAGCCCTTCCTCGATCAGCACGCGGCCGACCTTCCGCCCCTCGGCGCCGGTCTGGTGGGTGACGAGCGTCATGCCGATCATGCCGCGCGCGATCTTCTCCGCGTCCTCCGGTGATTTCGCCAGCTTCACGCCGCCGCCCTTGCCGCGGCCGCCGGCATGAATCTGCGCCTTCACGACGACGACTTTGGTGTTCAGCCGCCTGGCGACTGCGCCGGCCTCAGACGCGTCGGAGAGCGCCTCGCCGCGCGGCACGGGTACGCCGTGGCGGGCAAGGATCGCTTTCGCTTGATACTCGTGGATTTTCATCTGGAGTCAGAACTTCACATGCTAGCAGGGACCAACGCGTCAAGGCAACGCGATCACTTCACGACGATGGCCGCATCCGCGCGACGACCGCGACTGTCGCTCGCGGTCACCACGTGCCGGCCGACGGCCAGCGGCCAGTCGAGCGCCCCGTCGACTTCGCTCGTGCCGACCGGCGAGCCGTCGACGCGCCACTCGATGCGCGAGTTCGCAGCCGAGGTAGCCCGAAGGCCGATCCGTTGAAACTCAGAACGGAGGGTCGGATCGATCAGGTACACGGCGCCGTCCGGCGGGTTCATGACGCGCAGTTCGACCGGCGCCCGCTGGATCGGCGGTTTGGCGCGCGGCGCGGCCGCAGGAGCCACCCGCAATGGCGCCGCGACCGCGCGATCGAGCAATCGCTCGGTCGACGCCCACGCGCGGTACTCGGCCGGCCAGTCCACGACGACACCCCGCGGCGTCGCGCGATGCCACGCGCATCCTGGCGACTCCGCCCCGGCCGGCAGCCATTCGTCGACGAGGGTCGGACACCACGGCAACGCGGCCATGCCCGACAGCGCGCAGACGCGGACGCGCGCCGTTTGGGCGGGCAAAGCCACGGTCGCCCTATCGCCGGATGGCGGCAGGGCGCCGGTGACGTGACGCATCGCGGCGAGCATCACCGCGTGAAATATCGGGCCGGCGCCGGTGACGCCGGACGATCCGGTGAGCGCCCGCCGATCGAAGTTGCCGACCCAGACGCCGACCGTCACCGCGCGGGTGTAGCCGACCGCCCAGTTGTCGTGGTACGCCTGCGACGTGCCGGTCTTGGCGGCAACAGCGAACGGGAATTCCAGGCTGCCGCCCCGGCCGAACGCGTAGGCTCGCGCGTCGGCGTCGGACAGAATGTCGGTGATCCAGAAGGCGGTGCGCGGAGAGACGAGCGGCCACTCGAGCGGTGGCACCGGCCGGCGCACCATGGTCGGCCGAATCGCCACGCCACCACGCGCGAACGCCGCATAGGCTGCCACCATCTCGTCCAGGCGGACTTCGGCGTCGCCGAGCGTGACGCCGAGGCCGTAATACGCGGCGCTCTTGTCGAAGGTGGAGAACCCGGCCGCGCGCAGGAAGCGCAGAAGATTCGGAACGCCCACGCGTGAGGCGAGGGCGACGGCCGGCACGTTTTCCGATCCCGCCAGGGCGCGCCGCGCGAGCATGGGCCCGCGGAACTGCCCGTCGTAGTTGCGCGGGCTATATAACACGCCATCCTGCGCGGTCGGGAAATACGAGGCCACGTCGGGCAGCACGGTGGCGGGTGACGCGCCGCCCTCGAACGCAAGCGCGTAGGTGAACGGCTTCAACGCCGATCCGGGCTGCCGTGGCACCACCGTGCCGTCGATCGTTCCGCCGTGCGCGGCATCGGCGTAGTCGCCGCTGCCCTCCCACGCGAGCCATTCGCCCGACACGTTGTCGAGGACCACGGCGGCGACGTTGTGCGCTCCGTGACGCTCGAGCGATGGACGCTCGACACGGATGATGCCTTCGACCTCGCGCTGCAGTTCGGCGTCCAGCGTCGTTTGAATGCGGCGCGGGCGGTCGGCCCCGGCCGCCAGGAGCACGCGCTCCACGAAATGCGGCGCGATGAACGCTGCCGGCTCGCGCGAGAGCGCGAGGCGCTCGTCGCTCGCTTCGCGCGCCTGCTCGGTGCTGAGCGTGCCGAGCGCCCGCATCCGGGCGATCACCCGCTCCTGCCGGCGGCCGCGCGCGCGTCACGTCGCGATACGGGTTGTACGCGGACGGACGCTGCGGCAGCGCCGCGAGAAAGGCCGCCTGCGCCGGCGTCAGGAGCGAGGGCGGGTGTCCGAAGTAGGCGCGGCTGGCCCGGCCGGCGCCGGACAATTGATTGCCGTACGGCGCGAGATTCAGGTACAGCGCAAGAATGTCACGCTTGCTGAAGCGATGCTCGAGCCGCAGCGCGATGACCGCCTCGCGCAGCTTCGTGACGGCGGTGCGGCGCGCGCCCGGCGCAGCGTGCCGCGCGAGCAACAGCTTGGCCACCTGTTGCGTGATGGTCGATCCCCCTTCGAGGACGCGGCGATATCTGAGGTTGCGCAGCGCCGCGCGCACCCCCGCGATCGGATCGATGCCGGGATGACGGAAGAACCGGTGATCTTCGGCCGCGATCGTCGCGTCGACGAGCGTCGAGGGGAGCGACGACGCCGCGAGCCACGACGCGCGGCTCCCGTCGCCGGAGCGCGCCTCGTACAAGGCCTCGCCGTGGCGATCGACGATGTCGGTCGACTCGACGTTTTGAAAGTCCAGCAGGCCGTCCGGCAACGGTCCGGCGCGCAGCCGTACGGCGACCGTGACGAGAACCAGCGCAGCCGCGCCGGCGACACGCAGGCGAGAGACTCTCATCGCTTGACCTCGACGGGCTGCGTCGCGGTGCGGCCGAATATCTCCGGCTCGTACATCTGTTCCGCCCGCGCCGGGGCGGCCTGGAACGTGCCGGCGGTCGTCGCGCGGACCACATACGTGAAGTCGTGGTGCCCTTCGCTCAGCCGCGTCGCGAACAGCAGCACGCGGTCGTCATGACGTTCGACGTGGTCGAACGTCCCTCGGCGCCAGATGTCCCATTCCACGCTCTCGCCGTCATCCGGCCGATCCTCGTCGCTCGTCTTCACGACGTCGGCGGCCGTCGTCGCGAACCACGATTCGACCGGTTCGAACCCGGCGGGCACCGGATCGGTGACGGCGACGAACCGGCGCTCTTTCGGCAGATCGAAGGAGAGCGTGACCCGGACCAGATCGCCGGCGTTGAAAGTGGTCGCCGGCGCGCCGGCCCGGCCATCGAGCATCGGCGCGTACCGGCGTTCGACGTGGAATCCGTTGTCGCGGGCGGTCAGCGTGGCGGCGTCAGGCGCGTAGGTCAGCCGCGCGACGTAGAAGGCTGTCCCCTCGCCGTCGCGACGGACCGTCAGCTCGGTGGCCGTTGACGCACGCGCGGCGAGCTGGGCCATCGGTACATCTTTCGCGAAGGCCGTCGTCGATCGCCCCTTGAACGTCTCGCGCAGCAGATCCTGGGTGCCGATGCGGATGGTTGCCGTGAAGTTCGGCGTCACGCTCTCGTACTTGCGGTAGTAGTTCACCAGCGCCTGCATGGCGATGGCGTTCTCCTGCGTATTGCCCCAGCGCCCGTTCGTGCGCGCCGTCATCAGCCACCGGACGATCCCGCTGACAACGGTCTGTGACTCTCCCGCGCGCACGAGAGTGTTCAACGCAATCGCGGTCGATCGGATATTGGAATTCCAGAAGTACAGCAGGTACGGATCCGAGAGCTCCTCGACGTGAATCGAGCCGGCTTCGGGCAACATCGCGTTGTTCATTCGACGCCGGAGCTCGTCGGGCCGCGCACCGGCTTCGCCTTTCGCCAGCAGCGCGTCGCGCAGGTACGCGATGGCGAAGATCGGCATGCGATCGAGATAGCCGTACAGGCGGTTGATGTTGGAGTCCTGATTGCGTCCGCCCTCGACGAGCACCTTCACCGCGAAGGACCTCCACGCGGTGTACGCGGGCCACCAGCCTTCGTTGACAGGCTGCTCGCCCGACAGCGCCTTCTCCAGGTAATCGTAGGCGCGCTGCATCATGCCGGCGTCGACGTCGTATTTCAGCGCCGCCGCGGTCTGATAGACGTGCGCGACGTAGCTGGTCAGATATGGCGACACCGAGCGGCATTCGCCCGGCCAGAAAGCGAAGCCGCCCGAGGGACACTGGAATTTTTCCAGCTCGCGCAGCGAAGTCTGCACGCGAGGCCGCAGATCCTTCACGTCGATGCCGGGCAGATGGAAGGCATCGCCGAGATCGGATGCGACCGCCATCACGAATGCGCGCGACGCGCGTTGCTCTGCGCACCCGTACGGATACTCGACGACGTAGCGCGCGCCTTCGCCGAGGCCGACGAGCGCGGTCGACGCCACCTCGAGATGGAGTCCGCCGACGCCGGGCACGATCCCGGCAGGCATGGCGAACGGCTGCCGGCCGTCCGGCGCAGCCTCGCCGTAGCTGGCGACCGTCTCGGGCGATACCATCACTTCGACCGGGATGCTGTCTTCGAAGGCGTCGCTCTCGCCGCCGAGCCGGACCGTGGTCTGCACGCGACCGCGGCCCACGGCGTTGGCGGCGACATCGAAGCGGACCTCGCTCGATGCGCCCGCGCCGATCTGCACGACCCGGCGGGTCTCGCCGATGATCTGCAGCACGTCGGGGTCGAGGCTCCGCATCGTGACTATCGCCGTGCCGGGAACTTTCAGCTGGCTCGTCACGACCGAACCGAAGAAGGCCTTGTCGCCGCGCGACATGAACCGCGGAAACGCCGCCTTGAGCACGACCGGCTTGTTGATCCGGATCTCGCTTTCAGCCGATCCGAACCGCGACGCCTTGTCACCGCTGACGGCCATGATGCGATACGTCGTCAATGACTCCGGCAGCTTGACGTCGACCGCGGCGTGGCCTTTCGCATCGGTCGTCACCGATCCCAGCCAGAAGGCCAGCACCCGGAAGTCCTTGCGGATCTGACTGACCGAGGCATCGGCGCCTCCGCCGCCGCCCTCATCGGTCCCTTTCGGCGTCAGCACGCGCCGGCTGATGATGCGCTGACGATTGTCGGTGTTCATCACCTGGAGCGCCTTCGGCACGTACACCGAGGCGAGCACGTCCGGCGTCCGGAACGCGGTCAACGACAGCACACCGTAGTCCACGGCCCAGAGCGTCACTTCGCTCAGCGCCGGCAGGCCCTGCGCATCGTACACCTGCACCTCGACCTTCGCGGATCCCGCCGGCCGGAATTCTTCGCGGTTCGCCCTGACGCTGACCGAGAGCCGCTTCGACGCATCTTCGATCGCGAGCTTCGCGTACCCGATGCGGAAGGCGGGCTTGCCGGGATCGCTGGTGTCGTCTTCGGCGCCGTCCGGCTTGGAGCGGCCTTTGATGAGCACGACGGAGACGAACAGGTTGGGAATGTCGGCGGCGGTGATGGGCACCGAGACGGTCTGCTGCGTCGATTTCAGCGCGAAGGTCGAGTGCGATCGGATGCCCTCACGCTCGACGGTCAGCAGCGCGGTCGCGCGCTCCCATGGCGACTGGATCATCAGTTGCGCCGTTTCGCCGGGCTTGTACGTCTCGCGCCCGGGCACGAGATCGATCCGATTGTGATCGTAGCGGGCCCACGCGGTGTATCCGGCGCCGATTGCGTAGAACGAGAACCGGGTCAACGACTTGAACGCGCCGTCCTGCGCGGTCGCGCGCACCAGGAACGACCCGCCGGTCGGCAGTGGTATGGCGAGCGGTACCGGGTCGCTCGTGGTCGTGACCGTGAAGCGGCCGCGCTCGATCTCTTTTCGCTCCGAATCCCAGGTGTAGAAGCCGTTGCCCTCGGCGCGCCGCACACTGTTCCACTGCACCTCGATCAGGGCGACGTCGACCTTCACGCCCGGCACCGGCACGCCGTCAGCCGACACCGCGACGACGCCCGTGTTGAGACCGGTCTTCTGATCGACGAACAGCGACGGCCGCTGCAGGCCGACGTACCAGGGCGCCGGATGCACGACGAAGCTCGCGTTGCCGGCGATGTGCTGGCGCGAAACATCCTCGACGTCGCTTTCAAAGGTGTATCGATAAGGCACGCCGTCGCTGGGCAGCGTGGCGAGATCGAGCGTGAGCTGTCCGCGTGCATCGAGCGTGGCGGTCTGGGCGGCCACGCCGGCAGCCTCGAAGCGGACGCCGTTCTCGCAACACCCCGCGAAGACGAAGCGGTCGCCAGGGTACTTCGTCATCACCTGTGCAGGCGCCTGAAACAGCGGGGTCTTCGAATAGGTCCACGCAACGGGCCGATTGCCCATGGCCGCGCCGAACAGGTAACGCGCGGTGACGACGGCCTTGAGCGTCGAGCCGGCCAGCGCGGAATCGCCCGCCAGGTTCGCGTCGACACGGAACTCCGGCCGCCGATATGCCGCGACGAGGAACGTTCCGCTGATGCTTTTCGCCGCCACCGCCGATTCCTGATCGTCGGGCTCATCGCTGCGCGCGACGGGCGCCGCCGCCGACCCCGGCTCGATCGGTTTTTCCAGGGTGACCGTGGCCGCGTAGTTGCCCAGCGCGCCATCGGTGGGCAGACGGGTGACCCATTCCGTTGCGCTCCACGGCGTCATCACCACTGTGCGCCGGTCGACGATCTTGTTGCGGCTGTCGCGCACGACGACGTAGGCGGGCGCGCCGCTCGCGATCAGAGCAATCCCGGCGGGCGTGTCGCGGCGGAGGATCGCCTTGAAGTGGACCTCTTCGCCGAGCTTGTAGACGCCTCGATCGCTGAACACCGTCCCGCGCAGCAGCGGCTGCGATTCGTTCAGGTCGTAGCGCGCTCCGAACGCGAACGGTTCGACCCCTTCGTTCCAGTCGCTGCCCACGTAGGCGACGTCGCCGTCCTTTGCCGCGGTGACGATGAAGGCGAACTTCCACCACCGCTGCTCGTCGCGCAACTGCAGCGCGGGCGCGATCGCGACTCCCTCATCGCTGGTGCGGCCCGACCACGCGACGCTGTTGTCCAGCCGGATGATCGAGACGTCTGCGCCGCCGACCGGCGCGCCCGTGTCGAGCCGCGTGACGAGCACCAGCGTGTTCTGCGGGCTGTCCTTGACCGTGATGCCCAGATTCGTCACCTGCACGAGCGTCGCAACCGGCTTCTTGCCATCGTCCTTGTCTTCGTCCTCCCGGTCGCGGAGCAGCCGCGCACGCGCGATGGGCGCGCCAGGTTGCACCCCGGCCCAGACCAGGCCGGTGCCGGACGGCTTGAGTGCGGTCGCCAGATTCAAGCCGTGCGACTGAATCTGGTCGGCCGTGACCGCGAGCGTGCGCCTCGTGCCGGCGCCCGAAGGCGCCGCCCGGAAGTGAACCTCCGCGAGTTGCAGAATCGTAGGCATCAACTGGTTCGGCGCCAGCGCTTGCGCCCATTGGCGCACGTCGGTGAAGTTCCGCGAGTGGAACGGTAGCGCGCCCCCGCCGGTTTCCCAGACGCCGTGTCCGTCTCCGAAGCTTGCAAACGCGCGGTCGTGCCAGTTCTCGACGATGCCCGTCCAGGAATAGCCGAGCGTCTGACCATCGAGCGCCGAGAGTCCGCCGTCGATCGTGACCGCCCACGTCCGTGCCGGCGTCTGGCGATCGAAGCCGAGATCCTCGAACGTGAACGCGCGCACGGTCTCCTGCGGGGTGCGGAACGTATTGCGGGGCACCGACAACGGCCGGACGGCCGATTCCTGCGCCGGGTTGGTCACGTCGCGGACCGTCGCGGCGCGCCGCAGGGCATCGAGCCGGACTTCGGCCCGCAGCCGCGCGTAGTTGTATCTGTCCGCATCACACCGGCTGCTGCAGGCAAAGCTGTCCACGAACAGCGTGCGATCGAGATAGACGACGTAGACCTGCCCGACGGACGGCGTCGCGCGTCCCTCGACGGCGGGCAGACGCGTGTCGAGCGCGAGCAGCAGCCACCCGTCGGTCGCCGGCGAAGACGCGGTCTGCAACACGACGAGGTCCGGCGACGGCGGGAAGCGCTTCTTGTCCCAATCCGGCGCGAGGCGCAATGCGACCGGCGCCTCGGACGCCGCGGTCGCCGCCGTCGCCGCCACCTTGGCGTCGAAGCGCGCCGCCTCGGGCGTGCTCATGCGCGCACGCTCCGCGGCGGTCAGCTGCGGCCGGTCCCAATCGTGGCGCGCATAACGCGCCGTGACATGCGCGAGGACTTCGGCCGGCCGCACCGCCTGGTTGAAGCGGAGCGCGATGATCGCCGGTTGATCGAACCGGCCGTTCACGCGATACCACCGCGTCTGCACCAGCTTCACGGTCGGCGTGGTGAACGTGAACGTGTAGGCGCGCGCGAGCGTGCGCCCGCTGACCGCGGTCGTCGTCGTGGCAATCGTCACGTCGTAGCGCGTCGCGTTGGGCAGCGGCGTCTTCGGGTCGGGTGTGAAGACGAGAATCGTGGGGCCCGCCCACCGGAACGTGCCGGCCACCGCGGGCCTGATCGAGAAAAATGGCGCGGTCACATCGTCGGGAAGGGGTCCGATCGGCACCATCGGCTCCGAAAAACGGACTCGAATCTCGGCCGCCTGCGCCAGATTGGCGATCTCGCCGGTCGGCTGCGCGGTGACGACGCTCAGCGGCGCCGGCACGGTCGGTTGCGCCCAGGTCGTCGACGCCATCACGACACACACCAGGAGCCACGCCATTCGAACTCTCGTCTGCATGCTCGCTCTTTCTTGACGGCCATCGCGAAGAGTACGTAGTCTCCGGCTTTTAGCCGGACCGACGAGGTCCGCCTGAAGGCGGACGCTACGTACGGCGTTTTCGCAGGTCGTGACGCCTGGGGTATAGCAAGCGTTGCACCAGAGTGGTGTCGCGTCAAGAACTCGAATTGAAATTGAGTACGGTAGACTCCAGACGATTCGGAGCGTCTACATGTTGACACGTGTGCGTGTCTTTTCTTCCTCAGTCGGCACGAAACTACTCATCGGCGTTACCGGTCTTGCACTTTTTTTCTATCTCCTCATTCACATCGCCGGCAACCTGATGGTGTTCTTCGGCCCCGCGGTCTTCAACAAGTACGCGTACACACTCGAGAGCAATCCGCTGATCCCGATCATCGAGATCGGACTCCTGCTCATCTTCCTGACGCATGTATATAAAACAGTGAAGATGTTCCTCGCCAATCAGAGCGCGCGCCCGATCGGGTACGCGCAGAAGAAGCGCGCCGGATCGCCCAGCCGCAAGTCACTGGCATCGTCGACGATGATCGCCTCCGGCCTCTGGCTGCTCGCGTTCATCATCATCCACATCAGGGCGTTCAGATACGGCGTCGAGCATGCGTGGCCTGAAGGCGGGCGGGATTTGTACCGCCTCGAGATGGAGAACTTCTCCAACCCGCTCATCGTCGGCTTCTACCTCCTGTCGATGATCGTCGTCGGCTCGCACTTGTGGCATGGCATCTCGAGCGCGTTCCAGTCGCTCGGCGTCGATCATCCGAGGGTGACGCCGGCGCTGCTCGTGGCCGGCAAAGTGCTGGCGGTATTGATCGCCGGCGGGTTCATGGTGATCGCTGCGTGGGCCTACGCGCAGCAGCCAGGGCGTGTGCGCGTATGAAGCTGGACGCGAAGATTCCAACCGGCCCGATTGCCGGGAAATGGGACCGGCACAAGTTCGAGATGAAGCTGGTCAACCCGGCGAACAAGCGGAAATACACGATCGTTGTCGTCGGTACGGGGCTCGCGGGCGCGTCGGCGGCCGCGTCGCTGGGCGAGCTGGGCTACAACGTCCTGAACTTCTGCATCCAGGACAGCCCCCGGCGGGCGCACAGCATCGCCGCGCAAGGCGGCATCAACGCGGCGAAGAACTATCAGAACGACGGCGACAGCGTCTACCGGTTGTTCTACGACACGGTGAAGGGCGGCGACTACCGCTCGCGCGAGGCGAACGTCTACCGCCTGGCGCAGCTGAGCGTGAACATCATCGACCAGTGCGTCGCGCAGGGCGTGCCGTTCGCGCGCGAGTACGGCGGACTGCTCGACAACCGCTCCTTCGGCGGCGCGCAGGTGTCGCGTACCTTCTACGCGCGCGGGCAGACCGGCCAGCAGCTGCTCCTCGGCGCCTATCAGTCGCTGATGCGCCAGGTGCACGAGCGCTCGGTCCGGCTGTTCGCGCGGCGCGAGATGCTCGACCTCGTCGTCGTCGACGGCAAGGCGCGCGGGATCGTCGTCCGCAATCTCATGACCGGCGAGATCGAGCGCTACGCGGGGGACGCCGTCATCCTGGCGACCGGCGGGTACGGCACCCTCTACTACCTGTCGACCAACGCGGTCGGCTCGAACGTCACCGCGTCGTGGCGCGCGCACAAGCGAGGCGCACTGTTCGCCAATCCCTGCTTCACGCAGATTCACCCGACGTGCATCCCGGTCAGCGGCGAGCATCAGGCGAAGCTGACGCTGATGAGCGAAAGCCTTCGCAACGACGGGCGCGTCTGGGTGCCGAAGACCAAGGGCGACCGGCGTCCGCCGGATCGGATTCCGGAGGACGAACGCGACTACTACCTCGAACGGAAGTACCCGTCATTCGGCAACCTCGTGCCGCGCGACGTCGCGTCGCGCAACGCGAAGCAGGCGGCGGACGAAGGGCGCGGCGTCGGCGAGAGCGGCCTGGCGGTCTATCTGGATTTCAAGGACGCGATTCAGCGGCTCGGGCCGGATGTGATCAAGGAGAAGTACGGCAACCTGTTTCACATGTACAAGAAGATCACCGACGAGGATCCGTACAGGGTGCCGATGCGGATCTACCCGGCGATCCATTACACCATGGGCGGGTTGTGGGTGGACTACAACCTGATGAGCACGATTCCGGGGCTGCACGTGCTCGGCGAAGCGAATTTCTCCGACCACGGCGCCAACCGCCTCGGCGCGAGCGCGCTGATGCAGGGCCTCGCCGACGGCTATTTCGTCATCCCGTACACCATCGGCGATTACCTCGCCACCAGTCCCCTGCCGAGAATCACGACCGAACACAGCGCGTTCAAGGAAGCGGCCGAGACCGCGCAAAACCACATCACCAGACTGCTCTCGGTCAAAGGCACGCGTGGCATTCGCGAGATCCACCGTGAGCTCGGACGCATCATGTGGGACGACGTCGGCATGGCGCGGACCGAAGCGAGCCTGCGGCGCGCGCTGGAGCAGATCCCGAAGCTGCGCGACGAGTTCTGGCGCAACGTGTCGGTGCCGGGCACACCCGACAATCTCAATCAGAGCCTCGAGTACGCGGGCCGCGTGGCCGACTATCTCGAGTTCGCGGAGCTCCTGACGTTCGACGCCCTTCATCGCCGTGAATCGGCGGGCGGGCACTTCCGCGAAGAAAGCCAGACGCCCGACGGCGAGGCGTTGCGCGACGACGCGAATTACGCGTACGTGGCCGCGTGGGAGTTCAAAGGCGTCGGCAAACAGCCGGAGCTCCACAAGGAGCCGCTGGTGTTCGAGGAAGTGCATCCGATGCAGAGGAGTTATAAGTGATGCGTAGGGATTAGGGATTAGGGATTAGGGATTGGGGATTGGGGATTGGGGATTCGCCCTCGGAGCGAACCCCGCCGAAATCCCGAATCCGAACCCGAACCCCGAATCCCGAATCCCGAATCCCGACAAGGATCACCGTGAGGCTATTTCTGAAAATCTGGCGCCAGGCTGGTCCATCCGCGGCCGGACGCCTCGTCAGCTACACCGCAGAGCAGGTGTCGCCCGACATGTCGTTCCTCGAAATGCTCGACGTCGTCAACGAAGGGCTGATCAAGAAGGGCGAAGACGCCATCGCATTCGACTCGGACTGCCGCGAAGGCATCTGCGGGATGTGCAGCCTCGTCGTCAACGGCATCGCGCACGGACCGGACCGCGGGACCACCGTGTGCCAGCTCCACATGCGGCGCTTCCGCGAGGGCGAGACGATCACGGTCGAGCCGTGGCGCGCCAGGGCCTTCCCCATCGTCAAGGACCTCGTCGTCGATCGCAGCGCGTTCGACCGTATCATCGCGGCCGGCGGCTACATCTCGGCCAACGTGGGCGGCGCCCCGGACGGCAACGCCATCCTGATTCCAAAGGCGGTGTCGGAGACCGCGATGGATTCGGCGGTGTGCATCGGCTGCGGCGCGTGCGTCGCCGCGTGCAAGAACGCCTCGGCTCATCTCTTCATGAGCGCGAAGGTCGGGCACCTGGCGCTGCTGCCGCAGGGTCAGCAGGAGCGCTACCGGCGCGTCACGGCCATGATCGCGCAGGCCGACAGCGACGGGTTCGGCAGCTGCTCCAACGAAGGCGAATGCGAAGCGGTGTGCCCGAAAGAGATTCCCATCTCCAACATCGCGCGCATGACGCGTGAATACGTCCGTGCGCAACTGAGCGGGAAGTAGTAATATCCGCGCCGCGCCGCCCGCTGGGCCGCGTGAAGCGGAGGGCCCGCTTGGCCTCCGCCACTTTGTACGACCTACAAGGAGGAGACCATGGCCTGGTGCCAACGTGAGACGCATCGCCGGCTGCCCTTGTGTCGCAAACTGGCATGGACGACCGTGGTGCTGCTGCTTGCGAGCGCAGCACCCGCCATCGCGCAGTTCGATCGCGGCACCATCTCGGGAACGATCAAGGACGAGCAGGGCGGCGTGATGCCCGGCGTGACCGTCACGGCGCACAACGCGCAGACGCAGCAGACGACGACGACCGTCACCGAATCGAGCGGGTTCTACACATTCCCCAATCTGCGGCCGGGCCGGTATGACGTCCTGGCCGAGCTTCAGGGATTCAAGACGATCCGCCGGGAGAATGTCCAGCTCGACGCGACAGCGAATCTCACGCTCGATCTCGCGATGCCGACCGGGGTCATCAGCGAGGAAGTGCTGGTCACGGCGAGCTCGCCGCTGCTCCAGACGGACGTGGCGATCAGAAAAACGGTCGAAGCCAAGGACATCGAGCTGCTCGCCTTTTCCGGGCGCAATCCGATCGGCGTCGTCGGCCTGAAAGCCGGCGTCATGGGCGGCAACTTCAATTCCCGCGGCTTCTCCGATCTCGGCAACGGCGGGTTCAACATCAACGGCAGCCGCAGCGACGAGAACAACATCACGATCGACGGCGCGACGGCAATTCGCACGCGATCCTCGGGCGCCATCGTCGGCATCCAGAACGTCGACGCCATCCAGGAAGTGCAGGTGCTGACCGCGAACTACATGCCGGAGTACGGACGCGCGAGCGGCGGGCAGATCCGCTTCGTCACGAAGAGCGGGAGCAACCGCTACAGCGGCAGCGGCTCGTACTTCCTGCGGTCCGACAAGCTGCAGGCCAACACGTGGTCGCGGAACCGAAGCCCCAATGCGATCGAGAACAGCGGGCCCGCGCCGTTCAAGTACAAGCAATACGGGTACTCCTTCGGCGGACCGGTGCCGGGCAACACGTTCAAGGACCGGCTGTTCTTTTTCGGCGCGCAGGAATGGGTGAACTACCGCGCCGTTCAGACCAACACGGCAACCGTCCCGTCGCTCGCGATGCGGCGCGGCGATTTCAGCGAGCTGCTGAATCCCGCGAACCCGTTCTTCGGCCGCGCCGTGACGCTTACCAATCCGCTCACCGCCCAGCCGTTCCCCGGCAACGTGATTCCGCCAGGCCAGCTGTCGCCGAACGGGCTCGCGCTCCTCAACGCGTTCCCCGAGCCGACGCCGGGCTTCCAGCTGGGAACGAACAATGCGATCTTCAGCAGCGAGAACCCGCAGGATCAACGGAAGGACAACATCAGGTTTGATTTCCGCCTGAACAACAGCAACCAGGTCACGTTCCGCTACTCCAAGTACAACTGGGTCGCGATCGATGCGTTCCGTCCGGGGACCGGGTTCCCGTACGCGCGGACCGACTGGGACCGGCCGAACTCGACGCAGACGTTGAGCTGGACGAGCACGATCCGGAACAACCTGATCAACGAGGTGACCTACACGCACTCGCTCGACCAGGTCTTCATCAACGTGTTCACCGGCACCGATCTCTACAAGCGGAGCCGGACGGGCATCAACTATCCGTACATCTATCCAGCGAACAAGGAGATTCCCGACAAGATTCCAACGCTGTCGATCGCCAACTTCACCGAGATCGACGGCGGTCCCTATCCGTCCTCTTCACAGGGTCCCATCCACACCTTCTCGGACGCCGCGACGCTCGTCAAAGGGCGCCACACGTTCAAGACTGGTGTCGTGGTCGAGTACTCGGGCGAGGACGACTTCGATCAGATCAACGTTCAGGCGATCCCCGGCAGCACGAACAATCAGAACGGCCGATTCGAGTTCCTCGACAACCGGGCGGGCGGCAGCGGCCTCGCGGTCGCGAACGTGGCGATGGGCCTTTTCAGCAACTACGCGGAGATTGGACAGCGCGCCTTTACGCCGTGGCGGGCGCTGGCGACGGACGTCTTCGTGCAGGACTCGTGGAGGCCGGCGAGCAATCTGACGATCGAAGGCGGCGTGCGGTGGGTGATCTGGCCGCCGTGGCACTCGCAGACGAACAACATCGCGAACTTCGATCCGCGGTTCTACAGTCGGACGAACGCGGCGATCGTCGACCCCGCGACCGGACGAATTACCGGTGGCAGCCGGTACAACGGCATCGTGCTGCCGGGCACCGGCTTCCAGGGCGACGGCACCAGCCTCGTCGTCGCGACCGATCCGGCCGTGCTCGCGCTGTTCCGCAACGAGCCGGAGGGGTTTTCCCAGACGCACCTGAACACATTCGAGCCGCGCGTCGGCCTGGCGTATTCGATCGACGACAAGACCGTCCTGCGCGCGAGCAGCGGCGTCTTTCACAACCGCGTCACGCTGAACGACTCGTCGCTGCTCGGCGGCAACCCGCCGTTCCAGCCGCAGGTCAGCGTCAGCACCGGTATCGTGGACAACCCGGGCGCGGGCGGCGCCGCGAACCTGCCGTTCTCGATGACCGCGCAGGACGTCGTGTTCAATCTGCCGACGGCGTATGTGTGGGCGACCGGCGTGCAGCGCGAGATGCCGTTCGGCTTCATGCTCGACGTCACCTACGTCGGCCGGCTCGGAC
>Ga0099827_10000049_pt1 | contig 34353 bp, 28 predicted proteins | sample CZO8metaG_FD_79339 | JGI IMG/M metagenome (GOLD analysis project Ga0099827, IMG submission 79339) | Vadose zone soil microbial communities from the Eel River Critical Zone Observatory, Northern California, USA - CZOApr15con1.8 metaG | ecosystem: Environmental > Terrestrial > Soil > Vadose zone ...
CAGAACGCGTTCGACAACCTGGCGATCGTCATCCCGGCGCTGAGCGCATTCGACACGAACTACAAGGAAGGGCGCGTTCAGCAGTTCAGCGGCAGCCTGCAACACGAGCTGATGCGCAATCTCGTGGCGGATATCGGCTACGTCGGGACGCGCGGCGACCGTCTGTTCCGGACCGTGAACTACAACCAGCCGCTGCCCGGCCCCGGCGCGATTCCGGCGCGCCGGCCGTACCCGCAGTTCGCGAACATGAACACCGTCATGTCGCTCGCTTCGTCGGAATACAACGGTCTCGAAACACGGCTCGAAAGGCGGTTCGCCAGAGGCGTATCGTTCCTCGCGTCATACACGTGGTCGAAGTCGATGGACGATGCATCGGGGAGCGGCGGGCTCTCTGATTCCGGCACGCCGCAGAACAACCGCGATCTCGCAGCCGAATGGGGGCCGTCGGTGTTCGACGTGCGCCACCGGTTCGTGTTCAGCTCCGTGTACGAGCTGCCGTTCGGACCGGGCCGCCGCTTCCTGAGCGACGCCGGCGGCTTCGCCGCGAAGCTCGCGGAAGGGTGGCAGGCGAACGCGATTGTGACGTTCCAGACGGGGCAGCCGTTCACGCCGGTGCTCGCCATCGACAACAGCAACACCGGGCAGTTCCAGGACCGCCCGGATCTGGTCGGCGACCCCGGCGCGCCGGGTGCGGGGTGCGCCGAAACGGGCACGCCAGACTGCTGGGTCAACCCTGCCGCCTTCGCGAGGCCCGCCGCGTTCACGTTCGGCAGTGCCGGACGGAATTCGCTGCGCGGGCCCGGCTACGAGAACATCGACCTGTCGTTCACCAAGAACACGCGCGTCGCCGCGCGGCGACAGATCCAGCTTCGGATCGAGTGCTTCAACCTGGTGAACTGGATCAACTACGACAATCCGAACCGGACGGCGCTCACCCCGAACTTCGGGAAGATCTTCTCGGCGGGCCCGCCGCGCCAGATTCAAATCGGGCTGCGCTTCGTGTTCTGAACGCTCAGGAGAGTCTGCTATGGATCGAACATTGGCGGTCATCGCGTTCCTCGCGCTGTTCGCGCCGGCGACTCCGGCGCACGGACAAATCGAGCAGGGTCGTTTGACGGGTGTGGTCACCGACGCGCAGGGCGCGGTGCTTCCGGGCGTGGCAGTCACGGCCAGGTCTGCCGCTTTGATCGGATTGCAGACCTCGACCACCGAATCAGATGGCCGCTACCGGTTTCCGTCGCTGCCGCCCGGCACCTACGTTCTCACCTTCGAGCTCTCTGGATTCCAGACGCTCACGCGTCAGAACATCGCGGTCACGACCGGCAGCACGATGACCGTCGACGCGCAGCTGCCGCTCGCCTCGCTGCAGGAGAGCGTCACCGTCACCGGCGAATCGCCGGTCGTCGACATGTCGACGACGAAGGTCGGCACGTCGCTCAACGCGGAAAAGCTCGCCGCGATCCCGACGGCAACCGACATGTGGGCGGTCATCGGACAGTCGCAGGGGATCCGGATGCGCGGGTTCGACGTCGGCGGCAGCCACAAGAGCCAGGGTACCGGGTACGAGGCGTTCGGCGTTCGCGAGTCGCGGGAAATCATCGACGGCGTCGACATGTCCATCGGTAACTACCCGGATTATTTCGCCAACGAGGAAATCGCCGTCAGCGCGGCGGGCGCCGACGTCGAGGTCGGCACGGCGGGCGCCTCGGTACAGCTCACGATCAAGAGCGGCGGCAACCAGTTCCACGGCATCGAGAACCTCGCCTACGAGGGCGAGGCATTCGTCGGCGACAACATCACCCCCGCCACGGCAGCGCGCGGCTATACGGGACAGCCGAATCTGCTCTTCTGGGAAGGACACTGGGATCTTGGCGGTCCCGTGCGGCGCGACCGGCTCTGGTTCTACACGGCATACAACCACTTCCACATCGACAAGGCAGTGTCGGGCATCCCGCGCGCGCTGGCGACCGACCTCGGCATCTTCGACGCGACGACGACGAAAGCCACCTACAAACCGTCGCCGCGCAATACGGTGATCGGCATGTACCAGTGGGGCAAGAAGCAGAAGCCGCTGCGCGGCCTCGGCGCGCTGACGCCGCCCGAGTCGATTCTCGCGCAGGACAGCCCGTACTGGACGTGGAAGGGCGAGTGGCAGCGCGTGTGGACGAACCGCTTCTTCTCGAGCGTGCGCTACGCGCAGTTCGGCTTCGACTGGCCGATGACGCCGGCCGTCGACGCGGCGGTGCGGCCGCCGCGGACCGACTCGGTGACCGGCCAGAATGCGGGCGCCGGCTGGGATGCGTTCAGCAATCAGCCGTACCGCCCGCAGGTGTTTGCGACCGCCAGCTACTTCGTGCCGTCGACGATCGGCAGCCACGATCTGAAGAGCGGCTTCGAGTACGACCTGTCCGTCCACCGGTTCTCCATCAACGGCAACTCGGGTCCGATCCAGTATCTCGATCGCAACGGCCAGCCGGACAGAGTCCAGTTCGTCGACGTCGGCCGCAACGCCGACCTCGGGACGACGTGGACCGGTGCGGACGACCGCGATCTCCGCATCGCCGGATACGTTCAGGATCGGTGGGCCGCGAACAGCCGGCTCACACTGCAGCTGGGCCTCCGGTATGAGTTCCAGAATCCGCACTACGAGGCCGGCCGGCGCGATCCGGTCATCAAGGACGTGTTCCCCACCCGCGCGACGGACGGGACGTCGCTGCTGACGCGCCACAGCTGGGCGCCGCGCCTCGGCTTCAACTTCGACATCAGCGGCAAAGGCACCACGATCGCGAAGGCGTACTACGGCCGGTTCTACACCTTCATCGACGACGCGCTGGCGTCGGTGAATCCGGGCGGCGCCAACTACAAGACCTACGAGTTCAACGACCTGAACGGCAATCGTCTCTACGACGGATCGCAGGAGCTCGGCGCGCTGCTCGCCTCGCGCGGCGGCGTCTCGACGATCGTCGACCCGGACTTCAGGCTCCCGAATACGCACGAGGTGAGCGGGTCGGTGGAGCATCAGTTCTGGGGCGAGTCGTCGGTGCGCGCCGGGTACGTGCGGAAAATGACCCGCGACGCGCGATCGCTCATCAACGTCGCGCGCGAGGGACAGTTCACGGTACCCTTCACGACGGCGCCGATCGCGATCGTCGGCTACAACGGCGCGCCGTCCGGAGATGTCACCGGACAGCAGACCTTCAACCTGGTGACCATCCCCGGCGCCCTCAGTGGCATCGTGCAGAACGTGACGACGAACCTGGGCGACGCCAACTACGACACGGTGAGCGTCGGATTCAACAAGCGCTTCACGCAGCGCTTCTTCATGCAGTCCAGCTACGACTATCAGTGGCGCAACGAGCTGCGCGGCGGCTCGGTCACCAATTCGTCTACGATCACGGTCAGCACCAGCCCGCTCGACACCGACGTGCTCGGCGTCGGTTACTTCCAGAACGTCAACCCGGCGGTGCCCGCCCGGCAGAAGACCACCAACTGGCAGGGCCGGCTCCTCGGCCGCTACGAGCTCCCATTCGAGATCGGCGTGGCGGCGAACCTGCGCGTGCAGAGCGGCTTCAACTACGCGCGCGTGATCCAGACGCCGGTGCCCGGCCTCGGCACCGTCGGCTTCTACACGGAGGACCTGAAGAACAACCGCTCCGACACCGTGCCGATTCTCGACCTGCGTGTCGGCAAGGCGATCACCGTCGGCAAGGGCTACCGCGTTCAGGCGATGATCGACGTCTTCAACTCGCTGAACTCGAACGCCGTGACCAATTTCTTCCTGACCAACGGGCCGAATTACGGCCGCATCATCGCGACGCTGGATCCACGGACAATCCAGCTGTCGGTGCGGTTCGATTTCTGACGCGGCGCTATACTGCAGGTGCCGCCGCGAACGCGGCCGATCTGCAACGGAAGGGAGCCCAGGTGTGATCGCCGGACGTCGGGGGCAGCGAGCAAGAGTCACCTGCGGCGCTCTGCTTTTCTGCGGCGCGGTCGGGCTGCGTGCCGCCGCTGACGCACAGGTCCCGCGGCGTCCCTCCACGGCACCGCGCGCCGGCGCCTTGTCGGAGGGGCAGACGGCCCTGGTGCGCGAGTACTGCGCCACGTGCCACAGCGACCGGATGAAGGCCGGCGGATTGTCGCTCGCGGCGTTCGATGCCGCACACGCGTCGGACAGTGCGACCGTGGCGGAGAAGATGATCCGCAAGCTGCGCGCCGGGATGATGCCGCCGCCGGGCGCGCGGCGGCCCGACGCGGCCGCGCTGAGCGGGTTGGCCGCCGCACTCGAAAGCGCGGTGGACACGGCGGCCGCGGCCAGGCCAAGCGCGGGCTGGCGTCCGTTTCAGCGGCTGAATCGCGCCGAATATGCCCGCGCCGTGCGCGACCTGCTCGACCTCGACGTCGACACGTCGGCGTTTCTGCCGCCCGATACGATCAGCAACGGCTTCGACAACCTCGCCGACACGCAGTCGTTCTCGCCGGCGCTGATGGAAGGCTACCTGCGCGCGGCAGGCAAGGTCGCGGCGCTGGCGCTCGGCGATCCCGACGCGCGGCCCGCCGAAGCGAGCTACAAGCTGCCCAAGACGGCGTCGCAGCTCGGCCGTGCCGAGGGCGCGCCGTTCGGCACGCGCGGCGGCATCTCCGTCGTGCATACCTTTCCGGCCGACGGCGATTATATGTTCCGGATGGATCTGTTTGCGGAGCCGCTCGGCCTGTTGTTCGGCAGCACGGCGAAGGACGAGCAGCTCGAGCTCTCGATCGACGGCGCGCGCGTGGCGATCTTCGACATCGATCCGAAAATGAGCGAAGAGAAGACCGGGCTCTCGCTCAAGACGCCACCGGTGCGCGTGGCCGCCGGTCCCCAGCGCATCACCGCCGCGTTCATGCGCCGGTTCGAAGGGCCGATCAACGATTTCATCTCGCCGATCGACCACACGCTCGCCGACACCGAAATCGGGACCGCGTACGGCATCACGACGCTCCCTCACCTCCGCTCGCTCAGCGTCGTCGGGCCGCAGCGCGTCACCGGCGTGTCCGACACGCCGAGCCGCCGGAAGATCTTCGCCTGCCGCCCGACGAGCGCGGAGGAGCAGACGCTGTGTGCGGGCGAGATCGTGCGCAGCCTGGCGGAGCGGGCGTTTCGCGGTCCCGTCAACAGCCACCATCTGGCGCGTCTCATGGCGTTTTACGACGAGGGCCGGCAGGCGCGCAGCTTCGAATACGGGATCACGCGGGCGCTCGAAGCCATTCTCGCCAGCCCACAGTTCTTGTTCCGCCTCGAGACGGCGCCGCCGGGCGTGAAGCCCGGGCAGAGGTATCGCCTCAGCGACGTCGAGCTCGCATCGCGCCTGTCGTTCTTCCTCTGGGGAGCCCCGCCGGACGCGGAGTTGCTGAGGGCGGCGCAGCAGAAAACGCTCGCGTCGCCCGCCGTGCTGTCCCGGCAGGTCGGTCGCATGCTGGCGGACCGCCGCTCCGAGGCGCTGGCCACGCGCTTTGCCGCCCAGTGGCTGCGGCTTCAGGACCTCGACAAAGTATCACCGGATCCGATTCAGTTTCCGTATTACGACAAGACGCTGGCCGACGCGCTCAGGCGCGAGACCGAGCTGTTCTTCGACAGTATGGTCCGCGAAGATCGCAGCGTGTTCGACCTGATCACGGCCGACTACACGTTCGTCAACGAGCGCGTCGCGCGGCACTACGGCATCCGTTCCGTGGTCGGCGAGGCGTTCCAGCGCGTCTCGTTGCCGGCGTATCGCCGCGGCATCCTCGGCCATGGCAGCATCCTCACGCTCACCTCGAACCCGGATCGGACGTCGCCAGTGCAGCGCGGCAAATGGGTGCTGGAGGTGCTGCTCGGTTCGCCGCCGCCGCCGCCGCCGCCGAACGTGCCGTCGCTCGAAGTGACGAGCGCGACGTCGGGCGGCAGGATCCTCTCGGTGCGGCAGCGCATGGACGAGCATCGCTCCAACCCGGCGTGCGCGTCGTGCCATCGCGTGATCGATCCGCTCGGGCTCGCCCTCGAGAACTTCGACGCGACCGGACGCTGGCGGATCAAGGACGGCGAGTTCGCCGTCGATCCGACGGGCGTACTCTATGACGGCGCCGCGGTGACCGGGCCGGACGGCCTCCGCGACGCCCTCCTCGGCCACAAGGACGCGTTTCTCGTGAGCTTCACCGAAGGGCTCATGACGTATGCGCTCGGCCGTCGTGTGGAGGCGGCCGATATGCCGGCCGTGCGGCGCATCATCCGGCACGCGGCGCAGAACGGCTACCGCATGTCGGCGTTCATCCAGGGTGTCGTCGACAGTGTCGCGTTTCAGATGAGCACCGCGGCGCCGGCCGACGTCGTCACCGCAGGCGGGGCGCGGTAGCGGGGACACCAGGAGGGTTCGATTCCGATGTACCTCACACGCAAGCATCTCTCGCGCCGCGCCGTCCTCAAGTCGATGGGCGCGACCGTGGCGTTGCCGTTTCTCGAAGCGACGGTCCCGTCGCGAACCGCGCGCGCGGCAACCGGATCGGCCGGGGCGCCGCGGTTCATCGCGATCGAGATGGTCCACGGGTCGGCCGGCAGCACTCAGTTCGGCATCCGGAAGAACATGTGGTCGCCGGCCGCGACGGGGCGCGGCTTCGATCTGACGCCGACGAGCCTGGCGTCGCTGGAGCCGTACCGCGAGTATCTGACGATTGTCAGTAACACCGACTGCCAGAACGCGGAGGCGTTCTCCGCGCCGGAGATCGGCGCGGATCACTTCCGGTCGGCGGCCGTGTTTCTCACGCAGGCGCACCCGAGGCAGACGCAGGGCTCGGACGTGTACGCCGGCACGTCGCTCGATCAAATCTACGCGCAGCGATTCGGCCAGGACTCGCCGATCCCGTCGATGCAGTTGTGTATCGAGAACGTGGATCAGGCGGGCGGCTGCTCCTATAACTATTCGTGTGTCTACACCGACTCCATCAGCTGGGCCTCGCCGACCCAGCCGCTGCCGATGATTCGCGATCCGCGGGCGGTGTTCGATCAACTGTTCGGCGTCGGCGCGACGCCCGAGATGCGATCGACGCGGCGCCGGAGCGATCGCAGCATCCTCGACTGGGTGCTCGAGGCGGTGGGCGATCTGAAGACGAGCCTCGGTCCGGCCGATCGCGTACGACTGAACGAGTACCTCGACAACGTGCGGGAGATCGAGCGCCGGATCCAGAAGGTCGAGGCCCATAACGCCGGCGCCCCGCAGCGGGCGCTGGGCGAGGCGCCGGTCGGCGTCCCCGACTCGTTCGAGGAGCACGTCAAGCTCATGTTCGATCTCCAGGCGGCTGCGTTCGCGTCGGACGTGACGAAGGTGTTCGCGCTCAAGATGAGCCGCGACGTCTCCAACCGCGTCTTCGCCGAGAGCGGATCCAAGGCGGCGTTCCACACTGCATCGCACCATCAGGACAAAGAGGATCGGATCGCGGAGTTCCAGAAGATCAACACGTATCACGTCAGCCTGATCCCGTACCTGCTCGACAAACTGAAAAAGACACCAGACGGCGACGGCTCCCTGCTCGACAACACGGTCGTGCTGTACGGATCGGCCATGGGCAATTCCAACCTGCACAATCACAAGCGCTGTCCGCTGTTCCTCGCAGGGCGCGCCGGCGGCCGGTTGAAGGGGAACCTCCACCTGAAAGCCGCCGACGGCACGCCGATGGCCAACGTGATGCTGTCGCTTCTGCACGCGATGGACGTCAACACGGTCGAAACCTTCGGCAACAGCACCGGCACGTTCGACCTCACCAGCGTGCCGGCGCCGGAAACCGCGAGAGGGTGAAAGAGCGGCGATGCTCGTCCGCGTGATGTACGGCGCGCTCATCGGCCTCGTCGTGGGGGCCTGCCTCTCCGCGTTGCCCGAAGCGGCCGGTCGCGCGCTGGTGTCGGAGGCGGCGATGAACCGCGACGCCGAGGCAGTGCGCGCGCTCTTGAAGCAGGGCGCCGACGTCAACGCGGCACAGAACGACGGGACGACGGCGCTGCACTGGGCGGCCGTGAACGGGGACGAGCCGCTGGCGTCGATGCTGCTCTCTGCGGGCGCGAACGTCCGCGCGACGACGCGGCTCGGCGCGTATACACCGCTCCATCTCGCCAGCCGGCAGGGCGACGCGCACCTCGTCGAGGTGCTCGTCGATCGCGGCGGCGCGAGCGTCGACGCGCGAACGACCAGCGGCGCGACGCCGCTGATGCTCGCCGCCGCATCCGGCCGCGTGCCGGCGGTCGAAGCGCTCCTGGATCGCGGCGCCGATCCCGACGCCAGGGAAGCCGCCTACGGGCAGACGCCCCTGATGTTCGCGGCCGCGGTGGACGCGGCCGACGTGGTGCGACTGCTTGCCGAACGCGGCGCCGACACCGGGCTGGCGTCGACCTACATCGACGTCAAGGCGCTCCAGGTCGAGCCGCCGACCTTCTCGACCGGACAGCGGCGGGTGGAAGGCGCTGCGGCCGCAGGCGGCAATCTCGCGTCGGGCGCCGCGGCTGCGGCGCCCGCGCCGCGAAGATCCGACGTGCCTGGCGTCACACGTCCTTTCCGCTACAACGAGTTGATTGGCGGACAGGGCGGCCTCACCGCGCTGCATTTCGCCGCGCGCGAAGGCCACCTCTCCACCGTGCAGGCGCTGCTCGAGAGCGGCGCCGCGGTGAACCCGGCGAGTCCCGCCGACCATAGCACGCCGCTGCTCATCGCGACGGCGAACGGGCATTTCGGCGTGGCCGCGTATCTCCTCGAGCACGGCGCGAACCCGAACGTCGCGAACGAGGCGGGCGTCACGCCGCTGTTCGCCGTAATCAGCGTGCAATGGGCGCCGAAGGCGGCGTACCCGCAGCCGCGGGCCTACCTCCAGCAGCCGATCACCTATCTCGATCTCGCCGCCGCGCTGCTGGATCGCGGCGTGAATCCCAACGCGCGGGTGAACCGCAAGATCTGGTTCGCCAGCTACAACTTCGATCAGTCCAACGTGGACGAGAGCGGGGCGACGGCGCTCTGGCGCGCGGCGTACGCCGCAGACGCCGAGGCCATGAAGCTTCTTGTCGCGCACGGCGCCGACCCGAATATCCCGACGATCAAGGTGCCGGAGCGGCGCGGACCCGACGATCCCGAAAGCGCCGGCGACGTCTCCGGCCTGCCGCCGGTGCCCGTCGGCGCGCCAAGCATCACCGCCCTGCACGCCGCGGCGGGCCCGGGCTACGCCAAGGGGTTCACCGGCAACTCGCACCACGTCGCGCCGGGTGGCATGCTCGCCGCCGTCAGATATCTGGTCGAGGAGCAGGGTGTCGACGTGAATGCGCGCGACGCCGACGGCAACACGCCGCTGCATCATGCGGCGTCGCGCGGCGACAACGAGATGATTCGCTATCTGGTGTCGAAAGGCGCCGACGTCACAGCGGTGAACCGCAGCGGTCAGACGACAGCGGACGTCGCCAACGGCCCGGTCCAGCGCGTGCAGCCTTTCCCGGAGACGATCGCGCTGCTCGAGAAGCTCGGCGCGAAGAACAACCACAAGTGCGTGTCCTGCTGACCTTGTCGGTCAGGTTCGGTCACATCGCGCAGGTACGTCCGGCGGTCATTTGAACGCTCCACCATCGTGCGTTCGGCTACAGCTATCCGGCGAAGGACGCTTACGGTCTGGCCGATCGCCCTATGCTACAATGCGCCTCCTCGCATCACACTCTCAAACGAAGGGGTCGGCTATGGAACTCCGCGACCCGGTCGAATGCATCCTCAAGCACAAGGGATCACAGGTGCACTCCATCCCTCCGGACGTCACGGTCTACGAGGCTCTGGAGAAGATGGCTGAGAAGAATGTCGGCGCTCTTGTCGTGATGAACGGGACCGAGCTTGTCGGGATCTTTTCCGAACGCGACTATGTGCGCAAGGTGATCCTCAAGGGGCGTTCCTCAAAGGAAATGCAGGTCCTCGAGATCATGTCCAGCCCGGTCGTCACCGTGGACCCGAGGACGCCGATCGACGAATGCATGCATCAGATGACGGACCAACGGTGCCGTCACCTGCCGGTCATGGAAGAGGAGAGGGTTGTCGGAGTCGTATCGATTGGCGACCTGGTCAACTGGATCATCACGGTCCAGGAGCTCACGATCCATCACCTCGAGGAGTACATCACCGGTAAGTACCCGTGCTAGCGGATCAAAAGATCGTCGCCACTCGATGACGTGGCGCTGGCGGAAATAACGATGTCCAGGGCAGACTATGGCCCGGAAACGGTCGCAAAGAGCGAGCGCGAATGGCAATCCTTTCGGGACAATCTGCCTTCTACTATCTAGCGGCCGTCAGCGTTGCGAGCGCCATTCTGGCGATCACTCGCAGCAACCCAGTTCACAGCATGCTCTGGGTTCTCGCCCTGTTCGTACACGTTGCCGGCATCTTCCTGCTCGTGGGCGCGGAATTCCTGGCAGCCGTACAGGTGATCGTGTACGCAGGCGCCATTCTTGTGTTCTACCTGTTCTTTCTGATGCTGCTCGACCTGCCAGGCGAGACGGCGGGGCCGCGATTCGGCACGCACTGGCCGCTCGCCGCCGCGGCCGGCCTGGGGTTCGCGGCACTTGCGTGGTACGCCCATGACCCGAGACTCGTGCCGGCGATGCAGCCCGTGGAACCTCTTCCGCGTTCGCCGGGGAGCCTCCGGTCCATCGGAATGGCACTCTTCACTCAGTTCACGCTTCCGTTCGAGATCACCTCCCTCATTCTTCTCGCCGCCATCGTGGGCGCGGTCGTAGTCGCCAAGAGAAAGAACATCGCCTGATGGTGCCCGTGGGAGCGTGTCTGGGACTCGGCGCCATCCTCTTTGCCATCGGCCTCGTCGGCTTCCTCGTCCGACGCAACATCATCCTCATGCTCGTCTCGATCGAGATCATGCTCAACGCGGTCAACGTGAACCTGGCCGCGTTCAGCAGCCACCTGCAGGACCCGCGCGGCCAGATTCTGGCGCTCTTCGTCATCGCCGTGGCCGCAGCCGAAGCCGCAATCGGCCTGGGGCTGATGCTCGCTCTCAGTCGAAACAGGCCTGGAGTCAGCGTAGCGGACCTGACCGAGCTGAAATGGTGACCCCGTATGGACCCCGCTCCTGCATTTGCAGTCAAACCCCTGCTCCCGATTCTCGTTCCGGCGATAGGCGCGCTCCTCATCGCGCGCACGGGCGAGCGCCGCGCCAACCTGAGAGAATTCTGGTCTGTCGCCGCCGGAGTCCTGCAGCTCGTCTTCGTCGTCTCGATGATTCCCGACATCCTGGCGGGACGCACACCAGAATGCCTGCTCGCGCGGATCCTTCCCGGAGTCGATCTCGCATTTCGAGTGGATGCCTTCGGTCTCCTGTTTGCGCTCGGTGCGTCCGTTCTCTGGATCGCGACCTCGTTCTACTCAATCGGCTACATGCGCTCTCTGGGGGAGCACGCACAAACGCGCTACTTCGCGTGCTTCGCGCTCGCGCTGTCCGCCACCATGGGCGTTGCGTTCTCCGCCAATCTCTTTACGCTGTTCCTGTTCTATGAAGCACTGACGCTGACCACCTATCCCCTCGTGGCGCACAAGGCGACGCCGGAGGCCAGGGCTGGCGCCCGCAAGTACGTCATCTATCTGCTTGGTGCTGCGAAAGCGTTCCTTCTGGCGGCGATCGTCCTGACGTACAACGTCGCCGGGACCCTCGAGTTCCACAAGGGCGGCATCTTTCCGGATTCGGCGCTGTCAGCCGAGCCCGCGTTTCTGACTGTCGTGTTCGCGTTGTTTCTGTTCGGGCTTGCGAAGAACGCTGTCATGCCGCTCCATAGCTGGCTGCCGGCGGCGATGGTGGCCCCGACCCCGGTCAGCGCGCTCCTGCATGCCGTCGCGGTGGTGAAGACCGGCGTCTTCGCCACACTCCGCGTCTTCCTGTTCGTGTTCGGCCCTCAGGCCATGCGGCTTCTCGGCGCAGACAAGCTGGCGCTCGCCGTTGCGTCGGTCACGATTCTCGTGGGTTCACTCCTGGCTCTCGGGCAGAACAATCTGAAGGCCCGCCTGGCCTTCTCGACGGTCAGCCAGCTCTCCTACATCGTCATGGGCGCCGCGCTCCTGACGCCGAGCGGGATCGTCGGTGGCATCGCGCATGTGACGAATCACGCCGTGTCCAAGATCACGCTCTTCCTGTGCGCCGGCTCGATTTACGTTTCCACCCACAAGACAGACGTCAGCCAGATGTCCGGGTTGGCGAAGCAGATGCCGTGGACGATGGGTGCATTTGCACTCGCTACTCTGAGCCTGGTGGGTATTCCTCCCGCTTCCGGGTTCGTCTCCAAGTGGTACCTCGCGGTTGGATCGGTGGAGCGGGGAAGTATGTGGGCTCTCGCCGTGCTGCTGGTGAGCTCGCTGCTCACTGCGGCGTACCTCGTCCCGATCGTCTACAGGGCGTACTTCGAAGACTCTCCAGACGCCGGGCACGAGAGAGTGATCGAGGTGCCGTGGATGGTCATCCCGCTGGTCACGACAGCGGTCGTCAGCGTGCTCCTTGGTATGTATCCGGATCCGGTGCTGAGCCTGGCGCGCAGAGTGTTGCCGTGAAGCCAACTTCGCGCTCTGCGCTTCGGCCGGCACGCTGGTTGTACGCGGGCCTTGCGGTGCTGGCGTTGAGCGAGATCGCGGTGCCGGGTCTCTTCGGCAGAGATCACGCGCACTTCTGGTTCGAAGATCTTCCGGGCTGGGGCTCTCTCTACGGCTTCGCTTCGTGTGTCGCGATCATCGTCGTGTCAAAGTTCCTCGGAAAGCTGTGGCTCACGCGTCCGGAAAACTACTATGAACGTTGAGTGGGTGCATCCCGGGCTCCTGCTGATCATCGGCGCGTGGCTCGTGCCGCTGCTGAAAGGCAGGGCCAGGCGCGTCGCCATGATTTCGCTGCCGGCCGCAGCGCTCGTCGACTGCATCCTCATGGAGCCGGGCACGCACGGCGCGGTGCGCTTCCTCGGACAAGAGCTCGTGTTCGGCCGCGTGGATCGCCTGAGCCTGCTCTTCTCGTACGTCTTCTCGATCCTGGCTCTCCTCGGGATGATCTACTCGCTCCACGTTGACGATGACGCGCAACACGTGGCGGCGCTGACCTACGCGGGGGCCGCGCTCGGAGTCACCTTCGCGGGAGACTTCCTGACGCTGTTCCTGTTCTGGGAACTGATGGCGCTCTCGGCCGCGCTCATTGTGTGGCTGCGCCGCGAACGCGCCGCGGTCGCCGCCGGATTCCGCTACCTCCTGGTGCACGTGTTCGGAGGATTGTGCCTGCTGGGCGGAATCGTTCTGTACTGGTCCCACACCGGGTCGCTCACCTTCGGCGACATGTCGCGTCAGGCCGGCAGCGCCGCGTTTGTTCTGATCCTCATCGCGTTTCTCCTGAACGCTGCCGTACCGCCGCTGGGAGCCTGGCTTCCCGACGCCTATCCGGAGGCCACCGCCACTGGAGCGGTCTTTCTGACCGCGTTCACGACCAAGTCCGCGGTTTACGCCTTGATCCGTGGATTCGCCGGGACCGAGATCCTGGTGTGGTGGGGAGCAGGGATGGCGGTGTACGGCGTCGTCTACGCCGTACTCGAGAACGATGCGAGGAGGCTGCTGGCGTACCACATCATCAGCCAGGTGGGCTACATGGTGTGTGGCGTAGGGATCGGTACCTCGCTTGCGTTGAACGGCGCCGCCGCGCACGCGTTCGCACACATCCTCTACAAGGCGCTCCTCTTCATGGGCGCGGGTGCGGTCCTCCAGGTGACGGGCCTGCGAAAGCTGAGCGACATGGGCGGCTTGCACAAGACGATGCCATTGACATTCGCGCTGTACATGGTGGGGGCCTTTGCGATTTCAGCGGTACCCCTGTTCAGTGGCTTCGTGAGCAAGTCAATGGTCGTTTCCGCCGCGGGTGAATCGCACCGCGCAGCGATCTTTCTCTTGCTCACACTCGCTTCCGCCGGAACCTTCCTGCACACCGGGCTGAAGCTTCCGTACTACATGTTCTTCGGCAAGGACCGCGGCCTCCCAGCCCGCGAGCCGCCTGCGAACATGCTGGTCGCGATGGGCCTCACTGCGGCGGCATGCGTGCTCATCGGTGTCTTCCCGGCGCTCTTGTACCGGTACCTTCCGAATGGCGTGGACTACGCGCCGTACACCGTGCGGCACGTCATGGCGACGTTCGGGCTCCTGGGCTTCACGGCGTTCGGCTTCTTCCTGCTCCTTGCGCAACTGGATCCGGAGTCGATTGTCAGCCTCGACACGGATTGGTTCTATCGCAGGGGCGCGTCTGCCCTCCTGAACTGGTCGCGCGGCGGGCTTGCGCGAGTGGAGGGCTTCGTCGCGCAGATCTCCGATGTCGTCATGCAACGGCTCGTGCTCGACGCAGCAGCGCGTCTGCGCGAGCTCGATGCGCGCGTGATCGACGCGAGTGCGGTCGGCGTCGGCCGGGTCACGCAGGCCACGAGCCGGGGCATGAGCGGTGCGGTGAGCGGTCACGCCCAGCACTATGGACTCCTCATGACAGCCGGTGTGCTGGCTGCCATTGCGATCGCGATCTTTGGATGGTGACCACGTTCCCGGTCCTCACCGTCATGACGGCTCTGCCCCTGGCCGGGGCGGCCGTTATCCTCCTGCTCGGTGACCGGCTGGCGCGGTGGATCGCGCTTGCGACAACGCTGATCGTGTGTGCTGTCTCCGTCCCGCTTTATCTCGACTTCGACAAGAGCTCCGGCGCCCTGCAGTTCGTCGAGACCGTGCCATGGATTCGGTCCTGGAACGTGGTCTATGGGATGGGCGTCGACGGCATCAGCCTGCCGTTCGTCTTCCTATCAACGGTGATCAGCGTGCTGTGTGTGGGCGCTTCGTGGACCGCGGTCCAGGTGCGCGTGCGGGAGTTCTACGCTGCGCTCCTCTTCGCGGAGACCGCGATGATCGGCCTCTTCGCCGCCACCAATCTGTTTCTGTTTTACGTGTTCTGGGAGCTGATGCTCGTTCCCGTGTTTCTCCTCATCGGCGTGTGGGGAGGCCCGGACCGCATCTACGCCTCGATCAAGTTCCTGCTCTTTACCCTCGGGGGCAGCGTGCTCATGCTCGTGGGCCTGATCGCTCTCCTTGTAGCGACCGGCACACTGGACTTCCAGGCGCTCGCGAAGACGAGGCTGGCGCCCGACCTGCAGGCGTGGCTCTTTGTCGCCTTCTCGGCTGCGTTCGCAGTGAAGGTGCCGATGTTCCCCGTGCACACCTGGCTGCCCGATGCCCACACCGAGGCACCCACCGCGGGGAGCGTGATCCTGGCAGGGATCCTCCTGAAGATGGGCGGCTATGGGCTGTTGCGGATCGCCTTGCCGATACTCCCCGATGCCGTGCAGCTCTTTCACAGGCCGATGCTGCTGCTCTCCGCCATCGCGATTGTGTACGGCGCGTACGTCACGCTCGCGCAGACCGATGTGAAGCGGCTCATCGCTTACTCGAGCATCAGCCACATGGGCTTCGTGACGCTCGGGATCTTTACGTTGAACCGCAGTGGCGTCGAGGGCGCGATCCTGCAGATGATCAACCACGGGATCGTCACCGGCGCCCTCTTCCTGTGCGTCGGGATGATCTACGAGCGCACACACACGAGGGACATCGCGGAGTACGGCGGGCTCTCGAAACTCGCGCCGGTCTACTCCACGTTCCTGGCGGTTTTCTGCCTGGCCGCAGCAGGATTCCCCGGATTGAATTCGTTCGTCGGTGAGTTCCTCATTATCAGCGGCGCCTTCAAGACGTGGCTCTGGCTCGGGGCGGCGACCATCTGGGGCGTCGCTCTGGGCACCACCTACATGCTGTGGCTCTACTACCGGGTGGTCATGGGCGATGCACGGCCGCGGTTCCAGCAGTTGCGCCTCGACCTCAACGCGCGTGAGGTGGCGACTCTTGTTCCGCTGGCGGTCCTCGCGCTCGTCATCGGCCTCTACCCTGAGTCCGTGCTTGGTTTCCTGCGGACGTCGGTGGGGCAGCTGTTGATGTCCGCAAGTGGATCGGGCGTCATTGCGGGGCGGCCGTGAGGGATCTGGTCCTCCTCCTGCCGGAGCTCGTTCTCGCGGGCACGGCACTGGTGCTCATTCTCATCGCGCGCCACCTCACGCGCCCGCGATCTGTGGCGGCCTGCGTCGTCGTAGCCGCGATGGCTGCGATCTTTTCAGGCTGGGCGTTCTCGCCGGAAGCGTCGAGGATCGGGTTCGGAGGGACGATCGCGAGCGACGGGTACGCGCGCTTTTTCGACGTGCTCTTTGCTGCAACGCTCGCGCTCGCCGCGCTTCTCTCGGTGAGGTATCTCGAAACGGAGCGTGTTCCGCCGGCCGAGTACTACGCGTTGCTCCTGCTGGCCTCGACGGGCATGATGCTGGCCGCATCCGCCGCGGACCTCCTCATCCTCTACCTCGGACTGGAGCTCATGATCCTGTGCGCCTATGTCCTGGTAGGGATCGCCGTCAACAGGCCGATCTCGAACGAGGCCGCCATCAAGTATTTCCTTCTCGGTTCGTTCGCATCGGCCCTGCTGCTGTACGGCATCGCGCTCGTCTACGGTGTCACGGGCGCTACGGATTTTGCGGCGATATCTTCGGCCATTGCCGAGCGCAACCTGGCAGGGCATCCGCTCATGCTCGCCGGCGTCGCGCTCATGGCCGGAGGGCTCGCATTCAAGATTGCGGCGGTGCCGTTCCATGCCTGGGCTCCGGATGTGTACCAGGGTGCCAGTGCACCGGTCGCGGCATTCCTCGCTGCCGGCTCGAAGGCCGCGAGCCTCGCGGCGCTGGTGCGCGTCTGCCTGTCTGCGTTCGGGCCCGAGCAGCGCATCTGGTCGGAGATCCTGGTCGGGCTTGCGGTCCTGTCGATGGTCGTGGGGAGCCTGCTCGCGATACCCCAATCGAACATGAAGCGTCTGCTCGCATACTCCTCTATCGCGCATGTCGGCTACGCGCTCCTGGGCCTCATCCCGGGAACTCCCGAAGGTGCGTCCGCGACGATCACGTACGCCTTCATCTATTCGTTCATGACGCTCGGGGCGTTCGGCGTGGTCATTGGGCTGGGCGAGCGCGGTGAGGATCTGGTAGCGTATCGAGGCTTGGCTGCGACCGCCCCCGGGACGGCCGCGCTCATGTTCCTCTTTCTGCTGTCGCTGACCGGAATCCCGCCGACCGCGGGATTCGCGGCCAAGTTCGGCGTGATCCTGAGCGCCGTGCGCGCCGGGCATGTCTCGTTGGCGGTCGTGGCGGTCCTGTGCAGCGTGGTGTCCGCGTTCTTCTACCTGCGCGTGGCCGTCCTGATGTACATGACAGACCCGCAGGGAGCGGCGCCCGGACGCCTGCCCGCCGCGGTTTCCGCCGTCCTCGCCGTCGCAGCCGCTGTCATTATTATCGGAGGACTTTTTCCCGACACCTTCGCGGCGTGGACGGTGCCGCCGTCGTCCCGGACGATTCATGCGGAGACCAGCAAGGCGTTGATCGGGGGCCATTGATCCCATGATCGAGTACCTCGGAATCGTGGTCGCGTTTGCCCTGGCAGCTGTGTTCGTGGCTACGAACATCGTGCTCGCATCCACGCTTGGCCCGAAGAAGCCGTCGCTCGTGAAATCGGAGCCGTTCGAGTGCGGACAGGTTCCTTTGTCTCTCCCGATCGGCCGGCTCTCGGTCAAGTTCTACCTGACGGCGATTCTCTTCATCCTGTTCGACGTGGAGCTCGTCTTCCTCTATCCATGGGCCGTCGTCTATCGCGCGCTTGGCGGCCGGGGTCTGGCCGAGATGGGAATCTTTCTTGTCATCCTGATGGTGGGGTTCTTTTACGCCTGGGACAATGGGGCGCTGGAGTGGCAATGAACATGACGGGTGAAGCGGGATTCGTGGCGAGCCGCCTCGAGGAGGCGATCGGCTGGGCGCGCAAGTATTCGATCTTCCAGTACCCCTTCGTGACGGCGTGCTGCGGCATGGAGTACATGGCCACCGCCTGCTCCCATTACGACATCGACCGCTTTGGCGCGGGCCTGCCGAGATTCTCTCCACGCCAGGCTGACGTGCTCTTCGTCGTCGGCACGATCAGCCACAAGATGTTACCGGTGCTCAAGCGCATCTACGACCAGATGGCCGAGCCCAAATGGGTCGTCTCGTTCGGCGTCTGCACCTGCACCGGCGGCTTCTACGACAACTATGCGACGGTGATGGGGATCGACACGCTCATCCCGGTGGACATCTACATCCCCGGTTGTCCCCCGCGGCCGGAGTACGTACTCGACGGCCTGCTCAAGCTCCAGGCAAAGATCGAGGCGCAGCACGCAAGCGGGCAGCGTCCTGGGCAGGAGCCCAGGCCGGAGTTCGTTCGATGACTGCGGCTGGTCTGATCCAGGCCATCGAGGAGCGCTTCCCGCAGGCAGTGCGAGCCGCGCACGCGTACCGTGGCGATGCCACGGTGATCGTCTCCCGTGAGTCGCTGCTTCACGTCGCGCGGACGCTCAAGGAAGACCCCGCTTTCCAGATGAATTTCCTGATGGACGTGACGGCCGTGGACTTCTCTTCGTTCGGGAAGAAGCCCTCGCCGGCCTTCTTTGCATCCTCGGGAGTCGCAGTGCGGCCATCACCGGAGATTCCGGATCAGGAACCATGGCCTGGCCCCCCCGGGCCGGGGCGCTTTGCAGTCGTCTATCACCTCTTTTCTCTGCCGCTCAAACACCGGCTGCGAGTAGAGGTCCTCGTGGAAGAAGCAGATGCGGAAGTCGATTCCCTGACTTCGCTGTGGGCCAGTGCTGATTGGCTCGAACGGGAGGTCTGGGACATGTTCGGAATCCGCTTCCGCGGGCACCCGAACCTGACGCGCATTCTGATGTACGAGGAGTTCGTGGGCCATCCGCTCCGAAAAGATTACGCGGTCAACAAGCGCCAGCCATTGATAGGACCAGTGAACTGATGGCCGAGCTCGAAACGCGGGAGATGCTCCTCAATGTCGGTCCGGCGCATCCGGCGATGCACGGGATCATCCGGATAGTCGCCACGCTCGACGGGGAGCGGATCACGAGCGCCGAGGTGGAGATCGGCTACCTCCATCGAGGCTTCGAGAAGATGTCGGAGACCGTTGACTACAACGGCGTGATCCCCTACACCGATCGGCTCAATTACGTCTCCCCGCTCATCAACAACATGGGCTACTGCATGGCAGTGGAGAAGCTGCTGGGCATTTCGGTTCCGGAGCGCTGCGATTACATCCGGGTGATCGTGTCAGAGATCTCGCGGATCACCGATCACCTCACGTGTGTGGGCGCGAGCGCCATGGAGTTGGGGGCCTTTACTGTCTTTCTCTATATGATCAAGGCCCGGGAATTCCTGTGGGAGCTGGTCGAGATGGTGACGGGCGCGCGTCTGACGGTTTCCTACGGCCGCGTCGGTGGAGTGAAGGGCGATCTGCCTGAGGGTTTCGATGAACAGTGCCGGAAGGCCATTCAGGAAACCCGCAAGGTCCTCGATGAATCGAACACGCTCCTTACCCGCAACCGCATCTTCGTCGATCGCATGTCAGGGACCGGTAAGATCTCGTCCGACGACGCTGTCTCTTACGGCATCACCGGGCCGTTCCTGCGTGCAACCGGCGTCGCCTACGACGTGCGCAGGGACTGCCCGTACTCAGTGTACGACCGGCTCCAGTTCGACGTGCCGGTGGGCACGCGAGGGGATAACTTCGACCGCTACCTGGTCCGGATGGAGGAGATGGAGCAATCGATGCGGATCATCGAGCAGGCCCTGCGAGACATCCCTCCCGGTCCGATCCAGGCCAATCCGGAGACAGGGCGTCCGATCCCCGCAGCGGAGATGGTGGATCAGGCCAAGGTCGGAAACATCGCAGCGATCATAGACAGGCGCGCCGTCACCGATCCGACGCTGGATGGGTCGGCCAAGCCCCTGCACCACCAGATTGCCGCCGACGAGAAGCGGGTATTCCTTCCTGCGAAGGAAGACACCTACGGCAACATCGAAGGGCTGATGCATCACTTCAAGCTCGTGATGTACGGCCACGGCGTGCGGCCGCCGAAGGGAGAAGTGTACTTTCCAGTCGAAGGGGCCAACGGCGAACTGGGCTTCTATATCGTCAGCGATGGCGCCAACAGCCCGTACCGCGTGCGCGTCCGTCCGCCGTGTTTTGCCATCATGTCGGCGCTGCCCCGGCTTGTCATTGGAGACATGATGGCCGACCTCACGCCGACATTCGGGTCGGTCAACATGATCGGAGGCGAGCTGGATCGGTGAACCTCGCAGCGCTCGAACCAAAAGCCCGGGAAATCATCGACCGCTACGACGAGCCACGAGCGGCCATGTTGCCGCTCTTGTGGCTGGTGCAGGAGAGCTTTGGCCACATCTCTCCGGACGCCGAGTTCTGGGTTGGACGCCTCCTGGGTGTCGCTGTCGCGCATGTCCGGGAAGTCGTCTCTTTTTACTCGATGTTCCGCACGCGCGCCGCTGGCCGACGCGAGCTTCGAGTCTGCACGAGCCTGCCCTGCATGCTGCGAGGCGCCGGGAATGTGCTGGCGCGCCTCCAGGATCATCTGAACATTCGCCCGGGTGAGACCACCCCGAACGGGGCGCTGACGCTCACCGAGGTCGAGTGCCTGTGTGCCTGTGAAATCGCACCCATGGCGCAGCTCGACGAGCAATTCGTCGGACCGCTGAACGAAGAGACCCTGGGCGCTGTCATGCGCGAGGCGCTCGGCGAACCCGATGGTTCGGGTCCGTTGCTCGAGCCCCGCCCGTTCTTTTCCACCGGCGGACCGGTGATCTCCACTCGGTTCGGCTGCACAGAGGGAGCGGGGTGGGACGCGTACGTTGCGGATGGTGGTTATCTGGCGGCGAAAAAGGCGTTGTCCATGACGCCCTCGCAGGTCATCGACGAAGTCTCCCGCGCAAACCTCCGCGGTCTGGGCGGCGCCGGGTTTCCAACAGCCAGGAAGTGGTCCTTCATCCCGAAAGGCAGTGCGAAGCCGAAGTATCTGGTGGTCAACGCCGACGAAGGGGAGCCGGGGACCTTCAAGGACCGTTACATCCTCGAGCGGGATCCTCATGCGCTGCTGGAAGGCATGATGATCGCGGCCTATGCGATCGGAAGCCACAAGGCCTACGCGTATATACGCGGCGAGTACTACCGGTCGGCTCGACGTTTCAGCCGCGCGTTGCAGGAAGCCTACGCTCACGGTTGGCTGGGCAAGGATATCCAGGGAAGCGGCTTTGATCTCGATGTGGTGATCCATCGCGGCGCAGGCGCCTATATCTGCGGCGAGGAGACGGCGCTCCTCACGTCTCTGGAGGGTGGGAAGGGGTTCCCCAGGATCAAGCCTCCATTCCCGGCAATCTCCGGCCTCTTCCAGTGCCCGACCATCGTGAACAACGTCGAGACGCTGGCCTGCGTTCCGTTCATCCTGCGTGAAGGCGCAGAACGTTTCGCAAGCATGGGCACGCCGAGGCAGGGAGGCACGCGGCTGTTCTCGGTCTGCGGGCATGTCAAGCGGCCCGGCGTCTACGAGGCGCCTGTCAGCGTGACTCTGCGGGAGCTCATCGACAACTACGCCGACGGCGTGCGCGATGATCGAAAACTGAAAGCCGTCATCCCCGGTGGGCTCTCCGCGAAAGTGCTCACGGCAGCGGAGATCGACGTCCACATGGACTTCGACTCTCTGATGGCCGCCGGTTCGATGGCGGGCTCCGGCGGCGTGATCGTGATGGACGAGACCACCTGCATGCTCGAAGCGTTGCAGACGGCCGCCCGGTTCTTCGCTCACGAGTCATGCGGCCAATGCTCGCCCTGCCGCGAAGGCACCGGCTGGATTCACCGCATTCTTCGTCGTCTGTCGAACGGAAGCGGAAGGCTCGAGGACCTCGACGATCTGCTGGCCATTGCCCGGGACATGGAGGGCAAGACAATCTGTGTGTTCGCGGACGCTGCGGCCTGGCCGGTCCAGTCCTACATCATGAAATTTCGCGCAGAGTTCGAGGAACACATCCTGACTGGCCGGTGTGTCCGGGGCAATGAGGCTGCATGCCTGCTCTGACGATCGACGGCAAGGCGATCGAATGTGCCGACGGCAGCACGGTCATACAGGCGGCAGAGAGGCTCGGGATTTTCATTCCGCGGTACTGCTATCACCCCGGGCTGTCGATCGCGGGAAACTGCCGCATCTGCCTCGTGGAGATCGACAAGAATCCCAAACTGCAGATCGCGTGCAACATGCCGGTGACCGAAGGGATGGTCGTCCACACAAACAGCGCCAGGGCGGAAGAGGGCCGGCGCGCCGTGCTGGAATTCCTTCTCGCCAATCATCCGCTCGACTGCCCGGTCTGCGATCAGTCGGGAGAATGCGACCTTCAGAACTTCTACATGAACTTCGGCCTGTACGACCCGCGGTTCCGGGAGCAGAAAGTCAAGAAAAAGAAGGCCGTGGCGATCGGCTCCCACGTGATGTTGGACCAGGAACGCTGCATCTTGTGTTCACGCTGCGTGCGTTTTACCGATGAGATCTCCAGGACGGGTGAGTTCGGCATTTTCAACCGCGGGGACCGCGCCGAGCTGGGACTCTATCCCGGTCAACGGCTCGACAATCCCTACTCGGGCAACGTCGTCGACATCTGTCCTGTGGGCGCCCTGACAGATCGGAATTTTCGTTTCAAGGCCAGGGTCTGGTACCTCTCGTGCGCCCCGACGGTGTGCAACGGCTGCGCGCAGGGATGCAACGTCGATATCCACTACGTGCTCGACAGACCCCATCTCAACGAAGGCGCGCGAGTTCTGCGCCTGAAGCCTCGCTACAACGGGGACGTCAACCAGTGGTGGATGTGCGACGAGGGACGCTATGGTTTCGGCTGGATCGACAACGGACGCCTGACGAAGGTCCGCAAACAAGGCGTTGAATCGACCTGGGAGCAGGCCATTGCGGAAATCGCCGCGGAATTGGCGAAGCTTGGCCAGGGCGGGACCGGCTCGCGCATCGGCGTGATCGCCTCGTCACAGCTCACCAACGAGGAGCTTTTCCTGATTCGCGAAGTCTTTCAGAACGTCCTGGGCGCGAAGGTGACAGTCTCTTCCCCCACGCATCCGGGATCCAGCGATGACTTTCTCATCAAGGCCGATAAGAGCCCCAACACGCTCGGGGCAACTTTGCTCGCTCTGCCCGGCGAACCCTCCGATGCTGCCACTCTCGTCGAGGAAGCCCTTCAGGGACGGATCGAAGCCTTGTGGGTCTTCGGCCACGACCTGACGAAGCTCAGCGCGAAAGATCGAAGCAACGAAGATCCAAGTAATGAAGATCCCAGTAAAGCCTGGCTCGGCGAGCTCTCGCGCAAGCTTCGGCTTCTTGTCTTCTCAGGGACCAACGAAAATCCTACCGTCCTCTGGTCGCACTGGGTACTTCCCACCGCAGCTTACGTGGAAAAGGACGGGACCTTCGTGAACTGCCATGGTCGTATTCAGCGCATTGGTCGCGCGTTCCCGCCCGTGCCGGATTGCCGGGAGGACTGGAGCATTCTGCTGGAACTGGCCAGGCAACTGAATCACCCGCTGCCTTGGCGGAACCCTCAGGAGATCTTCCAGGGATTGGCAGACGTCGTGCCGCCTTTCGCGGCCTTGACATACGAAAAGATCGGATCCCTCGGAGCCGCGTTGGCGCTGCCTGACTCCGCTGGTGTATCGGCCCGTGGTGGGGCGGGCGCATGACGATGATGGATCTCGCCGTTAAGCTGATTCTTGTGACCTTCGTGTTTTTCGGGGTCTTGAACCTCGCAGCGCTGCATACCTGGTTGGAGCGCAAGCAGTCGGCCATCATCCAGGACAGAATCGGGGCGAACCGCGCGAGCATCATGGGATGGCGATTGATGGGGCTGTTTCATCCCCTCGCCGACTCCATCAAGATGTTCACGAAGGAGGATATCGTCCCAGCCGGGGCTGACAGGATCCTCCATACCCTCGCCCCCGCCTTCTCGGTCTTCTTCGCCCTCGTGGCCTTTGCGGGAATTCCATTCGGGGATCGCCTTGTCCTGGGAGGCCGCGTCGTTGAGCTCCAGGTCGCCAAGATCGACGCGGCACTCCTCTATATCTTCGCGATGCTCTCGTTGGGGGTGTATGGAGTGATCCTCGCTGGATTCGCCTCCCGCAACAACTACGCGCTGCTCGGTGGACTGCGCGCCACCGCGCAGATGATTTCCTACGAGATTGCCCTGGGCATCGCGATCATTGGCCTCGTCATGGTCTACGGGACGATGGACCTGCAGGAGTTGGTGCGAGGTCAGGGGAAAAACCTGGGAGGCTGGATCCCCCTATGGGGCATCGTCGTTCAACCCGTGGCATTTTTTGTTTTCCTGACAGCCGCCCTGGCTGAAACCAAGAGAGTTCCCTTCGACCTCCCGGAAGGGGAGTCGGAAATCATCGGGTATTTCGTCGAGTACAGCGGCATGAAATTCGGGATGTTCTTTCTCGCTGACTTCTTGGAAACCATATTGGTCGCCTGTTTGGCGACGACGCTGTTTTTCGGTGGGTGGCAGGTGCCGTACCTCACGCCAGACGGGTTCCGGTTTCCGTGGGGAGCGACGCTGGCCGTCTCTCCGTGGATCTATGTGCTCCTCGGGGTTGCGAGCTTTTCGATCAAGGTCGTGGCCTTCTGTCTGTTGTTCATGCAGATCCGATGGACCCTGCCACGTTTTCGTTACGATCAGCTCATGCGGTTAGGTTGGCTCGGACTGTTTCCGATCTCGGTGGCGAATGTGCTGGTGACCGCCTCTGTACTGGCCCTTTTCACAGATTAATTGTCATGGCGGTCAAGGTGCTCCGCAGGCGCGAGCTGACGTTCTGGGAAAAGCTCTATCTGCCACAGATCGTCGGCGGTCTGAAGATCACTTCCTCACACTTCTTCCGGAATCTTTTTCTTCACGCCGCGCACCGCGTCGGACTGCTCAAGCACCTCCGAGCTTCTGTCACCTTCCAGTACCCTGAAGAGGCCAGGCCGCTTGCGACGCGATTCCGGAGCCGTCACCGGCTCACCGTCCGAGAAGACGGAGCTCCTCGCTGCGTCGGGTGCATGCTCTGCGAGACCGTCTGTCCGGCGAAGTGCATCACCATCGTGGCTGGGGAGCACCCCGACCCCCACGTCGAAAAGTACCCCGTGCGCTTCGACATCGACCTGGGGGTTTGCGTGTACTGCGGATACTGCGTGGAGGTGTGCCCTGAGGACGCGATCCGCATGGACACCGGAATTCTCGATGTGGCCGCCTACTCTCGAGATGCGATGAAGCTCGACATCCATGAGTTGATGGATCCGGCGTTGCGCAAGCCCATCGGGGATTGCAGCCTCAAATTCCCGCACCAGTGCCGACTCGCGAATGGGCAGATGAAGGGTGGCTGGAACGAACAGCCATTGCCCTGATCAAGTCTGCGACCATGGCCCATTCCTGGCTCTGTGACGGACCTTCGGACGCGACTCCACCCGGCGACCCGCCCGAGGCGTTCAGAGAGCGACGCAGCCAACGAGTTGCGCGTCGGCATCCTCTGGGCGTTGATGCCTGGCGTCACCGAGGTGGCCCGGCGCCAGGTGCTCAGGCCGCCGAAACCAGTCCTCGACCACTTCCCGCACGACATGGGCATTGTCGGTCGGGCCGACACCGCCTGGTGGAGCTGCCGACGCCAGGCTCCCGCTGAGCGTCGGCGAACCGATCGTCACGACGAGCAACCGATCCTCGCCGCGAACCTGCCGCCCCGTCGCGCGGAGAAGATCGACGTGGATGCCGTCCGCCAGACAACTGGCGCGCACGCCGACGCCTGAAATTCCAAGCACGCCTCGACGGCCCTGCCGGATCTCGCCGGCCAACCACCGACCGAGCTCGGCGCCGCTCAGGGTGACCCGCACGACGCGATTGTCGAACGGGAACACGTCGTACAGCCGTCCAAACGTTACCGGGCCATCGGGGAGATCCGCCCGAAGACCGCCCGTCGCGTTGTTGATGACGGCAACGTCGGCGCCCGGCACCGCGTCGCGGAGCGCATCGGCAAAGAGGTTTCCGAGCGGCGACCCGAGATCGCCGACTCGACGAATCGGGGCGTCCAGGGACACGCCGAGCGTTGTTGCCTGGAGCTCATGAACGCGCTGGAGCGCCGGCGCCATTGCCTGGACGACGACCGGATCGGGGGTGACGGCTCTTCCTTCGTACTGCGCCGGCACGGCCGATTCGGTCGCGGGGACGCAGTTCCCGGTTGTGGGATCTTGTTGGGCGCAGACCTGGCGCGGTGCGAAGAGCTGGATGCGCGCGACGCTCCTGGTCCTCCGATCGAAGACGACGTCGACACGACCGAGCGCCTGTCCGCGCGAGAAGGGCTCGATAATGCCGATCCCGTCGACTTGATGTGCGAGCCCGTCGTGGGTATGACCGGCGGCGATCACGTCCACCAACCCATGGGGCAGGCTTCTCGCAACCTGAAAGATCTCTGACTCCGAATCGCACGACGAAAGATCGGCGGGCCGATCGAATCGATCGCAGCGCCCGCCCGCATGGGAGGCGACGATGACGACTTCGGCGCCGGCAGCTCGAAGCTTCGACGCCTCCGCGGCGATCGTGGGCCCGAGCGGCGCGACCCGCAATCCCTGAACGTTGGCTGCGAGCGTCGCCCTCAGCGCACCCATCGTCATGACGCCCACGACGCCGACTTTGACCCCGGCCGCGTCCACGAGCACCGACGGCCGAACATTCGGCCATTCGACGGCTCTGCCCGTCGCATCGTCAATCAGGTTTGCCGCGAGGAAGGGATATCGCGCCTGGGCGGCGCGCGCCTTGAGAGCGCCGCGCAGGTCGCCCGGCAACTGTCGTCCGGTCGGCGAGTCGACCGACCCGAAATCGAAATCGTGGTTGCCGACGGCCTCCGCGGCATATCCCATCGCGTTGTAAGCGTCGACGACGAGGGCGCCCTCGCTGAGATTGGACTCGATGCCGCCCTGAAAGGTGTCGCCGGAGTCGATCAGCAGGACGGCCCCGCCGTCCGACGCCCGTGTCACGCGCAGATTGTTCACGTATCCCGCGAGCAGGGGCAGACCGCCGAGGCCGTTTCTCGGAAAGGCGGCCCCGTGGAGATCGCTGGTACCGACAATCGACAGAGTCACCAGCGCCGGTTGGTCAGGCGCCGCGGCGAGGGCCGGGAGATGTATCGCCCTCGCGAACCAGAGGCACGCCAGCGCGAGAGCGCACTGGGCAATCCGCCGGGCGGTTCTACCCGATTGTCTTGCGCGCATCGTGATCTCCGGAGCTCCTGCCGGCGTCCCGCATGATGGCACAATGGATTGCCCTTGTGATACGCGAATGCATATTTGGAGACGGTGCTGACCCCGTCCAGCGATTCCGCAATTGCGTTGATGAATCTGCTGATGATGGTCTTGACAGGTGGGCGCGAGCGCACCGAGTCGGAGTTTCGGACGCTCCTTCACGACTCAGGTTTTTCTCTCACGAGAGTGATATCGACGCCGGGCGCGTCGATTGTCGAGGCCCGGCCGGTTTAGCAGCGATTACTACGAAACTTTCGGTGGTTCGCGCGCGCGTGACTCCGGTCGATGCGGGCGTCACCCTTCCTCTTTTCATCCCACATGAGACGTGAGATAGGCTGCCGCGACCACGAAGACACGAAGACACGAAGACACGAAGAACGACACGAAGAAGAGATCCTCCTCGTGTAATGGCAGGCGTCCGGTGAGTCTCGCGCCCGCGCCCGGCCTCTATCGTGCGGCCTTCGACCGCTCGACTTTCCTGCATGACGAGCTTTCCACTGGTCGTGAAGTAGATGACGCGCGTGTGGTCCGGCATCCACGCCACGTCGACGCTGCCGGCATCGTCAGCATGCCGGCCGACGAGCTTATGTCGTGAATCTCAAGACGAAGTTTTTCGCCGACGGGGATGCTGTCCCCCGCACTCGACCACGAACCGTGCCCCAAGTGACGTTACTCTGGCACACGTCGTGCACCGGCGACTGATTCCAGAAAGTGAGGCCGAAAATGACTCATGTTGTCGCAGGCAGTAGTTTTTGCGGAGCCCAGCGCGTTCCCACCAGTTTGACAGCCGCGGCCAAGTTCCCTATGGTGTGGCCTGTCGGTAGTTTCAGAGACGGAGGCTCCTGTGAAGGACAAGTTTTTCGGCGTATTCCTCGGGGCCGTTGGCCTTCTGGTGACTTCGGTTGCGCTGGTCGCACACCACGGAGCGGCGAGCTTCGACACGACAAAAGAGCTCACCTTGAAGGGGACCGTGACCGAATGGATCTGGGCCAATCCCCATTGTTTCCTGAAGTTCGATGCGAAGGACGACACCGGCTCCGTCCGAAACTGGGCTGCCGAGGTCAGCAACCCGACCGACATGACGAAGCGTGGCTGGGCGCGGACGTCGTTCAAGGCCGGGGACGAAGTCACCGTGGCGCTGCAGCCTGTCAAGAACGGCGCCCCTGTCGGGCGCATCAGACACGTGATTCTGCCCAACGGCCAGACGCTATCGGCGGGGGCGCCGCCACCACCGTCTCCGCCTCCCGCCAGATAATCAGTCGTGTCCCGTCCTACAAGCGAGGATTCTGACATGGCGAAACGCTTCACCATTTTCATCATCGGTTCAGCGGCAGCGCTGACGCTTTCGTCTGTCATGCGCGCGCAAAACCAGCCCTGGAACAACGCTGGATTGGCCCAGAGCCCGAATCAACAGCAGCAGACGGGACCACCGGCGGCGCCGGCTCCCCGCCGCGACCTGAGTGGAATCTGGGACGCGGGAGGCGCGGGAATCGGGGCACGCGGATACATGACGGCTCCGCTCACGCCCTGGGGCGAGGCGCTGGGCAAGACCCATAAGTCCGGAGACGGCGCAAGAATGGTCCCTGTCGAAGAAATCAATGACCCGCTGTCGACCATGGGCGATCCGGAGGGGTTCCCGCGCAATCTGCTGTTCGAGCTTCGGCCATTTCAGATCGTGCAGACGCCGAACCAGGTGCTGATGTTGTACATGTTCGAGAAAAGATGGCGCGTCATCTGGACGGACGGCCGGCGACTTCCCAAGGATCCCGACCCGAGGTGGTACGGCTACTCGGTCGGCAAGTGGGAGGACGACTACACGTTCGTCGTTCAATCGGTCGGCATGGATGAGCGGACGTGGCTCGATAATGCGGGCAACCCGCACAGCACTGAAATGCACGTGGAGGAACGTTACCGCCGAGTGAACCAGAACACTCTGGAGCTCACCGTCACGATAGACGACCCGAAGACGTACACGAAGCCGTGGGTACCTCGTGACAAGCTTCCTCTGAGATTGATGCCACACGACACGGATCTGATGGAGATGATCCCCTCGGCATCGGAGGCAGCCGAATACCGGAAGGTCTTCGCCAGACCGGGCAAATAGTTAGATGTGGAGGATCGACATGAAGGCTCACCGCATGGCACTCGCCACGATCCTGGCCCTTGTGCTGATGTCCGGGGCGACCCGCGCGCAGTGGCTGAACCATCCGACGCCGGGGATTCCGCGCCTGCCTGACGGCAGGCCGAATCTCTCCGCGCCCCCGTCGCGGCTGCCGGATGGCCACCCGGATCTGTCAGGCATATGGGACGTGGGGAACATGCTCTACTTCCACGATCTGGCCCGGGAGCTGAAGCCCGGGGAGGTCCAGTTGACGCCATGGGCGGCCGCCATCCGAAAGCAACGTATGGACCGCAATCACGTCGACGATCCATACGGGTACTGCCTGCCGCTCGGCGTGCCGCGCATCAACGTTCGCAGCCCGTTCAAGATCCTTCAAACACCCCAGCTCACCGCATTCCTGCACGAGACCTACGTCGGCATGATTTTCCGTCAGGTCTTCACGGACGGACGGCGCCTGCCGGAGATCAGCGAAGCGGAACCCACGTGGCTCGGGTACTCGGTTGGCAAGTGGGACGGCGATACGTTTGTCGTGGATACCGTGGGATTCCGCGATCGCGGTTGGCTCAGCGCCATGCAAGCCTATCCGCATAGTGACGCCTTGCATGTCACCGAGCGGTGGAGACGCGCGGACGTCGGCCACATGGAATTGACGGTCACCATCGACGATCCAAAGGCCTACGTCAAACCGTGGACCAACAAGATCCCATTGCTGCTCCTGCCGGACACCGAACTGCTCGAAGCGTTTTGCGATAACCAGATGACGATCCTGAAACAGTGGAGCATCGATCCGATGCCTCCAGAGCCGCCAAGCCCTCCGCTGGCAGGTGCGAAACCGGATTGATTCATGAAAGGAGCGCATCATGCGCGGTTTAGCTCTATTCGTTGCAGGAATTCTGGTTGGATTGGCCGTTCAGACCGCCGTCGCAAAGAACGAGGTCGTCGTCGGCCTGAACCATGTGGGCCTCAGCGTACCGAGCATCCCTGAGGCCGCGGCGTTCTACACGCAGACAATGGGATTTCGCGAGGCGTTCCGGAACACCAACGAACAGGGGCAGCCAACGTCGATCTATCTGCAGATGAGCAAGAACACATTTCTGGAACTGCAGCAGTCCAACGCGCAGCGGCCGGCCGGAATCAATCACTACGGCCTGCACGTGGAGAATGCTCGCGCGGCCGTCGCGATGTTCCGTCAGCGGGGCGCGACGGCGACCGACCCGACCGGTCCCAGCGGCTTCTCGAAAGCCATCCTCGCGAACGTGACCGACCTGAACGGCCTCCGTATCGAGCTCTCCGAGCTCGGTCCCGACTCGCTCCAGCGAAAGGCCATGGCCAGCTGGAAACCGTGAACCAGGACCACGACGCGTCGCACACGTCAAGGAACACGGCACCATGAATCCCGGGTCGAGGCGAACGATTCTCGGCGGCATGGTCTGGCTGGTGAGCGTCGTTGCGTGGGCGGGCGGTCAGGCTGGGCCCGAACGGAAGCCCCCGATGGCGGAAGAGGTCTTCAGGAACGTTCAACTGCTCAAGGGAATCCCCGTGGACGAATTCATGGGGACGATGGGGTTCTTTTCCGCTTCTCTGGGCCTGAACTGCACCGATTGCCACGTCGACGAAAGCGGCGGCAACTGGGCAAAGTATGCCGATGACAACGCGCTGAAGCAGACGGCTCGCAGGATGATTCGGATGGTGTCGGCGATCAATTCGGCCAACTTCGGGGGACGGCAGCTGGTGACCTGCAACACCTGTCATCGCGGCAACCGTCGCCCCAACGTCATGCCGAGTCTGGCGTTGTTGTACGGCACTCCGCCTCCGGACGAGCCTGGTGAGCCTTTCGAGGAGGCGCCCGGGCAGCCTCCCGCAGATCAAGTTCTTGACAAGTACATCCTGGCGGTCGGCGGAGCCAAGCCGCTGGCCAACCTCACCAGCCTGGTCGCCAGGGGGACTTACCTCGGGTTCGACGACGCGGAGACGAGCGCAGTGGAAATCTTTGCCAAAGCGCCGGGTCAGCGGACCACGATCATTCATACGCTCTCCGGAGACAGCACCACGACCTATGACGGCCGCACCGGTTGGATCGCGGCGCCACAAACAGAGAGACCGGTGCCGTTGCTCGCGCTGACCGGACAGGAGCTGGACGGCATCAAGCTGGAAGCGGAGCTGTTCTTTCCGGCGCGGATCAAGCAGGCGCTCAGCAAATGGCGCGTGGGTGTCCCGATTACGATCGGCGATCGCGAAGTCCAGCCCGTCCAGGGAACCACCGCCGCGGGGGCCACCGCAACGTTATGCTTCGACTCGGAGTCGGGTCTGCTCGTGAGGCTGGTACGCTTTTCCGGGTCGGCGGTCGGCCGCCTTGTCACGCAGATTGACTACGCGGATTATCGCGAGGTCTCCGGCGTCAGGATGCCGTTTCGCTGGACCGTCACGTGGCTGAACGGGCGATCGAAGTTCGAGCTGAGCGACGTGCAGCCGAACGTCGCGATTGACGCCTCGAAGTTCGCCCGACCTGCAGTCGGACGATGACGCGCCGACACCTGTTCTGAAAAGCCAACGGCCGGGCCACTACCTGGCGCCGGTTCACCGCGACGAAGTCGCTCCTTCCGCGTGCGGCAGGTGGACTGACATCAGCACCAGGGTGCCTTCGATCTGCGTGAACCAGTGCGCCGTCTTTTCGGGCACCATCACCCAATCGCCTTTGACAAGGCGACGCGTCGCGCCGCCGTCGATTGCTGAGCCGCTCAGGTTCTCCGCGTTCGTCCGCTTCTCGTCGCGCAGTGTGCCGCCGGTCACGAGCGTTCCCGCGCCTTCGACGACGTAGAACATCTCCGCCTCGCGCTCGTGCACTGACGCGGGCGCGTTGACGCCAGACACGCGATACTCGAGGTTCGCGTTGTACGGCGCGAGCCGGACGAGCGGCTGGACGAAGTTCGCCTGGTCCGGCTTGCGTTCGCTCTTGGCCTTCGCGATCATGGCCGTCACGTCCGCCGATCCAGCGAACAGCTTGGCCGGCGGCGGCGGATTCTGGGCAGCCGGCTGCTGTGCGATCGCCGCCGACGAGAACAGCGTGAAGATCGTGCAGAACACACATGCGCGCATGGAATGCCTCCTGTGGGCGGTGATTGTACACGCGCCGGCGTCGATCGCGCTTCGAACCTGCATGTCGGCCGACATGAAATCGGGCTTGCGTCGTGCGGTCGCTCTCACTTCGCGGTCATGATCGACGCCAGCGTCGCGATCCCGTTCCACAGGTTGGCGAGCCGGAGGTTCTCGTTGTCGGTGTGCTGTCGCGGCGCCACCATGACGTCGACCCGCGCCTCGCCATGCTTCGCCGAGGAGCGGAGGCTTGCCGACGCCCAATCGCGGTCGGCGCTATTCTGATGGCGCGCAATAACCGCGCCCGAAGGGAGTCCCGCAATGCATCGACGACGAGCGTTTCTGACTCGAATTCCCCTCGGTGTTGCCAGCCTCGTGGCGGCCTGTCGGGCGCGTGGCGATGACGTGGAGTCTGCGGCGGCCAGGACGACATCGACACCGACATCGGCGCCCACAGCGGCCGGTGGATTGACTGGTGTCGGCGCGGCGCGCCCGTCCCCGCTCCTCCACGAGATTCCCGCCACTGCGCCCACGCTGCGTTGGGTGCCCGAGCACCGTGATCTCGTGTTCACGTTCGGCGGCGCCGCACCGAAGCATCGCATCGTGCCTGGCACGCGCATCGTATCGTGGACGGAGGATTGCTTCGACGGCTCTGTGAAGACGGCGAGCGACCTGCCGTCCCAGGTGATGCCCGCGGGACACGATAATCCCCAGACCGGTCCCTTTTACGTCGAGGGCGCCGAGCCGGGCGACACGATCGCGGTGCATCTGCTGAAGCTGGAGCCCGCACGCAGCTATGGGGTGTCGTCGTTTGCTCCCGGCTTTGGTGCGCTCGTCGGCACGGATCGCACAGCGATGCTCGCGGCGGACCTGCTCGAGACATCCTGGCGCTACGATCTCGATTCCGCCCGCACGATCGCCCGCGCGTCGTCACGCGACGGCCGGCACGCGTGGGAAGTGCCGCTCGCGCCGTTTCTCGGCTGTCTCGGCGTGGCGCCGTCGGCCGCGGAGGTCCGGAGCACGATCGTTCCCGGCTCGTTCGGGGGCAACATGGACTGTCCCGAGGTTCGCGCGGGCAATACGGTGTTCCTCGGCGCGAACGTGCCCGGCGCGCTGCTGTCGTTCGGAGACGGCCACTACGCCATGGGCGACGGTGAGATCATGGGCGCGGCCATCGAAGGCGCGATGAACGTCGAGGTCTTCGTCGAGCTCGTCAAGCACACGGCCACGCCGGTCCCACGGATCGAGAACGCTGACGAAGTGATGTTCGTCGGCTCGGGACGTCCGCTCGAGGACGCAGCGCGCGTAGCATTCAAGGCGATGGTTCGATGGGTGCGCGAGCGCAGCGGCATGACCGAGCTCGACGCGTATCAGTTCGTGTCACAGGTTGCCCGCGCGCCGATCATTCAGCTTGTCGATCCCGAATACACGGTGCTCGTAAAGATCGAGAAGGGGCGGGTGCCGCCGTCCGGCGTGGCGTGACCTCGAGTTGTGAGTGATGACCGTGACTCTCGCTAGCGTAGTCCAGGCGGGGCTCATAATCGTACTTGGACTCGTGGGCTGGCGCCTCTCGCGCGGCCGATCCGCCCAAAACGGTTTTTGATAAGGAAGGAGAAGACATGCCAAGTCGCAGAAACTTCCTCAAGGGTGTCGCCGGCGCCTCCGCCGTGTTGTTCAGTGGCGGCCGGGGTTTCGCGGATGCCGGTATGCGGTCCGGCCAGATCGGCGCCCCCGCGGGCAAGCGCCGTGAGGTGTTCATCGCCGGTCGCCGAGTGAAGACCGTGGACATTCACGCCCACTGTTTCGTGCCGGAGGTCTGGGACCTGGTC
>Ga0099827_10000052_pt1 | contig 33626 bp, 20 predicted proteins | sample CZO8metaG_FD_79339 | JGI IMG/M metagenome (GOLD analysis project Ga0099827, IMG submission 79339) | Vadose zone soil microbial communities from the Eel River Critical Zone Observatory, Northern California, USA - CZOApr15con1.8 metaG | ecosystem: Environmental > Terrestrial > Soil > Vadose zone ...
CTTGCCGAAATTGGCCACCGCGGCGGCGCACGCTGCATTCGCCGTCGCGCCACACCATGCCACGTTGTTGTTGATGAACTTCTCCTCGTTGTTGGTGAGGTTGAAGATCTCCGCCTTGAAGCCGGCCTGGTTCGTTCCGGCGATGCGCCAGGTCAGCTCGGTCGCAAAGTCGATGTAGTGTTCGAGGCCCAGGAGCTGGAAGTTGCCGCGCGGCTCGTAGAAATACGTCGCAGAATTGCCCGAGTTCGACGTCGTGCCCGGGGTCAGCACGTTGGTCGAACGCTGTCTCTCGTAGCGCCGCTTCGAAATGAACTCGGTCAGGCCGGCGACGGTGAGACTCACCGGACCGATGGGGCGCACGTACGCCCCGTTCAGTTTGAAGTTGTGCGGACGATCGTAGATCGGACTGCCCGTCTTGTTGGCGCCGTTATTGACCTCGGCACACGGGATCACGCCGCCGACTCCGATGCTCGCATCGAGCGTCGTGCGGCACTGCGCGTCGAGGTAATCTCCGAGCGGCGTGAAGTTGTCGCCGAAATGGTTGCCTTCCGTCTTCGAAAACGTGTAGCTGCCCTGCGTGTACCAGTTGTTCGAGAACCGCCGCTCCAAGGTGAGCTGGACGCCCTTGTAGCTACGCTCGGCGGCGTCGTAATTCACGACCTGTCGGTTGATGGAGCCATCCGCCCGGAACGTCCGGATATCGTCGATCAGGTCGCGCCAGCGGCGGCCGATGACCCGGATGCCGGCGCCCATGTTCTGGCCGAACTGTCGCTGGAAGGCCACCGTCCCCTCGTCCAGGTGATAGGGCTTCAGGCTCGTGTTCGGCGTGAAATCCGATCCGCCGACGCGGACGGACTGGGAGAACACATACGTCCTCCCGTTCCACAGGAAGACGTCGTAGTTTTCCTGCTGCGGCACGTTCGCGAACGAGTCCGAGAAGCCCTGGATGATGCTCGCGAAGTATCGACCGAAGCTGCCGGTGACGATGCTCTTGCCGTCGCCAACCAGGTCGTAAGTGGCCGACAGACGCGGCGCGAACACGTTCGTGTTCACGGTCTGGGCGCCGATGTCGCTCGAACCGGTCTGCTTCTCCCATCGGAGTCCCGCCTCGGCGACGAACCGCTTGGTGAGCTGGAACTTGTCGCGCGCGAAGATCGCGGTCATCTTGCCGTTCGAAATGGACGGACCCGTCTGGAAGTCATCGCGTTCGATTGGCACCATCGCGCCAGTCGCCTGGCTGTAGCTCTCTACATCGTAGAGCTGCGCGTTCGGATACTTGAATTCCGCACCCGATTGCATGTTCTGAAAATCGAGGCCCACCTTGACATCGTGACTGCGGCCACCGGGCGTCAGGAACCAGTTGCTCGCCAGGTTGAACTGCTGACGCGGCCGGTCCGTGAAGCCGTCATACGTGGCGCCGTTGTAGTATTTGCTGTCCGCTTCGTTGAAGAGCGGTGCGTTCGCAAGCTTGCCGCTCGCCTCGAACGTTCCCACGAACAGTTGGGAGCTATAGCTGGCAAACGCCGCTTCCATCGACCAGTTGCTTCTGAGCACACCGCTGTACTGCGCCGCCCAGTTCTTGGCGGTCTGGTTCTGCGACGTCAGCGCTTCGCGCTCGCCGGCCGGCGCCGGGTTCCAGTAGTTGATGACAAAACCGTCTGTCGGGGACTGGTAGTACTTCACCCATGCGGTGTGGCCCTCTTTCAGCTGCACGGTGCCGCGGACGTTGAAGAACTTGTTCTTGGTCGTCTGCTGATAGTCTTCCGGAATCTGCCCCTGGGTCTGCTGCTGCGCCGTGGTATTCGTGGAGTACTCGAATGCGCCGAAGGACCAGGCGCGGTTCTTCATGATCGGTCCGCCGCCCGTGAACGTGTAGACCGGGTTGATATGATCGAACTTGACGCGTTCCAGCGATGTGCCGGTGATCTCGCTCTTGGTCGTGTTTTGCGCGTCCCAGTTGTCGTTCTGGAAAATGTACTTGGCCGAGCCCTCGAACTTGTTCGTGCCCGACTTGGTGATCACGTTGACGATCGCCCCCTGCGCACGCCCGTACTCGGCTGACACCGCCGACGTATACACCGACACTTCCTGAATCGCCTCGTAGTTCAAGTTCGTGCCGAAGGTGCCCGTCGTCGGGTCGGTCGTGTCGACCGAGTCGATGATGAAGAGGTTGTTGCTCGTCAGCGCACCCATCGCGTTGACGTTGCCCGTGCCGACAACCCCGGGCACTGTGCCGATGAGCGACTGATAGCTGCGGCCCACAGGGATTTTCTCGAACTCGTCGCGGCGCACGCGCGTGTTCGCGGTCGTGTTGGTCATGTCCACGATCGGCGTATCGCCAGTCACCTGCACGGTGTTGGTGAGCGCGCCGACCTGCATGGTGAACGGCACCGCGGTCGTCTTGTCCGTCTCGACCAGGTTGGCGGTGGACCGCGCGGTTTCGAAGCCCTGAAGCGTCGCGACCACGACATACGTGCCAATCGGTACGGCCGGGAACAGGAAGTGGCCGTTCTGGTCGGTGACTGTCGAGCGCGAAAACCCGCGGTCCTGGCTCGTGATGGTCACGGTCACGCCAGGCATCACGCCGCCGGAGGCGTCCTGGATCGTGCCCGAGATCGTGCCCGTCTGGGCGGGTTGTGCGGAGGCGGCGGCCGCTGCGGCGGCCAGCAGCACGGCGAGCATCAGGCATCGGACGACGCTTCTCAGCATGTTTCTATCCTCCGGAACAAGTGCAAGACGAAAACTCCGACGTGTCGGGCGAGCCGATCTCGAGGGCAGCGAAGGAGAACCCCTTCATCACGTGCCAAAATCCCAACAGCCACCGGCACGTTTGGCGGCATTGAGCGCCGGCAGCGCGACTACCTCGCCCTCGTCGCAGCGGATTCCTTCGGCAGCTTCGCGCGCCACTCGGCGGCGGCATCGGCCCGGCCCCACGCGTCATAGAGTCCCACTAGCTGCTTTACCACGTCGACGGTGGCGCCTTGCGCGTGGAAGGAGCCCGACGTGACGCTGCCGACGATCCTGAGCAGCAGTCTCTCGGCCTCCGGGTACCGGCCCGTCTTCTGATACATCGCGGACAGACGCGCCGCCGTCAGGATCGTCGCCGGATGCGTCGCGCCCAGCACGCGGCTCTTGCCATTCAGCGCTTCAAGATACAGCGTTTCCGCCTCGTCGGTCCGGCCGAGCGCGTCGCTGGACGTGGCGAGATTGTGAATACTCGTCAGCGTATCGGGGTGATCGGCGCCGGGTGAACGGCGCCTGATGTTGACGACCCTCTGATAGAGCGGTTCGGCCTCCGCGTAGCGCCGCTGCCGCCAGTAGAGACTCGCCAGGTTGTTCGTCGACGACAGCGTGTCGGGATGATCCTCGCCGAGGACGCGCCGCTGCATCTCGAGGGTCGCCGTCTGCAGCCGCTCCGCTTCGGCCCAACGGTTCTGCACCGCGTACAAGCTTGCGAGATCGTACGCCGTGCGAAGCGTGTCGGGATGCTCGGCCCCGAGGAGGCGCGTCCTCCGATCGAGCGTGCCAGTGTAGAGTTGCTCGGCCTCTCGAAAGCGATCCAGATACCAGTAGGCGTTCGCCAGCGCGTGCATCGTCGCCAGAGTGTCGGGATGGTCCTCGCCGAGGACGCGCCGTTCGGTGACCACCGCCTGTTTCAGCAGCCCTTCGGCGACCGTGTAAAGCCCGAGGTTCGTGTACACCGATCCCATCGTCGCCTGGAGCCGTCCCTGGACCTGCGGTTGGCTTTTGAGCGTCAGATCGATGTCGCGGGCGCCCTTGTCCAGAATCTCGCGCGCGGTCAGGGTGTTCCCGCGAGCTTCTCCCGGATCGGATACGTTGAACAACCCGACGAGAAAATCCGACACTTGCTTGGCCACCTGCGCCTCGCGGTTGGCGCGGTCGCGCTCCATGGCGATGCGGCGTGCCTGCACCGCCATCGTCGACGCGAATGTGACGAGCACGACGACGATCCCGGCGGCGACGGTGACGCCTGCCCGATGGCGCCTGATGAACTTTGTCGTCCGGTAGACCGCGCTGGGCGGACTCGCGAACACCGGCAGGTGGTTGAGATGACGGACCAGATCGGCTGCGAAATCGGACACGGTGCCGTACCGGCGAGTCCGGTCTTTCTCGAGCGCCTTGATCGCGATCCAGTCCAGGTCGCCGCGCAGCTGGCTGGCGAGTCTCGTGGCGTCGGTACAACGGTCGTGCGCCGCGTCAGCCGCGGACGCTCCAAGCAGCGCCACGCGCGTGCTCGGACGCGGCGGTTCCGTATCGCGAATGGTCCGTCGGATCTCGTCGAGCCCCTTCTCACGCAGGCTCTTGCTGTCGAATGGCAGCGCACCTGTCAGGAGCTCGTACAGGACGACACCGAGGGCGTACACGTCGGTGCGCGTATCGATGTCGAGCCCTGTCATCTCGGCCTGCTCCGGACTCATGTACTCCGGCGTGCCGATCAGCAAGCCCAGCTCGGTGTGCAGCGGACGCTCGGTCAGAGGCTGCGCCGTCGCCTTGGCGACGCCGAAATCGATGATTTTCGGAGCTGGCCGATCGCCTTGCACCGTGACGAGAATGTTCGACGGCTTGAGGTCGCGATGAATGATGCCTTTCTGGTGCGCATGCTGGACGCCGTCGCACACCTGCAGGAACAGATCGATGCGCTGGCGCGTGGTCAACCGGTGCCGGTCGCAATAGACGGTGATCGCCTCGCCTCGCACGTACTCCATCACGAAATACGGCCGGCCCTGAGGCGTGGCGCCGCCATCGAACACGCGAGCAATGGAGGAATGGTCCATGACCGCGAGGGCCTGGCGCTCGGCCTCGAACCGCGCGATCACCTGAGCAGTGTCCATGCCGGCTTTGATGACTTTCAGCGCGACCTGCCGGTGAACGGGGCGGGTTTGCTCGGCGAGCCAGACTTCGCCCATCCCGCCTTCCCCCAGTCGCTGCAGAAGGCGGTACGGGCCAATCGATTCAGCAGGCGGCGCGGAGGCGCCGCGGGCCTGCGTGGCCTCGTCGGCGCCGCGACCGTCGCCTCCGAGCTCGCCCATGGCGACGCATCTTACCGCGCGGGGTTATCGGTCGTCGCCGGTTTTTGCGGCTCGCTCTTGATGTCGTTGTAGTTCAACAGAGTGTTGAACAGCATGTTGAACTCGCCGAAGTTCTGCCACCGGTAGCACGGGTTGCCGGCGAACAGGATCACGCGCCCCTTGCCCGAGGTCTGATCGATGATCGCCGGGCGGTTGCGGATCTCGTTCGCGCCGCGCATCAGCCCGCTGAGCACGTGGTCGTCACCGCCCGGATAGCGCATCAGGACGCCCTGCGGAATGGGCGGCGGTCCGGCCGGCGGCGCGTCCCCAAACGGATTCGCGCCGGTCTGGACGCTCAGCAGCGGCCCGTTTGCATAGCGGACCGGAACCAGCTTCTTGTCGTACCCGTAGAAGATCGGATGCTCCGGCTGCAGAATCTCGGCGTCGATGATTGCGCCGGGCGAGTAGAACTGCGCCGACGTCCGGGCAGCGTCCACCTTCGGCGTGAGGCCGAATTCGGCCGGGAAGAAGCTGGCGGCGCCGAGCGTGACGAGCACGCCGCCCGCCTTCACGAACTTGTCGAGCTCCGCGACGCCTTCGATGCCCATCCCGCCCGTGATGTCGTCCGATTCGCCGTACATCCCGAGATACTTGAACGCCTCGCTCTTCTTGTAGGCGATCGGAGTGCCGCGCGATTCGATGTCGAACACGAGGCGCTTCCCGCCACCCGACTGGTGCGCGATGACGATGACGTCGTACGCCGACTTGAGATTGCCCTGGCGCACGCGGTCCTTGTAGATCAGGTCGAACGGGATCTCGAACGTGTCGAACGCGTAGCGCACCCAGCCCACGTCCTGGGTGTTGCCCCACGTCGAGTACATCGCCACGCGTGGCACATCGAGATCGTGCATCGGCACGGACGGCGCGGCAGGCAGCGCGACGGCCGTCAAGCCGAGCGCCTCAATCGCCGATCGCACCTTCGCCAGATCACCCGAGACGATGAATGACCCGGCCGGGAATGTGATGTCGCCCTGCTTGAATTCCTTCTCCGCCGCCTGCACCTTCAGATCCTTCAGGCGGAACCGCAGCGTGACCATGTTGTTCGAGCCGTAGTGCGGAATCGCGCCGGTGGATCCGGCTCCGGTGACGGTTCCGGCGAGCTTCACCTCGGCGACCGGCTCCACTGCGACGTCGAGCACTGCTTTGTCTGCGATTTCCTTCACGTCCGTGTGGCTCATCAGCCCCATCGTCCACGACGCGTCGTCGTACGTGCGAAGGTTCGGATCGGCAGGGAAGACCTGCTTCTCGAGGAGGATTTTCGCGAGGCGCGCGTACGGCTGATCGCGCTTCACGACGTAGGAACCGGCGGGGAACGTGCCCTCCTTCAGCTTCACCTCCCCGGTCGACCTGCCGACCTCGATGCCCTGCATGCGGAGCATGTTGACGAGGACCGCGACGCGGGTCGCATCACGCTGGCCGCCGGGGATCAGGTAACCGGCGACGGTTTCCTTGCGGCCGGTGTCCACCGAGTTGCGCGACTTCTGATAGAAGTTCTCGAGGATCACTTTCGGGAACGCCGCCGTGTACTGCAGCGCCGTCAGCACGCCGGTCTCGCCGTAGTTCGTGTTGTTGCGCAGCGACCAGTCGAACTCGCCGGTCGCCGGCCACGGACGGAACCATTCGCGCTGCGCCTGATTGCTGCGCCCCGCGGTGATCGCGGCCGCGTCCGGGCCAGGCGCCTGTCCCGAGGCTGCCGACGGGCCACCGCGGCCTCCGGCTGCCGGTGCCGCGTTCGGGTTGCCGAGCCGCATCTTCTGCGTGTTGGCGCCGCTGAAGCCCTGAATCTCGTACATGCGGATCATGCCGTTGTGGTTCGACGACATGAAGGCCAGGTAGCCGGGCGACCACATGTCGACGTAGCCGTGGGTCCACACGCCCGGCATGCCGTACTTCGACAGCTGCGCCATCTCGAAGTTCGCCATCATCGGCAGCTCGGCGAACAGGATCGGATCGAGGTTCGGGTTCTGCGGCGCCTGACCGCTGAACGTGTAGAGCAACGTCTGCGCCTGATGCAGGTCGTGCATGATCGGCGGGTGCCATTGCAAATACCAGTCGAGCAGCGCGCGCATCTCGATCTGCGAGTAGTTGATGTCGCGGTTGTCGTCGTGGAACACGTACTTGCCCCAATACGGCACGCCCGCGCCGGTGGCGCGCCCTTCGGTTTCGTTGATGCCGTATTTGTAGTACCAGTCGACATTGCGATCGCGTCCATCCGGATCGGCGACCGGCGTGATCGACACGATCACGTTGTCGCGGATCTGCCTGACCAGCGTCGAGTCCTCGGTTGCGACGCGATACGCCAGCTCCATCAGCATCTCCGATGGTCCGACTTCGCCGCTGTGGAGGCCGCCGGAGAGGTGATAGATCGGTTTCGCTTTGGCGACAATCTCCGCGGCCTGGGCCGCCGTGATCTTCCGCGGGTCGGCCAACTGCGCGAGGCATTTGCGATACGACTCCAGGTTCCTGATCGACTCGTCCCCACCGACGAAAACGACGACGAGGTCGCGCCCTTCGTTGCTCTTGCCGATCGAAGTGACCTTGACGCGCGGCGTCGCGGCAGCGAGGGCGCGGTAGTACTTCAGGATGTCCGCGTAATAGGTCAGTTTCTTCGGTTCACCGATGTGGTGACCGAGAATGTCCTTGGGCGACGGGATCCCTGCGACTTTGGGCAGATGATCGACCAGAGGGCTGCTGAATTCCGGGCGCGTGGTCCACTCCTTCATCAGACGGGCGAACTCGGCGTCATCTGAAACAGATGCAGATGCCCCAACTGCTTTCTTTCCAGTAGATTGCGCCGTCACCCCCGCGCCAAGCGTGACCGCCATCACGAAGAGCGCGGCGGGAAGCTGTGCAGGGCGTCTCCAGAGAGACATGACAGAACTCCTTATTTACGTGATACTTAACTAGTGCGAGGGGCGATCGCCCTGGCGCCGGGACGCGCGCTGAAGGCGAAATAATCGTTGAGATGCCTGTCGATCGCTCGGTACAATTCGCTACTTTTGGTCGCGTAGGTCCGGTGGGTCTGACGGGTCTGGTATGTAGATCACCGACCCGACCTCCCCGCCCCACCTGACTTTCCCGGCTCGGGTCTGACACCTATGATCAACGTTGCCGCGATCCGCATGCAGCAATTCGGCGTGCAATTCTACCAAGCTTCTCTCACGGCCAGTGACATCGACAAGCTTGTGCGGTTCGAGGTGTTGAGTTACGGCGACACCGTGCAGACGCCGGTGCGCGGCGGAAAACAGAAGCCGGGCGTGGCCGCGGCGGCGCCGTCGAAGGTGAACTGGGACTTTCTCGAGCGGCGCATCGCGTCGAGCGAGAAGGCTTACCAGCGGCAGATCATCCGGAAGAAGATCGACGAGCTCGTGCAGTACTACGAGCAGTGCCGCCTGGCGCGCGATCTGCCTTCGATTCCCGGCGCCGTCATCATCTCCTGCGACGAGAAGCTGGCCTTTCAGGCGGTGGACGGCGACCCGCGCGTCGGCATTCTCAAGGTGCCCGAGCGCGAGGGGATTCTGCGCGCCATCGACGGCCAGCACCGGCTGCTGGCGCTGCACGCCGACATCGAGCGGTTCCGCGACGAGGATTTCGCGGTGCCCGCGATCATCTTCGACCGCCTCCCGGAAGATCACGTGGTGCAGATGTTCGTCACGATCAACGCGAAGCACACGCGTCTGAACGCATCGCACCTGGTCAGCCTGTCGGGCCGCCAGCTGTATCGCGACGAAGCGTTGGCCACCGGTCACGACGTCGTGCGCGCGCTCAACGACCGCGAGGATTCGCCGCTCTACGACGAGATCAAGCTGCTCGGCGTCGGCCGCGGACGCGTCGCGCAGGCGCCGCTGGCGCAGGAGCTCAAAAAGCTCTTCACCGACGATGGCGTGTTTGCCAGCCGGCGGTCGGGCGACGTGCACGAGGAGGCGAAGAAGTTCTTCGTCAACTACTTCAAGCAGATCGCGCTCGTGTTCGGCGGCGCGTGGAACGGGCGCAAGTACAGCATCCGCTCGGCGTCGGCGCTGCGCGCGTTCATCCGCGTCTCGCCCGACGTCATCCGCCGGCTCGATCAGGAGCACGCCGACCGCTCCGACTTCCGGGCGATCGGCCGCGTCATCGCGCCATGGGGCCGCCGCATCGGCGACCTGCGGTTCGAGACCGAAGGCGCCTGGAAGCGGGCCGGCACGACCGTCGATTCGCTCGCAAAGGAGCTGAGGCTCGCGTTGATGTATCCGGAAGGAGCTGCCGTTTAACCGCAGAGCACGCTGAGCGCGCAGAGAAATCTTTGCTCTGCGTTCTCTGCGCACTCCGCGGTTGCTTTCTGCCGTGGGCACGCTTCTCATTACCGGCGGCGCCGGATTCATCGGCTCCAACCTCGTTCTGTACGCGCTCGATCACACCACCGATCGGATCGTCGTTTTCGACAAGCTCACCTACGCGGGCAGCCTGCTGAACCTCGAGAAGCCGCTGAAGGACCCGCGTGTCACGTTCGTGCGTGGGGACATCGCCGATCGGGACGCGGTGGCTCGACTGTTCGCGGAGCATCGGCCGACGGCCATTCTGAATCTCGCGGCCGAGACACACGTGGACCGGTCGATTGACGGTCCCCGCCCGTTCATCGACACGAACATCGTCGGCACATTCACGCTGCTCGAGGTTGCCCGAGCGTTCGTCGCGTCGATCGACGCGGCGGCGCGCGCCGCGTTCCGGTTTCTCCACGTCTCGACCGACGAGGTGTACGGCACGCTGGGCGCGAGCGGGCTGTTCGGCGAGGAGACGCCGTACGCGCCGAGCTCGCCGTACGCGGCGAGCAAGGCGTCGGCGGATCATCTCGTGCGCGCGTATTTCCACACCTACGGTCTCCCCGTGCTGATCACGAACTGCTCGAACAACTACGGGCCGTTTCAATTCCCGGAGAAGCTGATTCCGCTGATGCTGCTGAACGCGCTCGACGGGAGGCCGCTGCCGATCTACGGCGATGGCGGCAACGTCCGCGACTGGCTGCACGTCGAGGATCATTGCGCAGGCATCCTGCTCGTGCTCGCGAAGGGACGCGTGGGCGAAAAGTATAATGTCGGCGGCGGCAACGAGCGGACGAACCTCGAGATCGTGGATCGCATCTGCGACATCGTGGAGGTGCTCAAGCCCGCGCGATCGAACGCGGCGTTGAAGGGATCGAGCTACCGCGACCTGAAGACGTTCGTGCGGGATCGGCCCGGGCATGACCGCCGCTACGCCATCGACGCGCGGACGATCCGACGCGAGCTCGGGTGGGCGCCGCGCCACGCGTTCGAACAGGGCCTCGCCGCAACCGCGCAGTGGTACTTCTCACATCGCCATTGGTGCGAGCAGGTGCAGCAGGGGCGTTACGACCGCGCGCGACTCGGCTTGGGATGATCGCCACGATGACCCATGCTGCTGTGACCACGAAGACACGACGACACGAAGAACGACACGAAGAACGACACGAAGAACGACACGAAGAAGAGATCCTCTTCTTCGTGCCTTCGGGCCTGCGTGGTTGCATGTGTCTTTGATGCTGAAGGGGATCATCCTCGCGGGCGGCTCCGGATCGCGGCTGCATCCGCTGACGCGCGCCGTCAGCAAGCAGCTCATGCCGATCTACAGCAAGCCGATGGTGTACTACCCGCTGTCGACGCTGATGCTGTCCGGCATCCGGCGGATTCTCGTGATCACCACGCCGCACGAGCAGGAAGGGTTCAGGCGGCTGCTGGGCGACGGCGCCGAAATCGGGCTGCGAATCGAATACGGGGTTCAGCCGAGCCCCGACGGCCTCGCGCAGGCGTTCATCATCGGCCGCGAGTTCGTCGGCCCGGATCGCGTGACCTTGGCGCTCGGCGACAACATCTTCTATGGCGCGCATTTTTCCGATTACCTGCGCGTCGCCGCCGCGCGCGAGACCGGCGCGACCGTCTTTGGCTATCAGGTCCGCGACCCCGAGCGTTACGGCGTCGTCGAGTTCGACCCTGGCGGGCGTGCCGTGAGCCTCGAAGAGAAGCCGGCGAGGCCGAAGTCGTCGTACGCGGTGACCGGTCTCTACTTTTATGACAACCAGGTCATCGACATCTCGGCGAATCTGAAGCCGTCAGGGCGCGGCGAGCTCGAGATCACCGACGTCAACCGCGCGTATCTCGAGCGCGGCCAGCTGCAGGTCGAAAAGCTCGCGCGCGGCATCGCCTGGCTCGACACCGGCACGCACGACTCGCTGATGCAAGCCTCGAACTACATTCACGCGATCGAAGAGCGGCAGGGGCTGATGGTCGCCTGTCCCGAAGAGATCGCGTATCGCATGGGCTACATCACCGCCGCCGATCTCGAACAGCTCGCGCGCGGCATGGCATCGAGCGCGTACGGCCAGTATCTGTTCCATCTGCTCGAGCACGAGCCTTGACGTGCGCGTCGTCCCCACCGATCTTCCGGGCGTTGTCGTCATCGAGCCCGAGGTGCACGCCGACGGCCGCGGGTTCTTTCTCGAGACCTATCACGCCGAGCGGTACGAGCAGCACGGCATTCGGGGGCCGTTCGTCCAGGACAACCACTCGCGCTCGACGGCAGGAACGGTGCGCGGCCTGCATCTGCAGCTGCGGCGGCCTCAGGGCAAGTTGATTCGCGTGATCGAAGGCGAGGTCTACGACGTCGCGGTCGACGTACGCCGCGGATCGCCGAGCTTCGGCCGCTGGGTGGCCGTGACGCTGACCTCCGACAACTTCAGGCAGTGCTACGTGCCGCCCGGCTTCGCGCACGGCTTCTGCGTCGTCAGCCCGATTGCGCAGGTCGAGTACAAGTGCACGGACCTCTACGACCGGGCGAGCGAGATCGGCGTGGCATGGAACGACCCGGCGCTGGCGATTCCGTGGCCGGTGCGCGAGCCGATCCTCTCGCGGCGCGATAGCCGTCATCCGACCCTGGCGCAACTGGGCGACCAGCTACCGGTCTGGCACGGCTGACGTGCCGGCCACTAGCGCGGCAATGCCGGACACCGGAGCCGGACGCCAGCGCCGGATACGCGTACCTGACACCATGGCGCCGGATACAAGCCCTACAACAAATCTGTAAGACCGGTGACAAAGTCGTGAGCCGCCAGACCGGCCTCCCGCACCGATCTTGGCCTTTTCCGAGGAAATCACGCAGGCACGGCGCTTGCCCCTACGCCGAGCACCGTCGCTGGTCTGATTACGGCAGGGCGCCGTGAATGCTGGGGGAGCCAGGCCAGTGGAGCAGAGGGGCATCGCAATCACGCGGTGCCCTTTTGTTTTGTACGGCGCTAAGATCCCCCCGCCATGCATCGCGGATCTCTGCTGCTTTTCCTCGCCGCCGCGCTTGGCAGCGTGCCTGTCGCGTCACACCATCAGCTCCACGCCGACAGCCGCGCCGCATCGCTGACCGTGCTTGTCGGCGCGCAGAGCCTGACGCGCGACACCAATGGCGATGGCCTCGCGGACACAGTTTCGGCCCGCGTCCTCGTTCCCGCGGCGCCCACCGTCACGGGCTTGTCGATGAACGCCTGGCTGCAGGTCACCTTCTTCAGCGGAGACACCGCGGCGCCCGACGAGACGTCGAAGGCGATTGGCTGAACCCCGTGTCCAAGGCGGGCTTCTCGTGTCTCATGGCGAACGTGAAATATCTGAGCGACGGCCGCTACACGGTGCATCGCATCGAAGAAGAGGCCACGCGCGACGCGGTGTCGCGCACAACGGTTAGAATTCGTCCGGTCATGTCGGGCAAGACGTCGCCGCGGCTGCAGCGCGCGGCCACAAGCGGCACATGAGAGGCGGACCCCGGGTCCGCCGCACTGCAGGAGGCTTCCAATGCGCACGTGCCTGGTAGGTGTAGTGGCGTTCCTCGCCTGGCTCGCCGTGGCTCCGTCTGCATTCGCGCAGAACGCGCAGATCACCGGAACGGTGAAGGATTCGAGCGGAGCGGTCATCCCCGGCGCGACGACCACGGCGCGCAACGTGGAGACCGGGCTGACGCGCGTCGCCGTGACGGACAGCACCGGGGAGTATCGGCTGCCGTCGCTCCCGCCGGGGCGCTATGCGGTGGCGACCGAGCTCAGCGGGTTCAGCACTGAAACGCGGCCCGACATCGTCCTCATCATCGATCAGACGGCCATCATCAATTTTGCGCTCAAGCCCGCCGCGCTGTCCGAGACGATCACGGTCACCGGCGAGTCGCCGATTGTCGACGTCACCCGATCGGACGTGGCGACGTCGGTTTCGACCCAGCAGATTCAGGATCTTCCGGTCGCGTCGCGCCGCTGGATCGATCTCGCGATGCTGACGCCGGGCACGTCACAGGACAACATCCGCGGGTTCTTCTACCGCGGCAACGTGAACCTCGGGGCCGGCACGCGCGAGTACTCCAATGGCTTTGTCGTCGACGGCGTCAACAACACGTGGGCCGAGATGGGCGAGCCTCGACAGAACTTCGCGATGGACGCCATCCAGGAGTTCAAGGTCTCGACGTCGACCTACAAGGCCGAGTACGGCCTCGCGACCGGCGGTGTGCTGTCGGTCGTCACCAAGTCGGGCACCAACCAGCTTCACGGGTCGGGCCTCTTGTTTTTCCGCGACGCGTCGATCACCGCGAAGGAATTCTTCCAGGCGACGAAGCCCGATTACCGGCGGTATCAGTATGGCGGCACCGTCGGCGGTCCGATCGTCAAGAACAGAACGCATTACTTCTTCGCGTACGAGGGCACGAAGGAGAACCAGTTCCTGACGGTGAATGCCGGCGGTCTGTGGCCGCAGTACGAGGGCACGTTCAAGAGCGCCCAGGAACGATGGACATACAACGTCAAGGTCAATCACCAGATGACGTCGACCCAGAGCGTCTTCTTCCGCTACGGGGCGGAAGACGAATATCGGCCGATCATCACCACCGGCGGGCGCACGACGCCGAGCGCAAGCTTCGACTTCGCGGTACCGCGCCGATCGGCGGTCGTCGGCTACTCGGCGGTGCTCAGCGATCGCGTGCTCAACGATGTCCGGTTCCAGTACGCGTACGCGAAATACGAAGTGGCGCCGCCCTACAGCCATGGGGACTGGGAACCCGGGGACTTCACGGCGCGGCTGCCGTACTGCCAGCCCGTCTTCAACTACCCGAATATTCAGGTGGGCGGTTGCGGCAATGCACAGATGGGGCCCGAAGGGCGCTGGGAGCTGAAGGACGACTTCTCTTACCTGATGCGCGCGTTCGGCGGCACGCACCAGTGGAAGATGGGATTCGACTTCAGCTACATCCCGTTCGAGGGCGATAACACCGGTTCCCCGCCTGGCAGCTGGACGTTCCCGAGAGACGTTCCCTACGACGCGAACGATCGCACGACGTGGCCGACTCTGTATACCAACTCGCTGCCAACCTACGCGAACATCCCGGTGAAGGTCTACGCGGGGTATCTGCAGGATGACTGGCAGGCGGCCAACGGACTGACGCTCAACCTCGGCATCCGGTACGACCTGCAGACGGGCTCGTTCAACGAAGACGTGCCGGGCCTGCTGGGCAGGATCCAGGACAAACTCGGACGCGACGGTTCGTTCCCGTTCGACGTCTCGATCTTTCCGCAGCCGCGCGCGACGCGCGGCGACCACAACAACTTCGGTCCCCGCGTCGGCGTCGCCTGGGATCCGGCGAACAACGGCGTGATGAACGTCCACGCTGCGTACGGCTTGTTCTACGACAACATGCGGACGCTTCAGAATTTCAACGAGCTGACGTGGCCGCAAGCGAAATCGATCACCATCCAGAACCCGTCGTATCCCGATCCGTTCGGCGGCCGCTCGCGCGAGGCGTTCCTGAGCGCGACGCCGCCAACCGTCACCGTCGGCAGCAACGCGCAGATCAACATGTACGCGCATCAGTACAACGTGGGTCTCAACCGGCTGGTGACCCACGATCTGGCGCTGTCGGCCGATTTCACGACCGTGCTCCGCTACGGCGACCGCGACACGGTCGAGATCAACATCCCTGACCAGGTGACGCGGCAGCGGCCGTATCCCCCGTTTGTCCGCGTGAACTTCTGGCAGCCGACGGCGGACAACACGTACAAGGCGCTGCTGCTCAAGGTCGAGAAGCGGATGTCGAGCCACTATCAGGCCCTGGTGTCGTACACGCTGAGCAAAGCGGATGACGATACGTTGACGTCGGTCCTCTCGGATCACTACGGCTACACGAAGGTGAACCGTCCCGGCGTGGCGGATCGTCGCCGCCGGCTCGTGGCCAGCGGCATCGTCAGCCTGCCGCACGACATGCAGCTGTCGGCGATTGGTGATTTTCGTTCGAGCCTGCCGTTCGGGCCCATCACCTCGGGTCTCGATTTGAACAATGACACTTTGTCGGGGACGCAAGTGTCGCCAGCGAACTCGGATCTGCCGCCGGGCGTCCTGCCGCTCTCGGGTTGCCGTTCGCTGAACCTCGACGCGATCAACCAGTTCCGGACGCAGCGGAATCTGACGCCGGTGACACAGGTCGACTGTCCGGCCTTCGCGAACGTCGACCTCCGGTTCTCGAAGTTCTTCCGCATAGGCGGCTCGACGCGCGCCGAATTCATCGCGCAGCTCTTCAACATTTTCGATCGCGCGAATTTCAATACGCCGAACAACAACATCGGCAGCGCAAACGACGCGACCGGCCGACCCCTGTTCGGTGCGACCACCTCGCTCCTCGCGAACATCAACGCGCCGTCGCGGCAGGCGGAGTTTGCCCTACGTGTCCAATTCTGACGATGATCGGAGAGATGGCTGATGGCTAAGGGCTGATGGCATAGGGCTATTGGTCCTGTGAATCGCCCGCCAGCCGTCAGCCATCGGCCATATGCCATGAGCCACAAGCCATCAGCCATGAAAAGATTCATCGTCTCTGGGTTTGTCCTTGTCGCCGCCGGGGCGATCGGCCGGACGGCGCCGGCCGACACGGCCCCGTTGTCGCTGTCCGAGCTCTTCAAGCCCGGCGTCGTGTTCCAGGACCGCAACGGCGACGGCGTCGTCGACTTCGTCGACGCGCGGATCGTGCTGCCGGAGCAGCCGACCGCGGCGGAGCTCGCCGCTGCCGCCGACGTCGCCGCGCGCCTCGGGTACGAAACGTCGGCGATGAATCTGCCGCTGCCCGTAGCGCGAAGGCCTCCGTCTTCGCGTGAAGCTCCGTCGGACCGCCGTAGCCCTCGCGAAGGCGGTGAGCCGAGCGAAGTGGACGCGAGCCCGACGATCTTCATCGGCGCGAAGTCGCTGGCGGGCAGCGGCATCACCGTCGACGCGATCGGCGCCACCGGTCTCAGGGCCGGCGAGGGCATGGTGGCGGCGTTCACCGCGTCGGGCAAACCGGCCGTCGCGGTGTTCGGCGATGACAGCGGCGTGTCCGCAGCGGCGATCATGCTGGCGGGCCACCTGCCCTATGTGTGGGATCAGAAGGGGCCGACCGCCGACAAGATCGCCGACGAGGTGAGGCAGTTTCTGGTCGGGAAGGGTCTGACCCCGTCGTCTTCGGTCGCCTCCGCGATCACCGTCCGACCGAACGACGAGGGCGCCGACCGCGTCGTCGTCTCGCTGCAGATGGCGAACGGCGGCGACGTGATCAAGGCGCAGGTGGCGCTGAACCAGTTCAAAGCGACCAGCGCGCGCGACCCCAGGCGGCCGCTGTCGTACGCCACTGTTCGATCCGTGCAGGTTCGGATGCGGGCGCCCGGCATGGGCCTCATGATGGTCGATCTTCCGCGCGCCCAGCCGGGGACGGGCCTCCGCCGGCCGGGGACACGTCTCCGTAGAGCATCGGACGGAGACCTGTCGCCGACTGTCGCCCCGACGACGTCCCCGACCGCCTCTCAACCGCCGCCGCGAAGACCTGGCGGCGGTGGCGGCGGGGCGAAGGAGAACTTCGATCTGTCGACCTTCTACGCCAATGACGGCGCGCTGGCCGATTCCGACAACAACCTGATTCCGGACCGCGTCGACGTGCTGCTCAGCGCCGAAGGCGACGGCGCGGATGGCATGGTGGACCTCGCGGCGCGCCTCGGGCTCGAATCGACCGGCATCTCGGTGCCCGTCGCGAAGACCGCAAAGGAGATCACATCGCCGGACGGCGAGCCAATCCTCGTGCTGATCGGCGCGTCGCATCCGCTGGTCGATCAGCTGATCAAGAGCCACAAGTGGGACGCGCCGGTGCTGCAGCCGGGCGAAGGGCTGATCCAGATCGTGAAGAAGGCTTTCGGAGAAAAGAGCGCGCTCGTCGTCACCGGCGGCGACGCCGCTGGCGTGAATCGCGCGGTCCACCAGCTCGCCGAGACGTTTCCCCATATCTGGCAGCGCGGCAAAGACCGCACGACGCTCGACGATGTCGAGGACGACGTACGGAAGTTCGTCGCTGGACGTTCTCCGGCGGGTCAGGCGGCAATGAGCCTCTACAAGCTGAACAGGATTGCCGGGCAGCTCAAGGGAAAAGATCTGGTGTCGGCCGACGTGAAGGTGTTCGTCGAAAAAGCGGCGGACGGCTTCGCCGACTTTCTCAGGCGCGAGGCGGCCCCCGCGTTCAAGACGCCGTCGCTTTCCGTTGACGTCCAGAACATGGACGTGCAGAAAGGGCGCGTGCTCGTCGCCGAGGACTTCGAGATTCCGTCGGAGGTCGACGAGTTCTGGACGAAGCTGCGCACGCGCGTGATCCCGGCGTTGAACAAGAAGCGTCCTGCCGCAGTCGTCGTCCAGGCGCGACTGAGCGAGCCGCCGGAGCTGCGCCGTCAGATCGAGCAGGCGGCGCGCGCGGAGCTGATCAAGGCCGGCGCCGACGAGAAGGCGACGACGGTCACCGTGCTGTCGGCCTACAAACAGGGCTACAGCTGGCTGTACGACGTCGTCCGGCCCGAGCTTGCGGGGAAGGCCCTCGACCGGATCACGATCAAGTTTGCGGAAATCGGGCCACCGTCGGGCTGGAAGCAGCAGGGGATGTTCGCGCCGACGCGCTGGCTCCTGGAGCTGTATCCGATCGACGAGATCCTGGCCTCCGAGCTGAAGATCGATCTGAAGAACATCCACTTCGAGATGACGCCGATTGGATCGCCGGCCTACGAGGTGATCGCGACGTCGAGGGGCGGCGGGGAGCCGCTGCGGCAGACCTTCGAGCCCGCCGTCGTGGAGCGTCCATTTTTCGATCGTTTCCCGGACTACGAGCACGTGCGCGTGACGACCGGCTGGATCAAGGCGGAGGTCGCCGGCCGCACCTCGCTCGACGAGCGGATCGAGACCGATCCCGAGCGCTTCTGGGATCGCTTCCAGGCGAACACGCTGCCCGCCCTGTACGACCACGTCATGGCGCTGGGCAACGGCAAGCCACGGGCCGAGGACGCGCCATTTTTCGGCGAACTGAACGTCGAACTGACCCTGAGCGAGCCGGAGTATCGCCTGCCGATCGATCAGGAGCAGATCTCGTCGATGGAGGCGCTGCACGAGGAGATTTATTTCAACACGCTCCATTTCTTCGATCTGATGGGACGCTTCACGCGCGGCGCCGGCCTCGCGTATCCCGGCCGCGTGATACCGGTGATGCATCCGAAAGCCGACGGCAAGCCCGGGCGGGCGAGGATTTCGATCACCGGCTTCGATGCCGCCCGGCCTTCGGTCGTCGTCGCCTACGCGGAGCGGAACGGGCACAAAGGCGAAATGCGGCTTGACATCCCGAAGATCGCCGTCGATCGGCCGCAAACGCTCGCCGCGTCCGTGCGCGATGGACGGGCCGGGATCGAGCGGCTCGATCTGCGGTTGAAGGTCGACGCCGAAAAGGACGAGCGCGAGGCGTTGGTCATGCGGACCGATGAGACCCGCGTCGACCGCACGATGCTGTCGGCCGAGCAGGCGAACGCGGTCGTCGCGAACCTCAACCGGCTGCGCGAGGCGGGCCTCTATCGCGACGCGCTCGCCTATCACGATCTTGGCGCGGTGCGCATGACGATCGGCTGGGAGCACGAAAGCAAGCCGGGAACAGAGGTCGTCGCCACGCTCGAACCGAACGGATCGCCGGCGGCGTGGCCCGACATCAGGCAATACATCGGCGATCGCGCGATCGCCGATCGCCGATCGGGTCCGCTCGTCCAATGGGACACGCCCATCCCGCCGCCCGAGGCGTACGCGATCCTCGCCAAGATGTCGACGTTCAAGGAGGCGAGCGTCTACAAGGCCGGCCAGAGCTATCTCGGCAAGGACGTCTGGGCGATGGATCTGATGCCGCCAATCGAAGCGTCGCACTGGTCGCAGGCCAAGCAGACGACGATGAAGCCGACGATCGTGTATTCCGCGCGGCAGCATGCGAACGAAGTGTCGTCGACGAGCCACGTGCTGCGGATGGCGGAGCTCCTGCTGACCGATCCGGCCTACCGCGACAAGCTGAACAAAGTGAACGTCGTCGTGCATCCGATCACGAACGCCGACGGCGCGCAGCTCGCGTACGACCTGCAGAAGATCAACCCGACCTACATGCTGCACGCCGGCTATCTGGGATCGCTCGGCGTCGATGTGACGAACGCCCAATGGGATCCGGATCCGCTGTACCCGGAGAGCGGCATCCGTCCGAAGATCTGGCGGACGTGGCTGCCGGATATCTTCCTGAACCCGCACGGCTATCCGTCGCACGAATGGGTGCAGATCTTCTCGGAGTACGCCGCGTGGGTGCGCACGCGCTCGGTGGAAACCCGCGACTACTGGACGATGCGCGGGTGGTGGATGCCCGGCTTCGGCTGGCTCGACGACGCACGCTACCCGCGGCACAAGGACGAGCAGATGAAGCTGCTCAACATGATCACCGAGTACGTGAAGGCGGCGCCGGGCACCGTCGCGCTCAACGAGCGCGCGTACGATCGCTACAAGCGGTACAGCTTCGATTTCGACCAGAAGAACTTCAAGCTCGATTTCACGAACGGCGTGCTGATCTACAAATCGATCAAGGGCTCGCGTGCCAACCCGCAGAGCCCGGACTTCATGACGCGGCAGCCGAACGTCACGATCTGGGATGGCGTGACCGAGGCGCCAGACGAGACGGCGCGCGGCGAGTGGTTGGAGCTCGTTGCGAACGCGGGTCTGCAGTGGGACAAGGCGATCCTCGAATATCTCGTCCAGGGCCGTCACGAGGTCGAGCGCAAGGTCGATCCTTTCTGGAACGGCGTGAGCCTGTCGATGAACCGCCCGCGGCCGCCGAAACCGCCGAAGACCGGGGACGACAAGACGACGACGGAGGAGGGCCGGTAGGCCACCCGCCCTACGTGCCCTATGAGAATCGACATCAACTCCGACATGGGCGAGTCTTTCGGCGCCTATTCCATCGGCCACGACCAGGGACTGATGAAGGCGATCACGTCGGCGAACATCGCGGCGGGATTTCATGCGGGCGATCCGTCGGTGCTGCGCGAGACGATCCGGCTCGCGAAGGCGAGCGGCGTCGCGGTCGGCGCGCACCCCGGCTTTCCCGATCTCGTTGGCTTCGGCCGCCGCGAGCTGAACGTGACGCCGAAGGAAGCGGAGGACATAGTGCTGTATCAGGTGGCCGCGGTCGCGGGCGTCGGCGCGGCGGAGGGCGTGAAGCTTCAGCACGTGAAGCCGCATGGCGCGCTGTTCAACATGGCGGTCCGCAATGCGGCGCTGTCGGCGGCGATCGCCCGCGCGGTCGCTTCCTTCGACCCGTCTCTGATCCTCTTCGGTCTGCCTGGCTCGGAGATTCTGAACGCGGGCCGCGGCGCCGGACTTCGGGTCGCGGCGGAAGTGTTCGCCGACCGTGCGTACGAGCCGGACGGCTCGCTCGCGTCGCGCCGCAAGCCGGGCTCCGTCATCCACGACGCCGCCGCCGTCGTCGCTCGCGCCGTTCGCATGGTGAAGGAGCGCACCGTCGTCGCGATCGACGGATCGGTCGTTGCTCTCGAGGCCGACACGATCTGCGTGCACGGCGACACGCCCGGCTCCGACGAGCTCGCCGCCAAAATCCGCGCCGGCCTCGAAGCGGCGGGCGTCACCGTGAAAGCGATCGGAGCCTCATGACCGTTGCGCAGCCGCGTGTCTCGGTCGGCCCCAGCCCGAGCCCCGAGCTTCCAGCCTCCAGCTCCGACAGATCTCTGCTCGGCTGGTGGCGCGACGCCGATCGTCGAGCGCGCCACGCGTTCATCGCGGCCTCGCTCGGCTGGATGCTCGATTCGTTCGACGTGATGCTGTACGCGATTGTGCTCGCATCGCTCATCCAGGATCCGACGCTGCATCTCTCGCTCGGCATGGCGGGGATCCTCGGCTCGATCACGCTGCTTTCGGCCGCCGGGGGCGGCATCGCCTTCGGCGTGATTGCCGATCGGGTCGGACGCAGGCAGGCGCTGATGCTGGCGGTGCTGATCTACTCGATCTTCACAGCCGCCTGCGGCTTCGCGCAGTCTGCGCTGCAGCTCGCCGTCTTCCGCGTCCTCCTCGGCATCGGCATGGGCGGCGAGTGGGCGACCGGCGTGGCGCTGGTTTCCGAAACGTTCCCCGCGCGCCACCGCGGCAAGGCGCTCGCCTTCGTGCAGAGCGCGTGGGCGATCGGCTACGGCCTCGCGGCGCTGGTCAACCTGGTCGTCATGCCGCTGTGGGGATGGCGCGGCGTCTTCTTCGTCGGGGTCCTGCCGGCGCTCTTCACAATGTGGATCCGCCGCAACGTCGAGGAGCCGAAGATGTGGCGGTCCGTGGACACGGCGGAGCGCGGCCGCTTCAGCGCGCTGTTCCGGCCCGGGATCGCGCGCGTGACGGTCGCGATCGCGTTGATGAATTCCTGCTGCCTGTTCGCCTGGTGGGGACTCAACGCGTGGGTGCCGGCGTATCTCCGGCTCCCGGCGGCACAAGGCGGCATCGGCCTCTCGTCGTCGACGATGTCGCTGTTCGTGATTGCGATGCAGGTCGGGATGTGGTTCGGGTACGTCAGCTTCGGCTTCATGGCCGACGCCATTGGTAGGAAGCGCACCTACGTCTTCTATGTGCTCGGCGCCGCTGTGCTGCTGCCGCTCTATGGCATCCTGCGCGCGCCGGTCGCGCTGCTGCTGCTCGGTCCGTTCGTCGCGTTCTTCGGGACCGGCTATTTCAGCGGCCTCGGCGCCGTGGTGGCGGAGCTGTATCCGACCGCGGTGCGCGCGACCGCCGCCGGCTTCTGCTACAACTTCGGCCGCATCGCGAGCGCCGCTGCGCCGTACACGATCGGATCGGTCGCGGCGACGCACGGCTTCGGCCTCGGGTTCACGATCACCGGAGCCGCATTTCTGCTCGCCGCGATCATGTGGATCTGGATTCCCGAGACGCGCAACAGGGAGCTGACCTAGAACACACCAAGGACACAAAAGTAACAAAGGACACAAAGGTCCGGAGACGGAGACCGAGATGTGGCGCGTGTGGGTGGCGGTGTGCGCGATAGCGTCGGCGTCGCTGGCGGCGCAGCGGCCGCAGGCGACGGTGCAGGACGAATACGCGGTCTACGACCTGCTCTCGCCGGGCACCGCGTCGTTCAGGACCGTCTACGAAGTCGCCGTGACGACACCAGGCGCGACGACGTTCTTCGATCGCATCGGGAGCGGCCTGACGTTCGCGCCCGGCGTCGACGATGCAGTGGTCGACCTGATGACCGGTGCGCCGCTCAAATTCGAGCAGGTGACTGGCGGTCTCCAGATACATCTCGCGCGGCCGGTGCCGCCCGACGGCGGGCAGGCGCGGATCCGCATCACCAAGACCTACAAGGACGCGAAAAGCTACCGCCGCGAGGGCGACGCTCTCGTCTTCGATCGCGCGATCGGCATCCGGCACGTCGCGATCGTGCTGCCGGCGGGCTACCGGCTCACGGCGTGCAACGTGCCGTCGCAGGTGCTCGCGGAGCCCGACGGCCGCATCCGCGTCAGCTTCATGCATCAGGCGCCGGGAGCGGCGGCGCTCGTGATCAAGGCCGCACCCGGCGCGCCGACCGGCGACGCCGCGAGACCGCGGCCGCTGACGAATGCGCGCAGCTGGGAATCTCCGCCGGCGCAAGGCCCGACCGCGCGCGCGCGGCTGAGCGAGCGCGCGCGTCAGGATCGCGATATCGTCTACTTTCTCCAGCAGCCGGCGACCAACGCCTTCAGCCTCTATCACGACTACACGGAGTCGCGGGAGGGCATCGACAAATATCTGAACGTCGTGCGAACGGGCAGCACCGTGTCGAATCCCTCCGCGAAAATTCTGGATACCGGCGAGGCGCTGAAGGGCGACATCCTGACCGGCGCGCAGATGAACGCCGCCGGCATCGATCCCGGCGGCGAGCAGATCGCCGCGGATCAGCAGGCGGTCGTCACGCGGTTCGCGCCGATCAAGAAAGGGCAGTCCGTTCGGCTGCGCCTGTCGGAAACCTACGCCGCGCCGCAGAGCTATCGACTGGAAGGCGACGAGTTCGTGTTCGAGCGCAGCTTCGGACGGCCGCGCAATTCCGTCGTGCTGCCGCCCGGATGGTATCTGAGCGCGCTGTCGATACCCGCTGTGATCCGTCAGACGCCCGACGGGTTGACGCGCGTCGACTTCGTCAACGGACGCCCGGATTCGATCGACGTGCTGATGAAGGGGAAGCGGGCCGTGAGCGGTGGAACGCGATAGGCCCGGATTATAGCTTTAGACTTGGCCGCGTGACACCCGCCATCGCCGCCGTCGTCGCCATGTACGGTGCGTTCATGGCCGTCGGCTGGGTGGCCTCGCGCAAGGTTCGCGAAGGCACCGCGGCCGACCTGATCGTCGCCGGCCGGCAGATGCCGCTCTGGATCGCCGCGCTCACGATGACGGCCACGTGGGTGGACGGCGGTTACCTGCTTGGCACGACCGAGGGCGTGTACAAGTCGTCGATTCAGCTCGGGATTCAGGGCGGCCTCTGCTTCGGCATCAGCCTGATCCTCGGTGGTCTCTTCTTCGCCGGGGTCATGCGCCGTTTCGGATTCACGACGCTGATCGATCCCTTCGAGGCACGCTTCGGCAAGCGGTGGGCGGCGGTGCTGTTTCTTCCGGCGCTTGCGGGCGCGTTGTTCTGGAGCGCCGAGCTGCTCGTGGCGCTCGGCGCGACGTTCGGCGTCGTGCTCGGCATGAAGCTGACCACGGCGATTCTCCTGTCCGCCGTGGTGACGACGGCGTACACCGTGCTGGGCGGGATGTGGTCGGTGGCCTACACCGACATCTTTCAACTCGCGCTCGTGGCGATGGGCCTCGCTGCCGCGCTGCCGTTCGTGCTGGACGGCGCGGGAGGACTCCACCACGCGTGGATCACGTATGTGACGGCGCGACCCGATGGGAGCGGCGTGATTCCAGCGCTGCAGCCGCACGGCGGCCTCTGGACCAGGGCATCAGTGGTCGGTTGGTGGGACGTGTCGCTGATGCTGATCTTCGGCGGCATCCCGTGGAATTGTTATTTCCAGCGCGTGCTGTCCTGCAAAACGGCGCGCGACGCGCGCGGGATGTCGACCCTGGCGGGTGCGCTCACCATCGCCTTCACCGTGCCGCCGCTGCTGACTGGGGTCGCGGCGTTCGCGTATCCATGGTCGCCGGACCTCGTGGCGCGGCTTCACGCCACTCCCGCTGACACGATGCCGCTGCTCTTCGCGAAGGCGGTGCCGCCGATGATTGGTCTCCTCGGCCTGGCGGCGATTATCGGCGCGGTGACATCCAGCTTCAGCTCGTCGATCCTGTCGGCGGGATCGATGCTCAGCTGGAACTGCCTGAAGCGCCTCATGTGGCCGTCGCTGTCGCCGGCCCACATGAAGCGCGCGATACGGTCGTCGATCCTGCTGTTCGGTGCGGTGGCGACGGTGCTCGCGCTGAAAGTCCAGAGCGTGCAGGCGCTGTGGTTCTTCACGAGCGACCTGGTGTTCGTGCTGCTGTTCCCGCAGCTTCTGTTCGCGCTCTTCGACACGAAGGCCAACCGCACGGGGTCGATCGCCGCCTTCGCGGTCTCGCTCGTCTTGAGGTTGGGTGGCGGGGAGCCGTTGCTTGGCCTGCCGCCGTTCATCTCTTATCCTGACACCGTGCCGTTCAGAGCGCTCGCGGCCGCCGCGGGCCTCGTGCTGCTGCCGGTGGTGTCTCGCGCGACCGCGCGATGGGACGAGGCCAGGCCGCTTCGCAACCCCGTCGCCGTGCAGCCATGACCGCCACCGCGAAGCTGCTCGCGTGGCTCGCGCACCTTTACACCGCAATGGGGCTCGTGGCGGCCGCCGGCATGGCCGTGCTGATCGTGCATGGCGGCGACAGGTCGTTTCGCCGGGCGTTCATCCTGATGATGGTGGCCACGGCGATCGACGCCACCGACGGGTGGCTGGCGCGCAAGGCGCGCGTGAAAGAAGTGCTGCCCGGCTTCGACGGGCGCGCGCTCGACGACCTCATCGATTTTCACACGTACACATCGCTGCCGCTGCTTCTGCTCTGGCGTGCGGGCGTTCTGCCGGATGGCCTCGCGTGGCTGCTGCTGTTGCCGCTGCTGTCGAGCGCCTACGGGTTTTCACAGGTCCACGCAAAGACCGATGACGGGTTCTTTCTGGGGTTTCCGTCGTACTGGAACATCGTCGCGTTCTATCTGTACGTGCTCCATGTGCCGGCCTGGGTATCGGTGACGATGATCGTCACCTGTGTCATCCTGACGTTCGTGCCGACGCCGTATCTCTACGCCACTCGGGGAGGACCGTTCGCCAGGCTGATCAACGTCGGCGCGGCGATCTGGTTCGTGCTGCTCGGATGGGTTCTGCTCGGGGGCGCAGGCGACTCGAGAACGCTCGCCGTCCTCTCGCTGATCTATCCGTCGATGTATCTCGCCTTGTCGGCGGCGGTCACGGTCCGGGCCCGCGCTCCCTCGCCGCCTCGAGTGGATTTGCTCGTGCTGTTTCTCCTGGCCGCGATTACGGCAAGCGGATGCCTCGTCGTCTCGCTGCAGCCGGCGTACGACGCGGAATCGGTCGTGTTCGACGAGGCGTTGGTAGGCGTGTGGGAAGACACCGCCGACGGCTACAAGGCGACCATCGAGCGCGGCGAGTGGCGATCCTACAAGGTCACATTCACCGATCGATTCTCGACACGGTCGTTCCAGGGCAATCTCACGAAGCTGGGCGGCACGAGCTTCCTGGACGTGACGGAAATGCGTGGAACCGATCCCGGTCCGTATCTCGTCCCGGTGCACGGGATCGTGCGCCTCACCCTCGCCCGCGATACGCTGACGGCGGCGCTGCTGGATTACGACTGGCTCACGCGGGCGATGACCGCCAGGTCGCTAGGCAGGCCTGCGGCCGCGATGGACGATCGGCGCAACGCCGTCGTCACGGCGCCGACGAGCGAGCTGCGGCGCTGGCTGCTGCGCGCGCCCGCCGATGCGTTCGAGGCGCCCTCGACGTTTACGAGGAAAGACTAGCGGTCGAGCGGGCGCAACGGGGTGGCTGAGCGTGGCGAGCCGGCCGCAGCATCTCGCGAACTCCGGCGGACCTGTCGGGAAACGCCAGTTTCACACGACCTGCCGCGGCGGCTCGTCAGGACGCCGTGCGTGACCAGCGGCGTCACGTCGGGAGTGGCAAGCCATGTGCCGCCGGACACTCGCGGAATTTGGCCGGTTTTCACGCTGCGACGCACCCGGCGTCCGACAAACGGCGTAAGCGCTTACGCGAACCGCCACCTTACTCGATGCGGACGATGCGAGCTGAGACACGAGGGAAGCGCGCGAACACGGCGGGATCGTGGCCCGGCACCAGGAAGCGCGGCTCTCCGGCGATCGATCGCATCCGATCCTGCGTCCGCAGGTTTGAAGCGGCGTCGAGCGTCTGCGAGATCGCCGTGTGTGTTTCCACGTTCTCGTATAAGTACATGTTGTCCGACGCGAGAACGACCATGCGCGCAGCCGTCCGCACGGCGACGAACTGCGACGCCCACGTGTGCTTGCCGCCCACGCCGAACGTGATGCCGGACAGCGACGTGTCGTCGTCGCCGCGCACGAACGAGACCTTGCCCTGCGTGTTCCGCTTCACGATCTCGAGCACGTCGTCCGCGTCGATGCCGCCGTGGGTAGTGCGGGACTGCCAGGCGTCGCCCGTGTAGTAGTCGTACTCGTCCTTCTGGACCCAGACGCGCGCCGACGGAAACAGGTCGAGGCCGCCGGCATGATCCCAGTGCATGTGCGACAGAAGAATGTCGGTGACCTCTTCAGGCTTGATCCCGAGCGGCGCGATGGCTTCCGAAGGCTTGACGTAATCCTTGACGGTGAACTGGCGGAAGTACTGATCGCGGTGGAAGCCCGTATCGACGATGACGATACGGCCGTCGACCCCTTTCACCACCCAGATCATCATCGCGATGTCGATGCGCCGCGAGCGATCCGCGCCGGCGACGAGGCTCGACACCGGGAAGTTCGCCAGCGTCGCGAACCGGACCGCGAATACCTGGTATTTGTCGACGTCGGCGCCGATCCGCGGCGCGAGCAGCGCGAGCGCGGTGAGAACCATTCCGCCCATCCACGCCTTCGCGCGCATCAGCCCCCCGTAATCGCCAATCCCCAATCCCTAGTCCCTAATCCCCCCGCCGTCCTACCCACCCTCGCGCAGCATCCGTCGCAGCACTTTGCCCACCATTGTCTTGGGCAACTCGGTCCGGAACTCGACTTTCGACGGCACTTTGTACGGCGCGAGCTTCTCGCGGCAGAACGCCCGGAGGTCCGCCTCCGACGCCGTCTGGCCCGTGCGCAGCACCACCCACGCTTTCACGGCTTCGCCTTTCGTCGCGTCGGCGACGCCGGCCACGCCGACTTCCGCCACGGCTGGATGCGCGGCGAGCACTTCCTCGATCTCGCGCGGCCACACCTGGTAGCCGCTCGTTTTGATCAGATCCTTCTTCCGATCGACGATGAACAGGTAGCCGTCCTGGTCCAGGTAACCGAGGTCGCCGGTGTGCAGCCACTTGCGCGTGACGCCGTCCTCGATGTGATTGCGCAGCACGCCCGCGCTCTCGTCCGGCGCGTCCCAGTAGCCGACCATCAGCTGCGGCGCGTTGATGGCAATCTCGCCGACTTCGTTCGCAGGCAGCGGCCGCGTGCCCTGATCGTCGTCGAAGATGCGGACCGACACGTCGGGCACCGGCATCCCGACCGATCCGAGCTTGTTCGGTCCCTTCACCGGGTTCACGCACGTCGCCATCATCGCCTCGGTGAGCGAGTAGCCCTCGACGATGCGCGCGCCGGTCATCGCTTCGAAGCGATTCTTGGTGTCCGCGAGCAGCGGGGCGGCGCCCGAGAAGCAGATGCGGATCGATTTGAAATCGATCTTCCCCTTCTGCACGTCGGGATGGTTGAGCAGGGCGATGTAAAGCGTCGGCACGCCGTTGAAAAACGTCGGCTTCACGCGGCGGACGGTCGCCAGCAGGTCCGCGAGGTCGCGAGGGTTCGGGACGAGCGCGACCGCGCAGCCGGTGATGAACGTCAGCGCCTGCACGCCCACGTTGCCGTACACGTGAAACATCGGCAGCGGCAGGAAGATGACGTCGTCGGCGCCGCGCAGGGCCGACGCGTTCCACGCTTTGAGCTGGGTCCCGGCGATCACGTACGCGCCATGCGTTCCCAGCACCCCTTTCGGCGTTCCGGTCGTCCCGCCGCTCATCAGCAGGACGGCGTTGTCCTCCGGCGCAGGGGCCTCAGTCCGCGGACGCCGGCCGCGGTTCACGCGCAGGAGGTGCGCGAAATCGCTGTCGCCGGGCTTCAGCGCGATGCGATCGCCGTCCTTCTTCTCGCGCAGCATCGTGAACAGGACGCGCAGCAGCGGCGGAAAATATTCCTTGATGTTGGTCGCGATCACGCGGCGGACGCCTGCCCGCGGCTGGACGTTCTTGACGCGCTGGTAGAACCGCGTCAGCGTGACGACCGTCTCGATGCCGTGCTCGCGGAGCGGACCCTCGAGCTCGTGCTCTGTGTAGATCGGATTGAGCGGCGCGACGATGGCGCCGAGCTTCCAGGCGCCCAACTGCGCGATGAAGAACTGGGGACAGTTGGGCAGGAGCAGACCGACGCGGTCGCCCCGCTCGACGCCGAGCGCCGCGAACGCCGCGGCGCACTCGTCGCTGAGCCGCTCGAGCTCGCCGTAGGTGACGCGCGCGCCCTTGAACAACAGCGCCGGTCTGGCGGGCTGTGTCCGGGCAAACTCCGCGACGAAGTCCACGAGCGTCCGGCTCGGGTACGGCGCGAGCGTATGGGGAACGTCGGAATCGTAGTGGGCGAGCCAGGGTGCCGCCGTGGACATCAGCGGCGCGATTATAGCGCCCGCGTCACATCGCGGACGCCGGCGCGAGCAGCATCAACAGCAACGCCTTCTGGCCGTGCAGGCGGTTCTCGGCCTGATCGAACACCACCGACGACTCGCATTCGAAGACTTCCGCGGTGACTTCTTCGCCGCGGTGCGCCGGCAGGCAGTGCATGAAGAGCGCGCCCGGCTTGGCGAGCGACATCAGCTCCTCGTTCACCTGATAGGCCGCAAAGACGCGGCGGCGAACCTCGGCCTCCGCTTCCTGACCCATCGAGGTCCATGTGTCGGTGTAGACGGCATCCGCGCCGTTGACGGCGTCGGCCGCGTCGCTGAACAGCCGGAGCCGCGCACCGTGGCGCGCGGCGCTCGTCGCCTGCTGCACGACCGCGTGCGGAAGCTGATACGGCTCGGGGCTCGCGACGTGCACGTGGACGCCGAGCATCGCCGCGCCGTGCGCGAGCGACGTCGCCACGTTGTTGCCGTCGCCGACGTACGCGATCGTGCGCCCGCGGAGCTGGCCGAAGCGCTCCTTCAGCGTCAGAAAATCAGCGATCGCCTGGCACGGATGCTCCTGATCGGTGAGCGCGTTGATGACATGCAGCCGCTTCGTGGCGGCGGCGAACTCCTGAAGGATGCACTGCGAGAACGTGCGGATGACGACGGCGTCGACCCAGCGCTCGAGATTGCGCGCGACGTCGCCGACCGGCTCGCGCCTGCCGAGCGCGACGTCCGGCTGCAGCGCGACGAGATGGCCGCCGAGCTCACGAATGGCGATCTCGAAGGTCGTCCGCGTGCGCAGCGACGGCTTGTCGAACAGCATGCCGACGTGGCGGCCGTTCAGCACGTCCGCCGTCGGCGCGCGGCGTCCGAGCAAGCGGTCGGCCTTCACCTGCGACGCGATCTGCAGGCAGCGCTCGAGATCGACGGCGTCGAAGTCGAGGACGGACAGGAAGTCTTTGCGCGTCTGCGTCGCTGGGCTCACAACCTTTGTGTCCTTTGTATCCTTTGTGTCCCTGTCAGGTTCTGTAATCAGCATTGATGCGAACGTACTCCGCGCTCAGGTCGCACGTCCACACCGTGGAGGAGGCGCGGCCGGCGCCGAGGTCGACCGAGACGCTCAGATCCGTGCCCTTCAGGTATTCGGCGGCCTGGGGCGCGTTCTCGTCGTGCGGACGGCCGTCCTCGAACAGAACGGTCGTGCCAATCACGACCGCCGCGCGCGCCAGCTCGAATGCGACGCCGGCACGGCCCGCGACGGCAATCAGCCGGCCCCAATTTGGATCGCCGCCATGGATCGCCGTTTTCACGAGCGGCGAGTTCGCGATCGCCTTCGCGCATTTCCGCGCCTCGTCGCTCGATGCGGCGCCCGTCACGTGCACCGTCACCAGCTTGGTCGCGCCCTCGCCGCCTCGCACGATCCCGAGCGCGAGCTCGCGGCACACCGCCGTCAGACCGGCGACGAACGCGTCGTACGACGTCTCGTCCACCGCGACGCCGCTCGCGCCGTTGGCCAGCAGCATCACGCAGTCGTTGGTCGAGCATTCGCCGTCGACCGTGATCGCGTTGAACGTGTCGTCGACCGCCGCGCGCAGGGCACGCGACAGCAGCGGCGAGGGAACCGCGGCGTCGGTCGTCACGAACGCGAGCATCGTCGCCAGCATCGGCTCGATCATCCCGGAGCCCTTCGCCATGCCACCGATCGCGACGTCGTGTCCGCCGATCGCGATCTGCGCCGCCGATTCCTTCGGGAACGGATCGGTCGTCATGATCGCTTTCGCTGCCTGCGCGCCCTGGCCGGCGCCCATCGCGCTGAAGGCGATCGGCAGGCCGATGCGGATCTTCGCGATCGGCAGCGCGACCCCGATGACACCGGTCGACGCGACCAGCACCTGCTCGACGGGACAGCCGACGAGGCGCGCGGTCTCCGCCGCCATGTCCCGCGCGACCTGCAGACCCTCGTCGCCCGTGCACGCGTTCGCGCAGCCGCTGTTGACGATGATGGCGCGCGCCGTGCCGCCCGAGCGCGCCAGATGCTCTCGCGACACGATGACCGGCGCGGCCACGGCGAGGTTCGTCGTGAAGACCGCGGCGGCCCGCGCCGGCGCGTCGGACACCAGCAGCGCCAGGTCGAGCCCTCCGCTGGCCTTGATGCCGGCGCTGATGCCCGCCGCGCGGAACCCGCGCGGCGTCGTCACGCCGCCTTGAAGGATGGTCGACGTGGCCGCCATCTATGCGAGCGGCGCTGAGGCGGCCGCCGGCAGCCCGTAGCCGCGCTCCGCGTCGAACGCCACGTCCAGGGGCACCACCATCGCGTACTGGCCGCACTGGCGGAACTGGGGGCACTTCACGCAGTCAGTGAAGATTTTTTCCGCCAACCACAGGTGCGGCACGATCGAGAAGCCCATGTGAATGAAGTAGGCGGGCGCGTGCGTGAACGCGCACAGTTTTTCGAACCCCTCGCGCCGGGCGCGCCGCCGAAGCTCGTCGACGATCGCGACGCCGATGCGGCTGCCGCGCGCGGCGCCGTCGACCGCAAGTGACCTGACTTCGGCCACGTGCGGGCTGAGCGGCGCGAGCTCGGCGCACCCGATGATCTTTCGGGCTTTGACGGCGACGACGAAGCGGTCGGCGCGGACCGTCAGCTCGCTCAGCGTCCGCGGCAGGAGGTGACCCTCCTCGAGGTTCGCCTGAATCAGCGCGTGCAGCTTCTTCGCGTCCGGCGTGTCGCCGGTGCGCAGCGTGATGTGGCCCCGTGAAGGTTGCCTCATGCGCCGGCTCCCACAGCGCCCAGCGCCGCATCGAGCCGACCGAGCGCCTCGCCGGCTTCTTCCTCGGTGATGACGAGCGGCGGCAACAGCCGGACGACCGTTTCCGCCGTGCGATTGACGATGACGCCGCGCTCGAGCGCCGCCGGGACGACCGGCGCCGCGTCGCGCAAGAGCTCCAGCCCCCACATCAATCCGGCGCCTCGTACCTCCTTCACGATGCGATGCTTCACCGCGAGCGCTTTCAGCCGCTGCTCGAAGATCGCCCCGACGCGCCTTACGTTTTCTGCGACGCCGCGCTCGAAGATCTCGCCGACGACGAAGAGCGCCGCGCGGCACGCCAGCAGGTTGCCGCCGTAGGTCGTCCCGTGATCGCCGATCGACAACGTGTCGGCCACCTCCTGGCTGACGAGCGCTGCGCCGACCGGCACGCCGCCGCCGAGCGCCTTGCCGATCGAGACGAGGTGCGGCTGCAGCCCGAGCGCCTGGAAGTAGAACGGATAGCCGGTCCGGCCGAGGCCGCTCTGGATTTCGTCCGCGATGAACAGCGCGCCGGTCTTCGCGCACGCGTCCCTGATCGCGGCCGCGAACGCCGGCGTCAGCGGCTTGATGCCCCCCTCTCCGATTACGGATTCCGCGATGATCGCCGCTGTCGACGCGGACGCGGCTGCCGTCAGCGCGGTCGGATCGTTCGTCCGGACGAATTTCACGGTCGGCAGCAGCGGCTCGAACGGCGTGCGATAGTGCTCGTCCGAGGTAACCGACAGCGACCCGAACGTCCGGCCGTGAAACGATTCTTCGAGCGCGATGAATTCCTTGCGCGGCTCGCCCTTGGTGTGCCAGTAGCGCCGCGCGAACTTCAAACAGGCTTCGACCGCCTCGGTGCCGCTGTTGCAGAAGAACGCGCGCGGCAGGCCGGACAGATTCGCCAGCCGCTCGGCAAGCTGACCCTGCAACGGGTGGTAAAAGAGGTTCGACGTGTGGATCAGCGTCTGCGCCTGTTCGGCGACGACGCGTGCGAGCGCCGGGTGTGCGTGGCCGAGCGACGCGACGCCGATGCCGGAGAGCAGATCGACGTATTCGCGCCCGTCGATGTCGTACAGCCGAACGCCCTGGCCGCGCACGAACGTCACCGGCGCGCGGCGGTAGGTCTGCAGCACATGCCGCGATTCGCGTGCCTGAACCTCGTCGAGTGTTGTTTGCATCTCTCATAGCGGGCCTAAAGGCCCGCACTACATCTGTCCATGCCGCGGCCCTGAAAGGGCCGCGCTACGCTCCACGGCGATGACGCGCGTCGCCGACGCCGGTACGGCGCCGCCGGCCGCGGCTCCGATCGCCGCGCCATCGCGGCCGTCGACGATCAACACATCGCCGACGCCGCCTGCCAGCGCATGCTCGCAGGCGCGCAGCTTCGCGATCATCCCGGCCGTCGCCGTGCCGCTCGTCACCATCTGAGCGATCGCGCTCGATTCCACGAGCGCCACGGTCTGTCCGCTCCCGTCGAGAACGCCC
>Ga0099827_10000053_pt1 | contig 33607 bp, 30 predicted proteins | sample CZO8metaG_FD_79339 | JGI IMG/M metagenome (GOLD analysis project Ga0099827, IMG submission 79339) | Vadose zone soil microbial communities from the Eel River Critical Zone Observatory, Northern California, USA - CZOApr15con1.8 metaG | ecosystem: Environmental > Terrestrial > Soil > Vadose zone ...
CGACCGCGCCGATGCCCCGCCACGAGTTCAACCAGGGGCGGAGCGCCGCTGATAAGGAGTCTATTCGCTGGCCACCTTTCAGGTCGGCCTATGCACTGAGTATCACTGGCGCAGCGACCTGACTTGTTGGATCGTCACGCTTCGTCGCACTGCGTCGCATACCGTCGCCGAGGTCGAAGGGGTGATCACCCCTCCCGATAGAGGACGAGCAGCAACCCGAAGACGGCCAACGCGGGGCCCCAGATCCGGCCGGGCCCGCCGCTCTTGACAGGAGGTAGCCGGAGCTCGAGCCAGCGTGACCAGCCCGCCAGCAGGCTCACGAGGCCGAGCGGCAGATGCGAGAGCTCCATGAAGAACGCCGACTTGCCGTTGCTCAGCTCGTGGGCGTGCGCCAGGAGCAGCACGCCGCTCCAGATGGCGACGACGGGGAAGACGTAGCGCCACGGGGAATCCGGGTGGCGACCGCTCCGCACACGCCATTCCGCGAACCCGAAGAGCGCAGTGAGGATGAGCAGGATCCGGTGCTGGACGACCTCCGGGCTCAGGAGATGCTCCCAGAAGCCGACCGCCCCGGTCTGCCACCCCTCCGGATCCACGCTGTAGGCGACGAAGCCCGCCAGCGCAATGATGAGCAGCGGCCAGTGCCGAGCCCACGGCGCCCGCCCGGTCCGCTCGAGCGTCGCGAGGACCCCCATGGCGAGCACGAAGAGGCCTGCGACGTTGTGTCCGAACTCGGACCATGCGGTGATCTCGGCGGTGCGCGGCGCGTTTGGATCGGCGAGATCCGAGGCGGCCGCCAGCTCGGCCAGGGTCGGGGTCGAGAGCCGCGGCCAGTGCGGAGTGAACACGGCGCGGATCTCGTTCAGCGTGGCGCGCTGCACGCCCACGTCGACGGCCGGTGGCGCCGAGCCGATCGATGCCGCGAGCAGGACCGTTACCACCGCGAGTCCCGCTTCCACCTCAAGGCGCCGGCGCAACAGGATCGAGCTTCCGCCAGAGGTGGATCGCTGGCTGCTCCACGGGCCCAGCGCGAGGCGGCCATGAAGCGCGCGGTGATTCAGGACACCCATCGCGAGCAGTGCCACGAAGAGGACAATCTTCGTGAGGACCATGGCCCCATACGAGGTGCCGATGGCGGCGCCCGGTGTGGCGACGTAGGCGAGCGAAAGGGCGACGCCGGTGACTGCGATGCCCACGACCGCCGCCGCAGCCACCACGGAGAAGGGGCGGAGCCAGACATCCCCAGCGGAGACGTCCGCGCGCAGCAAGAGCATTGCAGCGCATATCAGGCCGCCTACCCAGATGCCGACGGCCGCCTGATGGAACGCGGTGACGGTCAGGAGCCACGCCTGGCCGTCGAGTCGGCCCATCGCGTGGCTGGCCAAGGCCCCGGTGGCGGACAGCAAAATGGTGGAGCCCAGGAGCAGTGCGCCGGGCAGCCGGGATGCCGGCGCCCGCCGAAGAGCGATGGCAGCGGACAGGATGGCGAGCCCGGCCGCGATGCGGACGATGCCAGCGATCCCGACCGTCGAGCCGAGCAGGGCGGCGATTGGCCAGCCCGCGTCGTCGGCCAGCGCCGCCGCCAGCACGGCGAGCAGGCCAGTCTGCGCGAGAACGGCGACGAGTGCGCCGGCTCCAGTGAGCGCGAGGGTCCAATCGAGGGCGCGGGCAGGCCGTCGCTCCGGGTCGCGGCCCAGCACGACGAGCGCGAAGACAGCACTGCCGAGAGCGACGGCCTGGCCGACGAGCCCGGCTGCGCGCAGCCACAGCAGCATGAGCGGGATCACGGCACGCCACAGTAGCACGAGCGTCGCCGCGCCGTCGGCTTGGCGGAGGACCCGGGTTCATCGGGAAACCCCGACACGCCGTACCTGCCGCATCCCGTCGTTTGCGGTAATCACGCCGGAGGGCGTCACCGCGAGCCCGGCCGTGCTCAGCGCCCGCGCGACCCAGGTATTGCAGGTGTGGAACAGGTGATAGCGGCTGCGTGCAGCGTAGAACCAGCTGGATCCGTACAGACCGCGCTCGAGGCGAAGGGCCCGGTCTTCGCGGTCCCGCTGATACTCCTCGTGGATAAACCGCGTCATCGCGTCGAAGCCGCGGCGTGAGAGACGCAGCTCGACGACCTCGCTTTCCGCGAAATATGGGGCGACCGGGGCGCTGAAGCCGACGACGTGAAGCACGCTCCCGGAGGCCAGGAACGCCGCCTTGATCGCCAGCCAGGGCGTGGCCGGCCTCGCCATGTAGAACTCACGATCGCCCCAGGCGACCTCGACGAACATCGCCTCCGGAAAATCGTCGACCTCGGGCCAGAGAGCGCGATCCACGTCGGTGCGGCGGACGACGATCGCCGTGTGCCAGCCGTGATCGAGCACCGAGATCGTGACCGCCGACTCGTCGCCAAGCGGCGGATAGAGATCGGCGACCGGCCCGAGACAACCCCCGGCCGGCACGATCGCCGCAAGGAGCCCGGCGACACGGAGCGTCGACCACACTTCGAAGGCCACGGTAGATGTCTGTAACTCTTACTCTGTAGTTCTTCCAGCTCCTGTAGATTTTCCTTCTCGACTTGTATTTCTTTCCTCGAACTATCGCCGGCTCCATCGCGCGAACGCACGATTGGGCGAGGGTACGCGCAAGCACTGACACTTGCCTGCCACCTTCGCAGCAGTGGCAGGGTCGATGCTCCAAAAACTTGGCGAATCCCGTGGGCGGGGGTTGCCGCACACGGCCGAACAGCAGGATGCTCTGGACGTGAGCATCACCGGGAGGGGCAGCCCATGAACCCTGCGGTGCAGATCGTCGTGACCCCGGGCTCGGGCGACGGTCGCGCGATGGCCGTCGCGAGACAGACGCGGCGGGCGCTCCGAGCCCAGGGTTACGCCGTCAGTGTCCTGGCGTTCCGCGAGCTCGACCAGCTCGTCCGTTGGACGAGGACGTGCGGCGCGACCTTCTCGTACCTCGTCGCGATCGGGGGCGACGCGACGCTCAGCGAGTCGGCTCGATCACGACGGCGGTGGCCAGCGATACGGGAACGTGAAGCACCTTGAGAAAGAGCCAGGTCTCGAGCACGCCCATGAGCCAGCCGAGCAGGTGGAAGGCCATCGAGAGGGAGAATCGCCGCCACTGCCGTCGATAGAAGCTCTGCAGGGTCTGATCGAGATTCTCCGCTGACGCGATCGCCTTGAGCTTGCCGAACCGTGAAAGCCGGCGCGCGCCGCGGCCCAGAAGCCCCGTCACCTGGACGAGCAGGAATCCCCCGGCGCCGACCAGCTCGACGAGCAACAGCCAGAGCATCGCCGCGACGAGCCGCGCGTCCACGGACAGCGCCAGCGCGACCGCCACGCCGAGGAGCAAGAACAGCGTCTGGGAGAGCGTGATCGTCGTCTTGGCGATGATCACCGAGGCGACGCTCTCGCGATAGGGGACGTGAGGCCGGAGGAACCACACCTTGATCGCGTCGCCGCCGACGGGAGCGACCGCGGTCATCACGTTCACGGCTTCGCCGGCGACGCGCGCGGCCATCAATCGCAGGAACGGAACGCGGTCGTACGCGAAGGCGTAGCGCCACCCGAGCGTGTCGACGGCCATGATCAGCACGAACAGCAGGGAAACCAGCAAGGACTGCCAGCCGAGCGCGCGCGCCGTGGCGGCGAGGGTCTCGTCCTTTCCGATTAGCGCGACGAGGATGGCCAGGATCGCCAGGCCGATGACAATCGACAGCGAGCGAAAGGCGCGCACCTAACCCTTGGAGGGCAACGCCGGTGCCACGTGTGGCATCAGGTCAACCCCTGTGTCATACTTCTGACGTGCAGAGGGAGGGCGCCGGGCTGGGCGTGTCGCGGCCGTTGCTGGCTGTGGCGGTCCTCTCTCTCTCCGGCTTCCTGGCGCTGGCCGTGATCGCTTCGGCGAAGCAGTTCTTCGATCTGGACTACAGCGCCCGCGCCCTCGTTCAGCTCGCTCACTTGCCCCTCCTGGACCCCGCGATGAATGGAATCTCGGGCCTGGGCGAGAACTACGGGCTCATCCCTCTCATCGCGCTCGGCGTCGCGCTCCTGTGGCGCAGGAGCCGTCGCTGGGCCGTCGTGCTGCCGCTGCTGATGGCGGGAACCGGTGGGCTCCAACTCGCCGCCAAGTGGGCGGTGGACCGCCCGCGTCCGAATCTCGCGGCCGGGGATTCCCGAGCGGTCACGTGCTGGCCCTCGTGGTGTTCTTCGGCCTCATGATCTATCTGCTCTGCACGTCGACGCTGACACGGCGCCAGCGATGGCTCGGGAGCGCGGGCTGTGCTGCGACAGTGCTGGTCGTCGCCTTCAGTCGTCTCTACCTCGAGGCGCACTGGGTGTCGGACGTGGCCGGCGGATTCACGCTGGGCCTCGCCTACCTTTTGCCGGCCATCTGCCTCGTCGAAACCGTCGCCGGTCGTCACGCGGGCTAGACGGTCGAGGTCCCGCCTCTCAGAAGCGGACGCTCACTTTGCCGACGATGAACGGCCCGTCGCCGACGTCGATTCGGTTGTCATGGCGCTCCCCGTACCTCTCGCCCTCGTAGTAGAAGCGATCGAACGCCCAGCCGCCGTAGACCTCGAAGCCGACGTGCCGCAAGTCGAATCGAACGCCCGCGGTGAGCCGCTTCTCATAGTAGAAAATCTTGTCGTCCTTTTTGTCGCGGTCGGCGCGGTAGTACGTGTCATGGTCCCAGTCGAAGCCCGCGTAGGCCCGCAGCGGCTGGAAGATCTGCCATGTCGCGCGCGCGCGCACCGTCCTGATCGGAAAATACTGCGCCTCGAGGGTGAGGGTCTCGAACGGCTTGAACTCGATCGACGAAAACGGGACGCCGATGACGGCGCTGAAGCGGTCGGAGGGCACCCACACGTACGCGATGCCGGGCATCGGCAGGGGTTGATTGAAGATTATCTCATCGCTCGCGTAGATCAGGGTGAAGATCCAGGCGTTGCGCTCGCCCTGCGGGACGCGGAGCATCGCCACACCCCGGTAGTACACCTCATCGATGCTGTGGAACGGCTCGTCGCTGGCGGAGCCTGCCGTGAGGGCCAGCCCGCCGATCCAGCCGCTGTCGAACTTGTGACGAAAGCTGAGGGTGGCGCCCGCGTCCCAGAGCTCGCTGGGGAAGCGGCCGCCCACTTCCGGGAAGCGGGCGCGCGTGTCGATATCCTGAAAGCGGGTCCGGGCGGAGAGCCCCCATTCGTTGGCGCTGTCCTGGAAGAGGGGGACGAAGAGCGAGACGCGGTGCTCGGAGAGGCCGAGGTGGGTCTCCTGATTGTCTACTCTTCGATCAGGATAGTAGGTGAACCGATAGTCGGACCGTGGGATCTGCTTTCCCATCTCGGGATTCAGCCACATCTGGAGCTCGGCCTGGGCGCCGACGACGGTGGGGAACACGACCAGCAGTGCTGCTCCCAGAACGAGCCCGCGCGCTGCCACAGCCGAAGCCATTCGGGGCCCTCCTCACCGGTGTCGACCGTGGGTCGCTGCAGGATCAGTCTAGCAGTGGAGGCCGCAAGAGTCGCACCAAGGGCGGTGGCGGGAGCCGGCGTCAGCGTTTTCGACAGATCATCGCGACGCGGTTCTGACGTAGTGTGGGGACTGTGAGCGCCGTCGAGCCGCTGACCGACTGGCAGATCACGCCCGCCCGCAGGTGGGCCATCACGCTCTCCGTGATGATGGTCACGGTCATGCAGGTCCTGGACACCAGCGTGACCAATGTCGCTCTCCCCCACATGCAGGGCTCGCTGTCGGCCGGCATCGAGGAGATGTCCTGGGTCATCACGTCCTATCTCGCCGCCAACGCGATCGTCATTCCGGCGACCGGCTGGCTCTCGGCCCGCCTCGGCCGCCGCCGGTTTTTCCTGATCTGCACGGTGCTCTTCACCGTCAGCTCGTTCCTCTCGGGGATCGCGCCGAACCTCGAGTTTCTCGTGGCCATGCGGATCCTTCAGGGGCTCGGCGGTGGGCCGGTCATCCCGATGGCGCAGGCAATCATGTGGGAAATCTTCCCTCTTCGGATGCGGGGCACGGCCATGGCCGTCTGGGGGACGGGCATCATGCTGGCGCCGATCCTGGGTCCGACTCTGGGCGGCTGGATCGCCGACAACTGGTCCTGGCGCTGGATCTTCTACATCAACCTTCCCATCGGGCTCGCCGGCTTTCTGTTGGTCAGCGTGTTCCTGTTCGATGCGCCTTTCGTCAAGAAACCAAGCGGCATCGACGCGGTGGGGCTCGTCCTCATGGTGTTCGGTTTCGGCTTTCTGCAGCTCGTGTTCGACCTCGGAGAGAAGAAGGACTGGTTCGACTCGGGGCTCATCGTGGGACTGTTTATGGTCTCAGTGTGCGCGATCGTCGGGTTCCTCATCCGCGAGCTGCTGGCCGCCGAACCGATCCTCGACCTGAGCGTGTTCAACGACCGGAACTTCGCGGTCGGCACCATGTGCATCGCGCTGGTCGGCCTGGGGCTCAACTCGAGCGTGCTGCTGGTCGCGCTCTACACGCAGAAGATGCTGGCGTGGGACGCGTGGAACGCCGGACTCGTGCTGGCGCCCGGCGGCCTCGGCACCATGATCGCGCTCCTGATCTCGGGCCGCCTCGTGGCCCGCGCCGATCAGCGCCTCATGCTCGCCGGCGGCTGCCTACTGAACGCCGTGGCGACGACGATGATGGCGAGCGTGACGCTGGGCATGGACTACTGGAGCCTCGCGTGGCCACGCTTCCTGCAGGGCTTCGCGGGGGGCTTCATCTTCCCGCCGCTCCAGACGCTCACGCTCGCGACGATCCGCCTGGAGCGTCTCGGCAACGCGACCGCCGCCTACAACATGGTGCGCAACGTCGGCGGGAGCATCGGCGTGGCGCTAGCCACCACCCTTCTGGTGCGGCGCAGCCAGGAGCACCAGACCACGCTGGTCTCGCACCTGAATGTCTGGGACACCGAGACGACGGCGCGCCTCAAGCAATGGACCGAGCACTTCGTGAGCCAGGGCTCGGACTCGTACACGGCTGGCCGGCGGGCGCTCGCCATGCTGTACCGCGGCACGGTCGAGCAGGCCCAAGTCATGGCGTACGCCGACGACTTCTGGCTGCTCGCGCTGGTGTCCCTGGCCATCCTGCCCCTGGTCCCGCTGATGCACCGCGTGCGCACCGAGCAGAACGAGCGCGCGCGCGAACGTCCCGGGCGAGTCGAGGCCTTACCGGCCCCCGACAATTCACCGATCGCGCCCGAGCGGGGTCGGGACTAGTCCCTTTCTCGGGCCACATCGCCCGGGGGCGTTGACCGGCCTATCAACGAGGCGGGCTGGGGGGCTATGGGACAGCCTGCCGAACGTCGGCGGGACGGACGATCCACGGTCCGCTGCAGCCACCGTGCATGAGTTCAGAGGCTGATTCGTAGGACTGCCCCAAGGTAACAGTCATGACAGCGCCGGCAATTATCGCGGTCCCCCCGCACAGGAGCGCGCGCCCAGGGGCGTACCAGATGTCTGCCACAATGGCGCCTACTTCGTCATCCGTCGCGGGCGCACGTCCGTCCGCCGCGACCGGGTTCCTATGGGTCGCGCAACCGGCGAGAAGTATGGCGCCAAGCATAAGACTCACGACTGTCTGCTTTCTCATTGCCGTCCTCCGTTCGGGGCGTGCCCGCCACACCTTCCCCGTCTGCTGCGCCTCGGCGGCGAGCGGCGCAAGAATGAGGCTGAGAATGACCGCGCGGCTGATCAGTCGCATGTTGCCGGGGAGTCTAGCCGAACGCCACGATGCGCACCAGCGCCCCCCGCCAAGCCTCTAGGCGGCGCCGACCAACTGCAGGAATGCTGACACGATCTCGGCGGCGATGTCGGAGCCGGCGCGCTTGGACGCGCGGAACAGATCGTGGGCGGCACCGTCCACGGCGACGAGCGTGGTCCGTGCCGGAATCAGGCTGCGCGCCGCTGCGATCTCCTCGAGCGTGCCGAACGGATCGCGTGAGCCGTGGGCGAAGAGCGTGGGCGTCTTGAGGCTCGGGAGGTGCGCCGTCCGGAGCTCGGCCGGGCGACGCGGCGGATGAAGCGGGTACGAGAGCAGCAGCAGCGCATCGGCGAGCCCGGGCTCGCTCGCCAACAGCATGCTCGCCTGGCGGCCTCCGTACGACTGCCCGCCGAGGAAGACCCGGCCGGTCACGAGCTCTCGCATCGACGCCACCGCGCTGCGCAGTCCCTCGCGGTCTCTGGCCGCCCCAGCCGGGCGCGGCGGAGCTGTTGGGCTCGCCTGACGGTAGGGGAGATCATAGCGGAGGACCGTGACGCCTCTGTCCCTGAACGCCTCGGCGAGCGCGACGAGGAGCGGGGCCCGCGCACTTCCACCGGCACCGTGGGTCAGGACGAACCCGTCCCCCGTTGGCGACCGCGGCCGATGGAACCCCCCGCTCACGCCGCGACCTCGGTCGGTCGTTACGAGATGCGGTGGTACATCACGTGCCGACGGTTCGTGGTGTACGGGCGAACATGCTCGGCCCAACGCCCTTCCTCGACGGCTTTCGCCCACGCATCGCTCGTGAGCACGGTCGGGCTCTCGACCTCGTAGAGCGCGTTGTAGGCGGGCTCGCTCTCGATCACGATCGTCTTGCGCTCCCCGCCGATCATCATCGTCACCGGCTCGCTCTTGAAGCGCGCGACCGCGATGACGCCCCGCACTCCGAGAAGCGACGGCACGTGTTCCTTGTCGTACACCTCGTTGAAGAGCGCTTCCTTGTCCGGCCGAACGCTCATGGCCGCGCTGAAGAGATATCGGGTCTGGATCGGCATGGCAGTCTCCTTTGGGGGTGATCGAGCCCCTTCATCCTAGCTCATGCGTGGTCTTGTGGCATCTCGGCCCGTTGCCACTCCTGGCTGTGGGGGCGGTGCGGACGGCGCCGCGCTCCGAGCTCACGAGAACTTCGAAAAAGGAGTCGCGCCGCCAAGGTTTGCCACCCGCGCAGGACGCCGATGCTACGATGACGAGGGAGGGGATTATGACGTTCGGTGGCATCATTTTTCTCCTCGTCTTCGTCGGTCTCGTCGTCGCCATTGTCGTCACGTACAACAAGCTCGTCGGCCTGCGCCAGCGGTCCGAGGAGGCGTGGTCGGACATCGACGTCCAGCTCAAGCGCCGGACGGACCTGGTTCCCAACCTGATCGAGACCGTCAAGGGCTACGCCGCGCACGAGAGGACCACGCTCGACCAGGTCGTCCGCGCCCGCGGCGCGGCCGTGGCGGCGCAGACGCCGGAGGCGCGCGCGCAGGCCGAGAACCAGCTGACGGGGGCGCTGCGCCAGCTCTTCGCGCTCGCCGAGTCGTATCCCGACCTCAAGGCGAACCAGAGCTTCCTCGAGCTGCAGGCCTCGCTGGGCGAGCTCGAGGAAACGATCCAGAGCTCGCGCCGCTACTACAACGCCGTCGTCCGCGATCTCAACACGACGATCGACAGCTTTCCGTCCAACCAGATCGCGTTGTTCTTCCGCTTCGTCAAGCGGGCATACTTCGAGCTCGACCGCCCCGACGACCGTCAGGTCCCGCGCGTCTCTTTCGGGAGCTGATCGCATCGGCCGGAGCCTCGCCGCGCTGGCGCTCGTGCTGGCGGCCGCGTCTCCGGCCGTGGCGCAGACGCGAGGGCTGTTCTCGATCGACAGCTTCATCACCAGCCTCGTGGTCAACGCCGACGGGAGCCTCATCGTTCGGGAGGACATCACGTTCGAGTTCCGAGGGGCGCACCAGGGCATCTTCCGGCGGATCCCCCTGCGCGACACGCGTGACGGGCTCGACTTTCCGCTCCACCTCAGCGGCATCGGCGTCTACGACGAAGCGAACCAGCCGCTCCGGACCGCCGTGTCGTATCCGGATCGGTACGTCACGATCAAGGCGTGGGTGCCGGGAGCCGTCGATACGAAGAAGACCGTCAGCGTCGTCTACCACGTGCGGCGCGGGATCATGCAGCACGACGATCACGACGAGCTGTACTGGAACGCCACCGGCAACGAGTGGCACGCTCCGATCAGCCATGCCGAGGTGTTCGTGACCATGCCCCCGGCCGTCGCCGACGCCGAGGTGCGGACCTTCGCCTACACCGGAACGCTGGGGGCGGCCGGCCAGGACTACGCGGTCGATCGTGTCCAGACCTACTGGAGGTTTCGGACGACCCGCGCCCTGCGGCCGCGGGAGGGCATGACCGTGGTCGTCGGCTGGCCGCCGGGACGCGTGGCGCATCCGTCCGAACTCCGCCAAGCCCTGTGGCTCATCGCCGACCACTGGCCGCTCGGACTTCCGGCGCTGGCCCTCGTCTGGGGCGCGTTCGTCTGGTGGGCGTTCGGACGCGATCCAGCGTCGAGCCGCTCGGTGAAGCCTGAGTACGAGCCGCCCGGCGACCTGATCCCGGCGCAAGCCGGCGCGCTCGTCGACGAACGGGCGCATCCGCGCGACGTCATCGCGACAGTGGTGGACCTCGCAGTGCGCGGCTATCTCGAGATCGAGCCGATCACGACGGCCTTCGGCGACCAGGATTTCATGTTCAAGCGATTGAAACCGGTCGCCGGCGACCCCGACCTGAGGCCCTTCGAGCTCTACGTGCTCGCCAAGATCTTCGGCGCCGACTGGGTGATCAACATGCGGCTGCTCTCCGAGGTGCGGCGCGACTACGAGAACGTGTTTCCCCCGATCCGCGATCGGCTCTACCAGCTGATGGTGCAGGATGGCCTTTTCCCCACCTCGCCGCGCAGCGTGAGATCCGGATGGATGGCGGCAGGCCTGCTCACCGCGATCAGCGGTTTCCTCCTGCCGCAGTTCGGACCGTCCTGGCTCGGTCTGTACGAGCCATGGCTGCGAATCGGGATCGTCGGAAGCGGGCTCGTCTTCATCGCCTGGGGCTGGGTCATGCCGCGCAAGACCTGGGCCGGCGTGCAGATCCTGGCGAAGGTGCGCGGGTTCCAGGAGTTCCTCGAGCGGGCCGAGAAGGACCGGCTCGAGCGGATGCCGGCCGACACGCTCCATCGGTGGTTACCGTGGGCGATCGCGCTCGGCGTGACCGAGCGCTGGATCTTCAACTTCCAGGGCCTCAAGGTTGCCGCGCCGGCCTGGTATCACAGTCGCGGCGACTTCTCTCTACCGACCTTCGAGCGCGACCTGGGCGCGTTCGCGCGCCGGACCGAGGAGGCGATTCTCACGACCCGGCGCGGCTACAGCGACGGCAACCACGGTGGCTTCTCGCGTGGCTCGTCCGGCGGGGGCATGGGCGGGGGTGGCGGCGGGACGTTCTGAGGACGGCGTCAGGTCTAGCGCGCGCCGGTGGACGAACCTCCATCGCCCGTTGTATCGTAAGTGCCCTCGGGCTCGTGGTGCAGCCTGGTTAGCACACTGGACTGTCAATCCAGAGATCGCGGGTTCAAATCCCGTCGAGCCCGCCATTACACAACGACTTCGGTGACAGCCCTCCGCGGCTGTCACCGAACTCGATGTCCGCAGAGAACGCACTCTCGATTTTTAATCCTCGGTCTGTCAAACCGGCACCGACGCGAACTTTTCTCGTCAGTTGCCCTCGCCGTCACCCGGCGACCCGCGCTCATCCCACGCTCTAAGTTCGCATCGCCACGACGTTCGCCAAAAGACCTCAGCCTGGCACCGACATTGCTCCGTACGTGCTCGCTTCCGGCAATTCGAATAGGCGCAGTCGGTGCAGTGAATGCAAACAGACGGAGAGTGGACATGAGGCGGATGGGAATCGTAGTAGCGTTGGTGGCGGTCGCGTCAGTCATCCCGGCGATGGCCTTCGCCCAGGCGCCGGTCGGGGCGTGGTGCAGCGGCTCGTACGGCCCGACGGGTACGAACTTCGGCCCGTGCATGCCCGCGCAGGGCGGAGCCCAGGTCGCGGGCCAGGCCTCGGGCATCTCGAACCAGGGTGTGCCGACCGAGCCACAGTACCCGGCCAGTCAGGTCACCTTCGAAGGCGACAAGGCATTCTTCAACAGTCAGGAGCTGAGGTTGAACTACGCTGTCTCTCCCGATCGGTCCGGGCACATCGAGGCACCCGGCGAATAAGCACAAGCCCGTACCGGCGACAGGGCGACGGCGCGGGTTGAGCCCGCGCCGTTCGTCTTTTCGGCTCCCGCCCGATCTCCAGCTGGTTCCTTGACCGCGTTCTGCCCGCGTGATAGAAATCCTGACGCCGAGATGCACGGACGAGAATATCGGCTCGCGATCCGTCACAAGGTGTGGCTCGACGTCGGCGGGCGATTCGCCGTCGGCGACGGCGGGACGGATCTGCTCCGCGCCATCGATGCGACCGGATCCGTCCGGGCGGCCGCGCAGAGTGTCGGGTGGTCCTATCGTCACGCGCTGGCGTACCTGGACAACGCGGAGCGTATGCTCCGCCGCGCCCTCGTCGAGCGGACCCGCGGCGGGCAGGAGCGCGGCGGCGCGCGCCTGAACGCGGAGGGGCGGGACTTCCTGCGGCGCTGTTCGCGATTCAGGCGGAAGACACAGGCGGCGGTGCGCGCGCTCTACCGCGCGGCGTTTGGCGGCGGCCGCTGGAGCTCCGCCGACGGACCGCGGCGCGGCCGCGGCGCCTGAGGTTCAGGAAACTGATGCTTCACGCGCTGCTGACCGCGCTGGTCCTGGCGATCATCCCGCTGCCCGCCGAGGCGCAGCGGCCCCCGGTCATCCTGTCGACGACCACGAGCACCCAGGATTCGGGGTTGCTCGACGTCCTGGTCCCAATGTTCGAGCGCCAGACGGGCTACAGCGTCAAGACGATCGCGGTGGGCACGGGCCAGGCGCTCGCGCTCGCGGCGCGTGGCGAGGCGGACGTCGTGCTCGCGCATGCGCCCGGGCTCGAGAAGAAGTACGTCGCGGACGGCAAGATGCTGAACCGGCGGCTCGTCATGTACAACGACTTCGTCATCATCGGACCGGCCGACGACCCGGCGAAGGTCAAGGGGACAAAGAAGGCGACGGACGCGGTGCGGGCCATCGCCGCGACCGGCTCGCGCTTCGTCTCCCGGGGCGACAGTTCGGGCACCCACGCTCTCGAAAGGGCGCTCTGGAAGCTGGCCGGTCTCGAGCCCCAGGCGGGGTGGTACATCGAGTCCGGGCAGGGGATGGGCGCGACGCTCGGCATCGCCGACGACCGCAAGGCCTACACGCTGACCGACCGCGGGACCTACCTGGCGTTCCAGCGGCGGGTGCGCCTGCCGATCCTGCTCGAAGGCGACAGGCTGCTCCTCAACATCTACTCCGTCATGGAGGTCAATCCGAGCAACGGCCACAGAATCAACACGGTGGGCGGCCACGTCTTCGCCGACTTCATGGTCTCGTCCGACGTTCAGAAGATCATCAAGACGTTCGGCGTCGACAAGTACGGCCAGCCCCTGTTCGTGCCCGTCGCCGGCATGAAGGAGGACGAGGTCGGGGCAAGGACTAGCGGCGCCCGGACGTCTGGAGCAGGCCGTTGTTCTCCGCGTGGCAGGGATCGTCGATGGTCTGCAGCGCGGCGATCGCATGACAGAACTCGTGGATCTCGATCTCGAAGGCCATCATCGAGGGCAGCACGTCCGTGTAGCGGACGACCTTGATGGAGCGCGCCGTGCGGCCATCGGGCAGAGCGACCGCGTGTGACGTCTGGCACCCATAGATCGGGCCGACGGACAGAGGGAAGCCGCACTCACGGTCGATGGCCTCGCGGTCCTCGCTGATGACGACGGTCACCAGTCGATCGCCGGTGGGGAGCCGCCCAGCGTGACCCACCCGGGTTCCGGCGCAGCCGGCGACGGCGATTGAGGCGACGATGAGCGCGAGGCCGAGAGAACGGGACACAACCAGGCTGGGTGCAAGGCGTGTGCCCCTGACTCAGGGCGGCTGCATCGTGTTGTCGGAAGCCGCGTTAGCCCTCGGGACTTTCGCCGGCGTTGCCGCTCCACGTCACCGGCGGGGAATTCCCGCGCCACGCTGGCACGGTCACTGCTGGCGACGTACCTTCAGGTAGCGCTGGCCCTTGTTGTCGAAGGCCCACTCGTTGGGATCCTTGACATCCACGGTGACCTTCTTGCCCGCGTCCTGGATCAGCGTCTTGCGCTCCTCCAGCATCTTCGTCATCTCCTGCTGGAGATCCTGCGCCTGCCGCTGCAACAGCGCGAAGTTGGCCACCACGGCGGAAATGCGCGCCTCGAGCGCGGCGGCCCTCAGCGTCGTGGACTCGTCCAGTTTGATCTCGGCTGCTTCGGCCGCCGGCGCCGGGGTTGCCGGACGCGCCGGCGGCTGCTGCGCCAACACCACGGCCGGCATGATCACCAGTGAGGACGCGACCGTCAGTAAGCGGATGAAAATCGACATATGCTTCCTTCCCGACAAGATTCTAACCGAAGGGAGGTACGGGACGTTCCTGATGACGCCCGACCAAGACGCGTCAGTTGGTGCCGGCGATCCTGACGGTCCCGTTGGCGCCGACGTTGATGAGACTGCCGGTGATGCCGGAGGCCGTCGTCGCGCCGGTCGGTAGCTGAGTGCCGTTGATCCGGATGATGTTGTTACCCGCGTTGAGACCGGCGAGAGAACCGGCGCCAATACTTGGCAGCACTGCCCCGGCGGCTACGAAGACCGGCACTCCGTTGAAGAAGTTATTCGGGGCGAGGGTGTTCGTGACGTTGATCGTCGCGTTGATCCCGGTGAAGTTGACGAGCGCTCCGTTGATGTTGACGATGCCGCCGTTGAGGACATTGAGGAGCACGCCGTTCACGTTCAGCAGCGCACCGTTGCCCATCCGCACCAGATCGCCGGCGACGTTCAGCCGACTGAGCGAGACACTCACGAGGTGGCCGTTCAGCACGTCCATCCGCGCCTGGTTCTCGATCCTGATGAGCCCTTCGGATGCGTTGAGGCTTTGCAGGCTCGCGTTGTTCGCCAGGTCGATGCCGTTGCCGCTCGTCTGCAGCCGCGTGCCGCTACCGGTGAGCGCGATCAGCGGAGCAGTGGCGGCGAGGAGCGCGGCGTCGAGGCGTACGACGTTGCCGTTTGCTCCCCTGACGTCGACGAAAGTGCTGTTGTCCGGGGTGCTGTTGCTCGCCTCGAGCAGCGGACCCGAGAGCGTGAGTGAGGCGGGTGTGCCGCCATCCGGCCCGCCGACGCCCGACACGAACGCGATTCTCCCGTTGACAACGACGTCACCCGAAACGCCAGCCGTCAGGGTCGTGTCGTTGAGCCTTACGAACGGAGAGGTCGATGTGCTGCTGACGCTCGCGCCGTTGAAGATGCCGATAACGTCGCCGGTAAGCTGGATCGGCGCCGACACCGCGTCGAGCAGCGGACCAGCCAGCGAGACCGACGCCGGCAGTCCGGTCTGTCCCGAAGTCACCGAGGAGACCACGCTGAGCAGCCGCCCCGTCGTCGTGACGCTGCCGAAGGGATTCAAGCCGCCGAGCAGCAGCGCAGGGGCGTTGGCCCTCGTCCCGTTCAGCTGGATCAGCGCGTCCGGACTCGTGCTCGTCAGCGTCGACCGCGTCACGCTGAGCGCGCTGAAGAGCGCGCGGATGTTACTGGTGGTGCTGCTGACGAGGGGGCCCGCGAGCGAGACTGTCGCGCTGGCCGTCAACGGGCCGTTCAGCCCGGAGTCGGTGAGCCCGATGAAGTTACCGCCGGACTGCGCATCCGGACCCGCGTCGAAGACCGAGTCCACAAGCTGGATGAGGGCCAAGTTCGTCGTGGCGACGAGCTGGCCACCCTGCTGGACGTTGAATCCTGTGCAGCAGGCCGACGTCGTGCCGAGGCTCGTGGCGTTGAAGGTGCTCCCGTTGATCGCCCGGAACAGCGGCCCCGCGAGGTCGAGCCGCGTGAGCTGCGTTGGTGAGAGAGAGCGCCGTACGACGAAGAAGCCGCCCGAGGTGTCGACGGTCGCACCGTCGTACCGGAGGAATGCCGGCGTGGACGTACTGGACACTTGAGCGCCGTCACCGATGAAAATGGAGCCGAAGACGTTCGCCGTGGGATCGCCGTTGCGAATCGCCGTGGCGGAGGCGCTGAGGAGGGGGCCGGCCAGCCGCACTGTGGGCGACAGCCCGACCGCCGAAGCGATCGCGATGAAGTTCGCGGCGGACCCGGTGAAGGAGCCCCCCGAGATCTGGATCAGCGGCTGGGACGTCGTGCTCGACAGGAGCGCGTTGTCGAACACGCCGAAGCCGTCGCCGGTCGTCGTCACGACAGCGCCGTTCGACGCGAACAGCGGTCCCTGGAGCGCGATGCTCGCGCCGGCGCCGGTGAGTGACAGTACCCGTGCGAAAGAGACGCCGCCGACGATCGGGTTTGGGCCGCCGAGCGCCAGCGAGCCACCCGACAGGGAAACGAGCGCGCTCGGGGTGGTGCTCGACAACGTCGAGTTCGTCACCTGGATGAGCTGGAACAACGTCGAAATGGTGCTGTTCGTGGCGGTGAGCAGCGGCCCGGCGAGCGCTGCCGTCGAGGGTGCGACGAGCTCGCCGGCCGGCGCGCCGTTGAGAGCGTCTGCCAGCAGGAATAGCGAGCTCCCTGACCGTGCATCTGGGCCGACGTTGACCGTCGCGTTGCTGAGCTGGATGAGCGGCAGGTCTTGTGTCGTCGTCAGTCGCGCGCCCTGGTGGAGAGACACGACCGGGCAGCACGCAACTCCGGTCGTGCCGAAGAAGTCGTTGAACCCGCTCGAGGTGGTGGTGATGGTCGAGTTGCTGGCGAAGATCAGAGACCCTGCGAGGGTCACCGACGTCGGAGCGGAGAGCGACGTGGAGCGCCGCGCGCTCAAGACGGTTCCAGCAAGATCGGCCGTCGAGTCCACGAACGACAGCAGGGGCGACGGGGTCGTACTTGTCAGTGTGGCGCTGTCGCCGAGGAAGATAAGCCCGAAGGGATTCGCGGGCGTATTGCCGGTCGCGGTCGGATTGCCGGTATGGATCGTAGTGCGGTTGGCCGAGAGCAGCGGACCAGAGAGAGTCATCGACGGTGCCGGCGTCCCGGTGAGCGTGAGGAACTGTCGTGCCGTCGTTACCTGGCTGCTCGTGCCGTCACTACCGACGAACGAGAAGAGCGGCGCCGCCGTCCCCGTGGTCGTGAGGCCGGCGCCATCCGCGATGGCGAACGCGGCGCGACTGGCGTCCGTGGCGGTGAACGCCGTGTCCTTGGCGAACAACAGGGAGCCGTGGAGCGTCAGGTTCGCCGCACCGGTCAGCCGCAGCAGCTGCGACGCCGTCAGCGCCGCCGGCGTGATCGGCGCGGCGGTCGGCGGAAGACCAAAGCTGATGAAGGGGTTCGGCGTCGCGCTGGTCAGGCTTCCGCCCGACATGTCAAGCAGTGGCCCGCCGACGCTCAGCACGCCCGGAGGCGTGACCTGCAGGAAAGGCCCGCTCATCGTCACGGACGCACCGTTCAGCGCGAGCAGGGTCCCGGGTACCGAGAGCCTCGAGCCGGGATCCGAGCCGACGGTGAACGCGAGCGAGTTTGGGTCCGTACCGAGCACGTGGGCGCCGCCGATGAGCGAGACGAAGGGATCCCCGGCCGTCGCAATTACCTCACTCCCGTTGAAGACGCCGACGATGCGGCGAGCGACGTGCAGGGAGCCGCCGCCGACGAGCAGGAGCGGCCCTGCGAGCGCTACGGTCGAGGCGTCGTAAGCTGCGAGAACGTCGAAATCGGTCCACAAGGTGCTGTTCGACGTCTGGATCAGCGGGCCTGCGCCCAGACCGAGGACGGCGGCGCCCAGCGCGACCTGCATCACGTTCCCGTGAGCCGTCACCGTGCTGCTGTTGAAGGCGCTCAGCAAGGGCCCTTGCAACGTCGCGAACGCCGGCGTCTCGGCGACCGTCCCGGCCACGTGGAACAGGGCGCCTTCGAACTCGTTGGTGAAGGCCGGCCGGCCCGTCGTGAGGGACGTTCTATCGAGCAGAAATAGCGGAGCGCCGAGGCTCGCAAACGCCGCACCGTTGAACACACCCACGCCATTGCCGGTAGTAGTCACTTGCGAATTCGTGGCGTTCAGGAGCGCGCCCGTGATGACCGCCGTGGCCGGCGTCGTGCCCGAGGTGCCACCGCCTCCCGTGACCAGGAGCAAGCGCGAGAGGAGCGACGCGTTACCGACCGCGAGGGAGGTATCGTCGAACTGCAAGAGCGCGGCGCCGCTGCTCTGCGCGAGCAGCCCGCCGTTCAGAACGCCCACGACGTCTCCGGTCGTCGTCATCTTGGCGGCGCGCGCCGAGAGTAGCGAGCCCACGAGACCCACGGATGCGTCGAGGGAAGGAACGGGGCCGGGGCTCGTCGGCGACCCGGCGAAGACGTTCAAGAAGCGCGCGAACGTCGCCTCACTGGTGGGCGCTCCCACGGCGAGGTTCGTCCCTTGAAGAGCAACCAGGGCGCCTGGGCCGGTGCTCATCAGCGTCCCGGCCACGGAAATGGCGCCTTGCGCGGTCGCGATGACACCGTTCAGGTCGGTCAGGAGCGGCCCCGCGAGCGAGAGACCGCCACCGGCGGCGATCTCGACCAGCGTCTGAGCGTTGACGGTCACCGGATCGAGGGCGATCAGCGGCGCGGCGCTGAGCGACGTCAGGCTCCCCCGCACGTGGAGCAGCCTGAGCACGTCGAGGGTGCTGTCGGTGACCTTCATCAGCGGGCCAGCCGTCAGCGTCGCGTTCGCATCGGGCAGGGCGGTGACCAGGGTGCTGGCCGGGCCGTTCACCGTCGAGTCGGTGATCCGAATCAGCGGTGAGGTTCCGGGCCGCGTGCTGGTGCCGGTGAAGGTCTTCAGCGTGTCGGCCGCGCCGAGCGCCACTGTGGTGTCGTTGATGATCACGTCCGGCGTGTCAGCCGGCGGAGGTTGTCCGGTCGGCGGAGATTGTCCCAGCCCCGCGCACGCCGCTGGGTCGCCCTGACTGCATTTCTGCTGATCCAAAAGCACGTGTTCGGTCACCGGGTTGCTCAGCGACGTGATCGGCGCCACGGTGACCGTCTGCTCCGGTGTCGTCTTGGGCGCGGGGATCGGCGGGGGCGGGCCCGTCAACAGCGCCATCTGCTGCTGCCCGCCCGAGCCCACGAGAGCACCGAGCAGCGCCACGGCGGTGTTGACCGCTTCGAGGCGGGCGGGACTCTGACTGGCGCTGCCCACATCCTGCGTCCGCTGTGGCTGGAGGCCTTGCACGATCGTGCCGACCTCCTCCAGCGTGAACGCGCCCTTCGTCGCCGTCGCCTGATCGGCGTTGAACGACTCCCTTTCTCCCACGGGCACCGGCTGGCTCAGCGGCGCGCCCGTGACGTTGGTATGGATGGCGTCGATGATGCCGCGCAGGACCCACAGGTTGGTGAACGGCCGGCCCTGGCGATAGGTGACCTGGGCGACGACTACCGTACCGCGCACGCCGGCGATCGCGTTCGGTGTCTTGATGTTGATGACCTCGCCCGGGAGCATGCGTTCCCGGGCGACGCTGAGCGCGATCTTCCCGGACTCGATCTCGACGGTGGAGCGCCCGGGGACCTCGGTGATGGTGACCGCCGAGCGCTCGCGGATACTGATGACGGCCTTGCCGCCGAGCAGGAGGCGAGCGAACGCCTGCTCGCCGGTGACGACACGGTCCTGCAGGAAGACGTCGTCCTTGAACTTGAGGGCAACGGGCTGGGGAGCAACCGCGCGGACGGCGGTGACGTTACCTTCGAGCGTCGTAACGACGCCGGCCTTCGTGCTTTGCGCGAGCGCGGGCGCGGGGAGCAGGTAGATGGCGAGCACAAGCCACGCCAGACTCTGTCTCCGCCATCTGATCATTCCGGGAGCCTCACGTTTTGAAGAAATAAAGTAGCGAAGAATGATCGCGTCATTGTTCTTGACTGTCAAGAGGGAGACGGCTAAAAGGTGTGATCCTATGAGGAAATTTCCGGAAGACCCGGACGCGACGTGACCTCGATCCGATGATCGCGCTCCGTCCGAGCCGCCGGCGGCCCCCGAGCTCGGTGCGCCTGTCTTTTCTGTTGCTGGTAATCGTGCTCGTCACACTGCTGTCGCCCGCCACACACGCCCTCGCTCAGAGCACGGAGGCCGACGTCTACGTCGCCCAGGCCGTGCTCGAATATTCGGAAGGCAAGTACGACGAGGCGCTCGCCAACCTCCGCAAGGCCCTGGAGACGGAGCCTGACCACGTCGAAGCCCTCTACTTGACGGGCGTCGTGCTGATGGCCAAGGACCAGTCGGCGCAGGCCACGCCGTTCCTGGAAAAGGCGCGGGCACGCTCGCGGACCGATCCGGCGATCGCCTTCCAGCTTGGGCTCGCCTACTTCGCCCAGCAGCAGTACGACCGGGCGCAGCCCCTGCTCGAGGAGGCGTTCCGGAGCCAGCCGACGCTCGACGGCCTCGCATACTACGTCGGGTTTCTGCGCTACCGGAAGAAGGACTATCGCGGCGCGCTCGACGCCTTTCGCGCCGGTCGCACGAGCAATGCGGACCTCCAGCAGCTGACGAAGTTCTACTCCGGGCTCGCGCTCGGCGTCCTCGGCCTGCCCGGGCAGGCGGCCGCCGAAATCGATCAGGCGATCCGGGCGGCGCCGGCCTCGGCGTTCACCGGGCCCGCCGAGCGCTTGCGCGATTCCATGGTCGCCGCTCGCCAGGGCCAGCGCCGGCTGTCAGCCGAGGTGCGTCTGGGCTTCTTCTACGACGACAACGTCGCCGTCATCCCGAACGCCGACAGCAGCGAGCGGCTCGTTGCCGCGCTCCGGCGGGTGAAGTCCACGTCGAGCGGCGAGCTCTTCGGACTGCGCGCGGACTACGCCTGGCTCAGGATCGACCAGTGGGAAGCGACGATCGGCTACTCGTTCTTCACCACGTACGACAACGACCTGCCGTCGTTCAACATCATGAGCCACCTGGGGAACGTGGGCGCCACGTACCGCACCGCGGTCGCCAGCATGCCGCTGCTCGTCGGCGGGCAGTACGCGTTCGACGCGCTCTTCCTCGACCAGAAGAAGTTCGTGCTCCGGCACACCGGGAGCGCCTTCGTCAGCCTCGTCGAGAGCGACCGGTACCTGTCCCAGCTCTTCGCCCGGTATCAGAACAAGAACTTCAACCAGATCGTCGACACCCTGCCCGAGGAGAATCGAGACGCCAACAACTGGATGATCGGCGCGACCCAGCTCTTCCGCTTCGCCGAGGACCGGCACTATGTGAAGCTCGGCTACCAGTTCGACTGGGACGACACGGTCGGACGGAACTACGAGTACGTGGGCAACCGGGTTCTCGCCGGCGGCCAGTACACGCTGCCCTGGCTCGCCATCCGGCTCAAGTACGACCTCGACGTCCACTTCCGCAACTACCAGCACAACAACAGCCTGCTGCCCACCACGGCCCCGGGCACGACGCGACGGCAGGACCAAGAAATCACCAACATCGTGCGGGCTGAGCTGCCCCTGCCCCATAGCTTCACGCTGGTCGCCGAGTACCAGAGGACGATGAACATCTCGAACATCGCGGTGTTCGACTACACCCGCAACGTCTACACGCTGATGCTCTCCTGGTCGTACTGAGCCGCGCCAGCCGCGGCGATCCCGGAGCCCGGGAGAACCCTGCCTAGCTCTGAGGATCGCCTCCTTGGGGCTTCGAGGCAGACGGTCCTGGCTGTCAATCAGTCCGCTGCGGATCGCGGCGCCGCCGATCGTGTTTTGGCCCGGGGATGGCTCGGCGCTATGCGTCGGTGGTCAGTACGACCGGCTCAGCTCGCTCCTGTCTTCGAGGTAGCAGATCTCCAGATCGATCGTGGTGCGAATGTCGTCGAGCTTCCCGACCAGCTCCGGGTAGCCCGCCGCGACGAGATCCGCCTCGACCTGACACAAGTGTGCGGCAGCACCTATGAGCCGTCGAAATCGGTGAATGTTCATCATGCGCCGGTGCACCGCAAAACGCGTGCCGTTCTCGTAACCCGTGATTGTTCTTGAGTTGCCCTGTCCCCATACCTGTGGTTCTGCGTCGGCTCGGCGTCGCAAGATCCCGGACAGCGTCACCTGATCGACAGTGAGGCGCTGGACGTTCGGGAGCCCAGTGTCACGGCCCGCCGGCCCTGCGTCGGGGAAGGGCGAGATGATGCCGGCGCCGGGTCGGTGCTACGATAAGCGACCACTCGGAGGCCGGAAGAGATGAGTCGCGACTTCGGCTTCACGCCGCGAGAGTGGCGCGCGCTCCGCGCGCTCATGACGCCCGTCGGGATCCAGCGAGCGCTCGAGGCGATGCCCTACCACGTCGCCACCACCGCCTGGTCACCACGACGCGTGCTGCGTTACGGGACCGCGCACTGTCTCGAGGGCGCGGTCTTCGCCGCGGCTGCTCTCCGTGCGCTCGGGTTTCCACCGCTGCTCCTCGATCTGGAGGCCGTGCAAGACACCGATCACGTGATCACCGTGTACAGGCTGCGCGGCCACTGGGGCGCAATCGCGAAGTCGAACTTCTCGGGTCTGCGCTACCGCGAGCCCGTCTACCGGAGCGTGCGGGAGCTGGTGATGAGCTACTTCGAGGGCTACATCAACCTGCGCGGCGAGCGGACCCTGCGCGCCTACTCGCGTCCAGTCAATCTGGCGCGCTTCGACCGGAAGCACCCGGGCTGGATGACCGCCGAGGACGATCTCTGGTGGATTCCCGAGCACCTGCTGGGCGCTCCGCACGCACGGCTTCTCACCGCCGGCATGATCCGGACCCTGTCACGAGTCGACCGCCGATCGCTCGACGCGGGGCTCGTGGGGTATCGCGGACACTGAGCTCAGGAGGAAGGCTGAGCCGGGCTCCGCAGTGTCTTCGACGGGCGAATGGCTGTAGCGAGCCGGACAGGCCTGGCATAGAGTTGCGGGGATGGGGCGCGTTGGGGCTCGCCTGGCGGATCTGCTGCGGAAGCAGCTCTGCGGCATCGGCGCCGCCCTCTTCGTGGTGGCGCTCGTGCTCGTGGGGCCGCTCGAGCGGTGGGAGTACTTGTGGTTCGACCAGCTCTTCGAGCTCCGCGGCCCTCGCCCACCCACCGCGCCGATCGTCATCGTCACGATCGACGAGTCGTCGTTCCAGGAGCTGAGCCTCCAGTGGCCGTTCCCCCGCGCGCTGCACGGCGAGCTCATCGACCGGATCCGCGCCGAGCGGCCGCTCGTCATCGGTCTCGACATCATCTTTGACAGCGACTCGATGTTCGGACCCAAGGACGACGAGGCCCTTGGCGCGGCGGTCGCGCGCGCCGGCAACGTCGTGCTCGTCTCCGCCGGCGCCCAGGACGACCAGCGGTGGCTCGTCGCCGAGGGCGGCAAGGTCCGGGGCGTGGAGCGCGAGGTCTCGAACATGCCCCTGCCGGTCATCCGCAAGGGCGCGACGGCCGTCGCTCCGATCAACATGGCTCCCGATCCCGACAGCCACGTGCGGCGCGTGCCCGTTCGGGTGCGTGTGCCGGACCCGCTGAAGGGTTACGAATGGTGGCTCGCCTTCGACGCGCAGCTCCACCAGCAGGCTCAGGCGGCCGGGTTACCGGTGAAACCGATCCCCGACGCCCGGGAGGTCCTGATCAACTTCCGCGGCGGGCCCCGGACCTTTCAGTGGGTGCCGTACTACCGCGTGGTGACAGACGAGTACAACGAGATCAAGGGCCTGTTTCGCGGCAAGATCGTCCTGATCGGCTCCACGAGCGAGGTGCAGCATGACGTCTTCGCGACGGCGTTCGCCCGCGGCGGCGACATGCCGGGCGTCGAGATTCACGCCAACGCGCTCGAGACCCTGATCCGGGGCGACCCGATTCGCGAGGTGCCGAAGCCCCTGTCGACCGTGCTCGCGGTCGTCGCCGCGCTGGCCGGATCGGCGCTCGTCGTCCGCCTCCACGCCTTGCGCGCGCTGGTCGTCACGGTCGTGCTGTTCGTCGTAGGCTTCCTGCTCGCGTATGCCGGCTTCCGACTCGCCGACGTCTGGATGCGCGGCGTGGCCTGTACGTTCGCCCTCGTCCTCGGCTACGGCGCGACGGTCGTCGAGAATTTCGTGCACACGCAGCTCTACAAGCGCCGGCTGTCACCGTTCTTCTCGCCCGACGTCCTGCGCGCGCTGGTGCGTGCGCGCGACGAGCAGAGCCTCGGCCCCCGCCGCCGCGTGGCGACGGTGCTCTTTTCCGATATTCGCGGCTTCACGTCGATCTCCGAGCGGCTTCAGCCGGAGCAGGTCGAGGAAATGCTCGGCGAGTATCTGACCGAGATGACCCAGATCGTCTTCAATCACCGAGGCTCGGTCGACAAGTACATGGGCGACGGCATCATGGCGCTCTACAACGCGCCGTTCGAGGATCCCGAGCACGCGCTGAACGCGATCCGGACCGGCCTCGAGTTTCAGGAGCGGGCGCTCGCCGTCTCCGCCAGGTGGCAGGAAAAGCTCGGCGTGGCCATTCGCATCGGCGTGGGCATCAACACGGGCGAGATGCTCGTGGGCACGCTCGGCTCCCGCCAGCGCTTCGAGTACACCGCGCTCGGCGACAACGTCAACCTTGCCTCGCGGCTCGAGTCCGTTACGAAGGACTACGGCGCGTCGATCATCATCAGCGAGTACACCTACGAGCACGTGAAGGGCCGGTTCCCGACCCGCGAGCTGGGGGATGTCACGGTCAAGGGCAAGTCGCGGCCCGTGAAGATCTACGGCGTCGTGCCGGCCGGCGCCCGCAAGCACCCGCGCGCGGCGCTCCAGGTGGTCGCGACGCTCACCGCGGTCTGGGATGGGCGGGTTTGCCGCGTGCGCACCGTGGACATCGGCGAGGGCGGGCTGGCGCTGGCCGACGTCCCGCCGGAGTGGGAGGTCGGCTGCAAGATTCAGATCCGGCTCGAAGGCGGCGGCCTGCCGCGTCGGATCGTCGCCGAGAGCACGATCGTCTCGCGGCGCGGCGAGGCCGCTGGTGTACAGTTCACCTCGCTGGACGAGGACTCGGCGCCCGTCGTCGCCGAGTACGTGGCGCGCGGGCGGAAGGCGACACCGGAGGATCAGGATTGATTCTCGAGGAGGGGCGTTTGGGGAAGGCGACGCGAACGGTGCTCGGGTCCTTGCTGTTGGTCCTCCATCTCGCTGGCTGCGCGGACCGTGTGGCGACGCCACCGGCGGCGACCGCGCAGCAGGAGTGCGAGCGGTCCGGCGGCGTATGGCGCGGCGCACGCTGCGAAACTTCCTCCGGGGGCGGGTACTGAAGTCCCCGCCCACTTCGTACCGGCCCCTCAGGCGCGGCTCGACGCGCTGCTCAGGCGCAGGCCGCCGCGCTGCTCAGGCGCCCGTCGACCCGAAGCCGCCGGCGCCGCGCTCGCTCGTCGGCAGCTCGCTGACCTCCACCAGCTCCGCCCGCTCCACGCGCTGGATGACGAGCTGGGCGACTCGCTCGCCGCGCCGCAACGTGACCGGCGTCTCGCCGTGGTTGACGAGCAGGACCTTCAGCTCACCGCGATAGCCCGAGTCGACCAGCCCGGGCGTGTTGAGGACCGTCACGCCGTGCGTCCGCGCGAGGCCCGAGCGCGGCAACACGAGCCCCGCGAACCCGGGGGGGATCGCGACGGCCAGGCCGGTGGCGACGAGCGCGCGGCCGTTGCGCTCGAGCGTGACGTCGTGGGCGGCGTGGAGGTCGAGCCCCGCATCACCTTCGTGTGCGTACGCGGGCAGCGCCACGAACGGGTCGAGGCGCTTCACGAGGAGCTTGATCACGGAATCAGGACGACCTTGCCGTAGCTCTCGCGCGAGGCAATAGCGGAGAGGGCCTGCGGCGCCCCCTGCAGCGGGAACGACCGCCAGAGGACGGGCTTGAGCTGGCGCGCATCGGCGAGCTTCAGGAGCTCCACCATCCATCGCCGCACCGTCGTCGCGTCGCGCTGGCGGTAGAGGCCCCAGTGGACGCCGACCACGCTGAAGTTCTTCAGGAGCACCCGGTTGGTGGCGGCCTCTGCGATGCGGCCGCCGGTGAAGCCGATCAGGAGCAGCCGGCCCTCGAAGGCGATGCACCGTGTCGAGCCGTCGAAGACGTCGCCGCCGACCGGATCGAAGATGACGTGGGCGCCCTCGCCGTGGGTCTCCCGCCGCACCCGCTCGACCCACGCCTCGGTCCGGTAGTCGATGCAGACGTCGGCGCCGTTGGCCCGCGCGATCTCGAGCTTCGCCGTCGATCCGGCCGTCGCGATGACCTTTGCGCTCAGCGCTCGCCCGAGCTGCACCGCCGCGAGCCCGGTCCCGCCGGCGGCGGCATGGACGAGCAGCGTCTCGCCGCGCCGGAGCGCGGCGCGGTGGACGAGGCCGCACCACGCGGTCTGGTACGCGAGGCCGAAGACGGCGCCTTCTTCAAAGGTCATGAAGTCGGGAAGGGCATAGACGTGGCGCTGATCGACGGCCACCACTTCCGCATATCCGCCCCACGCCATCGTCGCGAAGACCCGCTCGCCGAGGCCGACCTCGGTGACGCCGGCTCCGACGCCACAGACGATCCCGGCCACCTCGAAGCCCGGGCTGAACGGGAGCTCCGGACGGTGCTGATACTTGCCCTGGACGATCAGGATGTCGGGGTAGTTGCAGCCGATCGCGCGCACCTCGATGACGACCTCGCCGGCGTTCGGCCGGGGCACGGGCACATCGGCGTACTCGAGCGTTGCGAGCTCACCCCACGCGCGCGCAAGCATCGCTTTCATCGGAGTCCTCTCGGGCCGAGAGGCGCGGCGATCCGCGCCCGGCCCGGCCGATCCTAGCACGAGCGGGGTAAGATGGTCGGCGTGGCCGACTCCCGCGCCGCGCTCGACGGCGTCAGTGTCCTCGATCTGGCGACCTACCTGGCGGCACCAATGTGCGCGACGCTGCTCGGCGAGTTCGGCGCGGACGTGATCAAGGTGGAGCAGCCGCGCGTCGGCGACGACCTGCGGCGCCTGGGCCGCACCATCGCGCCGTCGGGCGGCGATTCGTACTGGTGGTTCGTCGAGGCGCGCAACAAGAAGTCGATCACGTGCAATCTCAGGGATCCCGAGGGCCAGGCGCTGATCCAGCGGCTGGTCGCTGCGTCGCATGTGGTCACCGAGAATTTCAGACCCGGAACACTCGAGCGGTGGAATCTCGGTTGGGACGAGCTCTCGCGGGTCCGGCCTTCACTGGTGATGGTGCGAATCTCGGCGTTCGGCCAGACCGGGCCGAACCGCGAGCGTCCCGGCTTCGGACGCATCGCCGCCGCGGTCGGCGGCCTCGCGTACCTCTCCGGGTACCCGGACCGCGCCCCCGTGTCGCCGGGGACGCCGACGGTTCCCGACTACCTCGCGGGCGTGTTCGGCGCCGTCGGCGCGCTCGTGGCGCTGCGCCACGCCGAGCGCACCGGCGAAGGTCAGGTCGTCGATCTGGCCTTGTACGAGCCGGTGCTCCGCGTGCTCGACGACGCGATCGCGGTCTATGGCGGGACCGGCGCCGTACGGGAGCGGATCGGTTCGGGGACCGAGAGCGCGGTGCCGCACAATCACTATCCGAGCCGCGACCGACGATGGATCGCGATCGCGTGCACGAACGATCGGATGTTCGCCCGCCTCCTCCAGGCGATGGGTCGGCCCGACCTCACGGGCGATCCGCGCATGGCGACGACGCCGGCGCGGCTCGAGCACCGGACGGTCGTGGACGAGCTCGTCGGCGCGTGGGTGGCCGAACGCGACGCGGCGAGGGCGCTCGCGGCGCTCGAGGCGGCGGAGGTGCCGTCCGCGCTCGTCGCGAGCGTGCGCGACCTTTTCGAGGATGCGCACGTGCGCGCCCGGGGCAACATCGTCTCGGTCGCGCTGCCGCTGCTGGGCCAGATCGCGATGCCGGGAGTCGTCCCCCGGTTGTCGCGGACGCCGGGACAGATCGAGGGCGCCGGGCCGTCCAGGCCCGGAGAGCACAACGAGGAGATCTACGGCGGGAAGCTCGGGCTCTCGAACGCCGAAATGACGGGGCTCCGCGAGCGCGGCGTCATCTGACGCTCCCGGCCTGCGCCCGTTCCTGGTCGGTGGCCACGACGAGGTTCGAGAGACGCTTCAGGAGCTCGGCGGTGAGCCGGGGGCGGTTCTGGATGAGCCACTCGAGCCGCTCTTCCTTGATGACGAGCAGCTCGACGTCTTCCGACGCGACCGCGGTCGCCGACCGCCGGGCCCCCCCGCGCAGGATCCCCATCTCCCCGAGGGGCTCGCCCTCACCGATCCGGTTCAGCACCTTCTCGGTGCCGTCGAAGCTCCGACGAATCTCGATCGTCCCCGCGTGAATCACGTACGCCTCGCCCCGCGAATCGTCGCCCTCCTTGAAGATGACGTCGCCTGGTTTGAATCGCCGCCGCTCGATGTCGCCGAGCGAAAGATTCTTGTAGAGCTCGAGCCCGATCGAGGGCAGCGCCGACTTCGCCTCGACCGGCAGCCGGGCGTTGGTCCAGCCGCCGAGGCCACCCTTGAGAATGCGCACCGTCTTGAAGCCGCGCCGCCGGAGGATCTGCGCCACCCGTGTGCTGTGCTGCTCCGCGGGGCTCGTACAGTAGACAACGATCATCTGCTCGGGCTCGAGTCCGAGCGGGGCGCGCTCGGCGGTCTCGGGCTCGAGCCGCATCGAGCCAGGCAGCTTCAACGGGCTCGTCTCGAAGTCGGTCTTGGTCCTCACGTCCAGCAGCACGGGATTGAGCCCGCGCTCGATGAACCCGATCACCTGGGTGGGCACCACCCGGAAGCGATTCTTCCACCAGCGCTTGCCCCACATCCCGCCGTAGGCGCCGACGCTCAGCAGGGTCACGCCGAAGGTCGCCCAGGCCCACGGGAATGGTCGGGGCGGCGGATTCTTCACTTTGTCCCGGGCCTCGGCGAGGGCGCGCTTGACGTCGGGGAGATTCGGCACCAGCGCGTTGGCCTCGGAGATCTTCCCGACGGCCGCCTTGTAGCGCTGGTCCAGGAGCAGCTCGATGCCTGCGGTCCACACCGGGTTGAACTTGCTGTTGCCGGGATTCGTGACTTCCGTGCCCTGCAAGAATCGGGCGACGTCCTTCGCGGGAATCAGGAAGTTGAACCCCTGCACGATGGCGCCGCCCGACGGCGAGAGCGTGACCGCCACCATCACTCCGACGACCCCGGCGTCGTCACCGATGCCCGGCCCGCCGCTGTTTCCGTGCGCGGCCGATGCGTCGGTCTGCACGAAATCCTGGCCGATCGCGTCTTGCTTGATGCCGGACACGGCGCCGTTCGTGACCGATGCCTCGAGCGTGGAACTCTGATTGAGGAGCTCGTGGGTGTTGACAACGCCGGGGAAGCCGAGGACGTGGACCGGATCTCCGATTTGCGGATCGCGCCTCGAGAGCCCGATCGCAGGATAGTCGCCGTCGGGCACGCGGAGCAGCGCCAGGTCGCGTCCCGAGTCGGGGAGCGGCTTGCCGGCCTTGTCGAGCAAGAGCAGGGGGCTGAACTTCTTGACCTCCGCCTTGAGCTTCATCCCGTTCGAGAGCAGAACGGTGATCTGGGGCTGGGCCTCGACTTGGGCGCTCGCGAGCGCCCGGCTCGTAGCCTCCCGGCGGATCTCCTCTTCGAGCTCGAGCCGTTCACCACGCATGAGCCCCCGCGCGCGGAGCTGCGGCACGACGCAGGCCTCGTCGATCGCCTTCTTCTTCAGCTCGTGCGTCACCCACGGCGGCATCCGGTACGCGGGGTCCACCACGTGCGCATTCGTGATGAGGAAACCGCGGCCGTCGACGAACCACCCGGTGCCCGTTTCGATGAACGGCGCAGGGCTGACGGTGACGGGACCGCGCCCGCAGTTCATCGTCACGTCCGCGCGCACCTCGACCGTGATGAGCACCACCCCCGGCTTCACGCGGAGGATCGCTTCCTGGATGGAGAACGCCGCGGTGCTGCGGGGAACGGCGAGCCAGGCGCTCGCAATCAGGAGCCCGAGCATCAAGGCTCTCATCGCCCCGCAACGTATCACGGAGCGCGCGCAGCGTACAATGCGCCCATGGCGTCTGAGAATTCCGGTTATGCGCTGCGCCTGTGCGAGGACACGCTGGGCGCCTCCGGACGGTACTCGCTGCTGGCGCTGAACCGCGTGCTCTACGTGCGCCGCGGCGCGCTCGTGACGGTGACCGGAGCGCGTGAGGTGCCTGTTCTCGAGGATCAGGCCTGGTACGGCGCCGAAGCCTGCGAGGTCGGCGCGGGGGGCGCGGGCGCCACCGTGCTGCGTTACGAGCTGATCCGCGGCTCGGCGCCGGTCGACGGGCCTGGAAGCGCGGCGAAGGTCCTCCTCGAGCACACGCTCGACCTCGACCCTCGCGCGGAGTACTTGATGCGGGCCGATCGCGTTGATTTCGCGCCCGGCGGCGTCGCGCTGCCGCACCGGCACCGGGGCGGTGGCATCCGCTGTTTGATCGCCGGCGCGCTCGACGTCACCGTGGGCCAGGCACCCGCGCGGAGAGTGATGCCCGGCGGCGCCTGGTTCGAGAGCGGTCGCGAGCCCGTGCTCGCCGTCGCGTCGAAGGACGAGCCGACGAGCTTCGTCCGGGTCGCGATCCTGCCGCGCGAGATCCGCGGCCGGACCTCCATCATGTACGTGGACCCGAACGACGCCGAGCGTGGCCGGCCGCGCACGTACACGGTGTACGCCGACGCGCCGATCGCGATCGCCTGACCCGCGGCGATCTTCGTCGAGGACCGGCGTCGCGAGGCCTTCGGCCTGAGACCCATCTTGACCGCGGGCCCGAGCGCGCCATAATGAAGGCGCTGACTGAGGGCGATGGGGTTCGCCCGAGACCGCCTCCATGATCGTGAGGCTGATGACCCCTACCGGCCGTGACGCTGGTAGGGGTTTTTTGTTCTCCCGCGGGCAGGGAGAGCGCAGCATGTCAGCAGGAGAGAGGAACGGAACGGATGGAGAATCTCCTGATCGCCGTGATCGCCGGTCTGCTCATTCTCCTCGCGAGCGTCGCCTCTGTCGAGCTGGGCATCTCGGTGGCGCTGATCGAGATCAGCCTCGGCGTCATCGCCGGGAACTTCCTTGGGCTTTCCAGTCCGCCGTGGATGGACTTCCTCGCGTCGTTCGGCAGCATCTTCCTGACGTTTCTCGCTGGCGCCGAGGTGGACCCGCGGGCCATGCAAGAGAAGCTCAAGGAGAGCGCGCTGATCGGCGGCGTCTCATTCGCGGCGCCGTTCCTCGGGGCCTGGCTCTTCTGTGCGTGGGTTCTTGGCTGGTCCACGTCGTCGGCCCAGATCGCCGGTGTCGCGCTCTCCACGACATCGCTCGCCGTGGTCTACGCGGTGCTCGTGGAGACCGGGCTGACGCTCACGCCGCTCGGCAAGCTGATCATGGCCTCGACCTTCGTGACCGACTTCGGCACCGCGCTGGCGCTGGCCCTCCTGTTCGTCCGCCCGACATGGTGGCTCGTGCCGTTTCTGGGTGTCTCCGTGCTCGTCATCTGGGCCATGGTCGCGCTCCAGCCGTGGTTCTTCTCACGCTACGGCGCGCGCGTGATCGAGCCGGAGATCAAAGGCGCGGTCGCGGCCCTGCTGCTGCTCATGTTCTTCGCGGAAAAGGCGCAGAGCCACGCCGTGCTCCCCGCATTTGTGCTCGGGCTGGCCCTTGCGCGCATCTTCCACGAGCATCCGGAGCTGACGCGTCGGTTCCGGGTCGTGGCGTTCGCCCTCCTCACGCCGTTTTTCTTCCTCAAGGGCGGCATGAACGTCTCGCTGGCACTCGTCTGGGCGAACTTCGGCCTGCTGGCGTCGCTCTTCGGAGTCAAGCAAGTGACGAAGATTCTCGGAGTGTATCCGCTCGCCCGACGCTGGGTTCCCAGGGATGCCATGTTCACCACGCTCCTCATGTCCACGGGGCTGACCTTCGGGACGATCTCCTCGCTCTATGGCCTCAACGCCGGCATCCTCGACCGAGCCCAGTTCTCGGTTCTCGTCACGACGGTCGTCGCGAGCGCGATAATCCCAACGATCGTCGCCCAGCGCTGGTTCTCGCCCGGGACGGCACTCGAAGCCGCTCGCGGGCGCGCGGCGGCTGCGCCGAAGTGATCGGTCGGCGACGGCGTTCGGATGCCCGTCAGCCGGGGAGGCGTCGGGGCGGTTAAGTCAGAGCGTGCCCCAGCGGGCCTGGTGGTAGATCCGCCGCAGACCCCACGTGACCGCCGCATGGGTGAAGAGTCCTGCGAGCGCCACTGCGATCGTCCCAACCAGTCGTCGCATGGTCCCTCAGTCGAATCGCGCGAGGTACTTGGCGAGCGCGGTGGATTCGCGCTCGCGCAACTGCACGGCGATACGGAGTTGTTCGAGGTACTGCTCGAGCGTCTTGCCGCCGAACTCGGGCCGGCGGACTTCGAAAAAGGCATGCACGTCGCGCTCCAGCTCGGGCGTGGCGAGACCGATGACGCCCTCGGCCAGGCGCCGGAGCCCGTGCTTCGGGTACTGCCGCTCCATCGTGTCCCAGTTCGCCTTGACGAACTCCCAGGCGGGCTCGCGCCCGTAGACGGACATCAGCAGTGACCGCACCACGAACGGCGCGTCCTGAGTCCGGAACTCCCCGTTGATCGTGCGCGCCAGCGTCTGCGCGAGCAGCGCGCGCTGCCGGAAGGCGGCCAGGGCGTAGAGGTACCGTTGCTCCTCCTGCGGCGTGGACGCCGACCGGAACCGTTGCAGGAATTCGTCATAGCGCGCGGCGTCGCCCGCGTGGGCGAGCACGCCGATGAGGGCCGGGAGCACGTTGGGATCGACCGTGCCCGCCGTCCCCGCGTAGAGCTCGGCGGCACGCGCCTGCACGGCGGGATCGTCGCCGAGCACCCCAAGGGCGCGCAGCAGATCGCCCCGGAGCTGGCGCGTCAGCTCGTCCTCCCCGGGCCGCACCGTCCAGCCCAGAGCCGCGAAGGCGCGCGCCGCGCGGCCGCGGACGAGCGCGGCGAGCTGCGGCCGGTGCCGGGGCTCGACGATGCGGTTCAGCGTGGCGAACGACGCGAGCAGGACCGCCCACACGTTCCGGTCACGCTCGTCGCGGAAGCGCGCCGTCAGTTCGAGGTAATCGGGAAGGACCATGAGGCCCGCCACGGTCACGGCCCACGCGTCGTTCACGACGTTGAACCGCTCGATCGCAGCGATCTCGGGCAGGGCGTCCAGGAGGTGCCCGAGGAGCTCGCCGCTGTAACGCACGCGATAGAAGCCGTGGCCGCCATCATTGACGAGGACCGCGTCAACCCGCTCGGGCACCGGGAGCCGCGTTTCCGCCCCCGCGAGCAGCCGGCGCTCGGTCGCCGAGCGCCCGGCCGCGGTGATCCGCACCTGCACCGGGACCTGCCAGAGCTGATCCTGCGCCGCGGGCATCGACCCGGGAAGGGGCTCGGGCAGGTACGTAAAGCGTTGCTGGCTCAGCACGAGCTGGCCCCCCTCGAGCCGGGCACTCACGAGCGGATAGCCGGGCTGGAAGATCCAGCCGTCCATCACCTCCGGGATCGGCTGGCGCGCGGCGCGGCCCAGCGCGGCCCAGAGGTCGCCGGTGTCGGCGTTGGCGTAGGCGTGCCGCCGGAGATACTCGCGGACGCCGTCGCGGAAGACCGCCGGGCCGAGATACTGCTCGAGCATCCGGAGCACTGACGCGCCCTTCTCGTAAGTCAGCACGTCGAACATCGC
>Ga0099827_10000058_pt1 | contig 32800 bp, 35 predicted proteins | sample CZO8metaG_FD_79339 | JGI IMG/M metagenome (GOLD analysis project Ga0099827, IMG submission 79339) | Vadose zone soil microbial communities from the Eel River Critical Zone Observatory, Northern California, USA - CZOApr15con1.8 metaG | ecosystem: Environmental > Terrestrial > Soil > Vadose zone ...
GCGCGGCCCGTCGCGCGTGCGGCGCGCCCGACGCCCACGCGGAAGCGCTCCATATAAAGGTAGATGACCGGCGTCGTGTAGAGCGTCAGGAGCTGGCTCAACAGGAGGCCGCCGACGACGGTGATGCCGAGCGGGCGACGAAGCTCGGAGCCCGTGCCCGTCCCGAGCGCCAGCGGCAGCGCGCCCAGAAGCGCGGCCATCGTCGTCATTAGAATAGGCCGGAACCGCCGGAGACACGCCTGGTGGACGGCGTCCCTGGCGCCGAGGCCGTGGTTGCGCTCGAGGTCGAGCGCGACGTCGATCACCATGATGGCATTCTTCTTCACGATCCCGATGAGCAGGATGATTCCGATCATCGCGATGACCGAGAGGTCCATCCCGCAGATCAGCAGCGCGAGCAGCGCGCCGACGCCGGCCGACGGCAGCGTGGAGAGGATCGTGAACGGGTGGATCAGGCTTTCGTAGAGGACGCCCAAGACGATGTAGACCGTGATCAGCGCCGCCAGGATGAGCAGCGGCTGGTTGGCGAGCGCGGCCTGGAAGGCCTGCGCCGTGCCCGTGAACTTCCCGCTGATGTTGGTCGGGAAGCCCATCTTCCGCTCCGCGGCGTCGATGGCCTTGACGGCGTCGCCGAGCGCCACGTTCGGCGCCAGGTTGAAGAAGACGGTGACCGACGGGAACAAGCCCTGGTGGTTCACCTGGATGGGGCCGGTGCCCATCTGGAACTTCGTGATGGCGGTCAGCGGCACGGTTTGGCCGGTGGTCGACCGCACGTAGATGTTCGAGAGCGCGTCGGGACGCTCCCAGTAGCGCGGCTCGAGCTCCATCACCACGTGGTACTGGTTCAGCGACGTGTACATCGTCGACACCTGGCGCTGCCCGAACGCGTCGTAGAGTGTCTCGTCGATCATCCGCGTGCTGACGCCGAGCCTCGCGGCCGTCGCGCGGTCGATGACGACCGGCACCTCGAGGCCGCGATTCTGCTGATCGCTGCTGACATCGCGCAGCTCGGGCATCTCACGCATGGCGCGGACCAGGCGGGGCGCCCACGTATTCAGCTCCTCCAGATTGTCGCTCTGCAGCGTGAACTGGTACTGCGCGTTGCTGCTTCGGCCGCCGATGCACACGTCCTGCACGGCCTGGAGATAGAGCGTGGCCCCCGGCACCTGCGCGAGCTTCGGCCTGAGACGCGTGATGACCGCGTCGGCGGAGATCTTTCGCTCCTCGCGAGGCTTCAGCGAGATGAAGCCGCGGCCGGTGTTCGCGGTGGTCCCGCGCCCGCCGCCGCCGCCCGTGAACAGGGTCACCGTGTCGACCGCGGGATCGGATTTCAAGATTTCCGCGTAGCGCATCATCTTTTCGTGGACGGCCGCGAACGAGACGTCCTGCTGAGCGACGATGTTGGCGGCGAGCCGACCGTTGTCCTGTTGGGGAAAGAAGCCCTTCGGCACGATGTTGAAGAGGTAGGCGTTCACCGCGAACGACGCGAGAAAGATGATCATGGTGATCGCGGGATGCCGCAGCGCGACGGTCAGCGTCCGGTCGTACGCGCGCGTGATGGCGTCGAAGATTCGCTCGCCCAGGACGGCGAGCCTCGGACGGTGCTGCGGGTCTTGAGGCCGGAGCAGCAGGGCGCACATCATCGGCGTCGTCGTGAGCGAGATCGCCAGCGACACGAGGACCGCGACCGAGAGCACCACCGCGAACTCGCGGAAGAGGCGTCCCACGATCCCACCCATGAGCAGAATCGGAATGAACACAGCCACGAGCGAGATGCTCATCGACAGCACCGTGAAGCCGATCTCCTTGGCGCCGGTCAGGGTCGCCTCGAGCACCGAGGCGCCGCGCTCGATGTGGCGCATGATGTTCTCGACCACGACGATGGCATCGTCGACGACGAAGCCGGTGGCGACGGTCAGCGCCATCAGCGAGAGGTTGTCGATGCTGTACCCGATCAGATACATGACCGAGAAGGTGCCGATCAGCGAGACGGGCACGACGATGCCGGGGATGATGGTCGCGCGGACGTTTCTGAGGAACAGGAAGACGACGAGCACGACGAGGCTAAGTGAGATCAGGAGCGCCTCTTCGACGTTCTTGACGGACGCCCGGATCGTCACGGTCTGGTCGAGGACCGGCCTGAGCGAGATCTCCGCCGGCACGAGCGCGCGGAGGTACGGCAGCGCCGCTCGGATCCGGTCGACGGTGTCGATGATGTTCACCCCGGGCTGGCGGAAGATGACGAGGACGACGGCGGTCTCGCCGTTGGACACCGCGCCGGCGCGGAGGTCCTCGACGGCACCGCGCACCTGGGCCACGTCGGTGAGACGGACGGGCGCGCCGTTCCGCCACGCGACGATCAAGGGCTCGTAGCGCGCCGGGTCGCGCAGCTGATCCGTGGCGTTGATCTCCCAGGTGAACCGGCCGTCGTCGAGCTGGCCCTTCGGGCGGTTGACGTTCGCGGCGGCGAGCGCCTGCCGGACCTCGTCGAGACCGATCCCGTAGCGCGCGAGCGCCATCGGATTCAGCTCGACGCGGACCGCGGGCAAGGAGCTCCCGCCGACGAAGATCCGCCCGACGCCTTCGAGCTGCGCGATCTTCTGTTGCAGGACCGTGGAGGCGATGTCGTACATCCGCCCCTTGTCCACAGCCTTCGAGGTGAGTGCCAGGATCAGGATCGGCGCGTCGGCCGGGTTCACCTTCTGATACGTGGGCAGGCTCGGCAGATTCGGCGGTAGCTGTCCGGCTGCGGCGGCGATCGCCGACTGGACGTCCCGCGCGGCGCCGTTGATGTCACGCGCCAGGTCGAACTGCAGCGCGATCGTCGTGGCGCCGAGGAAGCTGACGGACGTCATCTCGGTAACGCCGGCGATGCGCCCGAACTGGCGCTCGAGCGGCGTGGCGACGGCGGACGCCATCGTCTCGGGGCTCGCGCCGGGCAGACCCGCGACGACGGAGATCGTCGGGAAGTCGACCTGCGGGAGGGGCGCGACCGGGAGCAGCCGGAACGAGATCGCCCCCGCGGCGACGAGCGCGATCGTCAGCAAGGTCGTGCCGACGGGCCGGCGGACGAATGGGCTGGAGAGGCTCACGGCGCGGTCACCGGCTGACCGGCGCGACCGCGCTCGGGCGCGCGGCGGCGCGCGAGCCGTTCGGCGAGGCGGTCGAACGCCAGATAGATGACCGGCGTCGTGTAGAGCGTGAGCACCTGGCTCACGATGAGCCCGCCCACGATGGCGACGCCGAGGGGCTCGCGGAGCTCGGAGCCCACGCCGTGCCCGAACGCCAGCGGAACGCCGCCCAGCAGCGCCGCCATCGTCGTCATGATGATCGGACGGAAGCGGAGGAGCGAGGCCTGCTCGATCGCCTCGCGCGCCGGACGCCCCTGGGAACGCTGCGCGTCGAGCGCGAAGTCGATCATCATGATGGCGTTTTTCATGACGATACCGATCAAGAGAACGATGCCGATCAGCGCGATGACCGACAGGTCGAGGCGCACGAGGAGGAGCGCCAGCAACGCCCCGAGCCCCGCCGAGGGCAAGGTCGAGAGGATCGTAATCGGGTGGATCCAGCTCTCGTACAGCACGCCGAGCACGATGTAGACGGTGACGATCGCCGCCAGGATCAGGAGCGGCTGGTTGGCCAGGGACGCCTGGAACGCGCGCGCGGCGCCCTGGAACCCCGTCTGGATGCTCGGCGGCAGGCCGATCTCGCGCGTGATCCGGTCGATCGACTTCACGGCGGCGCCTAGCGAGACACCGGGTGCCAGGTTGAAGGAGACCGTCACCGCCGGGAACTGGCCCTGGTGGCTCACGGCGAGCGCGGTGGCATGCTGCTCGATGCTGGCCAGTGTCGACAGCGGCACCTGGCCGCCGGCGGCCGATCGCAGATATACCCGATCCAGCACGGACGGATCCACCCGGAACTCCGGCAGGACCTCGAGCACGACTCGATACTGGTTCAGCTGCGTGAAGACCGTCGAGATCTGGCGCTGGCCGAACGCGTTGTAGAGCGCGTCGTCGATCATCAGGGGCGTGATGCCGAGCCGCGAGGCGGTGGCGCGATCGATCTGCACCCGCGCTTGCAAGCCCTGGTCGAGCTGGTCCGTCGCCACGTCGTGCAATTCAGGCAGCTCCCGCAAACGCGCCACGAACTTCGGCGCCCAGGCACGGAGCTCCGCCTCGTCCGGGTCCTCCAGGCTGTACTGGAACTGCGTCCGACTGACGCGATTCTCGACGGTCAGGTCCTGGACGGGCTGGAGGTACAGCGTGATCCCGTCGACCTGCGCGAGCGCCGGACGCAGCCGGCCGATCACCTCGCCGACGCTCTCGCCGCGCTCGGCAAGCGGCTTCAGCGTGATCTGGATGCGGCCGCTGTTGAGCGTCGTGTTCGTGCCGTCGATCCCGATGAACGACGAGATGCTGGCGACGGCCTGATCTTGCAAGATCACGCGGCCGAGCGCCTGCTGACGCTCGGCCATCGCGTCGAACGAGATGTTCTGCGGCGCCTCGGAGATGCCGAGGATGACACCCGTGTCCTGGATCGGAAACAACCCCTTCGGCACGAACAGGTAGAGCATGAGCGTCAGGGCCAGGGTGCCGATGGCGACGATCAGCGTGCCCGTCTGATGCCCGAGCACCCAGCGCAAGGTGCGGCCGTAGAAGGCGACCAGATTGTCGAACTGCCGCTCCGCGGCGCGCGCGAAGGCGCCGGGCCGGCGGTCGGCCACCGGCTTGAGCAGCTTCGCGCAGAGCATCGGCGTGAGCGTCAGCGAGACGACCGCCGACACGAGGATGGCGGCCGAGAGCGTCAGCGCAAACTCGCGGAACAACCGGCCGACGATGTCGCCCATGAACAGCAGCGGGATCAGCACGGCGATCAGCGACACGGTCAACGACAAGATCGTGAAGCCGATCTGGCTCGAGCCGACGAAGGCGGCCTGCAGCGGCGGCTCGCCCTCTTCGAGGTAGCGGCTGATGTTCTCGATCATCACGACCGCGTCGTCCACGACGAAGCCGGTTGAGATCGTCAGCGCCATCAGCGAGAGGTTGTTGAGGCTGAAGCCCAGCCCGTACATCACCGCGAACGTCCCCACGATGGACACCGGCACCGTGATGCCCGGGATGAACGTCGCCGCGGCGCTTCGCAGGAACACGAAGATGACGAGGACGACCAGGACGACGGCCAGCATCAGCTCGAACTGCACGTCGTGCACGGAGGCGCGGATGGTCGTGGTGCGGTCGGTCAGCACGGTGACCTGCACCGCCGTCGGCAGGGCGCTCTGGAGCTGCGGCAAGAGCTGCTTGACGCGGTCGACCACCTCGATCAGGTTGGCGCCGGGCTGCCGCTGGATGTTGACGATGATCGCCGGCTGGTCGCCCATCCACGCGGCCTGTCGGATGTTCTCGGCGCCGTCGATCACCTCGGCCACGTCCGAGAGCAGGAGCGGCGCGTTGTTACGGTAGGCGATCACGAGCGCCCGATATTGATGGCTCTGGTAGATCTGGTCGTTGGCCGCGATGGTGAACGCCTGGAGCGGCCCGTCGAGGCTGCCCTTCGCCTGGTTGACGTTGGCGGCGGCGACGGCGGTGCGCACGTCCTCCATGGTCAAACCGTTCGCGGCGAGCCGGGCCGGGTTCACCTGGATGCGCACCGCCGGCTTTTGACCGCCCGACAAGGTGACGAGGCCCACGCCGGGCAGCTGCGCGATCTTCTGCACCAGGCGCGTGTCGGCGAGGTCCTCGACGGCCGTGAGCGGCAGCGACTGTGACGTCACGCCGAGCGTCAGCACCGGCGCGTCGGCCGGGTTGACCTTGCTGTACACGGGTGGGTTCGGAAGGTCGCGGGGCAGGAACGTAGCGGCCGCATTGATGGCCGCCTGCACCTGCTGCTCGGCGACGTCGATGGAGAGCGCCAGATCGAACTGCAAGGTCACGATCGATGAGCCGCTCGAGCTGACCGACGTCATCTGCTTGAGGCCCGGCAGCTGGCCGAATTGCCGCTCGAGCGGCGCGGTGACGCCCGAGGCCATGACGTCGGGGCTCGCCCCCGGATAGAACGTGACGACCTGGATCGTCGGGTAGTCGACCTGCGGGAGCGCGGCGACGGGCAGCTGCCGATAGGCCACGATGCCGGCCAGCACGATCGCCGCCGTCAGGAGCGACGTCGCCACGGGCCGGACGATGAACTGGCGGGAGAGGTTCACGCTCCCGGCCGGGGGGTGCGCGGCGCCGTATTCGGCGTACCGGCGGCGCCGGGTGTCGCCGGCGCGCCGGCAGGGCCCACCTTGCGCACCGTCGGCTCGACGCGTGCGCCGTCCTGAACCTTCTCCGCACCGTCCACGACGAGCGCCTCGCTGTCCGCGACGCCGGCGCGGACCGCGACGACGCCGGCTTCGCTCGGCCCCAGCTGCACGCGGCGCATCTGCACAACCTTGTCCGGCTTGACCACGTAGACGTAGGCACCCTGTGGACCGCGCTGGATCGCCTCCGCGGGCGCCAGGACCGCATCGTGCAGCACGTCGATGAGCACCCGGGCGTTCACGAACTGATTCGGGTACAGCACCCCGTCCGTGTTCCCGAATGAAGCCTTCAGACGCACGGTGCCGGTGGCCGGATCGATCTGGTTGTCGATCGCCACCAGAGCTCCCGTCGCGATCTTCGTTCGCCCCTCACGATCGAACGCGTCGACGGGAACCTTGGTGCCGGAGCGGAAGCGCCGCAGGATTGACTGCAGGCTGTCTTCGGGCACGCTGAACACGAGCGCGATCGGCTCGAGCTGGGCGATGACGACGAGGCCGCCTGCATCGGCGGCCTTGACGACGTTGCCCGGGTCGACCAGCCGCAGGCCGACGCGGCCGGTGATCGGCGCCGTGATCCGGCAGTACGTGAGCTGCAGCTTGATCGCGTCGATCTGCCCCACGTTCATCTTGATGGACGCTTCGGCCTGGTTGACGATCATCTGCTGCGTGTCCAGCTGCTGCCGGGCGATCATTTCCTGTTGCGCCAGCCGCTGATACCGCTCGAGATCGAGGCGTGTGTTCGCGAGGTTGGCCTGGTCGCGCGCGAGCTGCCCTTCCGCTTGCGTGAGCTGCGCCTGGAAGGGGCGCGGATCGATCTCGGCCAGCAAGTCGCCGGCGTGGACGACCTGGCCTTCGGTGAAGTGTGTCTTCATGAGCTGGCCGTCGACACGGCTCTTCACCGTGACGATGTTGAGCGGGGTGACCGAGCCGAGCGCCGTGAGGTAGACGCTCAGATCGCCGGTGCGGACGGGTGTGACGACCACCGGAACCGGTCGCGTCTGCTGTCCCGCAGCACTGCCACCGGTGGCCTTGGCCTGCTGCTGCGTCCTGGCCTGACGACCGTTGGCGATCCAGGCTCCGGCGACGACGAGGCAGGCGAGGCCCACGAAGATGACCCAGATGCGCCCGCGGCCATGACCCTCCCGAGCTTCCGGATCTCCTCCGCTGTCTCCCTGCACGCAGGCCCCCTAGTCGTGCCGGCCATAGCCACCTCGCGAAGTATGTCCACGAGCTTGAAAGAGCAGGCGGTGGTCATGGTCGCGTGACTCGCTCAGCGAATACCGCTGGGCTCATCCCGTCACGTCGCCAGCATACCGCGGAATCACACGAAGATGCGCATCGTCTACAGTTTATCTGCCGACCCGACCCGTACACGACGAAGACAACCGCCCTCGGGGGCGCGGATACTTCATTCGTATCGAAGCGCCTCGATCGGATCCTGGCGCGAGGCCTTGCGGGCGGGGTAGAAGAAGATGCCGCCGATACCGGCCGCGAAGCTGAACGCGAGCGCGATCGCCTCGGGTGCCACGAGCGTCCGCCACTGGGCGAAGTAGCTGATCAGCTCGGAGCCCCCGACGCTGAGCGCGATGCCGATGCTTCCGCCGATCACCGAGAGCGTCACCGCCTCGATCAGGAACTGGAGCATGATGTGGCGCCGGCGCGCCCCGACCGCCATGCGCAGGCCGATCTCGCGCGTTCGCTCGGTGACCGACACCAGCATGATGTTCATGATACCGATGCCGCCCACGAGCAGGGAAACCGAGGCGATCGCCGCGAGCAAGTAGGTCATCACGCGCGAGGACTCCTCCTGGGTCCGCAGGATCCCGGACAGGTTCCGGAGCCAGAAGTCGTCGTCCTGGTCCGTACGCTCTGTCAGGCATTCACGATCGCGATCTCAGGTCAGATGGCGTAGGCCAGACGGTCCGCCTACGGCGCCGGTTGTAGCAACGTTCGTATCTGCGAGCGGAGCTGGGTCAATTGCAGTCGGATCTGGGCCGCCTTGGCTTGTTGGTCCGGTGTCAGGACGCTTCGGATCTCCAGCGCGACCTGCAGCCGCTCCTGCGCCAGCTGAGTGCGCAGCTGAGCGATCTGCTGCGCGAGGGGCGAGAGACTGGCGGTGGAGACCGCGTTGGAGCCGTAGAGCTGGTCGTCGAGCTGGCTCTGTGCCGTCTGAAGCTGGCCTCGCAGTGCGCGGAACTGCGGCCGATGGTTCGCGATGATCTGGCGAACCTGGGCCTTCTGAGCGTCGCTGAGGCCGACACTGCGAAGGATCGGCCCACCCCAGCCCCTGCTGTGCCAGCTCGGCCCGGCGTCCTGCCCGAAGGCCGCGGCACTCCAGAGAACCATCGCGACAATCACTGAGAGCGCGACATTGCTACGCATGATCTTCTCTCTCCTCTTGTGCCCTGATTCGTGGCCCAAGAACACCCTCGTCACCTCTGCCTCGTCACCTCTGAATGACGAACCACGGCCTCCACGGTTGACGCGCAACCCGGCCTCGGCCGGCCCCGAAGCGACAGGACCGGGTCGTGGTGGTCAACGCCGTGTCAACGAAAACAGCGCGGGCGCCGTCCTTAGGAACGCAGCCTCTGAAGCGGTGCGCGGAGTGCGCTCCCGGTCACGTGTCAACCAGGAGGTGGAGGATTCGTCAGTCAGAGCGGCGGGAGGCGTTGACCGGCGACGTTCAAACCACCGTGGACCGTCTACCGGCGTATGAAGAGCTCTTTCAGGAGCATGCCCGGCGTCTGGACCGCCTGTGCCGCCTGCTGCTCGCCGACCGCGAGGAGAGCAAGGATGTCGTGCAGGAGGTGTTTCTCAAGCTCTTTCAGGCCCACAGTCAACCCCGGCCGCCGAACGACTGGGGGGCGTGGCTGACGCGCGTGACCGTCAATGCCTGCCGAGACCGGCGCCGGGCGGGGTGGTGGCCCGGTGGTGGCATCTGACCGACCGCGTCGACGACATGGTGCTGCCGGCCGCCGAGCCCACGCCTGATCAGGTCGTGATCGCACGGGCGCTGCAACAACGCGTCTGGCTGGCGTTCAGAGCTCTTTCTGATCGTCAGCGCGAGGTGTTCGTCCTCCGTCAGGTCGAGGGGTGGTCGACCGCGGCGGTCGCGTCCGCGCTCGGCCTGAGAGGGGGGAGCGTGAAGCGTCATCTCTTTCGTGCGGTCCAGCGCCTTCGCGCGGCTGCCGCGGGGGGGTCGACATGAGGCGTTGCCTGTCCGACACGACCTTGATGCGACTGCAAGCCGGCGACGGGCGCGCCGCGCAGTCCGCGCATCTGAGCACGTGCGGCGCCTGCGCCGACCGCTACCGTCGTCTCGCCCACGAGCTGGAGACCGTGACGTACGTGCTGCTCAATACCGACGCGCCACGGACGCTTGTCACGGCTCCGAAACGATCCTGGGTGCCTGTCGCTGCCGTCGCGGTCGCGCTTGTCGTCACGCTGGCGGTTTGGTACTCCCTGGCCGCACGGCGCACGGACGTGCGTGGGCCGATGCAGCGCCCCTTCCAGGACGAGGCGACGTCCACGTTCCTGGCGGAGGTCTCGCTCACGATATTTTCGATCGACGAGCCCCTCGCCCTGTCTTTCCGCGATGTCCGATTGGCAAGTCTGCCCCTCGAGACTCCCGACCGGAGCGGGGACTGTGTAGAGCCCGACTGGGCGCTGAATGCGGGCTGCGCTGAGAGCACGCACATTGACCGACTGCTCAATTTGCTCGAGCCATCGGATGACCTCTAGCCGAAGGACAGGAGAAGCGGTGATGTCGAGACCCAGGGTTTGCGCTTCGGGACTGGTGATGTTAGTCGCTCTTGTCGTGCTCGCGAGTTTCTGGGCGCCCGCGCGCGCCCAGTCGGAGAGGTCCCTGCACGGCGCCAGCGCCGGCCCGGACAATGCGGGAATGATGCTGCCGCTCCTGCTCCGGGGGGCGCATCTGACGCCCGAGCAGGACGTGAAGGTTCAGGCGATTCTGACCGCCCGGCGCGCGGTGTCGCGGGCCCTGGTCGAACAGCTGCGCCAGGCGCAGAACGGGCTCACCGACAAGCTGTTCGCGTCGGGCGCCGTGAAGGAGTCGGACCTCCAGCCACAGCTCCAGCAGATCGCTCAGCTTCGTGACCAGCTACTCCGGGAAAGCGCGGGGGTCGCGCTTGAGGTGCGAGCGCTGCTGACGCCCGAGCAGTTGAGCAGGGTGGCGCAGGTCAAGGACCGCATCCGACAGCTCCAGAACGAGATGCGACAACTCTGGCAGTCGGGCAAGCCATAGCCGGGAAGAAGGACGTAGGCAATGCGGAGGTTCGTGCTGACGCTCTTCGCCGGAACGGCAGTGCTGTCTGCCGCGGGTGTGGTGCTTGCGCTTCAGTGCGGCAGCCTGGTCAACAAGATCGAGGAGCAGTTGGAAGATGAGGCCAACAGGCATTTCGCCCCGGTTACGGCCGATGCCGTGGCGCGCGGGGGAAGGCCGCAGACCTACCTTGAGAGGTCGAGAAATGACCCAGGAATTGATGGGGTATCGCCGAATCGACAGCGGCCCGCCCTTAACCCTTGACGGCACCCCGCGTCAGGCCCGCTGCCATGTAGCGGCGAAGCGCATAGAAGATCACAATCGGCGGCAACGAATAGATGATCGCGGTGGCCATCATGTAGTTCCAGGGCGCCTCGTCGCTGTTGAAGAACTGGGCTATCGCTACGGCCACCGTCATGTTACGGGTCGAGGAGAGCAGCACGTACTGGTAGAGGTACTCGTTCCAGGCGAGCAGCAGGGCATAGGTCCCGACTGCCGCCAGCGCCGGCGTCATCAACGGCAGATAGATTCGCCGATACACCTGAACGGGGGATGCGCCGTCCACCTGCGCCGCCTCGTCGAGTTCGATCGGTATCAACTTGCCGTACTGCTGCAGGATCAAGATGGCATAGGGGGTGGCGAACGTCACGTTGGCCGCAATAATCGCCCACAGGGTATTCGAGAGCCCGTAACTTGCCATGAGCCGAGAGAACGGGATGACCAGGAAGGATGCCGGGCCGACATCACGGCCGCGACGCCGAGCGATGGTTGGGCGGCTTCGAAGGCGTAGTGGATGCCGAGCGTGGCCAGCACATTCGTGGAATAAGATGGCGCGCCTTCGGAAACCAGATACACGGTGGTGAAATCGCCGACCGTCCAGAGGGTGGAGAGCAGTGTGCAGACCAGATAGAGGTTCCCCAGCAGCGGGAAGATGACATGGGCGAAACGGCGGCAGCCGCTGGCCCCGTCTACGTCGGCCGATTCATAGATTTCCTGCGGGATCGCCATCCGGCCGGCGAGGAAGGTCAGAGTCCAGAACGGCATCCATTTCCAGATATAGGCGACGATGTTCGATCCGAGGGCGAGCCGGCGGTCATTGAACCAGAGCGGACCGTGAATACCGAACAGCGCCGACAAGACGCTGTCGACCAAACCCTCCTCGCCGATCAGCATCCAGTGGAAGGAGACAAAGGCCGGAATCGCCGGGAGCGCCCAGGGCAGAATGTAGACGGGGAGCAGGGCCTTGATCCACCAGCGGCGACGCATGAAGAAGCCGGACAGCAGTAAGGCCAGGAACATCTTAACGTTCACGCCGAGGCCAACGTACAGCACCGTATTGACGACCGTCTGCGCGTAGAGCGGGTTGGCGATCAGGTCGCGGTACAGGGACGGGTCGCGAGCCATCCAGAGCCCGTAGGCGATGGGATAGACGACGAAGGCGACGAACACCGCCGCATAGGGGACGACGAAGGCGATCGCCCAGGCGAACTCCGAGCCGTGCAGGTGGCGGTGCCAGGACGATCGCCGCCGCCGGTTGAGCACGCCGGGCCCGGCTGCGAGAACCTGCTGCGTGCTGCTCATGCCCGCCTCCTCAGCGCTGCCCGATCGGCGTATCGCGAAGATCGCTTCGCGGCCTCAGGCGCGGCGGGCTGCGAGACCGGCGGCGAGGGTCAGCCCTTGAGCCCTTGACCCCGCCCATCGTCAGGCCGGCGGTCATGCGCCGGCGGAACGCGTAGTAGATCGCCACCGGCGGCACCGCGTAGATGATCGCGGTCGCCATCATGTAGTTCCAGGGCGACTGGTCGCTGCTGAGGAACTGCGCGAGCGCCACCGGCACCGTCATGCTCGACTTCGAGGACAGGAGCAGGAACTGATAGAGGTATTCGTTCCAGGCGAGCAGCAGCGCGTAGGTGCCGACCGCGACCAGGGCCGGTGCCATTAACGGCAGGTAGATCCGCAGATAGATCTGGAGCGGCGAGGCACCGTCGATGCGCGCCGACTCGTCGACCTCGATCGGGATGCTTCGACCGTACTCTTGAAACACGAAGATGGCGTAGGGCGTCGCGAACGCGACCAGGGCCGCGATCACCGACCACGGGTTGTTCGCGAGCCCGTAGTTCTGCATGATCCGATAGAACGGGATTGCGAGGAACGACGCCGGGATCACGTAGGTCAACAACGCGCAATTGCTCACCAGCCAGCCGTGGCGGATGCGCATCCGGCCGATCGCAAAGGCGGTCAGCGAGCCGAACAGCAACGCGAAGAACGTCACCATCGCGGAGGCATTCCCAGGTAGGCGAGCAGCGTACCTCGCAAACGGGCCGCCCGCGTTCGTGCCGCTGGCGGCCTCGCGATGGAGCATCTGGACGAGCGGCCCTGGGAACTCCTCCCAATTGAGGATGAACCGCCGGATGCCGTCGGGATGACAGATCATGTGCAGAGCATTCCGTGCCAGATCCGGGACGATTGAGCCAGGTCCTGGAACAACCCCAATATCCGGCCTGACGCCGCATTGGCCATCACGATGTCCCAGCTTCCATCGACGACGAGGGCGGGGAATGGTTCCTGCTGCTGCAGGATGAATGTGAGAGCCCTCCGAACATGCTCGAGCTCGGGAGCGGCAAGATCACGCTTGCCGTAGGCCGGGGCGTAACCTGCGGCGAGCAACATCGAGGACGGTCGCGCCGAGGTTGTGGGCACTACCGCGAAGAAAGGCATTGTCCCCTCAGACCACCATGCCGTTCTCGCCGATCTGAGGCACTGAGCAGACGATGGGCAGATGCGTAGGTCGTGTCTCGCGTGATGTGGAAAGTCCAGGACGCAACTTCTCGGTAGTCCCGGTTCTTGGCCGCGTCTACCCTTGCTATATTATGGCGGCACATCGAGAACGAGGAGGATCACGGGCGACGATGCCTATCCCTGGCGAAAAAGCGATTCAGATGGTGCGGAGCGCCCACGCGCAGGCCGCGCAGCTGGACATTGCCGTGACTGCGGTGGTGGTCGACCAGAGCGGTCGCATGATCGCGCTGGGCCGAATGGACCGCGCCCGCCCCATCTCGGTGGAAATGGCGCTGAACAAAGCTTACACTGCGGCCAGTTTCCAGCAGCCCACGAAGGATCTGGCGGGGGTTGCCGGGCAGAGTTGGTTTCAGAGTCTGGTCGTGTCGAGCAACGGGCGTATCATGCCGGGGGGCGGCGCGTTGCCGATCGTCGAAGGCGGCGACGTCGTCGGCGCCGTCGCCGTGGCGGGTGGCACCGAAGAGCAGGACCAGCGCTGCGCTGAAGTGGCGCTGGCGTCGTACGCGTAGCCGGTAAAGGAGGACTCCTCATGGCTGACACGGTCGGCACCGACCCCGAGTTCCCGATCCCCTACCTCGGGCGGTCGGTTCGCATCGTGGGGCCGGTCGTCAACGTCGACATGAACCAGTCGCCGCATCCGAAAAACCAGCGCGGCGAGCTTGGAAAAGCCCTCTTCAACTGGTACCACAACTCGGTCTCCAACGACCCGCTCACTCGGGTCTCGGCGCCGAATCATTTCGCCGACCGTCGAAATTTCATTGCGACGGTGATCAACCAGGCCACCACGGGCAAGGTCAACGCGAAGCAGGTGCCAGTCACGGATGGCGCGGCGATGACGCGTCACATCAAGGCCGTCGCCCGGTACATGGGCGCCGACGTCGTCGCGATTGCGCGCGCGCATCCGACCTTCATGTACTCCGGTAGCCGCTACGTTCAAGACGGCACGGCGGCGGACGCCTACGAGGAGAGCACACCGGAGGGATTGGTCCGAAAATTCCCCTACATCATTGTCGCGACGACCGCCTGGGACTACGACAAGCTGCAGGCTCACCGGCATTACATCGGCGATGCCGCCTACCACGTCTCTCAAATCAAGGGCCACATGATCCTCAAGGCCCTGGAGGGCTACATCAAAGAGCTTGGCTACGCGGCGCTCCGGGGCGTGGTCACTCCGCAAGCGGCGGCGGTCGCCTCGGGCGTCGGCGAACTGGGGCGAAACGGACTCATCATCAACAAGACCTACGGCGCCCGTATCCACATGCCGGACCCCATCTTGACCGACCTCCCGCTGGTGCCGGACGAGCCCGTCGACATCGGCGTCGAGGACTTCTGCAAGGTCTGCCGCAAATGTGCCGTCAATTGCCCCACGAACAGCATCACCTTCGGCGACAAGGTGGCCTTCAACGGCGTCGAGAAGTACAAGATCAACTGGCTGACCTGCTACAAGCTCAGGCCGTACGTCCACGACCAGTGGACGAGCTGCCTCACCTGCGCCACCGTGTGCCCGTTCACCAAGCCCAACGTGTGGTGGCGGAGCCTCGCGGTCTGGGCGCTCCACACGTGCCCCATCCCCGCCCGGCCGCTGCTCGTGCGCGCGCTGAAGGCGGTCGACGATCGCTTCTGGGGGGTCGTCAGTCAGAAGCGCGTGCGCTGGCTCGACTATGACACCGGTATCAAGCCCGGGGAGCGGGCCTGTACCGTTGCCGGCTGCACTGCTGCGCACGAGGGGGACGGTCAATCGGCGACGGTGGTCGGAGACATCGGCTACTACGTCCCGCTGAAGGAGAACACCAACCGATTCGTCAAGCGGGATGGTTAGTGGCGTTTAGACTGGGCCAGCTCGGCATCCCGTGGCGGCGGAAGAACTCCAGGGACGATGATCCCTACTGGGAGTCCTTCATCAACACCCCGCCGGCGGACGTTGCGAACTCGGTGCCGGAACTGATCCGGAGCGCGCCTGAAGGCAACATTTTCCCGACCAAAGCAGAGCTGCACACACCCGAGATCACCTCCAGCTACGTCAAAGAGATGGCGCGCTATCTCGGCGCCGACCTCGTGGGCATCGCCAGGCTGAACTCGAAGGACGAACAGTTTCCCTTCGCCGTCGTCTGCGCGGCGCGCGCCGACTACGATCCGCGAACGTCGCCCGGTGTCGGTGGCCAGGTGCCAGTGCAGAATGGCCTGTTTACCACTTTCGTCCTCAGCGCGTGGATCCGAGAGCTCGGGTTTCGCGCCACGGCGACGCCCCATGCGCGCGCGGAGCAGTTGGCCGCGGCGGCGGGCCTGGGGACGCTCGACGCCGGTGGCCGCCTCGTCACTCGCGAACTCGGCACCCGCGTGCATGTGGCCCACGTGATCCTGACCGACTTGCCGCTGGCGCCGGACGGCTAGCCCTTCGGGATTCCGACCCTCAGCTCTTTCCGAGCGACAGCGACGCATGCCGTACGTCATCACGAGTCTCTGCACCAACGATGGAGCGTGCGTCGAGGTCTGTCCGGTCGCCTGCATCCATACGATGCCGGGGGCTCCGCAGTTCTACATCGATCCCGACGTGTGTATCGATTGCGAGCAGTGCGAGATCGTGTGCCCGGTGGACGCGATCTTCAAAGACGTCGATATCCCCGCCGAACACGCGGCCTCCATCGAAGTGAACGCCGGCTTCTTTCGCCGGCACAAGGCCGTGCGCGGACCCGTTCCCGTGCAGTCCGCGTGGGAGATGGTGCATCGAGCGCACGCTTACGCCGAGGCCAACGGGCTCAAGGTTGCGGCGGTTGTCGTGGATGAAGCCGGCTGTCCCATCGTCGTCGGGCGGATGGATGGCGCGGACCCCAACGCGGCCGAGCTGGCGTTCAACAAGGCCTACACGGCCGCCGCCTTCCAAGTGGCCACCGCGGAGCTGGTGCCCCAGGCGCGACAACCCTGGCTGCGGAGCTTCTTGATCTCCCACCACGGTCGCATCATGCCCGTCGCCGGCGGTATCGCGATCGCCGAGGGCATCGCGGTCATCGGCGCCATCGGGGTGGCCGGCGCTCACCGAGCCGAGCAGGATATCCTCTGCGGCCAGGCCGCCCTCGCCGTCCTGGAAAGCGCCGGTCACTGAGGAGTTCAACTTGGTGGTGTTCCATCTTTTAACCAGACAGCGGCTCCGCCTTCTTTTGTAAGATTACACAACATATGCGTCCAATGACGATTGCCAAAGGCATAATCGCCCGTGTTGGAATAAGGCCCATTCCAATCGCGGTCACGTACGAGGTCACATGGCTGTGCAACCTCGCCTGCGGCTATTGTGACCGGCACACCCCCATGCGCAATGAGATGAACCATGAACAAATCTTCGAGGCGCTGGAAGAATTCATCGGCCTGGGGATGAGCCAAATTCACCTGGACGGCGGAGACCCCCTGACCCACAAGCATATCGACGAGATCGTGGAGTGGCTGGTCAAGAAAAAAATGGTCGTCTCCATGAACACCAACGGGATACTGGTGCCCAAAAAGGTCGATACCATCCGCAAGCTGTCGCTCGTGAAGATAAGCCTGGACGGGCTTAAGGAAGACCACGATTCCATGCGCGGCGCGGGAAGTTTCGACAAGGCGATCGCGGGCGCGAAATCCGCCCAGGACGCCGGGGTCAAAGTGGAGTTCACCTGCACGGTGGGAACCCATAACGCCCACTCCATCGAAGCGGTCGTCGAAATCGCCGAAGGTTTGGGGACGTCCGTCGTATTTCAGCCCGCCTTGAACAGCCTGTTCAACAATACCGACCGGGACGGATCAGCCTGGCAGCCGGACGTTCAGACGATCCGGGCCGTATTCGCCAGGATCGAACAGATCAAGCGGCGCAGCAAAGCCGTCGGGAACGGCTGGTCAAGCCTGATCCATTTCCGAAAATTTCCAGTGGAAACAAAGCCCCCCTGCGCGGCCGGGTCGGTTTTGGCCACCATGGACCCCGAAGGGGTCTTGTTCCAATGCGGCCAGGTCAACCGAAGCGACCGGTCCAACAACGTCGTGAAGCTCGGAGTGTCAGCCGCTTTCAAGAATCTTTCCAGAGACGGCTGCGGCCAGTGCTGGTGCGCGAGACTGGTGGAAGGGAATTACGCCTGGGGGATGCGCGTCGATCGCATGCTCCCCCCGTCAGCGGGCCATCCCTCCGACTCTCCGTGAACTCTCCATGTTCTGATACCTTTGTCCCCACGGACAAATCGGATAGCTCACGAGGGGTCTTTGAGATGATCCGAGGCCTGTCAGTGACGTTCTTCGTCCTGATGATCCTGAGCGCTGGCGTCGCGCCGGCCGCCGCCGCCCCCGAAGGTCAGGTGACCTGGGGCGTTCACATCTCGCTCGCCCCCACGTGGTTCGATCCCGCCGAAACCTCCGGGATTGTGACGCCGTTCATGGTGCTCTACGCGCTGCACGATGCGATGGTGAAGCCGCTGCCGGGCAACCAGTTGGCGCCCGCTCTGGCAGAGTCGTGGAGCACCTCCGCTGATGGGCTCGCGTACGAGTTCGTCCTGCGCAAGGAGATCAGGTTCCACAACGGGGATCCGGTCACCGCGGAAGACGTCAAGTTCTCGTTCGAGCGCTACCGAGGCGCTGCGAACAAGACCCTCAAGGAGCGCGTCGCGGCGATCGAGATTCCGGACCCGGCGCGTGTCCGCTTCCGACTCCGGCAGCCGTGGCCCGACTTCCTGACCTACTACGGGAGCGCGACCGGAAGCGGCTGGATCGTTCCGAAGAAATACGTGGAGAAGGTCGGGGACGAAGGGTTCAAGAAGCTCCCGATCGGCGCCGGCCCGTACCGGTTCGTCTCGTTCACGCCGGGCGTGGAGCTCGTGATGGAGGCTGTCGAGCAGTACTGGAGGAAATCCCCGAGCGTGAAGCGCCTGGTCCTCCGGGTGATCCCGGACCCGGCCACTCGATTCGCCGCGCTCAAGCGTGGTGAGATCGACATCACCTACTGGATGACGGCTTCGCTGGGCGAAGAGCTCCGCCGAACGCCGGGGCTCACGCTCAAGCCCGCGGTAGCGAACAACACGTACTGGGTCTACTTCGTCGACCAGTGGGACCCGAAATCACCGTGGCACGACAAACGGACCCGGCTCGCCGCCAACCACGCCATCGACCGCCAGGCGATCAACCAGGCCGAGACCCTCGGGTTTTCGCGGCTTACGTACAGTTTCATTCCCTCGAACTTCGAGTTCTTCTGGGCGCCGCCGGTCTCCCCCTACGATCCCGCGAGAGCGAGGCAGCTCCTGGCCGAGGCTGGCTATCCCAACGGAGTCGACGCAGGTGACTTCACCTGCGATGCCGTACACGCGGGCATCGCTGAACCCGTGGTCAACTATCTGCAGGCGGTTGGCATTCGGGCGAGGCTCCGGCCACTCGAGCGGGCCGCGTTCACCAAGGGACACGCCGAAAAGAAGTTCAAGGACCTCGTCCTGACCGCGAGTGCCGCGTTCGGCAACGCGGCCACCCGGCTCGAGGCCTTCGTCGCCGGCGGCGGCGCCTACGTCTACGGGAGCTATGCCGACATCGATGGACTCTTTCGGGAGCAGGGGGCCGAGCTCGATCGGAAGCGGCGTGAGGCGACGCTGCATCGTATCCAGCAGCTCATCCACGAGAAGGCGATGTTTGCGCCGATCTGGCAGCTCGCCGCGATGGGTGGCTTTGGGCCGAGGGTGGAGGAATCAGGACTTGGCCTCATCGCCGCCTATCCCTTCTCTGGGCCCTACGAGGACGTGAAGCTCAAGGGAAAGTAGAACCCGAGCTACAGTCGGTACAGTCGACGAGGGTTCTCCTCGAGGATCTTCCGCTTGGCGGCCTCACTGAGGTCGGTGCGGGTCAAGAGCGTCTTCGCCGCGAAGCGCTCGCGGTCACCGTGCGGCATGTCCGACCCGAAGATGATGTGGTCCTCACCCACCAGATCGATCACCTGGGGGAGCAGCGTGTCCTCCACCTCCGTGCTGACGTACAGGTTCCCGCGGCGCAGGTATTCGCGGGGCGGGCAGGCCGCACGAGGAGCAGTCTGCGGGATGATCTTGGCCATGCTCTTGGCGAAGTGGAACCGATGCTCCAGGCGATGCACCATGAAGTGCAGCCACTCGCAACCGGCCTCGAGGAATGCCACGCGCATGGTGGGGAAGCGGTCGAGAATCCCGCTGCCCAGCACTGACGCGAAGCCCATCAGGACCGGCGTGAGAAAGGGGATCACCGTGGCGGTGTAAAGGTCGGCATAGAGGTTACTGAGAGACGGACAGGCCCACCCCACGTGCACGGACAACGTCAGCTCCTCCTGGGCCACCGCCTCGAAGAACGGGAGCAAGGCCGGGTCGTCGAGCAGCCGGTCACCGGCGGTACCGAGGACCATCACCGCGACCGCGCCGAGCTTGCGAGCCTCGCGGACTTGCCGGATCGCCGCTGGAATCTCGTCCAGGTTGACCACCGCAGCCCACCGGAGCCGCTCGCTCTCGCCGATCGCGTCCGCCAGCCAGCGGTTGTAGGCGGAGCACAGGGCGGTGGAGAGCGCGGGGCTTACTGTCAGGGGATACGCCAGGAAGAGGGTCGGATACAGCACGGCCACACCGAGATCCTCGGCATCCATGTCTCGCAGTCGCGCGTCAGGGCCGCGCAGCTCCAGACTCTCCAGGCTCTCCGGCTTCGACTGGGTAAAGAGGGTCCGTTTTCCCCCGTAACTCGTCGGCGTCCCGAGGTTATGGCACCCGCGGCCGAGCCGCCTGGGAAAGAGCTGCTCCTCGATCATCCAGTAGGCCAGCCCATCCGTGGCGACAACCTGAGGGCGTTGTGCCCGGAAGGCCGGATCCAGATACTTGTCACTGAAGGTGAGGTCGTGCTCCTCGACATGGCCGTCCGCGTCGATGACTACGAGGTCTTTCATGGGGTCCTCCGCCGTCTCCATCGCGTCGAGCATTCTAGCCAACGGCGGCCAGAGGCGTCGAGAAACAAGCGAGGATGGCAACCCACGGCAACAGGAGTGCGACCACGAGCACGGTTTCCAATGCGACCCTCGCGACGCGCCTCCTCGTAAGCGTCGCCTGGATCATCCTGCTCGTGGTCATCTGCGGAGCCTCCCCCAGATTCACGCGGCATGCTGTATGCCAGGGCGTCGAGGGCGTGGGGCGACCGACACTTGCGCAGGTTTCCTGAAGCGGCTCGCCGGCTCGTACCGCAACGCGGCGCTCGGCGAGATCGTCGCCCGCGAGGGCAAGGACGAGGTCGTGTTCCAGTTCGGCGGCTGGAAGAGTCGCATGGCCAGCCGGGTGAACCCGGATGGCACCACGTCCTTCCTCTCGATCGACCCGGGCGTCCGCGGCTTCGAGTTCAACGCGCCCGCCGCCAGTGGCGTCTACACACGGCTGAGACTCCGCGACGCGCAGCACACCTACGAATACGAGTCATCGGGTGGAGGCGGTCGCGGCCCGGCCTCACTGAAATGAGGGCGCAGCGCGACCGGAGGTCGCAGTATCCCACGCAGGTCTGCAGCGGGGCTGATCCGGGACTCCGCTACTCCGTCGGAGGCGCCAGGACCGCCGGTCGGGTCGTCCAGGGAAGGACAGCGAAGAACACGCTCCCCTGCCCGGGCGTCACTCGTTACGAAGGAGAGGACTCCACTTCAGCGCGAGGATCGCGACGACCCCGGCGAGTTGGCGTGGCGCGACCGGCTTCTCGAGGTGGTACTGGAACCCTGCGCGCAAGATGCTGGCCCGCTGCTCCGGGCCGATGACCCCGGTGAGGGCGGCCGCGGGTGTCGCGCCGCCGCGCTCGGGCGGCAGGGCGCGAACCTGGCGGATGAGCCAGCAGCCGCCCCGGCCCGGCATCTGCAAGTCACTCACGAGGACATCTGGGCGCTCGCGCTCCACCGCCTCGAGCGCATCGGCGGCCGTGGCCACAGCCGTCGCGGCCGCTCCGTAGTGTTCGAGCATCGAGATCACCGCGGAGCAGACGTACTCACAGTCGTCAACCACGAGGACCCGTACACCACCCAGGAACAACCCGTCATGCGAAGGGTCGCCAAGCATAGATGTTACCCTCTCAGGCTTTGCTCAGATGCCCCTCTTAGGGCATGGTGCACGGCGTCCACGACGTCAGCGACACCGTACGGTTCCCCCAAAATGACCTCGATCACGCCCGATGCTCCCACCGCCGCGTCCAGCGCCGCCTTATCGATCGTGGTGAGAATCCAGGTCCTCTTCTTCAGGCCGGCGTTCTGCTTCAGAAGCCGGAGGAAGTTCCAGTGCTTCTCGAAAGGGCGGGGGAGGTCGTATACGATCACCTGCGGGTCATGAGTTTCCAGGAAGGCGACGAGATCCAGCGCGCCGCTCTGGATCTCTGCCAATAACGCAGTCACCGTCGGCAAGCCCTCGCGATCAAGCGCCTCACGGAGGGCGTCGATAAACTCCCCATGGGAGTAGAAGATCGCTACCGGCGTCCTCTTCGTCATGGCGGAGTGAAGCTGTGCCCTCTCCTCGTCGAGTCGGGCCGACTCGGAGGCTGAGCCGTGGCAGCAAAACCTGCCGGGGGCGATTCACAACGATCCGGGATGTACAGGGAAGGCGGCTTGCGGGGAGCCGTCAGCGGAGCGGGGGGTGCACCTCACTGCACCTCGCGACCTGGGGTCGCTATGGTCAAGCCGGCGCGCGTTCAGGCATCCCGCCCAGAAAGCGCGTCACCACCTTGTAACAAATTTAGATTGAACCGCCCGCGCACAGGTTGTCAAGTTCCATGGGCTGTCAATCTCGATCAAGGGCCAAGCCCAGGGGCCTCGTGGATCAAGGATTTCGCGGGCTTCGCTGGCTGGCCTCGGCTGCGGTCTCGGGGGATTTGTGACGGGTTATGTGCGTAGCCTCTCCGGCCTGGGCGGCCGCCCATCTGCCAGAGCATGGTGCACAGCTTTCACGACCGCGCCGAGGTCGTAGGGCTCGCCGAAGGCGATCTCAATCACGTCCGACGCTCCCACCGCCGCGTCCAGCGCCTTCTTGTCGGTGGTGGTGAGGATCCAGGTCCTCTTCCGCAGGGCGTCGGTCTGCCTCAGGAGCCGGAGGAAGTTCCAGTGCCTCTCGAAGGGACGGGGAAGGTCGTACACGATCACACGGGGGTCATGCACCTCCAGGAAGGCGACGAGATCGAGGGTGCCATCCTGGATCTCTGCCAAGAGCGCCGTGGCGGTCGGCAAACCCTCGCGATCGAGGGCCGCGCGGAGGGCGTCGACGAACTCCGAGTGGGAGTTGAAGATCGCCACGGGCGTCCGTGTCGTCGGACGAGACATTTCGACCGTACCTTTCTCGCTGAGCCTGAGGCGCAGTCTCAGAGACCGAACCGTGGCAGCGAGACCTGCCGGGGCGAGCCAGAACGATGTAGGGACTACAGGGGCGGCCTGCGGGGAGCCCTTAGCGGAGCGTGGGGTGCACCTCACTGCACCTCGCGACGTGCCGTCGCAACGTTCAAGCCGGCGCGCGTTCGAGTATCCCGCCTCGAAGGCGCGTCACGAACTTGTAACGGAAACTACGGTGGACCTCTAATACGCGGGTGTCAACATCTATTGCCTGAGATCCCGCTCGGAGCCGTGCAGCATCCGAAACGGCCGTCGAGCCCAGACCAGTTCGGCCATCTCAGGGGTCGACTCGAGGTGCAGTGATCTCAGCCGGGCCGGCGAGGCTCCTGAGGATGCGTGGCTTGAGGAACCAGCGGAGCCGCCCGCCGGCGGCGGGACCGTTGGGAAGGTCCACCAGAGCCGCGCCGCCCTTCTCGAACGCGAGCCGCTCGCCCTGGGTGGCGCCGAGCAGGCGCGCGAGAAGCGCCCCGAGGAAGGGCTCGTGGCCCACGAGCGCGATTCTGGCGCCGGGCGGATGTGTCTTGAGCGCCGCAACGATTCCGTCGACGCTCGAGTGAGCAAGTGCTGGCTCGATCGCGGGCGCGATGTGCCCGAAGGCGCGCGCGGCGATCGCGGCGGTCAGCCGGGCGCGGGGAAGCGGGCTCGTCAGCAGCACGTCGGGCCGACGCGTGACCCGGGCGAGCCCTCGAGCGGCCACGCGGAACTTGGCCTTGCCGTCGGGAGTGAGAGGGCGCTGGTCGTCGGGAACGCCGGGCGTCCCCCTGGGCGCTGCCGCGGCGTGGCGGATGAGTAGGAGCTTCATCGCTCAGGCCGCAGCCTGATCCCACCGCGTCGGCGCCTCACGGTCACAGCGAATCGCGTAGGCGCGCGCGGCATGGTTCGCATCGTCGAACTCGACGACGACCTCGACGTAGGGATGGAAGTCGGGTCCGGAACGCCGGACCCGGAGTTTGGCGCCCTCGGGCTCGGCGCCGACCGTGTGACGCAGGAGGGCGATAAAACGCCGGCACTGCCAAAACGCCCGCCCGGCGTAGTCGCCCTCGCTCGCGATCGCCGGCGCTTCGCCGGCGGGAACAGTTCCCAGCGCTATGAGGTCAGAGGCCATCTCGTTCACGCATTCCTTTGGCGTAGCGTCAGTTCAGCCGAGCGCGTAGGCTGTGAAGGATTCTCGCCGCGCGCACGTCACGTGGAGCCAGCCGCACAGCCTCCTCGAATTCGCGGAGCGCCTCCCACCAGTGCCCTTGCCGGATGTAAATCCGTCCCAGATTCATGAAGGGGAACTGCCGCGGTTCGTAGCGTTTGGCCTGTTTAGCCTTTTCGAGCCACGAGATCGACTCGTCCAGCTTGTCCTGCTGCATCAGGTAGACGCCGATGTCGTTGTACGGATTGCCGAACTCAGCATCGATCTCGATCGCGCGCAGGCATTCCTGGGTGGCCTCCTCCAAGCGGCCCTGGAAGCTCATGGCCCAACCCAAGAAGGTATGTGCCTCGGCCGTCGGATACAGCTCGATGGAGTGCCGGTAGAGCTCGATCGCGCGATCCAGCTTTCCCCCTATGTGGCAGCGGTAGGCCTCCCGCCAGAGTTTCGTCGCCTGCCTCAGCGTCTGTTGGTCTTCCATTGCTCCGACCCCCTGGTCACCAGGCACATACGCACCCTCTTGCTCTTGCGCGAGCGAGGAAAGAAAGCCATAATGTTATATGTATTTTATCTACTATATAACTTATAGTATGCTATGCGTAGGAAGTCAAGTCTTCGTCCGCGAGGTCGCGCGGTCCAGGATTAGCTGAATGCCCCTGCTGAGCGGCCAACAGGCGACGGCCAGACGCTGAGGATCCGCGTCTGGGTCGGGAGAGGACGGTCAAGGTGCTTGACGGAGAGCGGCGTGGATGGGTTGCGACGCCGGCGGTAAGCGTCGAGGCATTCTCTGGTGGCCAGAGGCTGGCGCCCGCGTCCGTGGCGCTCGAGGGCACGACCTACGCCGTCACGCCGGCGGCGGTGGAAGTACATGCCGGCATCATCGCCGGCGAGATCACGGGCATGCGCGTTGTGCAGCGGGTGGAGAGGAGCTCCGACCGCCTCATCTCCCCGCCGAGACTGATGGGAGCGCTCAGGCTCTGGAGTAGCTCGGAGACGCACAGCGTCCGGTTGGTGGTCGCGAAGATCCAGTACCTCGACGACCAGTCGCGTCCCATGAAGCTCGAGGACTCTCGGATCGAGGAGACCTTCAGGTTCGCCACGTACGGCAGCGAATGGCTCGACCCCGGACAGAAGGCGATCCAGGCGCTTAACGTGGCGTTTCCCGCTGAGGCGCTCACCGCCAGGAGGCTCACGAGACTCCGCCTCGAGATCGGCTACGTCTCCTCTCCTTATCGGGAAGAGATGTTCAGTTTCAACGTGTCGATCGGGAACCCGCAAGGAGAGAGGTAAGCCCGCATGCAAGTGACGGCGTTTTCAATTCCGGCGCGCCCCGGATGGCGCTGGCGGATCTGCGATTACGGGGGAGCGACCCTCGAGGAATCACGTGATCACTTCCTGACGATCGCCGCCGCCGTGGCTCAGGGAGCGGAGCGGCTCGCGCACATGAATGCTGTCGACCGCGCGAACTCGGCGCGGAACTCGACAACCGTGCGTCGCCGGAACTGGTAACGGACGAGCGCGGCGTGTCGGCAGTCTCGCTACGGAGACTACGATGTTGAAATGGACAGGGCGGACAGCCCTGATCGCGGCGGTGGCGATAATGACCCTCGGCTGCGTCCGAGGGCTGGCGGCGCCGACGGCCGCGGTCGAGCCCCAGGGCGGGCCGGTGGAGCCGGTGTCGGTGAATGCGGGGATCATGCCGCGCGAGGTCACGGTTCTGTGGCACGACATCGGCGTCTACCGAGCCAGTGGGCCGCTGCGGCTGGCCGGCCCGATGTACAAGGTGACCTCATACGAAACGAAGACCGAGTGCGAGGCCGCGCAGCAGGCGGCGATGGCGAAAGAGGCGCTCTCGCGGGTGGGGCCGACCACAGAGCGGTTGTCGGACGGGATCAAGACCTGGGATGCGGACCGCCAGCACTACACGACCTTTCGCTACGTCTGCCGGCTCGCTGGTGCTGGCCCGGCGCCGCGCACGCAGAGACGTTGATGATGGGCTGTAGAGCGGCGGACGCGCTTCATGTTTGAGCCCATCGTGTATATCCTGTGCGGCAGACGGCTGGAGGCGCCTTAGGCCGACCGCCGACAGGAGGCGACAGCGTGACCGACATCCCGCGCATCAAGGGCGTGCTCTCCCCGGTCGTGACCCCGTTCAAAGCCGACCTCGCACCCGATCCGGAGCGGTTCGTACGCCAGTGCCGCTGGCTCCTGTCCCAGAACGTGGGCCTCGCCGTCTTCGGGACGAACTCCGAGGCGAACTCGCTCTCGGTCGAGGAGAAGATCGACCTGCTCGACCGGCTGGTCGGAGCGGGGCTCGATTCCGCGCGGATGATGCCGGGCACCGGCTGCTGCGCCCTGCCGGACTCGGTGCGGCTGACCGCCCACGCGATGAAGCTGGGCTGCGGCGGCGTGCTGATGCTCCCGCCCTTCTACTACAAAGGCGTGAGCGACGACGGGCTCTTCCGGAGCTTCGCGGAGGTGATCGAGCGCGTGGGAGAAACGCGTCTGCGCGTGTACCTCTATCACATCCCACCGGTGGCGCAGGTGCCCATTACCCTCGGCCTCGTCGAGCGCCTGCTCGCCGCGTATCCGGCCCAGATCGCCGGGATGAAGGACAGCGGGGGTGATTGGAGCAACACGAAGTCGTTCCTCGACGCCTTTGCGAAGGCCGGCTTCGACGTCTTCGCCGGCTCCGAGACCTTCCTGCTCCAGAACATGCGGCACGGCGGGGCCGGCTGCATCAGCGCCACCGCCAATGTCCACTCGGGGCCCATCGCGCGTCTCTACGACACCTGGCGAGCCGCCGAGGCCGACGCCCAGCAGGCGCGCCTGGACGTGATTCGCGGGGTCTTCCAGAAGTTCCCGATGATCCCGGCGCTCAAGGTCGCCATTGCCCACTATGGCGCCGACCCGGGCTGGACGACCGTCCGTCCCCCGCTGGTGGCGCTCACGCCGGGCCAGGCGCACGCGTTGGTGGCAGAGCTCGATCAACAGCGATTCGCGATGCCGGGGCTGGCAGCGCGCTAGTCGAGCTTCCTCCGTCATGACGCTGCGTGAACGGATCGGCGTGGACCTCGGGGGGCGGCGGCGCGTGGAGGACGGTCTCGCGTGGGCGGCGGCTCACGGCGTCCATTATGTCGACGCGTGCCTCGAGGGCGCACCCGATCATCCCAACGCGCCCGCTACGTGGACGGCCGAGCGGGTGGCGTCCCTGCGCGCCACCTGCGAGCGGCACCGCATCCACCTCGGCCTGCACTCCGCCTCCGCCGTCAACGTCGCGGAGACCTCCCCGCTCCTGGCCGATGGCGCCGAGCAATACCTACAGACCTACATCGACCTCGCGGGACGCCTCGGCGCCGAGTGGATCGTCGTCCACGGGGGCTATCACTTCACCGGCGACTACGCGGCGCGGCGCGCGGCGAGCCTCGAGCGCCTCCAGCGCGCGGCCGCGCACGCCGAACGGTCAGGCGCACGGCTCCTTCTGGAAAACCTCAACCGGGAGCCCGAGCACGCCGAGGTCCGCTACCTCGCCCACAACCTCGAGGAGTGCCGCGAGTACTTCGGTCGCATCCAGTCGCCCAACCTCGGTTGGGCGTTCACGGTCAACCATGCGCATCTCGTCCCCGAGGGCATCGACGGCTTTCTCGACGCCATGGACCTCGGCCGTTGCGGCGAGGTGCGCGTGGCCGACAGCCACGGGCGATACGAGGAGCACCTCCGCCCCGGCGAGGGCACGATCGACTTCAGGCGGATGTTCGCGCGTATCGAGGGCGGAGGCTACCGCGGCCACTACATGATGGCTTTCGGCACGCTCGACGACATGGCGACGGGGCGCGAGACCCTGGTGCGCGCCGCCGGCGGCTGATGGCTGGGCGCGGGAGGCAGACATGGTGACGAAAAAATCGTTGTACTCGTGCATCGCGGTGGTCGGTCTCGTCGTGTCGCTGGCCGCGTGGCCGGCGACTCAGCCGGATGCCCAACAGGCGCCGCACGTCGCGGTGCCGATCGACGGCGACGACATCGGCGGGGTGGTCACCGGTAAGCATGGACCGGAAGCGGGCGTCTGGGTGATCGCGGAAACGACCGACCTGGGCACCAGGTTCGCCAAGATCGTGGTCACAGACGATCAAGGGCGCTACGTGATTCCCGACCTGCCACAAGCTGCGTACAACGTGTGGGTGCGTGGCTACGGACTGGTCGATTCGCCGAAGATCAGGAGCGTCCGTGGCCAGGTCGTGAACCTGAACGCCGTGCCCGCGCGGAATGCCGCAGCAGCGGCGGAATACTATCCCGCCATCTATTGGTTCGCCATGCTCAAGATTCCGGACAAGGGCATGTTCCCCGGCACAGGCCCCGAGGGCAATGGCATGTCGGTGGCGTTCAAGAGTCAGGAGCAGTGGCTCAACGCCGTCCAGCTGAATGGCTGCGGCAACTGTCACCAGCTCGGCGACAAGGCAACGCGTGAGATTCCCGCGGCGTTGGGCACGTCCGGGAGCTCCGTCGAGGCATGGGCGCGGCGGCTCCAGTCCGGACCGGGTGGTGGCACCATGGTCAGGACCATCGGGACCCTGAACACGACGGACGGGGGGCACGTGCGCCGCTTGGCGGAGTGGACCGATCGGATCCACGCGGGCGAGCTGCCGGCGTCGGTGCCGCCGCGGCCGCATGGGGTGGAGCGCAACATCGTGGTGACCGTGTACGACTGGTTGTCCCCCAAGTACTACATTCACGACCTGATCGCGACCGACCGGCGGAAACCCACGGTCAACGCCTTTGGCTCGATCTATGGCGCTGCCGAGCTGAGCACGGATCACCTGCCGATCCTGGACCCGGTCAAGGTGACCAAGACCACTATGAAGGTGCCAATCCGCGATCAGGACGCCCCCAGCTCGGCGCTCGCGAACCCGGTGGTGGCGCCGTCGCCGTACTTCGGCACGGAACAAGTGTGGGATTCGCGGGTCAACGCGCACAACCCGATGATGGATCAGGACGGGCGGGTCTACTACACGGCGCAAATCCGTTCGCCCAAGAATCCGCCGGCGTACTGCGCGGCAGCGTCGGGCCATCCGTCGGCGAAGGGATACCCGCTCACGAGAACCCCGGACGGATTCGTCCAGAACTCGCGCCAGGTCACGGTGTATGACCCGAAGAGCCAGCAGTTCACGTTCATCGACACGTGCTTCGGCACGCACCACCTGAATTTTGCCGAGGATGCCAACAACACCCTGTGGCTCAGCAACAACCTCCAGAACGAGCTCGCCATCGTCGGCTGGGTCAACACCAAGATGTTTTGGGCGACTCGCGACGCCGGGAAGTCGCAGGGATGGACGCCACTCGTCGTCGATACCAGTGGCAACGGCAAGCGCGACGCCTATGTCGAGCCCAACCAGCCGGAAGAACCCACCAAGGACAAGCGGACCGGGCTCGGCTTCTACGGCATCGCGTACAGCCCGGCTGACGGTTCGATCTGGGGGTCGAACATCGGCCACCCCGGGTACGTCCTACGGCTACAGCCGGGACCAAATCCGCCGGAGACCGCGCTGACGGAAGTCTACAAGGTCCCGTCGCCCGGATACGGAATGCGCGGGTTCGACGTCGACCGCCATGGCGTGGCGTGGGTGACACTGGCGAGTGGTCACATCGCCAGCTTCGACCGTCGCCGATGCAAGGGACGCCTCAATGGACCCGGGGCCGCTGACGGCAACCTGTGCCCTGAAGGCTGGACGTTCTATCCGCTCCCGGGGCCATCATTTGCGGGTAGAGACGGCGCCGCCGAAGGCCCCTACTACACCTGGGTGGACCAGCACGACATCCTGGGTTTGGGTCCCGACACGCCCCTCGGTACCGGCAATTTCTCGGATTCGCTGTACGCGTTGACGTATGGGAAGGTCGTCCAGCTGCGCGTCCCGTATCCGATGGGCTTCTTCGCCAAAGGTGTGGACGGCCGTGTCGACGATCCGAAGGCCGGCTGGAAGGGCAGGGGACTGTGGGTGACCTCGGGCAATCGGACGCCCATGCACATCGAGGGCATCGACGCGCCCAGTCCCGGCGCGCCCGGCAGGACTCTGTCCAGCCCGCTGGTCGTGCACTTCCAGCTCCGCCCCGATCCACTCGCCCATTAGGGCGGCGGACGGGCACCGTCCCGGGGCGCGGCCCAGGCGGTCAGGTAGCCGCCGACGAAGAGCGCGATCACCGCCGCCCACTCCCAGAACACAAGCGTCAGGAAGAACGGCGTCTCGAGCTTCGCCGCTCGCAGGACGCTCCATCCGAGCGCGTTCGCGCCGAGCCTTGTCAGATGGGTCAGACCGGCGCCGATGGCCGGGATCGACAACACCGCACACGCGAGGGACGCTGGCAACAGGTTCGCGTGTGTGATCCAGGCCCGAAAAGCCGACAGGGCGGCGAAGGAGAGAAAGCCCAGCGTCAAGAAGATGAGCGTGATGGCGGTAAAGAGTTGATGGACGAAACGGGTCCGGCCGGGATTAGGAAAGACGGTCGTCTCGACGCTGAGGAGAAACAGGCCGACAATCCCGACCCAGAGCAGGAGCGCCCCCGCGACACTCGCCCGGCCACGCGGTCTGAATTGTCGAGACAGATGGCCGGGAAGCGGCACGAGCAGCAGCGCGACGACCATGAGCGTTGTGCCGAGGTAGAAGTACCCGGACGGGTTGGTTCGCGCCGACGCCAGCGACGAGACCCACGCATGACGGACGTCGTACGAGGTCGGCACGCAGGCGATGGCCAGCGTCGTCCCCACGGCGAAGCCCCCGTTGGTCAGTGGCCCGATCACGCGGAGCGTGAACGCTCGCGACACTCTGCCGCACACGTAGTTTCGTCCCGCCGCGGCGATCGCCGCCGGGATATCGCGCCACCGCATCACCGCGGGTGAGTCCCGTCAGCCGGCGCGCTGATCGGAGGCACCGAGAAGAACCGGCCACCGCGCCGACCGCCGCGTCCGCAAGATCCGTTTCACGATCACGTGAAGGTTAGCACAGAGGTCGCGGGCGGCACGAGAGCTCGAGGGCTTCGGCGGCGTGGACGCCGTGGGCGATGCGGGCTAGACTGGGGCGGCGCGACCACGGCGCTCGGCCCCGCCGGGCACGTGGCGCGGCGTCGACGGAGGAACGCCCGCGATGACGACGACCGCCCCTGAGACGAACGCAGCGTTCGCTGCGGAGCACGATGTCCCGATCCCGTACATGCAGCGCACGCGCGACTACTATCTCGCGCTCGGCTACAGCCCGTACCGCTGGGCCCACTTCGTCGAGGTTCCATTCACGCCGCTCAGGACGCCGCTCGGCCAGGCACGGGTGGCGCTGATCACGACCGCGGCGCCGTTCCAGCCGGAGCTCGGCGATCAAGGGCCTGGCGCGGCCTACAACGCCGCCGCCAAGTTCTACCAGGTGTACTCCGCCTCCACCGAGAGCGTGCCCGACCTGAGAATCTCGCACGTCGGCTACGATCGGCTGCACACGTCGGCCGCGGACATCAACAGCTACTTACCGCTGGCGCGTATGAAGGACGCGGCGGCGGCGGGGCGGATCGGGGCGCTTGGCCCGCGCCTGCACGGTGCGCCGACGAACCGCAGCCACCGGGTGACGACCGAGACCGACTGCCCGGAGCTCCTGCGCCGCTGCCGCGAGGACGGAGTCGCCGCCGCCGTGCTCGTCCCCAGCTGACCCGTGTGTCACCAGACCGTGAGTCTGGCCGCCCGGCACCTCGAAGCGCACGGGATCTCGACCGTGATCATGGGCTGCGCGAAGGACATCGTCGAGCACTGTGGCGTGCCGCGCTTTCTGTTCAGCGATTTCCCGCTCGGGAACTCGGCCGGCCGGCCGTTCGACGTCGAGTCCCAGGCGCAGACGCTCGCACTCGCCCTGCGGGTCCTCGAGAGCGCGCCGGCCGCCCGTACCACGCTACAATCGCCGCTCCGGTGGAACGCGGACGGGTCCTGGAAGCTCGACTACCTCGACCTCACGAAGCTCTCCCCGGAAAAGATCGCCGCGCGTCGGAAGGAGTTCGACGAGGTGAAAACCGTCGCACGGGCCAAGCGCGAGGCGTCATGAGCAAGCCGTTCGCGGGCGTCCGCATTCTGGACTTCACCCGCTATCTCGCGGGCCCGTACGGAACCTACCAGCTCGCGCTTCTCGGCGCCGACGTCGTGAAGATCGAGTCGCGCGAGGGCGATGACACGCGCGGGCAGCTCGCCGACAGGATGTGGGCGGAGCGGAAGATGGCGCCGTCCTTCCTGGCGGTGAACGGCAACAAGCGCAGCATCACGCTCGACCTCCGGCGACCGGAGGCGGTGGAGATCGTCAAGCGGCTGGTGATCGGCGCCGACGTCGCGTGGGAAAATTTCCGTGGGGGCGTCATGGACCGGCTCGGGCTCGGCTACGAGGCGCTCTCGGCCGTCAATCCACGGCTCATCTACTGCGCGGTCTCGGGCTTCGGCCAGACCGGGCCCGAGCGGACGACGGCCGCCTTCGACGGCAAGCTGCAGGCGATGTCGGGGATCATGTCGATCACCGGCGAGCCCGCCAGTGGCCCGACACGCGCGGGGTTCGCGATATGCGACACGATCGGCGGTGTGACGGCGGCGCTGGCCGTCGCCAGCGCGCTCTACCAGCGGACGCACACCGGGCGCGGGCAGCTCGTGGATGTCGCGATGCTGGACGCGGCGCTCGCCTTCATCCCCGGGCCGGTCTCCGAGTACACCGTGGCGGGCATCGAGCAGCGTCAGATCGGCAACGGCTCGGTGAGCCGCAAGCCGACCGCGAGCCGGTTCCGGGCGCGCGACGGCTACATCGTCCTGGCGGTGCTCACCGAGAAGCAGTTCGCGAGCCTCATGCAGGCGCTCGGGCGTGCCGACGCGCTCGACGATCCGCGGTTCAAGGACTGGCCCGCCCGCACCGCGAACGAGCCGGCGCTGCGCGA
>Ga0099827_10000060_pt1 | contig 32778 bp, 31 predicted proteins | sample CZO8metaG_FD_79339 | JGI IMG/M metagenome (GOLD analysis project Ga0099827, IMG submission 79339) | Vadose zone soil microbial communities from the Eel River Critical Zone Observatory, Northern California, USA - CZOApr15con1.8 metaG | ecosystem: Environmental > Terrestrial > Soil > Vadose zone ...
CAGTGCACATCCGCTGGTCTTGCGGGCGCTGTCGATGCCGTTGGAGGCTGGGCCGGTGCTTGACCTGGCGAGCGGGCCTTCGGGCAGTGCCCTGTTTGCCGCGCGGACGGGCCGGAGCGTGGTCGCCGTGGATGCTTCCGACGTCGCGCTTGAGTTGCTTGAACGGGAGGCCAGGAGGCGCGGGCTGGCCGAGTTGGTCTCGCTGGTGCAGGCGGACCTTGGGGTGTGGCGGCCCGAGCCCGACACCTATGCCCTGGTGCTGTGCACGTCGTACTGGGACAAGGCGCTGTTCCCGCGCGCGGCCCGAGCCGTTCTCCCTGGCGGGTTGCTGGCCTGGGAGGCTTACACAGTGGCCGCACTGCGATACAAGGCGGGCTTCTCCCGAGGTTGGTGTCTGGACGCGGGTGAGCCGAGCTGCCTGCTGACCGCTGACTGGCGGGTCCTAAGCCAGCACGATTCCGCCGACGGCTCCAAGCGCGGCCTCCTAGCCCAGCGCCAGCCGACTTCCCTGTCGCCATCCTCGGCGCCTGGAAATAGGTCGACGGTTTAACTGAGCCCTGGCACAGTGCGCATCATGAATGATTCCGATCTGGTGACCGCTGCGGACGTGCAGCTCATGCAGGGCCTAGCGCAGCGGGTCGCGGCAGTCCGTCTCGACCTGATGAACAGCGACGCATCGTTCGGAGAACTGGCCTGGATCTGGGGCAAAGGACACGCAAGCGACGGCCAGAGCTGGCTACGTCGGCTGTGGTTCTCCGGTGATGATCTGATCGCGTGGGGCTGGGCCTATCTGCCCCACCAGGTGCGGCGGAGCGACGGTTCGGTGAAGGAAGAGACGAGCGCCAATCTGGTCTACCAGGTCCATCCTGACCACAGGGACCTGGTGGACGAGGTGATCGACTGGTACCACGGCGTGACGGTCGGCCTCGAGCGCACGGTAGTCGCGCAGGCCGCCGACGAGTTCGCCCTGAAGCGATGGGCGGCGCAAGGCTATGAGACCGATCCGGCCGCACTCGGCGACACGGGCTCCTGGACTCAGCTCAACGAGCGGGATCTCAATGACGTGGAACAGCCGGTGCTGCCGGACGGATTCCGATTCCGCACCGCCGACGAGGCCGGGCCGCCGGCCGCGGTCCAGGCCCACGTGGACGCCTGGCATCCGTCAACCTATACAGCGCAGGGCTACGAAGGCGTCCGGCGGACACCGGCGTATCGCGGTGACCTGCACGTCCTGGTGGAGGCGCCGGAAGGAACGATGGCCGCATCGGCGATCATGTGGCTCGACGAGGCGAACAAGACCGCGGAGTTCGAGCCGGTCGGAACGCATCCGGACTACCGGCGGCGCGGGCTGGGCCGGGCCATGCTGCTGCACGGGCTGCAGTTGGCGCGAGATGCCGGGGCCAACCACATGACGGTCGCCTGTCGGGGTGCGCCGGGGCGTCCCGCCGCGCGCGAGCTGTACTACAGCGTCGGGTTCCGTAAGTTCTCACAAGACCTGCCGCTGATCAAGACCCTGGGTTAAGGCCGATCGACTGGCGGTAAACGGACGCCCGTGCCCGGAGCCGGTGCCTAGCTCAGAGCAGCGTGGTGACTGCCTTCACCTCCGTGTAGGCCTCGAGTACCTCGTGGCCCATTTCACGGCCCCACCCAGACTGCTTATACCCGCCAAACGGCAGTGACGCGTCGAACACGTTATAGCAGTTAATCCAGACCGTGCCGGCCCGAATCTTCTTGGCGAGGGCGTGGGCCTTGGAGATGTCCTTGGTCCAGATGCCGGCGCCCAGGCCGTAGATGGTGTCGTTCGCGACGGCGGCGATCTGGTCCAGAGACTGGAACGGCGCTGCCACCACGACCGGGCCGAAGATCTCCTCGCGCACGATGCTCATCTCTGGCCTGGCGTTGGTGATGACGGTCGGCTCGACGAAGTAGCCGGCCTCGCCGTGCCTGCTGCCGCCGGTGACAGCGGTGGCGCCGTCGGTCTTGCCCGCGTCCAGGTACCCGGTGACCCGGCGGAGCTGCTCGTCGGAGACGAGCGGGCCCATCTCGGTGGACGGTCAGCGGGGTCTGCTCGGCCGGCTTGAGTATCACGCAGTTGCCGGTCGTCAGGGCCGGGCCCAGCTTCCACGCCGCCATCAGCAGCGGGAAGTTCCACGGGATGATCTGGCCGATTACGCCGATCGGCTCGCGGAGCGTGTAGGAGTGGAAGTTCGCGCCCGGCATGTAGGGCACGGAGATGTTGATCGTGTTGCCCTCGATCTTGGTCACCCAGCCGGCCATGTAGTGGAACAGGTCGGCCTCGAGCGGCACGTCGGCGCCCTTGGCGACGGCGTAAGGCTTGCCGTTGTCCAGCGATTCGAGCTGAGCGAACTCCTCGATGTGCTCGAGCAGCAGGTCGCCGATCTTCCAGATGAACCGGCTGCGCTCGGATGGCGTCATCCGGCTCCACGGGCCGTCGAACGCGAACCGCGCAGCGCTGACGGCGCGGTTGATGTTCCTCGGCGTCGCCCTCAGCGATGTGGGCGAGCGTCTCGCCAGTGGCCGGGTTCGGCGTCTCGAACGTCTTACCTGACGCCGCGTCGACCCACTGCCCGTTGATGAGCAGCTGGCGCGGAGAGCAGGCTCCAGACGTGGAGAAGGCGCCGCAACTGCTGATAGCCGGCCGGGTCGTGTGCAGCGTCTACGGCTTGGTGGTACTGGCGGAGGAACTCCGCTCGCTCGCGCTCAGGCAGATCCCTCAAGATCACCTGAGGATCGGCAGGGTCATCCACTGGCTGGGCACTCACGCCAATTAGCTTACGCTCGCGCTCCGTCGTCAGGCGATCGATGCTGCCTGCACCGTTCCCGCTAAGAGTGCAGTGGGAGACTGTCTGTTCGGATGGGTGGACGCAGCGGCTTCACACCGGCTGCCGCTGCACCGAAGGCCTGCCACGTCTACCGTCTGGCACCGGATACCGGACAGGTAAGCATCGTCGCCGACGACTTCCAGCGCCCCAACGGGCTCGCGTTCTCGATCGACGAACGTCAGCCCTACATCGCCGATAGCCGCAGTAAGCACATCCGGCTCTTCGAGGTGATCGAGACCGGCACGCTCTCCGGCGGCCATGTCTTCGCGACCTGCGACGCCGGGACCGTCGACGGGATCAGGCTCGACGACGCCGGCCGCATCTGGGCCGCCGCCCATGACGAAGTGCACTGCTTCGATCCCGACGGCTCCCTGATCGGCAAGCTGAAGCTTGAGCAGCGGCCAACGCTCGGCGCGGTAGTGCCCGAGGACGCAGACGCCTGACGGCCTCATGCCCCTAGAGGCATGTAGATCACGGCGTCGTCGATGCTGTCGATTCTGGCCAGCTGACGCCAGCATCGGGTGGGCCGGACCGGGCGGACATGGCCCAGACCGGCCCGGGGCCGGACCGGCCTCGGGAAGCCCAGGGCCATCGGCCGTTTACGCAATGCGTTATTCCTACTTGGCGATCATGACCTCGGTTGACTTGAAGACAACCGAAACCTGATCGCCTTCCTGCAGGTTCATCTGCTCGCGGGAGGCGTCGGTGATGGCCGCGGTGACGAGGGCGGCGTCGACGTTTACGGTGATTTCGGCCATCACCGTGCCGGACTTGATGCTCTTGATCGTGCCGCTCAGCTGGTTGCGTGCGCTTAGTTCCATGGTTCTGCTCCTATGGTCGGTCCCTATCTGCCCAGCGCCTGTGTCGGGTAACGCAGCCGGTGAGCCAAGTGGTGGTCACGTGATGTCCTGCGGCGGTAGTGACTGATCCCGGGAGGCCGCAGTAGTCTCGATGTGACTACTGCGCTTGCCTGGGGAGGCCGGGCCAAGGCGGGGGAGCTCGCCAGAGATGCGGCGGCTGCCGCTAGAGGCCGGGCTTTTCCAGAACAGAGGAGGAGAAAGGCTGCGCGAGCTCGGACGGCTTCGCCGTCCGCGATGGTGGCGCAGGCGAATCGGCAGCGAGCTGACCGCCATCTGGCCGAGGTCGCCGAGTCGGTCGCCCGGGCGCACGGGTTCGCCGATCTCCGGGCGTTTGTCGCGGACCGGGCGCGGGCCGGAGTCAGCCTGGCGGCGATCAGCCGGGAGGCCGGGCTGCATAAGGACTGGCTGTCTCGGCATCTGCGGCGAATCGATCCTGAGGCGGCGGCGATTGCGGTCGAGATCGGGGCGGCGGCCGGGCGAGCTGAGGCGCGCTGGCTGCCGGTGCTGCGCTCGCTGGGCTTTGCGGACCTCGAGGGCTATCTGCGATGCCGGCACGCCGAGCAGCATTGGACGGTCAACGCGATGTCGGCCGAACTCGGGGTGTCGCGGCAGGCGCTGGAGGCGGCGCTGGCCCGGCACGGTCTGGCTCGGGTCGCCCATGCGGCTAAGCGTTATGCCGCTGACCAGCGGGCGGCTGAGGTTGCGGCCCGGCTGGGGTACGGGTCGATCGCCGAGTACGTTTCGCGGCGTCGTTCTGACGGGCTGACGTGGCGGGAGCTGGCGGCCGAGTCCGGCCAGCCGCAAACCTGGCTGCGCCGACAGGCCGGAGCCTCGGACAGCTAGGCCCCGCCCCTGCGGCTAGACCCGGCTTCCGCCGCTAGGCGGGTCTGGCTGGCAGCAACGTTGACCCGTAACCGCTGTCGTCCCGCAAGGCAAGCAACAACGCTGACCCGCGGCCGTTCAAATAGCAACGGTTCCTGGCCGGCGTTGTCGTAGGGTCCGGGCGGTTCACAGCAGCGTTTACCCGGTGCCGTTGTTGGCGGGTCGGGTTGGGCGGGCCGGCAACGTTCACCTGGGGCTCATCCTCGCGGGGGGTTCCGGGGGGCCGTCACCCCGGGTTAGCACTGGGGTTCTGGCGGTGGCGTTAGGGTGGCGGGTGTGACAAGCCGGGCTGAATACCGCGAGCCGCCGGCGCCGGCGTTGCTGTTCGATCTGGACGGGACGTTGATCGACAGCGTCTACCAGAACGTGATCGCCTGGCGGAACGCGCTCTCCAAGCTGGACATCGACCTGTCGGTGTGGCGGATTCACCGCCGGATCGGAATGAGCGGCGGGCTGTTCGTCTCGGCGCTGCTGCGCGAGACCGGGTGCACACTGTCGGAGGCCGACATCGAGCTGCTGCAGCGCGATCATCTGGCCGAGTACCTGGCTCAGATCGACTCCGTGCGTCCGCTGCCCGGGGCGGCCGAGCTGCTGGCGGCGCTGACCAAGCACGGCGTGCCGTGGGCGATCGCGACCAGCGGCCGGGCCGAGATGGCCAGGCGAGCGCTGCCGATGCTCGCCCTGCCCGACGACGCGCCGATGGTGACCAGGGACATGGTCAGGCACGCCAAGCCTGATCCTGACCTGTTCCTCGCGGCGGCGGCGCTGGTCGATGTCGATCCGAGGGACGCGATGGTGGTCGGCGACAGCGTCTGGGATCTGCTCGCGGCCCGGCGGGCCGGTTCACTCGGGATCGGGCTGATGTCCGGCGGCTACGGGCGAGAAGAACTCGAGCGGGCCGGTGCGTACCGGGTCTACGCCGACCCGGCGGACCTGCTGGCGCGAGCCGACGAGGTCGGCATCCGTAACTTGCTGCCTGGCCCGGGGGATCTGTAGCCGTTAGTCGGCTAGGCGGTGCATGACGAACATGCCGCCGAGGGCGGGGCGGTCGCGGCGTTCGTGGTCGGTTTCGATGTACTCGTCGAGCACGGCGATGATGCGGCGGTCGAATTCGACCAGCTCCTCCGGCGACAGGTGCAGTGTGAACCGCTCAAAGGTCTGAACGGAGTCCGGGCCGGCCTCGGCCAGCTCGGCTTCGAACGCTTCGAGCGGAGCCAGCGCGACCTCGGGGTCCGACTTGCTGAGCGGGCCGTCCAGCCACCAGGAGCGGCCGGTCGAGCGGTACGGCTTCTCCAGCGCGCCCGATTCCCCGGCTCGGACCTCGGTCGGCTCCAGCAGGCCGGCGTCGACCAGCTGGCGGACGTGGTAAAGCACGGTGCCGGGGTCGCGGTCGAGGCGATCGGCCAGCTGTTTGTTGGTCAGGTCCCGCTGGCCGCACAGCCGCAAGATCCGCAGCCGGAGCGGATGCCCGAGCGCCTTGACCTCCTTAACCGTCGCGGGCCGGCGCTCGCGCGGATAGACGGGCTTGGCCTGGTCGCTCATGTCAGCAGTGTAGTTCCATCGATTTGAGAAGCACATCGATTGAATATTCTCAATCGATGTGTAATCCTCGATACCATGCCTACAGAGAAACGCTGCGATCGAGGACGTTGTAACCGAGGACGTTGTAACCGAGGACGCCGTAGCTGAAGACGCTGTAACTGAAGGCAGGGTGACTGAGCCGCGCCGGCTGGGTGTTGCCTACTGGCGGCTGTGGTCGGCGGCCGGACTGTCTAGCCTGGCCGACGGCATCGTGAAGATCTCGCTACCGCTGGTCGCCATCCGCTTCACCAGATCACCAGTGCTTATCGCCGGGCTGACATTCGCGGTGACGCTGCCGTGGCTGTTGTTCGCGCTGCAAGCCGGGGCACTGGCCGATCGGCTTGACCGCCGCCGGGCGATGCTGGGCGCGAACTGCGCCAGGGCGCTGCTGCTGGTCGTGACCGTCATCTTGGTACTGGCCGGTGCCGGATCGATCTGAGCGCTTTACGTGGTGGCGCTGTCGATTGGGGTCGCCGAGACGATCTATGACACCTCGGCTCAGTCGATCGTGCCGCAGGTGGTGAACCGCGATCAGCTGCCCCGCGCGAACGGGCGGTTGTACGCAGCGGAACTGGCGGCGAACGAGTTCATCGGCCCGCCGCTGGCCGGTTTCCTCGCGGCGGCCGGCGCCGTGTTCGCGTTCGCCGCGCCAGCCGCACTGTGGGCGGTGGCGATCGCGGCACTGCTCCTGGTGCGCGGCAACTTCAAGATCGAGCGGACGGAACGAAGCACGCTGCGGGCCGACATCGCCGAAGGTCTGCGGTTCTTGTGGCAGAACCGGCTGCTGCGCACCCTCGCGGTCATGGTCGGCGTGTTCAACACCGCGAGCAGCGCGGCGATGGCCATCTTCGTGCTCTTCGCGGTCGGGCGTGGTTCGGCGATGGGACTGTCGCAGCAGGCCTTCGGCCTGCTGCTGGCCAGCACGGCGGCCGGCAGCGTGATCGGCTCGTTCGCCACCGAGCGGCTCATCAAGCTGGTCGGCCGGGCCTGGTCGCTAGAGCTCTCGCTGGCAACCGGCGCGCTGTTCGTCGGCCTGCCCGCGCTCACGGCTGACCCGGTACTGATCGGCATCGGTTTCTTCGTCGGGGGTGCGGGCCTCATCGCCTGGAACGTCGTCACCGTGTCACTGCGTCAGCGGATCACTCCTGACCGGCTGCTCGGGCGGGTGAACAGCTGCTACCGGCTGGTCGCCTGGGGCACGATGCCGCTCGGTGCCGCCGCCGGTGGTCTGCTCGGCGAGCTGATCGGGCTGCGCGCGGTGTTCGCCGTGATGGCCGTTCTGGTGCTGGTCGAGCTGATCGGGATGCTGATCGTCACCGACCGCCGGATGGACGCGGCCGAACGCGAGGCGGACCAATTGGCAGTCAAGATGGCGAAAGCGGGGGAGTAGCCGGCTCGTGCCTGGCCGCTATCCGAGAGCGCCTGGACAGTGACTCACTGTATTCGCCGCCTGCTCGAAGGCCGCTAATCAGCGGCGAATGGGCGAGCAGGAACGCTCCGGAGAACGCGACCAGCAGCGACAGCGCTTCGAGCGGGCCGGCGGCCCCGCCGGTCTGCAGGTTGTCGCCGAACAGGCCGACGCCGAGCAGGATGCTGGCCAGCGGGTCGACGAGCACGACGGTCGACTGCGAGGCGACGATCGGTCCGGCGTGCATGGCGTTCTGAGTCAGGAACACGGCGGCGACGCCGAACAATGCTAGCGCGTAGGTCTGCCAGTGCCGGTAAAGCTGGGTCCAGTCATCGGCGGCGTAGTCGGAGACGACCTTCGTGCAGGCGGCCGTGAACGCGAAACTGATCGCCGCCGCCGTGCCGAACATCGCGGCCCGCCACCAGCGCGGCCCGCGCGTCGCGAGTACGACCGCGACCGTGATCGCCCCGGCGCACGCGACGATCGCGATGCTCCACCGCCACACCGGCGGCGGTCGCATGCCGTACTCCGGATGCGCGAAGTACAAGAACCCGGCCAGACCGGCGCTGACCGCCACCGCCCCGATCCACTCCCGGCGGCCCAACCGGAAGCCGAACCAGAAGGCCAAGATCCCGGCCAGGAACACCAGTTCGAAGGTGAGGATCGGCTGGACCTGGGATAGTCGCCCGTAGTGCAGGGCGATCGCCTGGACCAGGAACGACACGATCATGAGCGCGAAACCGAGCAGCCAGACGCCCCTGCGCAGGGCGTACTTCATCAGGCTGAGTCGCAGCGTGGTCTCAGCGGGCGCGTCCTCGACGCCGAGTCGCTGGAACACGCTGGTTAGAGCGTTCGCCAGGGACGCGCACAGGGCCAGGACGTATACCAAGGTAGGAAGCCTTCGTCGGTGAGCTACTTACCACAGACAGCTAACTGTAGTCAGCACGTACCGCAAGCCGACCGCAGCTTCAAGGTTCGCGGAGTAGAACCTAACACTTAGCCAGGCATAACCCCGCATCGCGTTCTGCTGTTCCGCCCTGGCCAAGGGGATTGCGTAGATGGCCGCCCGGCCTGGCTAGGCCGGGCGGCCCACGTTGCTGTTATAGACCCTGGTCCAGGCGGGACTGACCTGGTCAGTTGAGCTGGGTGAGGCCCTTCTGCAGGTCAGCGCCGTCCATCACCGGGGCGATGTCGACCTCGGCGTTCAACTCAGTGAAGAAGGGCTCGGCGAACGGCGGTATGTCCTGCGTCTCTGGCAGGTTGAACACCATGTAGGCGGTCCTGCGGCCATCGAACGTCGTGAAGTACATAGCCTCGGGATGCCACCGCTCAGCGGTACGCTGGATAACCGAGGGAAGCGAGCCGTTGACGATCGCGCGGTTCCCCGACTCGACTGGAATGCTGATCTTGGCCATAACTCGCATGTCCACCCCCCGGTGACGAAGCGTCTTGATGACAGCAAGTTATCAGCCTGTTACCTTCCGCTTGAAAGCGGTGCCCGCTCATCGCGGAGGCGGCGCGGGTTAGGCGGCTGGCTGGGTGCTGGCGGGCCAGTCGGGGTCGGCCAGGGCTGGCTCGGCCAGCCCGCGCTTGCGGCTGGACAGCAGCGGCGGCAGGGTCAGGTGCGGTAGGCGCAACTGGCTGGCGGCTCGCAGGTAGGCCGGCGTCTTGCGGTGGCGGCCCGCGTACGGGGCGCGCGCCAGCTGAAGGTCGCTGTCGAAATTCATGGCGGCGATCCCGTCTGAGCCTGGAATCGCCGGTTTCCCACCCCTAAGTACACTTCTCCAACCCCGCCCATCATCGAGTCATCTAGGTCGGAGTGGTCTGCTGCCCAGTTGCCTGGACGACCAGCTAGGGCCGACGCCCCCGTCCGCGGTAGTTTCCCACCGCTGGCGGGGGCACCAGTCCGGCCTGCCCCCCTAGATTGTGAATAGCAAATCGCGAATTGGCTTAGATTAACACCCCCGAACTCGGGGATGCTAGGGCAAGTTGACCGGCCTAGAATGCGCGCTACCCGCACACTCCCGGCAATGGTCGCGAGGCTTCCGGATGTGGGCAGAGCGGACGAGTCACAGCGTCCGCGGCGGGGCACGCGGGGTTCTAGGGCCACGTCGATTGTGGCCAGGATGGGCGGGACATGACGGTCGAGCAGGCGGTGGCGCAGGAGCAGGCGCACGTCACCACTCCGTCCGGCCGGGTGATCCCGGTCCCGGAAGGGGCCGCGCTCGTGTTCGGCCGGGGGCCAGATGCCGATCTCGTCATCCCCGCTGGTCGCGGGCTTTCCCGGCGGGCCGGCCTGATCAGCGCGATCGCCGGCGGCGCGCTGGTGGCGAACATCAGCTACACGCACGCGTTGTACGCCGAGGGCGATGGCTTTCGGATCAGGCTGCCAAGGCTCGATGATCTAGGTGAGCCGGCCGGTGGCTGGTTCGTGCGGCGAGGGACGGCGCTGGTCGGCTCGCGCGCCATGCTCGATGAGGGCCAGTCGCTGCGAGTGGTGGTCGCTTCCAAGGCGGCCGACGCGATCACCGACCAGGACCAGCATCCTGGGAGCCAGGCCGACGATGCGACCGTGTTGCCGCTCTACCTCGACCCGAACACCAAGCTGTTCCTAGTCGCGCTGATCTGGTGTCGGCCGTGGCTGATCGACCCGGCCCGAGGCGTCCCGATTCCCAGGACCCCGGAGATCGCGCGGGCCGCGCTTGAGGTGACCGACGCCCACCACGAGATCGAGTTGTTCGACAGCGATCCGGCGTTCCGTGACCGGCTGTCGGCTCGAGTCGGCGAGCATCTCAAGGTCCTGCGCCGCAAGATCACCGAGCGCGGCCTGGTCAGGCCGGGCATCAGGCTGTCCGATGAGGTCGCGGTCGGAGCACTGATCGAGAACGCCGTGATCACCGCCACCGACCTAGACCGGCTAGCCGACCCGGCCTGGTGCTCGCGCCAGGAGGATCTGTGGTGGACCCATCCGTGACCCGGGCTTATTGCGGCGGTGGCGGCCCGCCAGGCGGCGGCGGAATCACCGTAAACCTGGCCGACGCATGCAACCCGTTCGGTCCCCGCACCACCACCTTGTAGCTGCCGAGCGGGATGCCGAAGCCGAAGAGCCGGTGCCCTTGATTGATCACGTAGTTGAAGGCACCGGCGCCGTCCACGAAGTCTTGGGCTGCCGAACGCCGGACCCCGTCGAGCGTCACGGTGACAATCGATCCAGGCGGCCAGTCGCGGCCCTCGACCACAAAACTGCTCAGCGGGTCGCCCTGCTTCTGGCTCATCACCGCTCTCGCCTTGCCCCGCGGGCCAGGCCGCGGCCCGGTAAACAGCCCGGGCCCGGATCCTAATGGTGGCGCGGTCGCCGATTGTGAGGGCGAACTGCGTGCGCTCGGACTGTTGCCAGCCGTCGTCGTACGGCTCGAGCCGAGATAGGTACCCAGCGCGATGCCGGCCGCTACAAGAACCATCGCGGAGAAAGCAGTGCCGATGCCGATCAGGATTCCCCGACGATGGTCGCCGTCGGGCTTGGTCTCTGACGCCTCGGAGCCCGGGGCGGCGGCCCCAGGCTGGCGGCGGTGTCCGCCTTGCCGTTGTTGCGCGATGACTGGTGGCTCGCTGATCGGCTCCGGCGCCGAGCCGAACGTGTCTTCGGCGTCACCCGCCCGGCCAGGCTGACTCACCGGACGGGGGTCACCCCGGTACTGCTCGATCAGCGCGAGCGCGGCCGCCGACAGCGGCACCCGGCTGAAGTCCCCGGCGGCCGGGTCCGTCCCGCCCGAGGCCAGATAGGCGAGCACGGACGCCGAGGTCGGGCGGCGGCGGGGGTCGCGCTGCAGGCAGGTCAGCACGACATCCGACAGGTCGGGCGGCAGGTCGGACAGGTCGGGCGGCTCGGTCGCCAGGTGGACGAGCACGTCCATCACCGAGTCACCCAGGTAAGGCCCGTGCCCGGTCGCGGCGTACAGGATCGTCGCGCCGAGTGAGTACACATCGCTGGCGGTCGTCGCCTGGCGGGTGTCCCTGGCCTGCTCTGGCGCCATGTAGGCGGGAGTGCCCACCGCGCCCCTGGTCATCGTGAGCGCAATCCGCTCGACCGCCCGGGACAGGCCGAAGTCGATGACGCGCGGACCATCGGGCGAGACCAGCACGTTGGACGGCTTGAGGTCGCGGTGGACTAGTCCGGCGCTGTGTATCGACTCGAGCGCTTCGGCGCAGCCGGCCGCGAGCCAGCGGACGGCCGGTACCGACAGCGGGCCGCAGGTCTGCACCAGCGTGCTCAGCGGCGGCGCGGGCACGTAGGCCGTCGCCAGCCAGGGCACGTCGGCCTCGGCGTCGGCGGCGACGACGGCGGCGGTGAACGCTCCGCTGACCCGGCGGGCGGCGACGACCTCGTGGGCGAACCTGGTGCGGAAGTCTGGTTCCTCAGCGAACTCGATCCTGATCGTCTTGACCGCGACCAGGCGGCCGGCCGCCGACCGGCCCAGGTAGATCTGGCCCATCGCCCCGGCGCCGAGCCGGCCGATCAGGCCGTAACCGCCGATGCGCTCTGGGTCCCACGGCCGCAACGGCTCAATCAGCGGAGTTCGATCCGCGCCCGGGTTAGCTGTTACCGATTGCAGACGTCCGCCCCCTTCCGGCCGAGCCGATTAGCTGGATGATATTACCGATTAGGCCATTCTTGTCGGCCCAGATCTGATCTCGCTACCTGGACGAATTACTGGCTGTTAGAGCCGTGACTCGCGGTAAGCCCGTTCGACGGCTGCGGTGTCGGCTGGCGTCCACAGCCCGGCAAAGAATCCCATCAACGTCAGCAGGGCTTGCTGGCAACCGATATTCACCGCTTTGAGTGCAGCGCCGTATGCCCGCGAGCTGGCCGGAAGCGATGGCGGGTTCCTGGCCGTCGGCTAGTCCTCGTCCGCGCTGCCGGCGCCGTCCGGGCTCGGCGTCCGGCCCGCGGGCCGGAAGGCGGACACCAGCCTGGCTACCAGGGTGGCCAGGAAGATCTGGCCGCTCATCGCCTCGATCATGGCGACCGCCCTCGCGCCGTCCGCGACCGGGGTGAAGTCGCCGTAGCCGAGCGTGGTCAGCGTCGTGAAGCTGAAGTACTGGAACGTGGACAAGTTGCCTGGCTGCCCGCCAGCGAAGAAGCCGCCCTGCAGGTCGTTGGTCGCCGAGTAGAACGCCGCGAACATCAGGCCGATGATCAGGTAGGCGCTGATCGCACCGAAGATGGATTGGATCGTGACCGTCGGCAGCAGCAGGATCTGGCGGAGCAGCAGGGTCACGGTGAGCAGGAGCAGCAGACCGGTCCAGATCCCGGCGATGCCGTGCCCGGTCGGCGTGTCGTATCTGGAGGAGACTACGATCATCACGGCCGAGACCGCGATCGCGGCCGTGATGGCCAGCCGCCCGGTCCGGCTGCGGAGCGGAGAGTTTCGGAGCGCGAGCAGGCCGGCGACGGTGAACATCGCGAGTTCGAGCGTGCCGATCCACCTCGCGCGCAAGAACGCGGACAGCAGGTACGTGGTCAGCAAGATCGTCAGCAGCAACCCGTACCTGCGTCGTTGCTGCCGGTCCTGGCTGGGCGTCTTTGCTCCTTCGCTGGTGCGCGGCCGCCCCGCCGCGGCTGGTGACCGCGACGGGGCGAGCCGGGCTTGGCCGGGCTAGCGCCCGGCTAGAACTCGTATTGCTGTCGGCGAGGAACCAGTAGCGCCCAGATGATGAACGCGTCGAGGGCGATCATGACGATCGACCACAGTGGCTGGTATGGGATGAACACGAAGTTGGCGATGGCGCTGAGCACCGCCAGGAACGCGCCTACGTAGCGAGCCCAGGCCATGCCGAGGAACACGCACATACCGGCGGCGAATATGACGACGCCGAGCGCTAGCTCGGTCCATCCCCAGCCGCGGATGTTGTACCTGAACGTGTACGCCGGAGCGGTGTTGAACACGTGGCCGTGTGAAAGCGCCACGATCGCGACCGTGGCCATCCAGAGCCCGGCCAGCAGCATCAGCGTGCCCGCCAGGGCCGTGAACCCGATCACCGCGCCGCGGTGACGGCCGGGTGTCCGGTCCCGGTAGTCGCCCTGGTAGTCACGACCGGCGGGCCGGTAGTCCCGTCCTGCCTCCTGGCCGGTCATCTGGCCTGACCCCGGCGCTTGTCCCTGCTCAGGCGCCTGGCCCTGGTCGTACTCCATGGCGGAGCCCGATGTGCCGGCTTGCCGTTCGTGTGCACTGCTCATGTCAAGCCGCCCCCTCTCTTGGTAGCCGCGAGCCGTTGGCTCATGGCCAAGGTTCTCGCTGGCTGATGTCGCATTCCCCCGTTGACCAGCGAGTACCTGATCCGTTGGCGTCCATACCCGATCCGTCAGGCCAAACCCACTTTTGGCCCGGCCTAGGTTCTACGTCGCCGCGAAGTCCCCCGATCCAGGCGGCGCGGACGCGCTGCGGCGGAGCCTGAACGCCAAGATCGCGGCCAGGATGCCGTACACGATTAGCCAGATTCCGATGACCGCGACCAGCACGGTCAGTGAGATCGTGGGCCAGAACAGCACGATCAGACCAGCGCAGAGGCTGAGTACCCCGGCCAAGATGGTCAGGCCATGCCCGGGCAATCCGCCCGCGAACAGTCCGATGCCGATATCGGCGATTCCGTGGATAACCCAGAACAGGCCCACGATGATCGCCAGGGCGGCGATCGTGACGTGGTAGTGGCGCATGCAGTACAGGCCAAGGACGATCGCGATCAGTCCGATCACGATGCTGGCCACTCGCCGCCCGCCGCTCTTTTCGTGGGCAGTGAAGCCGTCGACCAGCCTGAGCAGCCCGGCCACGATCAGCGCGGCGCCGATCAGGACCGCGACGACCGTCAGGGTCTCCTTCGGCCAGGCGAGCAGGATGACGCCGACGATCAGGCTGCCGATACCCCCGGCCATGAAGGCGGGCCAGGCCGCGGCGGCCACGTCGGAACCGAGCCAGAACCGGGACGGCGGCGCACCCGGCGGCTGTTCGACCCGGTAGCCCGGTTCCGTCCCCGGTTCCCTGCCCACCTGGGCAGGTGGGTCCTGGCCTTGGCGGGTTGAGTGCGGTGAGGTCATGCGGGCCTCCCTAGAAGCGAGCCGCAAATCCGGCAAAACAGATAAGTGACACCTGCGTCTTACTTATCCGCCCGCGCTGTCACTCATAGTGAGACGGCTGCCGCAAGCCGATCACCACCCGTGGCGGGTGAATGTGGCTTCAAGGCCATAGACTTGGCGGCCGAAGCCGCCAGCATCTCGTTGCTTAGCGAACAGCGGTGCAGCAAACATCGGTGGCAAAGCCAATCCATAGCACTGACCCCACTCCGGCAAGGGAACCCAGTGCGGGTACCTGCAGCCGGAAAGCCGAGGAGTGACCACGTCGTGAAGACCGACGTTGAGGAATTGAGCCCGACCAGGGTGCGCCTGACCGTTGAGGTGCCGTTCGATGAGCTCAAGACAAGCCTGGATCATGCCTACCGCGAGGTCGGGCGCCAGGTCAGGATTCCCGGCTTCCGGCCTGGCCATGTCCCGCGCCAGGTGCTCGACATGCGGGTCGGCCGCGGCGCCGTGCTCGAGCACGCGATCAACGAGGCCGTGCCCGACCTGTACGCCAAGGCGGTCCGCGAGGCCCAGGTGGTCGCGCTCGGCCAGCCCGAGGTCGAGATCACCAAGCTGGACGACGGCACCGAGATGGCGTTCACTGCCGAGGTCGATATCCGGCCCGCATTCCAGCTCCCAGACATCGAGCAGCTCCAGGTTGTGGTCGACGACGCCGACGTGGACGTCGACCAGGTGGAGGAGTACCTCAAGGCGCTGCGCGAGCGGTTCGCCTCGTTGCGGTCGGTTGACCGGCCGACCGAGACCGGCGACTACGTGTCGATCGACCTGTCGGCGCAGGTCGATGGCGAGGACGTAGCCGATGCCCAGGCGACCGGTATCTCCTACGAGGTCGGCAGCGGCACGATCCTCGACGGCCTGGATGAGGCGCTGGTGGGGATGTCGGCCGACGAGACGGCCACGTTCACTTCGGAACTAGCAGGCGGCGAGCATGCGGGTACCGAGGCCGACGTGACCGTGACCGTGCGCAGCGTCAAGATGAAGGACCTGCCAGAACTCGACGACGACTTCGCGCAGTCGGCGAGCGAGTACAACACGGTCGGCGAGCTGCGGTCGAACACCCGCAAGCAGATGCAGGCCATGCGCAAGGCCGGCCAGGCCGGTCAGGCCAGGGACCGGGCAATCGAGGCGCTGCTCGACCAGATCGACATGCCGCTGCCGGAGTCCGTCGTCGAGCACGAGATCGAGCATCGGCACGAGTCGCTGGATGAGGAGCTTGAGCAGGCCGGGCTGACCGTGGATGACTACCTGTCCGGCCGCGACCTGAACCAGGCCGACCTGGACAAGGAGATCGGCGACGAGGTGCGCCGGTCGGTCAAGGCGAGGTTCATCCTCGACCAGTTCGCCGAGAACGAAGAACTCAGCGTCGAGCAGGGCGAGCTGGCCAGGTACGTGACGCAACTGGCTTACCAGCAAGGCGTCTCGCCTGACGTGCTAGCCGGCCAGCTCGCCAACTCAGGCCAGCTCGGTGCGGTGATGTCGGATGTGATCAGGAGCAAGGCCGCTGACCTGCTCGCGCGCCGGGTCAAGGTCACCGATGAGTCCGGCCGCAAGGTCGAGCTCGGCCGGGCCGACGAGGCCGACGAGACCGACGAGACCGACACCGATGACGAGGCCGGGTCTGATGCCACCGATGACGAGCCGCAGGCGGCCAGCACCGCCAGCGACGAAGCCGAGGAATCCGAGCAGAAGGGCCGCTCCTGGCGCGGGCGCGGTCGGGCATCAGGGAAAGGGAAGCAGTAGAACGGGACGCAAGCAAATCAAAGAAATACACAGCAGGCGACACCGGACGCTGCAGGCGCACGCCCGCCGGCTGCGCCTACAGCGAACAGGCCGCAGCGGTGGACGATCGCGCTTCGGCGGCGGGTTAGGGTCGCTTTCGTGAGAGTCAGCCAGTCATTGATGCGATGGCATCGCCGGGCACGCGGGGGGTTCCGGGGGGTCGTCCCCCCGGGCCAGCGCCGTGAGCGGGGTTCACGATGCCTGATCGAGAGCAGGAGGGCACTGTGACCATGTCGGGAGAAGACCAGCTGCCGGCCAGGATCCTTGCGCGGGCGACGGAGTCCCCGGCATCGTTGCTGGGCGACCAGCTTTTCCAGCGCCTGCTGCGGCACCGGATCATCTTCCTTGGCCAGCAGGTCGACGATGATCTCGCTAACCGGATCTGCGCGGAACTCGTGCTGCTCGCGGCCGAGGACGCCAAGCGCGACATCAGCATCTACATCAACTCACCGGGCGGATCGGTCAGTGCAGGCCTGGCCATTTACGACATGATGCAGTACGTGCCGAACGACATCGCGACCTACGCGATGGGAATGGCCGCCTCGATGGGGCAGTTTCTGCTGTGTGCGGGCACGGCCGGCAAGCGCTATGCGATGCCGCACGCGCAGGTCATGCTGCACCAGCCGCACGGCGGCATCGGCGGCACGGCCTCAGACATCAGGATCCAGGCCGAGCAGATCCTGTACGTGAAGCGGATCCTGGCCGAGCGCACGGCCATGCACACCGGCCAGACCGTCGAGCAGGTCGAGCAGGACTCCGACCGCGACCGCTGGTTCACCGCCGATCAGGCCAAGGAGTACGGCTTCGTCGACCATGTCGTACGCAGTGCCGTGGAGGTCCCGTCGGCAGGGGCGGTCTCATGAAAATCGACCCGAGAGCGGAGAACCTGAAGATGAGCTTGGTTGAGTCGAGGTACGTCCTGCCGTCGTTCGTCGAGCGGACACCGTACGGGATCAAGGAGATGAACCCGTACAACAAGCTGTTCGAGGAGCGGATCATCTTCCTCGGCGTCCAGATCGACGACGCTTCGGCGAACGACGTGATGGCCCAGCTGATCACGCTTGAGTCGATCGACCCGGACCGGGACATCCTGATGTACATCAACTCGCCGGGCGGGTCGATGACGTCGATGATGGCGATCTACGACACCATGCAGTACGTCAAGCCGGACATCCAGACGTTCTGCCTGGGGCAGGCCGCCTCGGCTGCGGCCGTGCTGCTGGCGGCCGGCACCAAGGGCAAGCGGATGGCGCTGCCGAACTCGCGTATCCTGATACACCAGCCCGCGATCGAAAGCGGCTACGGTCAGTCCAGCGACCTGGAGATCCAGGCCAGGGAGATCCAGCGGATGCGGCAGGCGATGGAGATGGTGCTGGCGAAGCACACTGGGAAGGACGAGGCGGAAATCCGCCACGACATCGAGCGCGACAAGTTCCTTACCGCCCATGAAGCCCAGGCGTACGGGCTTGTAGATGACGTACTGACCATGCTGAAGCGCCAGCCCGATGTAGTGTCTTCCTGAGAGCATGTCGCGCCCATGTGGGCGCGCGGGCTGGTGAAGGCCTCATCGAAGCGACTACGGTTTAGGTTCAACCGGATAGCCGTAGCTGGTTCGCCTCGCCCATAATGGGCGGTGTAGGAGAGGGAGTAATGCGGTGGCACGCTTGGGCGATGGCGCTGACCTGCTGAAGTGCTCGTTCTGCGGCAAGAGCCAGAAGCAGGTCAAGAAGCTAATAGCTGGCCCTGGCGTGTACATCTGTGACGAATGCATAGATCTGTGCAACGAGATCATCGAGGAAGAGCTCGTTGAACGGGCTGAGGTCAAGTGGGACAGCCTGCCCAAACCGCGCGAGATCTATGAATTCCTCGACTCCTATGTGATCGGTCAGGAGAAGGCCAAGAAGGGCCTGTCGGTCGCGGTCTACAACCACTACAAGCGGATTCAGTCCGGCGGCGAGCGAGTCGCCGAAGACGGCGTCGAGCTGGCCAAGTCGAACATCCTGCTGCTCGGTCCGACCGGCTCAGGCAAGACCCTGCTGGCTCAGACCCTGGCCCGGCTGCTGAACGTGCCGTTCGCGATCGCCGACGCGACCGCGCTGACCGAGGCCGGCTACGTCGGTGAGGATGTCGAGAACATCCTGCTCAAGCTGATCCAGGCCGCCGACTACGACGTCAAGAAGGCCGAAACCGGGATCATCTACATCGACGAGATCGACAAGATCGCCCGCAAGAGCGAGAACCCGTCGATCACCAGAGATGTCTCCGGCGAAGGCGTGCAGCAGGCGCTGCTGAAGATCCTCGAGGGCACTACCGCCTCCGTACCGCCGCAAGGCGGGCGCAAGCACCCGCACCAGGAGTTCATCCAGATCGACACCACGAACGTGCTGTTCATCTGCGGCGGGGCGTTTGCTGGGCTGGAGAAGATCATCGAGCAGCGGGTCGGCCGCAGCGGCATGGGATTCGGCGCCGTGCTCAGAGTGAAGACCGACCGCGTCTCGGCCGACCAGTTCGCCGACGTGATGCCGGAAGACCTGCTGAAGTTCGGCATGATCCCCGAGTTCGTCGGGCGGCTCCCGGTCATCACCAGCGTGCACAACCTGGACCGGGAAGCCCTGATCAAGATCTTGACCGAGCCGAAGAACGCCTTGGTCCGCCAGTACCGTCGGCTGTTCGAGCTAGATGGGGTGGACCTGGAGTTCACCGACGACGCGCTCGAAGCCGTGGCCGACCAGGCGATCCTGCGCGGCACCGGCGCCCGCGGCCTGCGCGCGATCCTCGAAGAGGTACTGCTGTCAGTGATGTACGAGGTGCCGAGCCGCAAGGACGTAGAGCGGGTCGTCGTGACGGCCGAGGTCGTGCTCGAGAACGTAAACCCGACCCTGGTCCCGCGCGACGTAGCCCGCCGCACCCCACGCGAAAAGTCCGCGTAGCCTTACCGCGCCGGGTGCCGCAGCATCGGTGCCCTCCTGAGGTCGTTCCGTCCCGGGAAGCTACGACCTCGGTGCCCCTCAGATGTCGCTCTGGCAACCTCGGTGCCCCTCTGGTGCGGTTCCGTCCCGGGAAGCTACAGCATCAGGATGGCACCGATGCTGATGGCTAACCCGGCTGCAGGTCCAGGCGCATTGGCGGCAGTAGAACCGCAAGCTCGTCGCCGCTGGTGTCGGCTGTCGGTGACATCAGGGCACCGAACGTGTTCCCAGTCGCCCACGCGCAGATCGACACCGAGATATCGGTGATCTTCGCGATCGCGCAGCGCGCGCTGCCGCCTCTGGGACCGGCCGGGATGCTCCAGGACGACGAGGGCAACGAGTTCCCGGTCAGGCTGTTCATCAGCTTCAGGATGGTCGTCTGCGGCGCGCCCAGGCTGGTGTCTGAGTTGTAGCCGACGTACATGACCCAGGCAGGCTTGTCGGTCGCGAGGTCCAGCGTGCCCGGCTCGCGGTACTGGGCCGACGGCTGCCCTGAGGCGCCGCCGGTCGCGGCGGTGAACCTGTCCCTGAACTGCGCGATCAAGGCCAAAGTCGGGTCAGACTGCACGGCTGTCTTAAGCAGCCGGGGCAGCCCGTCGGCGTACGCGGGCGCCGGGACAGCAAGCGGGGCGGCCGCCGCCGAGTTGCCCGCGACCGAGTCGAGCACAATCTTCGTCAGACCGATGATCGCGCCAACCAGCGCGAACGCGGCGACGATCAGCCCGGCGAGCACCGGCAGCGCGATCTTGCGGTTCGTGCGCCGCCCGCGCGCCCGGCGTCCAGTGGATCGCGCCGCCCCGGCCGGCCGAGCAGACGCTGAGGGTCGAGCAGACGCGGCCGGTTGAGCGGACGCGGCGGATCGACTCGATCGGGCCCCCCTGGACGGACGCGGGGGAGCGGACCGGGGCGGAGACGGATTGGCCGCACCAGTCGCCGACCCGTCGCCGCTCGGCGGACGGTACCAGGATGGACGACCGGCGTCGGGGTCAAACCGCAGCCGGGCCGCCAGGTCGTCGTCGTCCGCCACGCCGGCGCCTACGCCGCTATTGCCCGGTTCATGGCTAGGCGTGCCCTCGGAGCCCGGCCCCTGGTCGGTGCCCCGGGTAACGGCGCCGCCGACGACTGGCGGAGACACAGCGTCTCGACTGGGCGTAGCCCAGATGTCGCTGTCTGTACTGGTACTGAATTCAAGCCCCGTGTCCAGCGTCGACCCCGTGTTCTATTGTGGGCTAACAGGCGGTGACGACAAGGGTAGACCAGGACGGCCGCCTCAATTGGGAATATGTCCCAATAGCCAGCCCGGCCGGGTAGCCTTTGCTGCGCTTGCACCCGGCTATCTTCCGTAGACTCTGCGACGTGACAACCGCAGACCAGACGGAACGGCGCTCAGGCGAGCTAGCCCCTCAATATGTGCCGGCCGAGGTCGAGACCCGCCGCTACCAGGGCTGGGTCGACTCCGGCTACTTCACCGCCGACGCCAGTTCGCCCGCTCCGTCGTACACGATCATGATCCCGCCGCCTAACGTGACCGGCTCCCTGCACATCGGTCACGCGCTCGACCACACGCTGATCGACGCGCTGATCCGGCGCCGGCGAATGCAGGGCTACAACACCCTCTGGCTGCCTGGAACCGATCATGCCGGCATCGCGACCCAGAACGTGGTCGAACGCGAGCTGGCCAAGGAGGGCCTGTCCAGGCACGACCTCGGCCGCACGGAGTTCGTCGAGCGGGTCTGGCAGTGGAAGGGCGAATACGGCGGCAAGATTCTCGGCCAGATGCGTCGCCTCGGCGACAGCGTGGACTGGACCCGCGAGCGGTTCACGATGGACGACGGCCTGTCCCGTGCCGTCCAGACGATCTTCAAGCGGCTGTTTGACGACGGGCTGATCTATCGCGCCCAGCGGATCATCAACTGGTGCCCGCGCTGCATGACCGCGCTGTCTGACATCGAGGTCGACCATTCCGACGACGACGGCGAGCTAGTCAGCATCAGGTACGGCGATGGCGACACCGAGGTCGTGGTCGCCACCACCAGGGTCGAGACCATGCTCGGCGACACCGCCGTCGCGGTGCATCCCGAGGACCCCAGGTACGCCGGCCTGATCGGCAAGACGATCGAGTTGCCGCTGACCGGCCGCCGCATTCCGGTCGTCGCGGACAGCCGCGTCGATCCGGATTTCGGCACCGGCGCCGTCAAGGTCACCCCGGCGCACGACCCCGATGACTTCGAGATCGGCCGCCGCCACGACCTGCCGAGCCTGGTCATCATGGACGAGCGCGGCGTGATCACGGCGTCCGGCCCGTTCCAGGGCCTTGACCGGTTTGAGGCTAGGCCGGCGGTGCTCGCAGCGCTCCGCGAGCAAGGTCGCGTTATCGCCGAAAAAAGACCATACGTTCATGCGGTCGGACATTGTGGTCGGTGCGGCACCACCGTAGAACCCCGGTTGTCATTGCAATGGTTCGTCAAGGTGGCTCCGCTGGCGAAGGCGGCCGGCGACGCGGTCAGGGACGGGCGGGTCAGGATCTACCCGGCGCAGCTGGCCGCGCGCTACTTCGACTGGGTCGACGACATGCACGACTGGTGCATCAGCCGCCAGCTCTGGTGGGGCCACCGGATCCCGGTCTGGTACTCCGCCGACGGCGAGGTCCGCTGCGTAGGCCCGGACGAGCAGCCGCCAGGGGAGGGCTGGACGCGGGACGCCGATGTGCTCGACACCTGGTTCTCCTCGGCGCTGTGGCCGTTCTCGACGCTGGGCTGGCCGGATGACACTGCCGACCTGCGCGCGTTCTACCCGACCAGCGTGCTGGTGACCGGCTACGACATCTTGTTCTTCTGGGTCGCGCGGATGATGCTGTTCGGCCTGTACGCGATGGCCGACGCCGGCCCCGATGAATCGGTGCCGTTCAGGAAGGTGTCGCTGCACGGCCTGGTGCGGGACGCACACGGCAAGAAAATGTCGAAGTCGCGCGGCAACACCGTGGACCCGCTGGACTGGATTACTCGGTTCGGCGCCGACGCGACCAGGTTCACGCTCGCCAGGGGCGCCAGCCCGGGCGGCGACGTCGCGCTCAGCGAAGAGTGGGTCGTCGGCTCGCGTAACTTCTGCAATAAATTGTGGAACGCATTGCGATTTGCTTTGATCAACGGTGCGGAGGCCAGTCCGGGCTGGGACAGTCTCAAGTCGACTGACCTCGGGTCACTGTCGGTGCCGGACAGGTGGATCTTGTCCCGGCTTGGTGCCGTGATCGCTCAGGCCGATGCGCTGTTCGATGAGTTCGAGTTCGCCAAGGTCAGCGACCTGCTCTACCACTTCGCCTGGGACGAGGTCTGCGACTGGTACCTGGAGCTGGCGAAGCCCGCACTCAACAGCGACGACGCAATCTCGGGCGACCGTACCAGGCGGGTGCTGGGACACGTGCTAGATCAGTTGCTGCGGCTGATTCACCCGCTGATGCCGTTCGTGACCGAGGAACTGTGGACCGCGCTGACCGGAGGCGAATCGGTGATGATCGCCGCCTGGCCGAGCGGGCTGGTCACCGGGGAACCAACCCAGCTCCCGGCCGCCGACCCGGCGGCCGAGGCCGAGATCGAGTCGCTGATGCGGCTGGTCACGGCCGTCCGGCGGTTCCGCGCGGACCAGGGCCTGCGGCCGACGCAGCCGGTGCCGGCCACCTTCACCGGCATCGCCGGCACCCCGCTGGCCGCGCACGAGCGGTCGATCAGGTCCTTGCTGCGACTGACTGACCCTGCAGGGGCCTTCACCCCGAACGCCTCCGTTGAAGCCGAGACGATCACCGTCGAACTCGACACCTCATCCGGCATCGACGTCGTCGCCGAGCGTCGGCGGCTGGAGAAAGACCGCGCGGCCGCGGTCGCGGACGCGCAGGCCACCGAGCGCAAGCTGGCCAATGCCTCGTTCGTCGACAAAGCGCCCGCCGAGATCGTGGCGAAGAGCCGGGACCGGCTGGCCGCCGCCCAGGCCGAGATCGCCCGGCTAGATGAGCGGCTGGCGGCTCTGCCGCCGGCGGCCGGTGAGTAGGGGTGGTCGTGGCTGCCGACAATAGAGCCGAGCTAGCCGAGGTCGAGCGAGAGATCTTGGCCCGCCGGCCCGAGCACTCGATTGATCCTTCGCTAGACCGGATCGCCGCGCTGACCAGCCTGCTCGGCGATCCGCAGCGCGCCTACCCGGTCGTTCACATCACCGGCACGAACGGCAAGACCTCGACCGCGCGGATGATCGAGACCTTGCTGCGGGTGCGGGGGCTGCGGACCGGCATGTTCACCAGCCCGCATCTGACCACGATCAGAGAGCGGATCTGTATCGACGGCGAGCCGCTGAGCGCGGAACGATTCGTCGAGGTCTACCGCGAGATCGAGCCGTACCTGAAGCTGGTCGATTCCGAGCAGCCGGTGCAGCTGTCGTTTTTCGAGGTGCTGACCGGCATGGCGTTCGCCGCCTTCGCCGATGCGCCCGTCGACGTCGCGGTCATCGAGGTGGGAATGGGCGGCACCTGGGATAGCACCAATGTCGCCGACGGCGCGGTCGCGGTCGTGACGCCGATCGCCATTGACCACGCCAAGTACCTGGGCAATACGGTCGCGGCGATCGCCACCGACAAGGCCGGCATCATCAAGCCAGGCGCGGTCGCCGTTCTCGGCCAGCAGCAGGTGGATGCGGCGGCGCAATTGCTGCGGCGGGCCGTCCGGGTCGGCGCCTCGGTGGCCAGGGAGGGCATCGAGTTCGGCGTGCTCAGCCGCGAACTCGCCATTGGCGGGCAGCGACTGTCGATCAGGGGTCTGCTCGGTGAGTACCACGATCTCTTCCTCCCGCTGTTCGGCTCCTATCAGGCGGGCAACGCGGCCTGCGCGCTAGCCGCCGTGGAGGCCTTCTCCGGCGCGGCCGGCTCGCCGAGCCCGAGCGAGAATGGCTTCGCCTACCGGGATCGGGACGAGGAGCTCGAGTTTTCGCAGGCCGATGGTGAAGACGACGAACTCATGCTGTCGCCGGCTTCGATTCCGAGCGTCGCTGTGCCCGGCACCGGGTCACTCGATCCCGAAATGGTCAGGACGGCCTTTGCGTCGATGACCTCGCCCGGTCGGCTGGAGATCGTCCGGCGCAGCCCGGTCGTCGTGGTCGACGCCGCTCATAACCCGGCCGGCATGGCGGCGACGGTCGGCGCGGTCAGCGAGTCATTCGGCGCGGCCGAAGTGATCGCCGTCATCGGGGTAAGCGCGGATAAGGACGTCGCGGGCGTTCTCGATGAACTGGAGCCGCTCGCGGCGGCGGTGGTGCTGACGACCAATTCCTCACCGCGGTCAATGACGGCCTCCGACCTGGCCGAGCTGGCCACCCCGGTATTCGGGCCCGACCGGGTGCATGTGGCGCAGCGGCTCGATGACGCGATTGAGATCGCGGTCGGACTGGCCGACGAGGCGTCCGCGGATATTGCCGGCCCGCTGGCCGGGCTGCTCACCGAGGGCGACGACGCGCCGGTGGCCACGGCCGGAACGGTCGTGCTGATCACCGGCTCGGTGGTCACCGCGGGCGATGCGAAGCTGCTGCTTTCCCGTGGTGACCGCGAATGAGCAGGCTAAGCGCCACGGTGCTGATTCTTGAAGCGCTCGTGATCGCGCTGGCGATTGTCCCCGCGGTCAAGCTGTCCGATGCCACTCCGCTTTCGGCCGGACTGGCGGCCGGGGTCGCTACCCTGGCCGCGATCGTGCTGGCGGCCCTGGCCCGGCGGAAGCTGGCGGTGACGCTGGTCGGCGGCAGTCTGCTGCAGGTGCTTGTGATCGTTTCCGGCGTGATCCTGCCGGTGATGTATATACTCGGTGGAATTTTCGCGTTGCTCTGGGTGACCGGAATATGGCTAGGCCATCGGGTGGAAAACTCAACCTAATGTTATTGCAACGATTAGCCGCGAGTCCCTACTTATTGTGCTCCCGACGCGCAACACTCCCCGCCGGCGGGGTACGCTCAATGTTGCGGATCGTGACGGCCCGCGACCGAGTCTCGCAGCGGGCAGTATGTTCCTATATGGTACATGTCATACGGAATACGCTAGAACGACATGCGTTGCTAAGGCATGCGTGGTATGACGGGCCAGCGCGGCATCCAACGCGGGGCGCCATACAAAGCAATACAGATAAAGGCAATCGGCTGACCTGAGGGAAGGTTCTCGTTCCAGATGAGCAACGCGCTGGCCTTTCTTGGCCGTGACATGGCCGTCGACCTCGGCACCGCCAACACGCTCGTGTACGTCAGAGGTCGCGGAATCGTCCTCAATGAACCCTCGGTAGTCGCGCTTAACACGAACACCGGCCAGATTGTCGCGGTCGGTCTTGAAGCTAAACGAATGATCGGCCGGACGCCAGGAAATATTATCGCGGTCCGGCCGCTGAAAGACGGAGTAATTGCCGACTTCGACGTGACCGAGCGAATGCTCCGGTATTTCATTCAGAAAGTGCACCGACGCGGAGGTCTCGCCAAGCCGCGCATTGTCATTGCCGTTCCCAGCGGCATTACCGGAGTCGAGCAGAGCGCCGTTAAGGAAGCCGGGCATCAGGCCGGAGCGCGGCGGGTGTACATCATCGAGGAGCCGATGGCGGCGGCCATCGGCGCGGGTCTTCCGGTGAACGAGCCGACCGGCAACATGGTCGTCGACATCGGCGGCGGCACCACCGAGGTGGCGGTGATCTCGCTCGGCGGGATCGTCACCGCCCAGTCGATCAGGGTCGGCGGCGACGAGATGGACCAGGCGATCATCACCTTCGGCAAGAAGGAGTACTCGCTGACGCTAGGCGAGCGGACCGCCGAGGAGATCAAGATGGCGCTCGGGTCCGCCTATCCGGCGGAGAACGAGCCAAGCGCCGAGATCCGCGGTCGCGATCTGGTCAGCGGGCTGCCCAAGACCATCGTGATCTCTGCCGCCGAGGTTCGCAATGCGATAGCTGAACCGCTATCGGTGATTGTCGACGCGGTTCGGACTACGCTCGACAAGTGCCCGCCTGAGCTGGCCGGCGATGTCATGGATCGTGGCATCGCGCTGACCGGAGGCGGCGCGCTGCTGCGCGGACTCGACCAGCGGCTGCGCGAGGACACCGGCATGCCAATCCACCTAGCCGACAATCCGCTCGACTCGGTCGCCCTCGGCACCGGCAAGTGCGTGGAGGATTTCGAGACTCTACGCCAGGTGCTGGTCCCCGAGTCGCGCCGCTGACGAGAAGAGGACGTTGCCGCAGTGCGCGACACGCGACGAACCAGGCTGTTGCTGAGCATCGCGCTGATCGCCGCCCTGGCCCTGATCGCCGTGGACTATCAGCACGGCTCCTCTCCGGTGATGAGGACCGTGAAGCATACGGCCGGCTCGGTCTTCGGGGCGGCCGAGAGCGCGGTCAGCTTCGTCACCGCTCCGATCACCAGGTTCGTCGGCGGCGGCCTGGCGGGCTCGAGCGGCGGTCAGGTGGCGGTGCTGAAGCGGGAGCTGGCCAAGATGCGGGCCGAGCTCAGCGCCGCCAAGCTGAGCAAGTCCGACTACGCCCGGCTGCACCGTCTGCTCGCGCTGGCCGGGACCGGAGGTTACCGGGTCGTCGCGGCCTCGGTGATCGCGTTCGGCCAGGGCTATCAGCAGACCGTGACGCTGGACGCCGGCAGTTCCGACGGAGTGCGGCCGCAGGAGACCGTGCTCGACGGCGATGGCCTAGTCGGTCAGGTGACCGCCGTGACCGCCGACACCTGCACGGTGCTGCTGGCTACCGACCCGAGCTCGGTCGTCGGAGTCCGGATGGCGCCGCAGGGGCAGGTCGGCTGGGTCACTGGCGAGGGATCGAGCCGGACCGGTCCAGGCGAACTCAAACTGGCTGTCCTCGATCCCGGCGCCGTGCTTAAGCCAGGGGAGCAGCTCGTCACCGCCGCGTCCGTGCACGACCGGCCGTTCGTGCCTGGCGTCCCGGTCGGCACCGTGATCTCGGTCAAGAACAAGGCGGGCGCGCTGACCGCGCAGGCGCTGGTGCGCCCGTTCGTCAGCTTCGCTTCGCTTAACATAGTCGGCATCGTGATCGCACCGCCGAGGCACAACCCGCGCTTCTCGGTGCTGCCGCCCAAGCCGCCGAAGCCGGCCCCGCCGCCGCCCGTCAAGCCAGCCAAGTCCCGCCGGACCGCTGGCCAGACGGGCACGACCGCCGCCGGTCACTGACGGGCACCGTCGATGAAGCGCCTGCTGGTCGTAGTCACCGCGCTCGCAGCTGCCCTGCTGCTTCAGCTGACGATCGTCAACGGCCTGGCGTTGCCTGGTGGCGGCGCTCCGGACCTGGTGCTGCTCTGCGTGGTCGCGGTCGGCCTGACCGGCGGTCCGCAGGCCGGGCTCGTAGCGGGCTTCTGCGCCGGGCTCGCGCTTGATCTCGCGCCGCCGGCCAACCAGCTGATCGGTCAGTACGCGCTGGTGTTCTGCCTGGTCGGCTATGCCTGCGGGCGGCTCAGGTTCACGCTGACCCAGTCGGCGGTGCTCGCGATGGCCTCGGCGGCCGGGGCGGCCGTGGCCGGTGAAATCCTCGCCGCCGGCCTGGTGCTGGTGCTCGACACACCGGAAGTCACGCTGGCCACCGTGGCCCAGGTGCTGCCTGCCACTGTTCTTTACGACCTGGTGCTCACCCCGGTCTTCATATTTGCCGGAGTCAGGATCGCGGTCGCGCTCGGCGTGAGCTTCAACTCACTCGACGACTCCCCGGCGCTCGAGATCGGCGGAAGCGCCCAGCCGACCGGGCTGGCTGACCTGGTGCGGGCCCGGCGCTTGCGCCGGGCCACCGGCACCGACGGTGGCGTCGCCAGCGGCGCCTGGCTGACCGGCGACTCGGCCGCCGACGTAGCTCTCGTGGGCACCGTCGGCTGGCTGGACGGGCCCCCCACCTCCAGGCGTGCCCGGCGTGAGCGGGCCAGGCTTACCGCTGCGCTGACCGGTGCTGCCCCGCGCAAGGGGTCGTTCTGGGTCGGAAGCCGGCCGCCGGGTCTGCGCCCAACCGAGTCATCTGCGCCCGCCGCCCAGCAGGCGGGCCTACGCAAGCTGCGGCCGGAGTCCGGGGTCGCGGGCACTGCGGCCCGGGAGCGGATGCCCGCGCACCTATCCGGTTCTGACGGTTCTGAGCTGCGGGGCGCCGCCTTCGAAGGCAGCGGGTCGGGCGGCCTGAGCGGTCGCGGCTGGGTGTCCGGCGGTGCGAACACGCCCAAGATCGCCTTCGGCACCGGGGCGCTGCCCGGGGCCGGGAGGGCCGCCCGTCGGGGCGTGCCGAAGATCGCGTTCAAGGCAAGCAGTCCGGCCCGCCCGGTCGGCGGCGGCGAGGTTGGCGGCGGTCGAGTCGGCGGCGGGACCAGAACGCCGAAGATCGCTTTCGGCAGCGGGGGACTGCCGGGGGCCGGGCGGGCGAGCGGCCGGAGGACACCGAAGATCGCGTTCGGCTCCGGATTGCCGAAGGGCTCGCGTACCAGTCCTGGTCGGCCAGCGCTGCCCAGCTTCAGATCCAGATCGGGCCGGTCGGCTTCGGGAACCTGGCTCGCCGGATCGAGGTTGCGCTCGGCCGGCCTCGGGTCGACCGGACCGCGCGGCCACATCCGTCTGCCGGGCTCGAACTACCGTGCGGGCGGTACCTACCGGCCGAAGACGCCCAGGGGACGGAGCTGGCGCAGGCGCAGGGTGCCGCGCTGGCTGTCATGGCCCTGGCAGAGGGGAGTAAAGCGATGATCCCGGCCTCGCGGCCACGGCTGATCGTCTTGTACCTGGTGGTAGCGGCGATGCTGCTCGGGCTCCTGGCCAGGGTGTGGGACCTGCAGGTCAGGACCGGGGTGTCGTACGCGGCCCAGGCCAGTTCTGAGCGCGTGCGACAGGTTATCGAGCCTCCCGTGCGCGGTCCGATCCTCGATGACCTCGGAGCGCCGATCGTCAGCAGCCATCCCGCGCTGGTGATCTCGGTCAGCATGCCGACGCTGTGGAAGCTCAAAAACTCCGGAGCCGCCGTCCTGACCAGGCTGGCCACCCTGCTGCACATCAAGCCCGCCGCGTTGATGCGCGAGACCAGGCTGTGCACGGTCGGCGTCGGCCAGCCGTGCTGGCCAGGCTCGCCCTATCAGCCGATCCCCGTGGCCACCCACGTATCGTCCAAGATCGCCCTTCAGGTGCTCGAAGATCAGCGGCTCTACCCAGGGGTCACCGCGGCGGTCCAGCCGGTGACCAGCTACAACCAGCCCATCTCGACGAACATGTCCCAGATCGTCGGGTACCTGCAGCCGATCACCGCCGGCGAGCTGAAGAAGGAAGGCCTGCCGGTCACCGGGTTCTCCGGCGTTGACCTGGTCGGCCAGGCCGGCCTGGAGCAGGAGTACGACAAAGAGCTGCGCGGCGAACCCGGAGTTACCCGGCTGGCGGTCAACGCGGCCGGCCAGGTCACCGGCACGGTCAGCAAGGTCAAGCCGACCGCCGGCGACTACCTGGTCACGAGCATCAACCCGGCCCTGCAGGCGGACACGCTGACCGCGCTGACCGACGCCGTGCGCAGGAGCCAGTTCGCCGGCAGCCCGACCGGCAACGGTGGCGCTGCGGTGGTCATGACCACGACCGGCCGGATCCTCGCGATGGCCAGCTACCCGAGCTACAACCCGGCCGTGTGGACCGGCGGCATCACCAAGAAGGAGTTCGGCGCGCTGTTCGACACCAGCCGCGGTGAGCCGGTGCTCAACCGGGCCACGCAAGGCCAGTACCCGCCGGGCTCGACCTGGAAGGTGACCTCGCTCGCCGCCGCGGTCGCGGCCGGCTACTCCCTGTACGGCAGTTACAACTGCCCGGCCGGCGTCACGATCGGCGGGCACACCTACAACAATGACGCGGCGGCGGAGGGGTCGATGAGCTTCTACCAGGCGCTCGTAGTCTCCTGTGACACCGTGTTCTACCAGCTCGCCTATGACATCTACCTGAAGGACAAGATCAAGGCCGATACGGTCACCTCGCCGCACGCCCCGGTGCAGGAGATGCAGAAGATGGAGCTGGGCTGGGGGTTCGGCCACGACACCGGCATCGACCTGCCCGAGGAGAACCCGGGCAGCATCCCGACCCGCGAATGGCTGTACTACTTCTGGAAGGACAACGCCCACCGCGGGCAGAACTGGTGCAAGAACGGCCGGGCCAACGGCAACTACGTTCAGCAGATCGAGTACCAGGACTGCCGGTACGGCAACGTGTGGACCGCCGGCCAGTCGGTCATCGCCGCGATCGGCCAGGGCTACGTCTCGGTGACCCCCCTGCAGCTTGCCCGCGCCTACGCCGCGCTGGCCAACGGCGGCACGCTGTACCGCCCGCGGGTTGGCGAGGCGCTGATCGGCCCGACCGGCAAGGTCGTTCGCAAGATCACGCCGCCGGTCGCCGGGCACCTGCCGGTCGCCAAGAGCACGCTCGCCTACATCAGGCACGCGCTCGCCGGCGTGGTCACCAGCGGTACCGCGGCCGGCACCTTCGGCGGGTTCCCGCTCGGCCAGGTCTGCGTGGCCGGCAAGACCGGTACCGCCCAGGTCCAGGGCAACCAGTCGACCTCGGTGTTCGCCTCGTTCGCGCCGTGTGACCACCCCAAGTACGTCGCGGTAGTGATGATCCCGAACTCCGGCTACGGCGCAAACGTGTCCGGCCCGGCGGTCCGCCAGATCTGGGACGGCCTGTTCGGCCTCGAAGGCCACAAGGCGGCGCTGCCGGGCGCCGTGCTGCCTGGCCTCCCGCACCTGAACAAGGCCGGACAGGTTGTACCGCCGGCCGGCTACGGCCCGCAGGCCAAGGGCAAGCACGCTAAGCAGGGGGCGCACGGATGAGCTGGGTAAAGCCATGAGCTGGGTTAGCGGACATCCGCGCACTCGACCCGCTCCGGCCGCGGCGGCGCTGCGGTGGATCGGCGCTCGCCTGGCCGGCCGTGACTCGGCCCTGCGCCAGGCCGACTGGCTGCTCTTCGCTGCCGTGGTCGCGCTCAGCCTGGTCGGTACGCTGCTGATCTGGTCGGCGACCGAGCCGATGCTGACCCAGCAAGGCGCGAACCCGCACGCGTTCTTGCTCAAGCAACTGCTGAACATCGCGCTCGGGACCGTGCTGATGCTGGTCGTCAGCTCGCTCGATGCCCGTCAGCTCAGGCTCTGCGCGCCGATCCTCTACATCGTGTCCTGCATCGGCCTGGTCGCCGTGCTCACCCCGCTCGGTGCGATCGTCAACGGCGCGAAGTCGTGGATCTCGATCGGTGCCGGATTCCAGGTCGAGCCGTCCGAGTTCGCCAAGCTCGCGGTGATCGTGATCAGCGCGATGCTGCTGTCCGACGTGCGGCACGCCCAGACCAGGCCGAGCGCCAAGTCCGTGGGGCTGGCGATCGGGGTGGCGGCGGTCCCGATCCTGCTCGTCGTGGCTGAGCCCGACCTCGGCGTCATGATCGTGCTCGTGCTGCTCCTAGTCGGTCTGATCGCCCTGTCCGGCGTCCGCCTGCGCTGGCTGGCGGGCATGCTCGGGGCCGCCGTCGTCACCGTGCTCGCGGTCGGCCAGCTGCACCTGCTCAAGGCCTACCAGGTCAGCCGGCTGACGTCATTCGCCAACCCGTCGGCCGACCCGCGCGGCACCGGCTACAGCGCCGCCCAGGCGAAGATCGCGATCGGCTCGGGCGGCATGCACGGCACCGGCCTGTTCCACAGCCAGCTGATCGCGGGCAGCTTCGTGCCAGAGCAGCACACCGACTTCATCTTCGCCGTGGTCGGCAACGAACTCGGCTTCCTCGGCTCGTGTGTCGTGATCGGCCTGCTCGGGCTGCTGCTGTTCTGCGCGCTGCGGATCGCGACCAAGGCCGAGGACCAGTTCGGCACGCTGGTCGCCTCCGGAATCGCGATCTGGTTCGCCGTGCAGGCGTTCGTGAACATCGGCATGAACGTCGGGATCATGCCGGTGACTGGCCTTCCGCTGCCGTTCGTCTCCTACGGCGGGTCAGCCATGTTCGCCGACATGATGGCGATCGGCCTGCTCCAGTCCGTCCGCCGTCGCCGCTGCGTCTTCACCGGCCAGCAAACCGCCGGCGCCACCCGAGCACTAGCGTCGCGCGGCTAGCCCGTCCCGCGAGCTGCCGGGACGAGCGCTCGTGGCGAGGTTCCGCCGCGCCGCGTAGGCGACCGATGAATGCGCGCATTCATCCCCTGCGTAATCATTCCAAAATAAGGCGAGTTTGCGGCGCGTCGGATGCCGGGTTAGTGGTAATAGCGCGGGCGGTGGCCGCATCGGGATCGATGAGAGTTTGCCGCGCTGGCTGCGGCAAGTCTCCGC